>Ga0073932_1001911_pt1 | contig 35782 bp, 47 predicted proteins | sample DewCreD2012metaG_FD_76967 | JGI IMG/M metagenome (GOLD analysis project Ga0073932, IMG submission 76967) | Hot spring sediment bacterial and archeal communities from British Columbia, Canada, to study Microbial Dark Matter (Phase II) - Dewar... ...
TCAGACCGGCAAGCCCGCCGCCCCCGCCCGGATCCCTCCGCATTGCGTCTCAGCCTGCAGCCTTCTGCACCCGGTGCAGGCTGCGTCAGCCGCGGCGCATCTGAGGCCCCCTGGACAGAGAAAGCCCGTCCTCAATCCATCTCTCGGGGGAATCGGAGGCGCTGGAGCGGGAGACGGGACTCGAACCCGCGACGTTCAGCTTGGGAAGTGATTAAGTTGTTTTCTTTCAACACGATGCAGAACATGAGATTTGTCGTAAATCACCAGTCTCGAAGCCTGCGGTCTCGCTCGATGCGCCGCTTATTCGTTATCCGCGCATAGATCATCGTGTTTTGAATGTTGACATGTCCGAGGTGATCCTGCACATCCTCGATCGGCTCTCCGCGGTTCAACAGATGGGTCGCAGCCGAGTGTTTCAGAACATGGACGTGCCTCTTCTCGGGCGGGATCCCGGCCGCCTCACCGTAACGTTTCATGAGCACGTCCAGCATCTGCTGCGAGATCGGCTTCCCGACGCGTGAGGGGAACAGCGGTCCCGGGGCGCTTCCCCTGACCCGCAGCCATGCCCGAATCGCTTTGACTTCGTTCTTGGTGAGGTGATACTGCCCGCCGCGGCTGCCCTTCAGGCGCCGGACGGTGAGGCGGTCAGACCGCGGATCGAAATCCGCGAGCTGGAGGAGACCGATTTCCCGCGCTCGGAGCCCGCGATGATACGCCACGCGGAACATTGCGAGATCACGCGGATCGCGGATTACTGAGAAGAGCCGCTCGACTTCCTGTTCCGTGAGGTACTGGATTTCAGGTCGCGCTCGCCTGGGCATCGGAGGGCACGAATTGGTGAGAATAGGCATTCTCACCAATTCATCGGCTCGGCCGAACGAAAACTCAACAGGTTACGGCCGCTTTCGAGCAGCCAAAAGTCACTGTATTCACCAATTCAACAGACTGATCTATTGGAGCACGCATTTGCCGGTGAATGAGACCAGGAACTGGATCTGGACATCGCCTGTCGCACTGACCAAAACCTGGTCTGGGATCACCCATTCCCAGCTGCTGCCGCTCTGGGTGTAACACGTCACCTGAATGGGGCCGGCCCCAAGCTGGTGAGTCGCGGCAGCTACATTGACGGAAGTCTGGCTTGTCACATCCTCCACGTGCTTCAGTTTAGGGAGGCGCGCAGGGTCGATGGTGCCGCTCGTGATGTCAGCGGCGCTGTGACCATGTGCCACCGGCGGAAATGAGGATGGCTTGCCTACCACTTCCGCCCAATCCACCGCGGCCCACTGCTGGTCGCCCCGCAGGAACGTCCCAGAGCCGGCCGTTCCAGACCCAAGACGGGCCGTAGCGAGAATTCCGGTGGCGATCTGCGCGGCATCATGGCTATGAGACAGCGCCGCTTTCCCGTCGAGGGCGGTCTGCAGATCCGCCTGATTGCTCAGCGTGCCGGTAATGGATCCCCATGACGGATCTCCCCCGGTTTCATCCGGTGCCGCAACCCACGAGCTGCCATCCCACTTAATGACCTGGCCGGAGAGGGCCCCGGATTGACTCAGATCGGATAGCGGATGATTGTGCGAGGCCGCTGCCTTCCCATCGAGGGCGGCCTGGAGGTCCGCCTGACTGCTCAGCGTGCCCGTGATGGCGCCCCAGGTTGCGGAGGCACTGACGGTCTGCCAGCTCCCGTCATCCCGCAGGAATTTCGTTCCATCTGGTGTGCCCGAGATCCCAGTGATCTTGGGCCATGCGAGGGAGGAAATCCATGAGGGGTTGACGTAGGTTCCGTCGAGACGGGGATATCGGCCGTCATGGTCGTGCACCAGCGGTGCCTTGCCGTCTAGGATGGCCTCGAGGTTGGCGATGTCACCCACGTCCAGTGTGACTTCCCCGGCTTTCCCCGCAACGCTCAGAACTTGGGACCCGAACGGTAAGGACGGAGCCCAGCGGTAGTAGGCCAGGAGCACGTCGCCTGGCACGGGAGTGCACATCTCGCAGAACGTGATCTGCTGGCCGCTGAGCGTGAAGTCGACTCCTGCGCGCTGCAGAATCCCGTTCCGGTACAGCATCAGGCTCGCCGCTGGCTGTGGACTTTTGCTCAGTGAGAATTGGCGGTTGGAGCCATCGATGACCCCTGCCGGCACTTCCCCATCTGCGTATGCCCCGTTGATCGTGCGCGGCACCATGGATCCCTGGGCGCTATCCCACGCAAAGACCTGGCCTTCGATTGGGGCTGACGGAGCAAACGGCACGCCACGCACAGCCGTCACGATCGTGGAACTCGCTGGACCTGTCACGTCTCCAGCAAGGGAGACGCTGCCTGTTCCCGGCGGAGCAGGGCCCCAGCGGCCAGAAGACAGCCATGTGAGCACGTCGCCCACCTGAGCTCCGGAGCGCGCGATCTGCGCGGGGTTGATGAACAGCGACGTCGTGGACAACGTAGCACGCGGCACTTGCGCGAGGGTTAACGGGCCGGAAGAATTGGGCACAATCCACCGCTCCGTCCACTCCGAGCCGCGGGCCGGCAAAAACCGCACTGTGTACACGCCCTGCGGCTCGCAGGCAGAGCTTGGCACGAGCGTAAGATTTACCTGGCCGTTTGTCACTTGCACTTCAAGCGGCCATGGCGCGTAGGTGTGACCTCCGCAGACCATGCTCGGTCCGGTGACAATGATTCGGCCCTCAAACAACCCATTGCCCGCGCCTACGCGCAGCGTGTCGACGATCTGCACCTGCCCGAGCGCGTGAGCGCAAAGGAATACGGCGAGCAGGCCCAGATATCTCATACGCTCACCTCACTTCTGAACCACCACGCTCCGCACGCCTGCTACCGCCTTGACCAACGCCGCAGTCGCATCCTGCACCGCCGTTCGAGCGTTCTCGACCGCAGCCCGGCGCGATACGCTGGACAGCACCTGTGCGATGCTTTGCTCCATCACGTTTTGCAGCCATGCCTCAACCGTGAGCGGCACACCAGCCGGCACTTCTCCGCGGAACTGCATGGCTAGGCCAGCAGCCTGGTTCGCAATCGACTGCTGCAGCTCCTCAACCACCGCGTCGTCAATCTCGATTTCAATGACCGCCACGCTTACCTCCTCATCAAATCAGCGGGATCTTGCCCACGAAATATCCGGCGCCGTCGTAGGCCGCCACCCACTTCGTCGACGTAATCCCACCCAGAAAGATGTTTTCGTTGAACACCTCAGGCCATCTCAGCCGCCCGAACGTGTCAATCCTGATCTGCCCCTGCACGGATAGCTGTTGGACGGACGCATATCTGTTGGAGTCAATGACAACGGAGCCGCCGACGCTCAACGAGTTAAATGCACCATCCCGCGACGAGTTGATAACCGTCACACCTCCCACCCTGAGTGATCCAGACGATCCCAGAGCATACAATTCAATCGCTGGAGAAAACTGTGAACCGCCAATGGCTGCACGCGCTTCAGACGAGTAAAATTCAGTTCCGATCTCGGCCCGCGCTCCGGAAGTGTTAGTAAAGAGCGCCTTCATATTTCCATAAGATGCAGAGGCAAGACCTGTGACGGAAACCTCCAGCTGACTATAGAACAGTTGGGCTTTATTCCCGCTGCTCGTCAACAATAAAGCATTGCTTGGGCTCATCTCCAGTTGCCCTTGAGGGGTTGCGATGTAGATGGCTGCATTGTTGATCTGGGCCCCAAAATTGGAAAGCGAGATGATGGGGTTGGAGAAGGAGCCGCCGAAGCGTCCATGGACCGTCCACAGGCCAGTGAACCCGCTCCACTCACCGATCGCACCGATTTGGTTGCCGTAACTGTCGGTGACTACGAAACGTGGCGGTTGGCCGGAAAACGGGCCGATGTTGATCTGGTTGCCGGCCAGATGGGTGGTGTTGATCGCTCCGGCCGAGATCTCGGCTGCCGTCAGCTTGTCGACCTGCAGTTCCAGCTTGATGTCACTGCCGGGCATCGGCCGGACGTAGGCAGAGCCGTTCCATCGGTACAACCGTCGATCGCTGGTGTTAACGATGAAGTCGCCTTGGTACGTGGAAGGAACCGACGACAGCACCCGCACCGGCGCGAAGGTTGCGGCGAACTCGGCCGCTGTCAGGCCGTTCTGCTGCAGCTCCGACTTGATCCGGTTGGCGTTCGTATCCAGCTGGTACTGGCTGCCGGTCCACACCCAGATCTGGCCCATCCACTGCACGATCCGCGAACCAAGGTACGCGGAGCCGGGCTGGGACGAAGCGATCAGGGGCACATCCCGATCAGCTGCTGTCGTGATCCGGCCCTGTCCGTCTACCGCCATTGGCCCCGTCACGCCCGACGGCTTGGCCTTGCTCATCGTGACACCGGCCGACGTCGGCACTGTCATGAACACCGTCGGAGGGCTGACCGGATTTTCCTGGCCTAGCGAGTTGCAGGCCACCGCCTTGAACAGCCAGTGCTCCGGCTGGCTCGGTAGCGGCCACCAGCCGCCCGGGCCGCCGGTAATCATCGACGCCACCTTATCCGGCAGCCAGTCAGCCAGTGGATTCCCAAGCGAGTCCGCGGGCCGCCGGTAGACGTTGACGTGGTGATAGTCGGGATCTGCTGGCGGCGTGAACGAGAAGACAAAGCGCCCGCGCGGGATGTCCTGGGATTGATCGGTCTCCACGGTGACCGACCAGTTGGACACCTGCTCGCTGAGCCCGGCCACCGGCAACCACACAGACGCTACTGGCAGTTGGCCAGGACTGTAATCGTCGGGTAGCGGCCACACTCCGTCAGCTGGCAGCTGCGCCACAAGGGCCAAGTGCAGGAATTCGCCAGGCGAATTCGGCGGCCTCACCCACAGTGTGACCGAGTCATCGGACGTGTTGGCCGTGGTCGGCGTGTAGGCCGAGTATGAGGGCGGAGTTGCGCTGGACGAGCGGTGTTCGTACACGCCGTACAATACGCCAGGCAGCGGCAGCGGCGACCACGATAAATCCACCTTGCCAAGCCGAACCCCATTCCCGTCATCCCAGTAGCCAGACAGTTGCGCCGTGAAGTTCCAGTTGTGCCCGGCACCGGGCACAGCGTCTCCCAAGGGAAGATGCAATGCGAATGGCCCGGCGATCGAGCCCCAGGCGCGGTTGCCGCCAGCGCGGTCGCGTACTACTGCCCGCAGCCAGAACTGCGTGGACGTTCCGGGCGTGACGGGCCACCAGGGGCTTTGAATGGCGGCCGGATCCCCAGGGCGATGCTCTCCGATCCTGCGGACCGTGGCCCAATCGCTCGGTAGGGCCTCTGCCGCAAAACGCACATGAACGTCAGCCCCGCCGTAGTGCTCCTGACTCATCGCTGCACCTGAAAGAGTCACGGCCAGCCGATAGCTCCAGCCGCCTTCGTTCTGCCTGTACTCGACAGCGGCAGACGTAATCTCGAGAGGGTCCAAGGGGCCTGTTGGGACGCCGCCGGATCCGCCTTCCGATGGCCTCGGCGCAGAGGGCGGGATGCCCTGCGCGGCAGCGAGGTCTCGGAAAAAAACGACCGCATCATCAGTGGCCGGCCCCATCACGCATTCCAGCTGGACAGACAGCTGACCGGCCACGTCAGCAGTCCGAATCTGGCGGATCAGGTACGTCAGCGGGTACGCATACCCGCCACCAGAGTATGAGCCGGAGGCGTTCGAACCGACAAGCCGCAGCCTGTCTGGATCGACTACCTGAACGCTCCAGGATCCGTTCAGGCCAGTTACCTGATGGAGCCGGATGCGCGCGCCATCCATAAGTCCGTGGCCCGGGACAGTGATGACCGACGGGGCCCCATATTCGACCGCGGTCACCTGCTTCCATTCCAGGCGGTAGCCATCCACATCGACGTGGATGAACTGCCCCACACGGGCCGTCGACGCCAGGGGTTCGATGATCGTGTTTGTGTCGATGACAGCGACCCCGCTCAGGCTGTCCAGCTTGTCAAGAGCGGCCTCGGCATATTGGCGCGCATCGGCACGGGTCATCTCCTGGGATGTTTCGATCAGCTTTTCGTAGATGCCAGTGTGTTGTTCAATTGAAGCGCGCCGGCTGATCTCGCCGGCGTTTTCCACCGTAAGCACTTCGGAAGAGAGGCCGATGTATGTGATCTCCAACACGTCGCCCGGGCCAAGAGCCGCAGAGCTGTCGGATTGACCGATTTCCCTGCTTCCTGTCTGCCAGTAGAATTCCGCGGCGTCGTCGCCATAGGGTCCCACTGTGCGCGACACCCCGTTCACGCGGACCGTTGGCGCAGCATGCACTGGGAAAGTCACCGCCCAGCGCTTCCGGGAGCCGTCCGGCTTCATCCAGTCGAGCGGCTCCTCGCCGTCTCCGGTTCGGCCTTGTGCGTCGAATCGCGCCGTCTGCGGATCGCGGACGTACTGGCCGATCTTGGCAATGATCCGGTTTGCGTACTGCTCGCGCGTTGACCGCAGCACGAGATCTTCGAAATTCGTGCTGTCAGGCTCCAGTTCGAACGGGCAGGCATACGAATTGGGCGTGAAAAATCGCAACTGGCGGCCGTAGTCGATGTACCAAACCATGCCGGCAACTTCGGCGAGTTTCTGAAGAGCCTCGGCGATGGTGGCATGGTCGATTTCGAAGCGCTCGACAATCGGCCCCTGCTGAATGAAGTCAAGGCCGACTGCCTCGCCGCCCAGGTACGTTGTGCAGATTTCCGTGACGATATCGCCCGCGCGCGTGGATTGCCAGCTCTTTAGCCCGGTGATTCTGCGGTCCAGGATCCGGTGGTGGTCGACGCACGATACCCTCCACAGGCCGGCAAAGGTCCCGGGATAGCGCACTGCTTCCACTGTCTCGATGCTGCCGGCGAAGATCGTGTAGGCGCCATCCTTGACGAGCACGCTCTGCCCGACCTGAGGCGCCGTGATCGAGCCATCCGGATTGTCGATCGAAAACTCACAGGTCGACCTGCCGCCGAGGGTTTCGACGATGTTCAGGGTGCCCTGCTTCCAGCTGTAGGGAGCGCCGCCGATCAGCAGTGAGAATGCCATAACGAAAAAGCCCGCGGCGGGCCGAAGCCCGGCGGGCTGCTCAACTCGTGATCTCTCTGAGCCTACTTTTCTGCCAGGAGTCCTTTCGCCCAGACCTGGAGCCGGATCAGTTCCAGGATCTTCCGCTCGAGCTCGCCCGTGCTGCGGAACCGTTCGGGCCCCTCTGTGAAGAACCCGCGCCGGTAGCCGTTGTAGTCCAACGCTAGCCGCACTTCGCAGTGCTGCTCGCCGGTGCGCCAGTTGACGTTGATGCCAGACAGAGTCAGTTCGGCGAAGCGCGGCCGCAGACCTGCGATGTAGCCGAAAAGGCCGGCATTGGCCTCGGCGGGCTTCTTCACCTGCCGCCAGACCTGGTTCCAGTCCCGCGTGCGGTAGGCGTGGGCATAGATCATCGTCGCGCCGCCGCCACTGGGCTGGACATCGAACCCGAGGGCGCTCATGACCTCGTGGGAAGGCCAGTCGACAAGTCCACATGCCAGCGGCAGGCGCATCGATTCCTCGGCCACCGCAGCCAGGGATAGAAGAGCCAGAGTGATCAGCTTCATGCCGGCCTCCGGCCTGATTGACGCGGCTGGCAGAATCACAGTTACAAGCCTCGCTGCTTAAGGCGGCGCACCAGCTCGTCCAGGAACGCATCCAGGTCCCGGAACCCGATGAAGTTGGCGCCGTCCATGTTGATGGTGATATTGCCTCCACCACCGGCCACCTTCAGGCCTCCGGTGATGTACTGGTCCCACCCGATCAGAACGTCCCGCACCTCCACGATGCGCGCCTGCACGTCTCCAAATCCGGGCAGGCCCGCGTTGATGCGGTAAATGATGTGCTCCAGATGCAGTGAGCTCTTACGCGTGTTCCACTCGATCGCGTTGAGCGACCCCTCCTGGCGAGCCGCCTGGAACACGCCGATCACGCCTGTGACAGCACTGATGGCCCCTGTGACGACGCCGGCCAAGGCAGTGAACGAGGAGCCGATCACTTTCCCAACAGTGCCAGCGGTCTGACTGGCCACTTGCCCGGCGGCAGCCGCCGTGGATGCTGCCGTGCTCGCTGCCGTACCCGCTGTGGCCGCGGCGCTCCCACCCAGACCGAAAATCGATCCGATCTTGGCGAGACCGGGAATCTTGGCTATGATACCCGCGATCTCGCGGCCGATTGAGGCAAACGTCTTTTCAATAGCGAGCCTCGTCAGCGCCTTTCCGATCTGCTCGAGGCTGTCCACCATGACATCCTTGAACTTGCCGCCCGTGAAGATCAGGTCCGTGATGTCCTTTGCCGTGTCCTGGAATATTGCGCTGAGCCGCTGCTTGGCCTGCTCCCAGAAATTGACCTGCTCTCGGCTGAGATCACGTTGCCACTTCTGCAGCCGTTGCAGCTGCGCAGCCTCCTCCTGGGTGAGGGCGATGTTCTGACGCCGCTTTTCCAGCAGGAGGTCGAGCTCGGCCTTGCGCTGCTGATAGACCGGAGCGTTGCTGGACTTCAGCGTGGCTACATCGGCGGCCATCTGATTGACGTCTTTCTCGCCGTCAAACCCGAGCCGCTTCTTCGCCTCCTGCAGCTTCTTGTACTGCTCAACGTTGATCCCCAGTGCCCAGGCCAACTGCTTCAGCTGTTGTTCGGCGCGCGCAGCAGCGTGCTGGTTGCCGATCTCCTCCCACATCCGCTGGTAATACCGGCCGGTGATCTGCGCCACAATACCGGCCTGCTCTGCCGCCTCGCCGGCCTTGGCCACATACCAGGGAAACTTGTCCGGCTCGAACCCGCGCAGCGAGAGGATCTCTGCGATCGACCGAAGCCTCTGTTCGGCCTCCTTCGCCTGGGCGCCGCCTGCGATTTCGGACACCATTTCCCGCAGGACTGTGCCGATATTCTCTGGTCCCTGGATCTTGCCAAGTTCCTCGCGGACGGCCTTGATCGGCTGGTGGACGGCCTCGAAGGCCTGCCGGACGGCGTCCTGCGCCCGGGCCAGGTCAATTGCGGAGGCTTTGCCATCACGGTAGGCCTGCTCGACGGCTTGCAGAGCCTCGCGCGACTGCTGGTAGCGCTTGGTCAGCGTCTCCGTGCTATCGACGCCCAAGACCCGGAACGCCTCGGCCAGGTCCATGGTCTGCCGCTTGGCCTCGTCGACCGCGCCGGCCGACCTTGAGTGAGCCTCTGCGAGACGCATCAGGCCGCGGACATACTGGGCAGTCGAGATCTCCGCTCGCCTGTAGGTCTGGTCCAGCTCCGCGGTAGAAACTCCGGCCTGGTGGAGCTTGATACGCAAAATCTCTATGCCGCGGTTCTGCTGCTCGATGGCGTCTCGCGCCTGCTTTTGCGCGTCACCCAGTTGCCTCGAAGCGGAGATCAACTGCATGATGCCGCTCGCCGCATGGATAGCCGCCAGCGCAGTAGCTGCCAGCAGGGCCGCTCCGCCGAACGCCCTTAGGGCGATCGTAGCCGACCCCGCGGCCGGCACGACTTGCGAAACCAGAGCGCCTGCGAATTGCCCAAGCGATAGAATGCCGACGCCGACGGCCCCGGTTAAGGCCTTGACGACCGGGATCGCCGTGGCAATACCGCTGATGCCGAGCCCTATCTGGCCCAACGCTGCCAGCGCTGGTCCAGCCGCCACTGCCAGGCCCCCGAGGGCGATCGCCGTAGCCTGGATGGCCGGCGGCAAGTCGGGGAAGTATTTCGCCAGGTCAGCCAGCCTGGAGATCGCATCTTCGGCGAACTTTGTCACCAGCTCTGTCCCAGGCCGCAGAGCGGCGCCGACCTCGGCCAGCGCACGCTGAGCCGCGTCGCGGAGATTTTCGAAGGCGTTTTTCACGCCTCCAGTGACAGGCGGGAGCTTCTCGAAGTAGGAGATGATCTTCTCGGCAAACTCCTGCGCCGAAATCCCCATCTTCTGCAGGGCTTCCGTGTCTGCGGTTCCAAATGCAGCCTTCATCGCCGCGCGGATCTGCGGCAGGCGCTCCGCAAGCTGGTTGATTTCTTCGGCGGAAATCTTGCCCTTGGACTGTATCTGCGTGAGGGCAACGATCACGCCGTCCAGCTCCGCCTTTCCTCTTCCAACGGTGGCCAAAGCGCTGCCGAAGGCCCTGAGCGCCCGCTCCGCCAACTGGGCGGAGAAGCCTGCAGCCTGCAGGTTCACCGAACCCTGGATGGCCTCACGGAAACCCAGCCCTGGGAGCTTTGCCACTTCCGCCAGCCGGGCGAGCTGCTTGTCCGCCGCCGCGGCGCTGCCGCTCACGGCGATCAGGCCCATGCGCAGAGCTTCGAGGTCGGCATCCGCCTTCACCGCCGCCACACCCAGGGCCGCGAGCGGCGCGCTCACGCCGATCGTCAGGCGCGTGCCGATCGAGCCAATGCGCTCGAAGGCTGTGCGAATGCCGCGAACGGCGTTCTCGCTCACAGAGCTGAGCCGCTGCATCTCTACCGACACTTCGCGCACGCCGCGCGAGAATTGCGCCGTGTCAGAGGTAATCTTGACGATCAGTTCACTCAGCCGTGCCATTCTTCAGAGCCCGGAATCGCGCGAGGATTTCTGCGCCGCTCATGCCGCGCCTGCGACCCCAGAGCGTGGGGAGGAACGCCTCGAGCGGCTTCTCCGGTGTCTTGCCCCGATGAGCGTTCCAGTAGAGCCAGGGCATCATGCCGGCGCGGACGTCGGCCAGCCGCTCCCGAGCCTGGGCGCGGTCGACCAGCGCCCAGAACTCGCGCGGGGTCATCCGCCAGAAATCTCGATCTGGGAGCCCGAGGTCGACCCTGGCGATGACCCAGATTCCGAGCCAGTAGTCGTCCCGGGTAAAGGGCCATCAGCAGCCGCCTCCTTCTCGCCTCTCTGGCCTGGAATGCGTAGTGCATCGGAGAACGCCTCGAAGACCGCCTGTTCGATCTCGGCCGCGTTCTCGAACGTGATCATGTCCTGCGCCTGCTCTAGCGTGAGTTGCGGCAAGGCGTGCAGCAGGCCCACGAACAGCAGCACGCCAGTCTGGTAAGCCGGCCCGGCTTTGGACCAGAACTCAGCCGCCGGCGGCCCAAGCAGCGCCATGCCGAGCCTGCCCTCGGCTCTGGCGAAGTCGCGGTGCTCGAAGCGCAACGGCAGGTTGCGGCCGCCGATCTCGACGAAATGCTGTTTGCGGAGTGGATTCAGATTCGGCATGGCTTACGGGGTCACCGTCACGTTTCCGCTCACCTTGATCGTGACTTCGACCGTGGCTGCCTGTCCCTTCTCGAAGGACCACTGCCAGCCGGTCACCTGACCGTTGAACAGCACTTCGGCCGCACCCGCGTCGCTGCAGACCAGCTTGAACTCGTCCGTCGAGTTCGGGGTCTGATAGCTCGTCAGCAGATGCTGGTGGGACGATTCTGCCGGGTCCCAGAACAGCCGGAACGTGATCTCGCCGTAATCCGGGAGCCCCGACACGAATTTCGCGGCCGTGTCGTTCATGGCCGTCACTTCGATCTGCTGCTTCGTGCCGGTCGGGCCAGATAGGCCTTCCACGCCGGGAACGGTCACGAAAGCAGCGCTGATTTTCACCTGCAGCGCCGTGCCCTGCACGGCGAATGCGCTGTAAGGCATCGTTCCTCCTCGTTACTTGAACTGAATCTCGAACCGCAGCAGGACCGCGAAGAACCCGAGATCCGTCTCGTCGAAGTCCGCTGCATCCTGAAGCGTGCAGGCCTCGACCTGCACGCTTCCCCCCATCTGCCCTTTGAAGTAGTTCAGGGCCCCGATCACGGCCTCCGCCAGCTCGTGAGCGGTGTCGTAATCTGCCGCGAGAGCCGCGATTTCCCACTCTGTGGTCGCCAGCGTCAACGGCCCATTCAGCACCAGCGCATCGCGTCTGGCGGCCAGGCGAAAGACAAGCGTCGGCGCCAGAGGCGCATTCGGATCCCGTTGCGGCGCGAGAACCGGGTACACGCGATCGTCCGCGAGGGCGGCTACGGCCGGATGGGCGGTCAGATGGGCATAGAGGCTCGCCGCAATCGTCATTTCTGGGCTGCGCCTTCCAGGATCTTCGCAATGCGGTCGCGAGCCGCATCAAGCGCCACTGGACCCGCGCGCTCGACGGCGCGCCGGAAGAACGGATTGGGAGGCGTGGGCCCGACGCGCTTCGCCGCGATCCATCCCTGGCCGCCCAGCGCCGGGAACATCATCACCTTTCCCGACTTCGCCGTCCGCGTGCCAGTACCGAATTCCACCAGGTGCGCGTGCGGCGCCCGCTGGAGGCCCCAGCGCACGTTGACCTGCGCCGCCGCTCCGGGACCGATGCCCTTGCCGGCCTGGCCGCGGTAGGCGTACGCCACGATAGATTTCCGCAACGAGCCGCGCTCGCGCCGAGATGTGCTGGCGCCGCGGGAGCCGCGCCAGAGCGAGATGATGGGCCACCGCGAGACCGGCGCCTGGCGCCGGGCCTCGTCGCGGATCTTCCGGGCGGCGGTCAGGTAGACGTTGACCGCCTCCTCGGTGTAGAGCGACTGCGTCAGTCGGCCGAGCTTCTCTTTCAACTCCTCCATCCCGTCGATCGTCTTCACGCGCCCTTACCCTCCTTGCACAGCAGGCGGATTTCGACATGGCGCTCCTCGACGTCCATTACGGCGATGATGTCGAGGATCCGCTGCCCGAGCCGGACTCGCATGTCTGGCCGCACGTTCAGCGGCCTGCGGACCGTGATCATGTGGGTGAGCTCGGAGTGAACCTGCCGGGCGGCCACAAACTCGCGGCCGGATTGGGGCTCGATGGCCGCCCACCGTTCCGCCACCGGCGTCCAGTTCGGCGCGAGGGCTCCCGTGGGAGTTCGGGCCGGCGCGTTCTCCTCGATCACAATCCTGTGCCGCAGCGCTCCGGGCTCGATCGCCATCAGAATCTCACCAGCCGGTTCGCACTGAGCAGCGCTGTGATGCCGACAGGGACCTCCGTGAGGATGTTGCCGACCCGGTAGCCCGTGCGGTGCTCGTACCAACTCGTGATCAGGAGCTTCATTCCCTGCCTGATGTGCTCCGGCACATCGTCCGGCAGCCAGCCGCAGACCATCCGCACGGACACTGCGCCTGCAGGCCACAGCGCGTCGCCCGGCCATCCGGCGCGCGGGTGGATCTCGCCGGGCTCCGCGTCGGCAGCGACCAGGTATTCGGCCGATGGCCACGTGATCCACGCTCCGTCCGCGAGCCTGTACCGGATGTCCTCCACCTGGACGAGCGGCGCCGGGGTCAGGATCGGCCCTCGCCGCGGCCAGCCGTCGAGGAGCATCTCCAGCCGCTTGCGCGCGACCTCCCGTCCCTGGTACAGCTCCGCCTGCTCGCGCGCGGCGCGGATCATCGCCTCGATCTCGACGTCGTCGGCGTCATGGTCCACGCGCAGGAACACTTTCGCCTCCGCGAGCGTCAGAGGCTCCTGCTGCGGCGGATCCAGCACTCGCAGGATCATTTCCGTTTCGGTTTACGCGATGCGTGAACAGATTCCTGCTCAGGCCAGGCCTCGCCCACCGGCTCTGCCGGCTCGGCAAGTCCGCTGCCGATCCACGTCCGGGCCATTTCCTCGTCCATCTCGACGATCTGTCCAGGGACGTACGACCACTCGGCCGAGGCGATGCTCACGAGAACTCGCACCTGCATGACTTCCTCCCACAAGGCGGGGGGGCGGCCCTGAGGCCGCCCCCTGGCTGGCAGCAATCGCCTGATCAGGAAGATCAGGTGGCGCTGTTGGCGTAGTGGACGACCGGAGAGACGCCGGCGTTGACGCCGCGGCCGTCGGTGCGCATGAATGCGAGGAAGCCGACCTGGCCGGTCTCGACGTACTTGTCCGTGATCCGGAAAAGCGTGAGGTCCATCACGCGCCGGATGAAGTAGTTCGAGAAGTCTCCGAAGAGGATCGACTTCGCGCTGGCCGCCATCTGGGGCATGTCCTGGTTGATGACATACGGATAGCCGAGGATGGTGTCGGGCTCGCGCACGGCCAGACCCGGGAGCCAGAGAGGCCGGCCCTGGCTGTCCTTCAGCTTCTTGATGGCCCGGAGCGTCTGATCGTGCATCATGAAGCGGGCCCGGCGGCGGTAGGCCGGCTCGAGCGCGTGCTCGAGATCGACGATGTCGTCGTATGTGACGGAAGTGGTCTGGCCGTTGGCGCCGGTCTTGCCGAGGGTCGAGAATGGCACGACACCCTGCGGCTGGTTCGTGCCCGTGCCGGTGGTGAAGTGCTGATTGGTGATGCGGCCGATGCGCTCGCCCAGCTTCTGGGCGATGTAGGCCTCGATGTCGATCGCCGAGTCCTGCAGCAGCTCGAACGGCACGAGCACGGTCTTCGAGCTGTACTTGTACGCCTTCAGCACGACCTGGCCGAAGGCGATGTCCTGCGCCGACACAGCCGTATTCTCGGCGACGATCTCGCCGACCTGCGCCGTGTCATTCGCCGTCGGGATCGGCATGTCCGCGCCGGTGGAGGTCTGCAGCACCGTGGCGCCGGCCGCCTCCACGCCGCCGAACTCCTTCATCGCGTCGATGAGGCGGCGGTAGACGTCCTGCGCCACCGTGAAGCCGCCGGCCGATCCGGTGATGGCCGACTGGGCGCGGTACTGGCTCAGCACGTCCCGCTCTTCGGGACTCAGCGCCTCCATCCCGCCCCGGATCCAGTGCAGGATGGCCGAGCGGTACAGTTCCGGCTCGCTGCGCTCCGCCGTCTCGCGGGCCTGGCCGCGGACGGGCTGCTCGAGGTCCTGCGAGAGGCTTTCGACCTTCTCGGCCGCCTCGATGGTTTTCAGCATGCGGTCGGCGTCGGCCATCATGCGGTCGAACTGCGCTTCCTGTTCTCCCGTCATGGTCTGGCCTTCCGGCACGCTGTTCAGGATCGCCCGGGCCTGCTCGATCAGGGCGGCCCGTTGTCTCCTCAGTTCCTTCGTGTTCATTCGTCCTCCTATTCGCGTTCTGCAAGAGCCAGGCGCCGCCGCACCAGGCTCAACGGCCGCCCAGGCGTTGCGGGCGGGTCGATCTTCTCCTCCTCGGCGAGCGACACTTCGCACGCCGCCGGCTGCGCCGAGCGGACGCCTGCGCCGGCGTCCGCTCCGACGGGCACCAGGCTCACCTCCTCCGGCTCCCAGTCCGTGGCGAGGAGACGCGGAGGCTTCTCGCCGGGAAATTCCTCGTAGCGGTACACCCGGTAGCCGATGCTCACGTTGCGGATCACGCCGTCGAGCACATCGCGCCAGACCGGATCCACGTCCGGCCGCCGACTGAACCGCACAAGCGCGCGGCCTTCTCCGTCCGCGAGCCATGCGCGCTCGACCACCCCGATGATGCCGCGCAGATCGAAGCGGTCGTGGGTGTTGAGCAGGGGAGCGCCGCTGTTGAGACGGCCGAGCCGCACATGGCCAGGCTGCATGGAGAGCTCCTCCACGTACACCTTCCCTGTCATCCAGTCCGCGCGCCGCACCGCCGCCCCCGTCGACCAGACCACTTCGATCGTGCGCTGTTCCTCGTTCGCCGTGGCCGGCGCGATCTGCGCCGCGCGCGTCTGCTGTGCCAGTTCGACAATCATTGCTCTCCTCCGTCCAGTTGCGTCAGGGGCACCATCTGGGCCTGCACGCGGTACACATCTCCGCCCGGAATCGGGTTCATCTCCTCGAGCTCGCGCACCTCGTCCTGGTTCAGGAACCCGGCCCGCAGGCCCGTGTTGTAGGCCTCGTAGCGGCTCTTCATGTCGCCCCGCAGCAGCGCGGCGACCAGGAACCGGCAGAAGTAGCCGTCGCCGAGCAGCTTCCTGTTGAACTCCTGCTCGAACCGGGTCATCCAGGGCAGCATCGAGTACTGGATGAATTCAAGCGACTGGTGCTCGATGTTCGAGAAGGTGGCCCGCTCCAGGTCTCCGATCAGATGGGGCGGCACGCGGTAGATGGCGGCAATCTCCGAGCGCTGGAACTTGCGCGTCTCCAGAAACTGCGCGTCATCCGGCGGGATCGTGGTCGCCACCCACTTTGCGCCGTCGTCGATCACCAGCGTCTTGTGGGCGTTCTCGACCGACCCGTAGGCCTTGTTGAACTCCTCGGTGAACTTCTGCCGGTCCTTGAGTCGGCCTGGCACCTGGAGGATTCCGCCGATCTTGGCTCCATTGGCGAACAGCTTTGCCCCGAACAGGGCGGCCGCCATGCCCGTGCCGATCGACTGCCGCGCCAGCCGGATCGGAGACCAGCCGACCAGGTCGTCGCCCAGCGTCCTGATGTGGATGATGTCCTCGGCCAGATACACACCGGCCCACGGGCTCGACCGGTCCTCGTAGCTGTAGACCAGCCGCCCGTTGAGCCGCTGCACCCGCATCCACTGCGGCGCCAGCGGCCACAGCGCCCGGGCCCGGCCAGCGCGGTTCCAGTCGATGAGCGCGTAGGCGTTGCCCCAGCGGTTGGCCCACTGCATCAATGTCTCGATGAATGTCGAGGCGCTGATCTCCGGGTTCGGCTCCTCCTTGAGCAGCCGGTAGGCGTAATGTTCAGGCGCCTTCTCGCGGCCGCGCTCGAGCTGGCGGTAGACGATCAGCGGCACCGAAGCCAGCGTCTCGCTGAGCACGCGGATGCAGGCGAACACCGTCGCGTAGTTCAGGGCGACGGTCTCATTCACAGCCACGCCCGCATCGGATTTGACCGCACCTAGCGCATCCCAGAGCCATTCCGCCGGGGACGACAGGCCGGTCACGAACTCCGAGGAGCGGATCTCCGGCATGATGTTTTCGCGGCCGGCGAGGGAAAAGAGGGTCTCGATCATACGACCAGCACCACTGGATCCGCGGCGCCGCCCGATCCGTCATGGACGATCAGGCGGGCCAGCGCGTTCAGAATGGCCACGATGCCGTCGATCCTCTTCCGCGAGTAGTGGCGGCTTGGCTTCACCGGCTTCATCAGGCCGTTCGAATCCTCCTTCACGGCCACGCAGTCGGCCATGAACCGCAACACAGGATTCCCGCCATGCCGGATCGTGCGGTCCTCCCAACGGCGCTCCAGCTCCCGGCAGGCCGCGTTCAGCCCGATGGTCGTCTGCCTGATGGGCACCATCCGCACGCCCGCGGCCTGCAGCTCCACGGCCGTCTGGTTCGCGTTGTAGATGTCGTAGCCGACCTCGAGCAGTTCGAACTCCTGCGCGCATTCGAGGATGCGGCGCTTGACCACCGTGTAATCGACCGTATTGCCTTCGGTGGCCTCAATGAGTCCTGCCTGCACCCAGCGGTCATATGGATAGCCGTCGAGCTTGGTCCTCTCCCGCACGGCCGCCGCCGGCATCCAGAAATGGCACAGGATGTCGATCATCCCGTCCTCGTGCGGGAACAGCAGCGCGAAGGCGGTCAGATCCACCGAGGTGGACAGATCGAGGCCTCCGAAGCACGGCCGGCCGCGCAGAGCTTCGCGGTCCACCTTGCCTGCGCAGGCATCCCATTTCTCCAGCGGGATCCATCGCGATTCCTGCTGCACCCAGCGGTTGAGCCGGAACCGCAGGAACTTGTTCAGCTCCGCCGGGTTCTGCTTGGCCAGACGCGCGGCTTCCGCCACCTTGTCCATGGGGAGGAAATCGCCCAGCGCCGGGTTCGCCTTGGCCCAGGTCTTCGGGTCCTCCCAGTCGTCGTTGTCGTCGGCGGCGAAAATGACCGGATAGTAGGACGGGTTTTCGAAAACGCCGCGCAGGAGCTGGCTCGCATATTCGTGCTGCTGCCAGCACAGCGGGCTCTCGTCGCGCACGCCGGCCGTGGTCAGCGCCACAGTCAGCGGCTGCGTGCGCGTGTCTCCGCCGAGCGTGAGGATGTCCCAGAGGTCGGAGTTCTTCTGCCGGTGCAGCTCGTCGAAGATCACGCCGCTCGGGTTGATGCCGTCCTGCGTGCCGGCGTCCGCGGAGATCGCGCGGTAGAAGCTGTCCGTCGGCCGGTAGTAAATCGTCTTCGTCGAGTTCAGCACTTCCGTGCGCCGCCGCAGCGGCGGGCATTGCATCACCATGCGCCTCGCCAGCCGGTAGATGATGGCTGCCTGATCGCGCGCGCTGGCCGCCCCGTAGACCTCGGCTCCGGCCTCCCCGTCCGCGGCCAGCAGGTACAGGGCGATTCCGGCGGCCAGCTCGCTCTTGCCGTTCTTCTTCGGGATCTCGATGTAGACGGTTGAATACTGCCGCGTGCCGTCATCCTTGACCGTCCCGAAGATGTCCCGGATGATCCGCTTCTGCCATTCAGCCAGGAGGAAGGGCCGGCCGGCGTACTTGCCCGTTCCATGCTTCAGGTAGCGCTCGAAAAACGCGACAGCGCGATCGGCCTTCTTCCGATCGAACGGCATTGCCTACGAGAACATCCCGTCCGGGTCATCGTGGATCTCCTGCTTCGGGATGTTGATCTTGCCCCGCGACGCCGGAGTCAGACCGAACAGGTCGCTCCATTTCTGCAACGCCGCCCGGTACTGCCTGGCGATCTGCAGGGCCGGGTTCTTCACCAGGCCGCGCTGTCCGGGGATCAGAACTCCCTGCTCGGCGATCTGGCGCTCGCATTCCTCCAGCCGCACGCGGCAAAGGCAGTAATCGGCCAGAGCCGCCTGGTCGAGCTCGGACAGATCCCCGCGGGCGAAGAGCAGCTTCGTGAGCCGCTCCCATTCGCTCAACGCCTCCGGCGGCAAGCTCGCCGGAGGCTCAGGGAAGCCGGGAAGGTGCTGAATGACCTTCGCAGGGCGTTTGTTCGGGTTTCCCCGCCGGTCCTGGATGGCCTGCGGCTTGGCAGTGCGTGGCATCAAAATTCGAGTTTCATTTCGCGGGCGTTTGCGCGCGGCGCCCGGCGGGGTCTACGCCGGCGCCGGCCAGGGATCCTCCCTCCCCCCTCGGCCCGGCCCGGCCGGCCCAGCCCGACTCGCGCGCCGTCTTCCGGTCGTGGCAGGGCTTGCACAACGGCTGCCAGTTCGACCGGTCCCAGAACAGGTTCTGATCTCCGCGGTGCGGCTGGATGTGATCCACGACTGATGCCAGAGCCGTCGCGCCACGCCGCGCGCATTCCGCGCAGAGCGGGTGCTCGGCCAGGAACGCCTTCGACGCTTCCCGCCACCGCCGGCCGTAGCCGCGGCGGGCTGCGCTCTCGCGCCGCGCGTCCGGCCCCAGCAGCTTCTCATGGGCCGCACAGTAGCCGTGCTCGACCAGGCGCGGACAACCGGGCACGGGGCATGGCTTCTTCGGCGCCTCCGGCATCAGTGTCCCCGCGACTGCTCCCAGACTTCTTTCCGCAGGTAGATCTCGTCGATTTCCCTGCGCAGGGCGGCCTCCCGCTCGGCCAGCTCCTTCAGGATCAGGGCCTTCAGGTAGGCGTTGAACACCTGCCCCACGAGAGCCAGCAGCGAGGCCGCCACAGCCAGGTATTCCGTGCTCATGATTCTTTCCGGTACGGCGCCTCCGCCGGCGTGCCGTCGGGATTCGAGAAATGCGCCAGGGCAGCCACGGCACCCTGCACCAGCGACAGCGCGGCCATCGCCCACAACCTGCCCCGCGGGGGCAGAACGTCGATCGTAGCGTTCAGCACGTGCGCCACGACCGCCAGCGACTGGATGGCCGCATTGACCTTGAACTTCACCATCTCCTTCCTCCTCACGAAAAGTAAGAGCCGACCGGGTAGAGCGGATAGGGCCTGGTCTCAGCGAACGCGCGCCCGAGGCTCGCCATGATCCGGTAAACCTCGTGGAAGAAGTTGCCCCGGTCGAGTCCCAGCTTCGGCGCCAGTTCCCGCGCGCGCCAGTCTCCCAGCATGTGTTCGTAAAGAATCCGCAGCTGGCGTTCTGTCAGCACCCGGCGCGCGATGATGTCGAAGTCCGCCACATACTCGACGGCCTTGAATGAATAGGTCTTCCGGTTCGCACGCATCGACGGCGCCGGATTGCGCGTGACCAGGTCGTAGGTGACCCGGCTGAAGCGCCCTGCTTCATCCCGGGCCGACAGGTATTTTCTTGCGCAGATCCGGAAGATCGCTCTCAGCACGCACGGACATGGGCGCCCGAAGCGGTTCAGTCCGGCGCCATGACAATAGGCGCATCTGACCTGAGCCAGGCCGAAGACCAGCTCATGGGTCCAGACCGGATGTTTCCTGGGCGAGGGAGAACGGATGATCTCGGGCTGCTCGATGCTGGGCGCTGTCCGGCGCACTGGGGCCGGAACCATGACCGCGCTTGCCATCAAATCTCTCCCGAGTTGTGGACGCCGAGGATCGCCATCCCATGCCGCAGGGTCCGGATGGCGCGCGCGTGAAGGGCGTGAACGGCTGGAACCCCGATCCCCATCCTGCGGCCGATCTCTTCGAGAGTCATCTCCTCGCGGTACCGGAGTTCCAGAACCTGGTGTTGCCGGCGGGTCAGCATGCATGAAGCCAGCGCCCAGATCAGCCTCTCGCGCTCCCGGCAGCGGCAGCGCTGCTCCGGGCCGTCATCCGGATCTCGGAGCAGATCCGCCCAGGTCATGGCACGAAGAAGCGCCGCTGCCACGAGGGGATCCGCACGAGCGTCCAGACCCCGGCCGGATTGTCCCGCGTCTCGCGGTTGTGCGAGTACTTCCGACGGGCCGGACCGGGCCGGTGCATGGCGATCGTTTCGGCGACCGAGGGCGGCCGGTCGGATCTCAGGCGGACGGCGTGGATCTTCCGCCTCGTCCCGAGCACAACCACCTGGCTTTCACGCACCAGGTCGCGGGCCTCGTCCTCTGTCAGCCAGCGGACATGGCGGTTATGCTCGTCGAGCAGCGCCACGCGGTCGGAAATGATTCTGGCTTCGGCCAGGGTAGGGGAAGACTGCACTGGGAATCGGCCGGGAGTCGCTGGATTTTCGGTCGGGCTCCTGTCCGACCTTGCCCCATCCCGGAAGGGGCCGGCATCCGCCCGGCGCCGGACCGCCGGCGCGCCGCCCAGCGCGCCGCGGCCGCCACCCGCCGCAACTATCCTACTGTACCCGCCAGGAGCGGAAAACTTCACATCGGTCCGCCGCCCGCCCCCTGAGGCAGTCGCGTAACCGCCTCATGCAGCGAGGCTTGGACTCATTATGCCCTGAAAACGGAAAACGGGCAAAATGTTTCAGCGGCCGCTCTTGCGCCTCCGGTCTGCCTTCGGCAACGGCTTGCCATCGGGGCCGTAGCCGAATCTCTTGAGAACCTTCTCGGCCGGGACCCACGGACCCTTCTCCCGCTTGGCCAGCTCGATCAGCATCAGGTCGAGCTCGTCCTCCGTGACGGAATCCGGGTCGTGCCTGGCCTTCCACTGGACGCGCGCGTGGCGCAGCCATTCCCGGGGCTGGGAGCGGGCGTACAGCCGCAGCACGCGCCGCTCGGCAGCGGCCTGGCGCCTGGCCGTGGCGCGCATCTCCGGCCACTCGGCGATGAAGGCGAGCCAGCCGCCGTCCGGCTGCCTGAGGGCGACGGTGTGGACGGGAAGGCCGGTGTCCGGGTCCGCCCAGGGCTTGACGGGCTGGCCCGGGAGGACGCTCGGGAAGGGCCATTCAGGTGCTTTCCGGGGTGGTCTTGGCATGTCTGAAACCTCTGTAAGCCCAATCATAGGCGCTGTGCTGTGCTCCTTGCCCCCTCTCTCCCCCCGTAGAAAATCCGGCCAATCCGGCCAATTTGCACTAAGTGTATTGAATATCAACAGGATGCCGTGGCCGGATTTTCAAAAACGGCCCGAAAAATCCGGCCAATTGGCCGGATTTTCGCCGCCAGAATCCGGCCAGGCCGTCGACGCGAAGGCGAACAAACATCGAATCGAGACTGTAAGCGCTTTCTTTTTTGTGTCATTCGGCGTCCTCACGCGGACGTCGGCCGCTCTCCCGAAGCGTGACTGACCTCATTCTGGAATCAACCGCATACCGTCGACAATCAAAAGCTTTGGATCCGGCCTGCCGCTGCCCCCGAGGCTGTTATCCGGACGAAGGTAGCGATGCGCCCGGGCGAACTCCTCGCCTTGCGAGCAATATGAGACGAACTGGCTCTTTGTCCCCGGAGGCTCGCCGGATTGAGGGGGAGCGTCCCTCTCCTTCAGGACGAGTATCTTCAGATCGCAAGGGGGATTTTCGAGGATCTGGTTGAATCTCTTGCGCAGCTCCGCCGCCGGCACGCGTACAATTGGGTAGGAGGCTGCTTTGGTCATGCGTCAAGGGATCGCTCCGGCGGTGATCGGATTCATCGAAGGCAAGCTGTCCGCCGCCGACCTGAGGGAGATTCTCGTCGCCAATAGCTGGAACCTTCCTGTCACAGCCAGCAAGGAAGACCAGGAACTCATCGGCGAGATCGAGCTGGCTCTGTCCGAGTACGAAGCCGGCCACATCAGCCGGAACGAGTGCTCGAGGCGGATTGCGCCTTTCTTCGCCGGCCTTCTCAATGTCGGCTCTGCCTCTGGTTCGATCATGACTGGGGCCCAGATGCGGGCTGAGTACCTGCGGCAATGGATGGCTGCGGAAGATATACGACCCTCATTGGAACTCGTGTCAGGAGACTGTCGAGCAGCCTGACTTCAAACCAGTGAAGCCCCGTTTCGGTGACCAGGAATTCCAGTTGCAGATCGAGGACGACTCCGCGGTCGTCGTCCCCTTCAAAATTGACGGCGAATTTGACTGCAGGCCGCTCCGCGCCTGATGGCAATCTTGGAATGATCTGAACTTCCGCAACGCCGCGGAACACGCCGGCCTTCATCATCAAAACCATGACCGGGCGAATGACTGTAGGCGGCATCTCAGGCCAGCTTCCAGTCACAGCAAACCGATCTACGATCCGAATGAGGCTGTAAACGCCGTCTTGCTCCCGCAAGACCTTCTCACACAGAGCTGCGGCGATCAGGTACGGGCCGCCGTGCATCGGCTGGTCTGGCATTAGCTACTCCTTTTTCTCGTCATCCGGGCAATGGCTGCCGTCGAATAGTTCTCCCTGGAGGCTTCTCTTTCGCGGAATGTGCCCAAGAACTTGCACGACCGTGTTCTCGGTTTTCATGCGCCCGTCAGCGTCCAGCCAGGATTGTGTGCGGATCCGCGCCTTCAGGAAATCCCCGGCGCCGAAAGTATAAGCGCCCATCTTAATCAAGGCCAGAAATACTTGATCAATAATCGCTGCATCGAAGCGGTAGGCTCCATTCGAAAATTTCCATTTCAGGGCAGGATCGAATGACGCTTTTACGACTTCCAGCGCAACCTCGTAAGTCGAGTCCGCTAACAGCTGCTTTTCGTCAACAATCGCGCGCAATGCGTCGGCATCCTCTTTTTCAACTACATCCTCCGCGCTTTTCGGGCCGGGCATCCGCAAGCGCACGGAGTCTACGCCTTCCTGCCGCACGGGAGCAATGAACCTGTCTAACGCCGCCCGCGTTGCCCTGTCGCGGCTCAGGGTCAATGTGACTTGATCGACGTCGCGGAAATCGCCTCCGATTTCTACGCGAATCAGGCCATTTTCCAGAGCGGTTTCCTTATCAGGCTTGCGGTTTTTAAGCCACTTCAACAGACTGATCAGGGAAAGGCCGCCTTTCACCCCAAGGACCAGCCTCTCGGCGATCTCCTTGACTTCGGTGACCGATTTTCCAAGCAGCAGTGCCTTCGCCTGCTCCAGGATCGTCTGGATGATCCGGATGCGGATGTCGAAGGAACCGCGCTCGAACTGAGAATTGACACGGACAACAACGCGGGCCTGTTCGCCATTCAGAAGTGCATTTGCAGAAGAGAACAAGTCGCCCAAGGCCAGCAGGGATGGCGCGAGTTCGCGCACATCCATCGCCCCGTCCTCTACCGCCTCGCCCTGGAAAATGATCTGAAGGTCTGCCTGCTGCACTTCTGCCTTGAGCATAGTCTACATCGGCTGTGAGTCAACCCATCCCTCTGGCAGCCAGGCGGAGGCGGCGAGGCAGGGGGCGGGCTCGGAGGCAGGGCAGTAGGAGCATCGCCCATCGGTTCCACGGCCCTGTTTTAGGATTTTTCTCCCTGCGGAACAGGTCCCGCGTCCGTCATGCCGGAGTCGGTGGACGGCCGCTGCAATGCCGCCCATTCCTGCTCAGAAAGATTCAGCCGCCGCCGCATGCTCAGGCGGAAGTGCTTCTCCGTCAACCAACCATGATCGCTCATGGGCTTCCCATATTTGATCCACTGAACCGCTTCCTCGACAATGTCGTCCACGAGATCTTCCATTTCTGAGGCCTCCTATGGCTGGTCGGGGCGGCGGCTTTGGCGGCTCCTGGGGCTTCTGGCCGCCACTCATTCCGGCGGGAGCCAGTTCTGGTCTCCGGGCAGGGCCTGCATGGCCTCTTTCTGGCAGCGCTCGTGCAGCTGGCGGTCGGGCGCCGGGTCGTCCATCATCTCGATCCGATGGAAGCGCATTTCCAGATCGTCGATCTGTACCATGCGGGTGGCGGACAACTTCTCTTCGCGCCGGATGATGCCCAGCAGCCGGTCGATGTCCAGAAAGACCTCCGACCACGCCGTGGCGAGCCGCGCGTGCCGGTCCGCCCGCTCTGTCAGCCGGAAGGCCGTGCGGTAAACCGATGCACAAGCGGCGGCCAAAGCGAGAGCGCCGTACAGCCACACTCCTGGCCCCCAGCCCATTGCGGCCAGGCTCGCAACGGCGGCCGACGATGACAGTGCGGCTATGATCTCCGCCCACGCGATCCGCCGCGAGGTCTGGTCGAGCTTCAAGCCGTGATACCGGCGGGAGATCAGGGCGTCCAGCCGGAGTTCGTACAGCCGAATCATGGTCGCCTGCGCCGGGCTGTAATCGTAAACGCTCGATCCGGACTCCGCCATCGCATCCTCCTTGTTTGAGCATACGCCTCCTGAGGTCTCCCTGATACTCTGTTTCACCCCCGGCCCAGCAGCCAGGCGGCGGCGGCGAGGCAGGGGGCGGGCTCGGCGGCCGGGCAGGAGAAGCCGCAGCCGCGGCGGAGCGAGTCCAGGCAGTACGGCATCGCGTGCGGCGCCACCAGCACCGGGCAGTCGAGGCCCGCCAGCCCCAGGCGCGCGCCGCCCGGCAGGCGAAGCCGCCAGCAGCGCCAGCGCCGGCGCTCAACCTCCCCCCGCTCCGGCCGATATGCCGATACGAGCTCATCTCGAATCTCTCTCACCCGGCCTTTGTTTGTTTAGCCGCCGCCGCCCGGGCCGCCGCCAACTCCGCCAGGGCCTTCAATGTGCGCTTTGCCGTCTGCGCCAGTTCTGCATCGGATTGCAGGATGGTGTCCAACAATTCATGCTCTCGACGATGGCCTCCGAACAACGGTGGGCTCTTTATCGACGGGAGCGAGCCCGAACCCTTCCGCTCGCAGTAAATCCGCCACATCTCGTCCACCAGCTCAGTGACAAAGACGCCCAGTTCTGCGGCTTCTCGCTTCAGAAGCCGGTGAGTCTCCTCGTTTATTGGAAGTGACTTTTTTCCCTTCTCCGGCAAAGACTTGCCTCGTCTAACTGAAAATTGGTCTTGACGACTAAACGAAGTTGGTCTATCGTGACAGCAGGTTCACTTTTGAACCTACCTCATGAGACCAGAACTCGACCTCGAACGCAAGATCTGGCTGATCAAACACCCAGGCGTCATCCTGGACATCAGCCAGCGGGCCAACGTGAGCCCGTCGTTCATCTACCGGGTTCTGCACGGCCGGGCGCGCTCGGCGCGGATCGCCGCGGCGCTGGCGGCCGCCGGCGCGCCTGGATTCCCCAAACACGAAAGGAGACAACGCATGCAGGAAGGCAAAGTGCTTCAGGTCCGCCTGCCGGAGGATCTGCACGCCTGGCTGACGGAGAGAGCGCACCGCGACGGCGTGGCGCTGACGGCGCTGGTGCGGGCGATTCTCGCGGCCGCGCGCTCGCGCAGCGAGAAGATCGCCGCGGCGCGGAAGGCGGCGGCGGGCGGCAGGTAGGAGCGCGAGGATGCACAGCCCGCATTCTGCCACCCTGGCGCGGGCCCGCAAAGGGCCCGCCGCGCAACCGGCTGAAAAGACGCGCCGGCCGTGCCTGAGCCCGCTGCTGCGGCGCACGATCGAGGCGCGGGTGATGGAGCTGCACGCCGAGGACTGCCGGGAGGAGTACTCGCGCGTGCTGGCGCGCGAGTTTTCGATCAGCGAGGAGCTGGCCGACTGGATTCTGGCCGGGCTGATGCTGGAGCACCGGACGGCGGCGGCGACGCTGCGGGCCGGGATCGCCGGGGCGATGGACGAGGAAGCGCGGGCGAGAAAGGCTGTCTGGGATGCAGCCTGAGCGGACCTACGTCTGGGGGATCCGGTGCGATCTGTGCGGCGAGCCGCGGGCGGCGGAACTGCGCAACGGCGGACGCATCTGCGTCGGCTGCGAGGCGGTGTTGCGGCGGTGGCGGGAGAGTCTGGACGAGGAGGGCATGCATGTTCGACCTGAGCCTGGAAGACCGGATCCGGCTGCAAGGACTGGGCGTGCGGCCGGACGGTGAGGCCGCGGCGCCGTGGCTGGAGCGGCGGCGCGGCAAGAGCGACGGCGACGTGATCGAATCGCTGGCGCAGAAGCTGTGCGACGCGATGGACCGCGAGCGCCGGGCCTGGAACGAGGCGCGGCGGTGGCGCGCCTGGGGATGGCTCGGGCTGGCCTGCGCGGCGGCGAGCGTGGCGGCGCAGGTGGCGGCCGCGATCGCACAGAGAGGAGGCTGGTGATGGCATGAAACGGACCACGCTGTATTTGGAAAACACGACGGTGGCGCCGGAACGCACTGCGGCGCAGATCTGCGAGGAGCTGATCAAGGCTGGCGCGGTGCAAATAGCAGCCACGTATGACGCGGGGCGCATTGTCGGCCTGCGCTGGATATTCAGGATCGCTGGCCAGGACCTGCTCTTCGCCATGCCCGTCCGCGTCGAACAGATTTACAGGCTTCTCCGGAAGAACAACCGCGGAGCATGGAACCCTGACGTGGAGAACAAACTCCGTGAGAAATCGGAACGAATTGCGTGGCGCCAGCTACTGCGCTGGGTGCAGATCCAGAACGCCATGATCCAGACCGGCATGGCTGAAGCGGCAGAGATTTACCTGCCCTACCTTGAGGTGCGCGGCACAACTCTCTATCGCGCGTTCGCCGAGCAGCAGTTCAAGATGCTGCCATCACCGAAGGCGGAGGCTGCACGATGAGCGTGCCCATCGCAACGATCGGAGGATGGTGATGCGCATGCTTCCTGTTTCTACTGAGGCTGAACTCGACAACGCTCGCTCAATCGCGAGCTATGACATGCAACGCGGGCGATGGGTTGTACTCCGCAACGGAGGTACAGGGCGCGGTTTGCGGGTCGCGTTCTCGTCTCCATCGGAACCTGATGCGCGCGAACAGTTCGACAGGCTGCGGAAACAGATGAGGCAGGGAAGCCTGCTGCTTCTCGGGCCGGACTCTGCTTTGCACGACTACGCCAGCGAGCCAATGGCAAGGAGGAGATGGTGATGGCAGACCAGGCCGCGGTTCTCACAGCGTTCATGATGGGCGCGCCGCTGGAAGCGCTCAGCTTTCTACTCAACTTCGACGCCGAAGCGGCCCTGCGCCGCGAGCTGCTGCGCATCGCCACAGAGGCATCCGAGGGCCAGGCGGACGGCCCCGTTGCACCACCTCGGCGCAAGCGCAAGGCGAGGGCGGCGGCCGGGAGCGGAGGCAACATGCCGCTTAAGGGCGAGCATGGGCCCGCTATCGTGCTGCCCGCGACCCAGCAGAGGGCGCCACGAGAAAAGGCAGCCCGGCCAGCAGTGCCTCCCCAGCGGACCAACGGACACGCAGCTGCCGACGATGACGGGGCGCGCCACTCCACCTGGCGGGACACGATCCGGACGGCGCTGATGGCGCTGGGGCCGGCGACGATCGACGAGATTGACGCGCACTTGAACGAATGCGGCATCACGCGGCCGCGGAGCCTGATCTCAACGACGCTGGGGCAGCTCCGCGACATGGGGCAGGTGGAGAAGCGAGGCGAGCAATGGGTTCTGAACCACGGGTGATCTGGCTGATCTCGGCGCGGATCCGGCTGGACGGCCGGATCGACGTGCTGGTGGAGGCGCCGTCGATCGAGGAGGCGTGCCGGCGGCTCCGGGAATCCCCGGAGAATTACCTGGAGGACGCCGACTGGTGGGATTTCCTGCCCGGGGCGCGGATCCAGGCGGAGGCCCAGCCGGAGTGGGCGCTGCCGCTGCCCGTGACGACCCATCCGGCGGCGGCTGGGAGGCAGAGATGAGCAGGGAGGCACGGGACCAGATGCTGAGCCTGGCGGCGGAGATGGCTGCGATCGCCGATGACTACCTGGACCGTTACACGGACCCGTCCCAGCCCCTGCTGCCGCAACAGCCGGGCGAAGTGGCGCCGGAGCTGCGCTGGGCGCGGTGCTGCGTGAAGATCGCGCGCGAGCTGATCGAGCGCGCGCGGGAGGTGGAAGGGTGACATCGCCTGCGCCGGCGCTGGCCGGCAAACCGCTCACCAAGCGAGACCTGGCCTGGCTGGAGAAGAGCTGGATTCCAGCCGAACTGGCCGAGGCCGCCTGCCTGCGGCGCTTCGACCGGCAGACGGCGGCCGAGATTCTCGGGCAGGACGCGAACAAGACGGACTGCTCAGGCATCGGATTCCCCTACTTCTGGCCGGGCCAGCCGCGCGTGAGGGAGTGGCGCGTGCGGCGCGATCATCCCGAGTACGAGTACAGGGCGGACGGCTCGAAGAAGGAGCGGCGGAAGTACCTGGCGCCGCCCGGGCGCGGCTCGATGCTGTACGTGCCGCCCGGCGTGACGCCGGCGATGCTGGATGAGGCGCGGCTGCCGGTGGTGATCGTCGAGGGCGAGAAGAAGACGCTGGCGCTCCACCGGCTGGCCTGGCACGGACGGAGCCCGGAGCAGGGGCCACGGTGGCTGGCGCTGGGCATTTCGGGCGTCTGGAACTGGAGGCGGACGCTGTACGAGACGGGCCCGGACGGGGAGCGGCGCGAGGTGAAGGCACCGATCGAGGATCTGGGCCGGATCCACTGGGAGGGGCGGAGAGCGTACATCTGCTTCGACGCCGACGTCCTGGTGAACAAGGAAGTGGCCCGGGCGCGGTGGGCGCTGGCGCGCGAGCTGGCGCGCGGACGGAAGGCCCAGGTGTTATATGTCGAGATTCCGCCGGGCGGCGAGAAGGGCGTCGACGACATGCTGGCAGCGCGCGGGCCGGAGGTGGTGCTCGAGCTGTTCGAGCGGGCGCGGCACGCCGATATCGTGCATGACGCCGGGATGGTGATCGAGGCGGCCAAGCGCGCCGGCGACGTGCAGATCATCTTCCAGCCGGAGCACATCGGGCTGCTGGCGCAGCTGAACGAGCTGCAACGGCTCCAGGTGAGGAGGCAGTTGCAGGAGGCGTTCCCGGGGCAGTTCCTGCGCTCGGAGTTCGAGCGGGTGCTGAAGGAAGAGCGGCAGCGGCGGGAGCTGGAGCGGCAGAAGGAGGCCGCGCGGCCGCCGGAGTACGCGGGTGCGGAGTTCGTCGAGAACGAGTATGGCATCTGGCGGTTCCGGCGGATGAGCGAGGGGATGGTGGCGGTGCGGCTGACGAACTTCCAGGCCCGGATCCTGTGCACGATCCACCGCTGCGACGGCGAGACGGTGGAACCGTTCCTGCGGGTGGAGGCGCGGCAGGGCGAGCATGCGGCGCAATTCGTGATCTCGAGCCAGGAGTTCCAGCAGATGCACTGGCCGATCGACCGCTTCAGCCATCACGCGATCGTGATGCCGGGCTGCGAGTCGGCGGCGAAGGTGGCGATCCAGCATCTGAGCCAGCGCGGTTCGACGCGGGTGGTGCGGACGCACACGGGCTGGGCGCACCAGGACGGGCAGTGGATCTACCTGCACGGGGGCGGCGCCATCGGGCGGGACGGGCTGGCGGCGGACATCGAAGTGGACCTGGACGGGCGCACGCGGCTGTTCCATCTGCCGGACCCGAACGGCAACGGCGAGGTCCGGGACGCGATCCAGGCGAGCCTCGAGCTGCTGCATCTGGCGCCGGCACGGATCACGATGCCGCTGTTCGCGGCCGTGTGGCGGGTGCCGATGGGCCCGGTGAACGTGAGCGTGTTCCTGAGCGGGCAGACGCAGGTGGGCAAGACGCAGCTGGCGTCGCTGGCGCAGCAGCATTTCGGCCGGGAGATGACGGCCGAGTGCCTGCCGGCGAGCTGGATCGACACGGCCAACAGCCTGGAGGCGAAGCTGTTCACGCTCAAGGATGCGGTGTGCGTGGTGGACGACTTCAACCCGCAGGGCTCGGATTCCGACATCCAGCGGATGCACGCGCTGGCCGACCGGATCATCCGGAGCCAGGGCAACCGGATGGGCCGCGGGCGGCTGACGAGCGACATCCGCCTGAGGTCGCCGAAGTGGCCGCGCGGGATGATCGTGGCCACGGGCGAGGACACGCCGCGCGGGCACAGCCTGCGGGCGCGGATGGTGATTCTGGACGTGGCGCCGGGGGATGTGCGGTTCGGGGCACCGCTCACCCACGCGCAGCAGGCCGGCATGCAGGGCGCCTACGCGCTGGCCATGGCCGCCTACGTCCAGTGGCTGGCGCCGCAGATGGACGAGATGGAGGACCGGCTGCGGATGGAGCTGCTGCGGCTGCGGCAGGAACGGATGGAGACCGAGAGCCGCCGGGCGCCGGACAACATGGCGCAGCTGACGATCGGGCTGGAGAGTTTCCTGCGGTTCGCGCTGGAGAAGAAGGCGGTGAGCGAGAGCCGGGCCGAGGCGCTGCGCGAGCAGTGGCGCGGCGTGCTGAGCGAGGTTCTGACGGAGCAGGACCGCGAGCAGTCGATGAGCGATCCATGCCGGCAGTACATCGAGGCGCTGCGGGCGGCGCTGATGAGCGGCAAGGCGCACCTGGCGGACACCGAGGGCCGGGAGCCGCGGGCGCCGGAGCGGTGGGGCTGGCGGCCTGATCCATTGGGGGACGTCACGCGGTACAGGGCCATGGGGGAGTGCGTGGGCTGGGTGGACGGCGACGAGGTGTACCTTGAGCCGCAGGCCAGCTACGCCATCGCCAAGCGCGTGCTGCGGGAGATGGGCGAGAGCCTCGCAGTGGGCGTGAAGACGCTGCACAAGCGGATGAGGGACCGCGGGCTGCTGGCGGAGTGGAACCACCGGGACCGGGAGATCCTGGTGCGGCGGATGATCCAGGGGGCGCGGCACCGGGTGCTGACGGTGCGGGCGGCGCTGATTTCGCCGCCGCCGGCGGCGGCCGTGGAGGAGACGGAAGAAGCGGTGGCGGCAGGACGGTGACGGGATGGTCGAACTCGAGCTGCACGAGGCGAAACGGCAGAAGTGGGACCTGGGGAGGCAGCGGCACGGCAACGGGCCGTTCCGCGGGCATCCCGGAGAGGAGGCGTTTGAGGAATGCCTGGATTTGTTGAACTACCTGGACGAGTGGAAGAGGCAGGGCGCGGACCCGGCGGAAGTGGATCGGCTGACGACGGCCGTCGAGCGCTGGGCGCGGGTGATCCAGTCGATGGTGCTGCGCGAGAGGGCGCGGGCCAGGCGGGCGGCCGCGGCCGGCGCCGCGTGAGTCCGCACTGGGCCGAGCGGCGGGCCGACGAGATCTGCCGCGCGGTGACGGCCGAGCATTTCGACGCAGCCAGGCTCCGCGTGATCCTGACGGCCGAGTTCCGGCGTCTGGCGGCGCGGCAGGAGGAGTTTGAGCGCGAGGCGAACGAGAACTACGCCGAAAGCTGCCTGTTCCGGAACGAGGCGGCGCGGCTGCGGGAAAACCTGGCCGTGGTGTCGAGCTTCGTCGAGTCGCTGGATGTCGACATTCCGGAGGAAGTGCAGACGGCAATCGACACGATTTACCCGCCGCCGGCGGGAAGGGGGTTCTGATGACGGTGTTCCTGATCGCAGCCTCTCTGGTGGTGGCGCTGCCGCTGGCGGCGGCGTTCTCGCCGACGCTGTGCCGGTATCTGGCCGCCGCGCTGCTGACGCACGCCGATACGGTGGAGTCCGCGCGGCGGATGCGGGCGGAGAGCTGGCGGCGGTATCTGGATGTCATGCAGCTGGAGACCGGCCGGGAGCAGCCCAATGCCGATCCGTCGTGAATTGCGGCCGTTCTACCGGAGCCTTGAATGGCGCGCCATCCGGGCGCGCGTGCTGGCCCGCGCCGGAGGCGTGTGCGAGTGGTGCGGCAAGCCTGACAGGAGGCATGTATGGGTTGCGCGAGACGGATCAGGCCAGTGGTGGCCCCGCGGGCAGAAGCCCGACGGACCGCCGGAACAGTTCCGGTACATCCGGGTGGTGCTCACAATCGCGCACCTGAACCATGACTGGCGCGACAACCGCGACGAGAACCTGGCGGCGTTGTGCCAGCGCTGCCATCTGGCTCATGACCGGCGGTTCCACCTGGCCAACGCCAGGCGCACGCGGGCGCAAAAGGCCGGACAGGCCTGGCTCGACGACGAGATTCTGGCGGCAGCACAGCCGGGCCCGCACTGGGAGGCGCGGGCATGACCAAGTTGACGAGCAGCCGGCCGGTGGTCCGGGAGACGGCGGTCAGCCTCCGCGGGCGGCATCCGCTGGTGGTGGAACTCTGGCCGGGCTTCCTGGTCATCCGGACCAAAGGCCGGAAATCAGACACTTACACGATCGACTACCAGGCCATCTACGAGACCGCCGCTAAAATTGAGGCGCGGCGGCATGGCAAGCTTCGCTGATCTCCTTCTCCTCCGTGCCCGGCCCTGGGCAGCCCCCCTGCCAGCCATGGAATCCCCCCAGGCAGGGGGGCTTTTTTGTGTGCGAGCGAGGCTTGCCGGGGCCATGCACGAGAATTGTTACAATTCGTTTGCATTCGCCGTTTGTTTGCCGCCGAAAACGGGTCCTGGCCGGATTCTGGCGGAAAAAATCCGGCCAATTGGCCGGATTTTTGGGGCCGTTTTTGAAAATCCGGCCACGGCATCTTATTGCAAAGACAGGCGGTTACGAGAAATTGGCCGGATTGGCCGGATTTTCTACGGGGGGAGAGGCTCCACACGAGAGACACACGGGCGGAAACGGGGTGTCCGGGCGGCTTCGAGGCGGCTCTGAATGCCCCGGAGACGAGGCCAGAAAGGGAGCCTTCAGGTGCGGCGCCACGGCTCGCGGCGGGTGTGGGTGGCGCAGTGGCGGGACGAACTGGGCCGGGGCCGGTCGAAGGTTCTGGGCGAGTACGGCACGATGAGCGAGGCCGAGGCGCGGTCGGCGCTGGAGTCGATCCTGCGGCCGGTGAACGAGGCGACGGCGCCGCGGACGCTGATCAGCCTGCGGGAGTACGTGGAGACGGCCTGGATGCCCCTGAAGGCCGAGATCTGGAAGAAGTCGACGGCCTGGACCAGCGGGCACAGGATTCGAAGGATCGTGCTTGAACGGCTGGGCCATCTTCCCGTCACGAGCCTGACCAGGAGGGTACTGCAGGATTTCCTGTTCGAGATGGCCGGCCGCTACGGGCGGAGCGTGGTGGACCACCTGCGATGGGATCTGCGCGACATCCTCGCGCTCGCGGTCAGCGACGGGCTGCTGCTGACAAACCCGGCTGAGAAGCTCCACGTGCCCCGCAGAACCGCCGGAGACGGCCGGGGCAGGGATGTCCTGTCCCCAGAGGAGATCGCGCGCGTCCTGGGCCATCTGAGACTGCGGGAGCGGCTCGTATTCCGGCTGGCGGTCTTCGAGGGGCTGCGGCCGGGAGAGATTCTGGCGCTCCGGTGGCGGGACATCCAGCCCGGGCATGTCCAGGTCCGGGCGAGGATCTACCGGAGCGATATCGACACGCCGAAGAACGACCGCGCGCGGGCCAGCGCCCTGAGCCCGGGCACGGAGCGGTTGCTGGAGGAGTGGCGGAGAGCTGCGGCCCCGCAGAGCGAAGAGGAGTTCGTCTTCTGCTCGCAGTCCGGCAGGACGCCCGTGAGCCGCGACAACATCTGGAGGCGGCACCTGGGGCCGGTGCTCAAATCGCTCGGGCTGGAGTGGGCCACGTTCCAGGTGATGAGGCGGACGAACGCATCACTGATGCAGCGCGTGGGAGTGGATCCGAAGGTGGGAGCGGACCAGCGCGGGCATGGTCTGGGCGTGAGCCTGGAGGTCTACACGGTGAGCGGGCTGGAGGCGAAACAGGAGGCGGTTCAACGGCTTGAGAGGCTGATTGCGACGTCGTTTCCTGAATCGTCGTAAACGTCGTAACGGCAAGATGTGCCATGGAGACAAGCAGTTACGGGCGAGAAAAAGCCCTGAAAGCGGCTGTTTTCGGAAACTGTCGCAAGCGTCGTAACCGGAGGGCGCCCGTAAGTTGTTGAGGGGATTGGAGCGGGAGACGGGATTCGAACCCGCGGCGTTCAGCTTGGGAAGCTGACATTCTACCACTGAATTACTCCCGCTCTCGGGCTGCAGTGGCTATCCATATTCTACACAAAGCGTCCCGTCAGGGAAGACCCGATCCACTGCGGCGGAGCGTCCATCCCGCGCCAGCGCGGAGCCTTGGGAGCAAATAAAAGGAAAAGATCCGGCAGCCAGACTCAACTTCGTCCTCCACGTTCGGCCGCCGCCCGGCGTCTTACCATTCGAGAGGCAGGAAAACTGCGCCCATGCCCGAGTACGCCCTCAAGTACGCCGACGCCCGCGGCGAGATCCGGCAGGAGATCGTCGAAGGCGCAAGCGAACAGGAGATCCGCGACCGCATGGCGCAGCAGGGCTTTCTGGTTTATTCCGTCCGTCCCCGCGCCGCCCTCGGACTCGCCCCGAAGAGCGGCCGCCGCCGCAGGCTCGACCTCGAAAAGTTCCTCATCTTCAACCAGCAGTTCATCACCCTGTTCCGCGCCGGCCTGCCCATCCTGAAATGCCTCGACCTGCTCGGGGACCGGCTCACCGACGCGAAACTCAGCCCCGTCATCCGCGAGATCCGCGACGACGTGAAAAAAGGCTCGCTGCTCAGCGAAGCCTTCCAGCGCCAGCAGATCTTCCCCGCCATTTATGTCACTTCGATCATGGCCGGAGAGCGCAGCGGCGCCCTCGGCGAAGTGCTGGAGCGCTATCTCGCCTACCAGCGCCTCGTGCTGGCCGTGCGCAAGAAGATCCTGCTCTCGCTCATCTACCCGAGCGTGCTCGTCGTGCTGGTGATCGGGCTGATCGTCTTCCTGGTCACGTTCGTCGTCCCGCGCTTCGCCGAACTGTACTCGACGACCAACGCCGCCCTGCCCGCTCCCACGCGCATTCTCATCTCCGTCGGCCTGGCCGCCGAGCAGTTCATCGTCGGCGCCGCCATCACGCTCGCGCTGCTGATCCTGGGCGGCCGCTACTACCTGCGCACGGACGCCGGCCGCGCCCTGGCGGACCGCATCAAGGCGCGCACGCCCGTGCTCGGCGAAATCTGGCTCAAATACCAGGTGGCGCAGCTCGCCCGGCTCCTGGCCACGCTGCTGTCCGGCGGCATCCCGCTCGTGCAGGGCATGGAGACCGCGTCGCAGTCCGTCAACAGCCCGCTGCTGCAAAGCGCGCTCGCCGACGCCCAGAAACGCGTCAGGGAAGGCCAGTCGCTGTCCGGCGCGCTGGCCTCAACGGGGCTCTTCCCCGGCCTGGCCATCGACATGATCGAGGTCGGCGAGAGCACCGGCGCGCTGCCCCAGATGCTGAACAGCGTCGCGGAGTTCTACGAAGACGACGTCAACACCCGCATGCAGGCGGCACTCTCCCTCATCGAGCCGTCCATCATGATCTTCATGGGCCTCTTCGTCGCCTTCGTGCTCGTTTCGCTGTATCTGCCCATCTTCTCCCTGGCAGACGCCATGAAATAGGAGACCCGCCATGGCAACCAACGGCGTCAAGCCCATGAGCCCGGAACAGGAGATCGAACAGGCCCGCCGCCTCGCCGA
>Ga0073932_1001912_pt1 | contig 35760 bp, 27 predicted proteins | sample DewCreD2012metaG_FD_76967 | JGI IMG/M metagenome (GOLD analysis project Ga0073932, IMG submission 76967) | Hot spring sediment bacterial and archeal communities from British Columbia, Canada, to study Microbial Dark Matter (Phase II) - Dewar... ...
CCGTGCGGGCGGGCGTTGCTTTCCGCCGGGCTGGGAAGCCCGGCTCCACGTCAGCCAAGGATTGCCGACGCTACCACCGCACACATATGAAACGGACTTGCAAGAAAGTGAGATGCGCCCACGAATGCTGGTCGTGAGTTTGGACGCGGCTGCGGACGGGGACGTCCGCGCGCCCGCTACCGCAGCCGGCCTTCGTGGAACTCCATTTCGGAGACCAGTTCCCCCGCGCGGTTCCAGCGGCGGGCGGGGCCGTGGGCAAAGGAGCCGCGCCACGCGGATTCGGACCGCTTCGCGCCGTCCTCCCAGAAGTGCGTCCAGACCGCGCGCCCGCCCGCCTCGGCGACATCGCGTTCCCACAGCTTCACGCCATCGGCGCGCCAGCGGGTTTCCCGGCCCAGGCGCGCGCCAAACGCCCATTGATGAACGTGGTATTCCGGCTGTAAATCGGGCAGCCACCACTGCTCCCCGCCGGTCAACAGCCAGCGTCCATCGTCGGCCAGCGCACAGGACCAGCGGGCGCGGCGGGAGCCATCCGGATGTTTCAATTCAAAGTCCCGCGGCGGCGCAAAGCTCATCGCCGTCGGCTGCCGCAACGCGGGTTCGGACCGCGTCTCCGGCTCGTCCGCGAGGAGCCACGCCTCGTTGAACTCGAAGTGCAGGCAGGGATGGTTCATCGTGGTGATGAGGTGGATCATCCCGTTGGGTGCCTGCCGCAGCGCGCTGTAACCGAGCGTGTCGGGGTCGTTTTGAAATTCCGCCCGCTCGTGCGGCTGGGTGCCGGGAATTTTTTTGAAGCGCCAGGTCGCGCCCTCGTCGTCGGACCAGGCCAGATAACAGCCACGTTCGGTGACGCCGGGCGGGGCGAGGTTGCCGCGCTTCTGGAAATCGCCGGCGAACAGGAGCCGTCCGCTGTGCAGGCGCAGCAGGCTGGGACGCTGGTTGACGGCCTGCGCGGGGAACGGTGATTTGCTGACCGCCCACGTCCGGCCGCCATCACGCGAAACCGATTGCGGCATGTAACCCTCGAGGTCCGTGCTCTTGCCGCCGAGGCCAAGAATGGCGCCGTCGCGCAGCAACGCGAAGGTCGTGTGGCGTCCGCCGGTGCGCCCGCCGGGGTCCTCCCAGGTGGCACCGTCATCGCGCGAGACCCACAGCACGGAACTGCCGCGTTCGGCATCGCTGGCGACATGGAGCGCGCCGTCCGCCGCGCGGAAGGCGGTGTTGATGGGCTGGCGCGAGTGCGGGCCGAGCGGCGTGGTGAATTGCGGGAAGCGCACTTCGCTCCAGGTCGCCCCGTTGTCGTCGCTGGTCATCCATTGGAACGGATACGCGCCGGCGGTGAGCCTGGGCCAGCCCCAGAAGAACCACAGGCGGCCCGTGGCCCAGTCGGTGAAGAGCAGCGGCGCGTGGTCGTTCACGTCGGGCGTGTCAAAGAGCGGCTCGGGGAAATCCCATTCGTCCGCGCCGAAGCGCAGCCGGGTGGCCATGAGCGAGACGCCGGGTTCGTATTCGAAGTTCGAGGTGTAGATGACGCACAAAACATCGCCGTTGGGGCAGACCTCGAGGGCGGGGCTGTGGTTGTGTTTGCGGAAAGCCGGATGCAGCCCGGCGGCGGCGATGGCCTCGGGCGGGGCGTTGTCGGGCGGAACCGGCAGCAGGTATCGCTTGCGGAAATACGGCCGGTCCACCGCTTGCGTGAGGATGTTCGCAGGCGGCGGCGGTTTGACGAAGGCGCGGGGAAAGGGCACGCGCTCCGGCTCGAGCGAGGTGACCGGTGGCGGGGCCTGCACGATGCGAAATCCGACGCGATGCCAGCCGGGCAAAGTGGTCTCGCTCGCGCTGGCGTCCTCGCCCACGTCCGCTTGGACCACGGCACCCGGCACCCGGCCACCGATGCCAAATGCCGGCGGCAGACCGGCGCGGTTGGCGGAGCGACGATAATCCACCGGCGTGCGCCCGGGTTCGTCCTTCAGGCGGCTGTCATCGTCGGGCTTGTCGCCGCGCACCACCTTGCACAAACCGGTGGCCGGGCCGACGGGGTCGGTCCTGGCCCCCGGCGTGTAAGGCCCATGCCAGTCGGCGCACCATTCCATCACGGCGTCGTGCATCCCGCGCAGGTTCCACGGATTGGGCGCGGCGTCAGCGGGCGGGGTGTCGCCGGACCAGAACCGGTTGGTGGTGCCGGCGCGGCAGGCCCATTCCCATTCCGCCTCGGTGGGCAGCCGGTAGGGTTTGCCCTCGCGTTGCGACAGCCATTGGCAAAAAGCCACTGCGTCGTGCCAACTCACGCCCGTGGCCTTGCCGTTGAAGGAGCCGGCGTGCCCGGGACGGAACTGGCGGAACTGGTCGAGCGTCACCTCATCCATCGCCATTTTGAATCCCCGCGAAATGGTGACGGCGTTGGTCGGTTGTTCATCCCAGTCGCCGTGGAGGTCGCCCATGAGGAAGGTGCCGGCGGGAAGATCGGCGAACTCCATGCCCAGCGAATTGGTCTCGCCGGGCCACGCGCCGTCGCGGATGAGCCGGGTGACGAGTTGCGCGGGATCGAGCACGACATGTTTGATGCGCTGGCGGTTCCAGGTGTAGGCGAGATGGACCAGGCCATCGCGCGCCTGGATGACGGCCGGGTAAGCGAAGCCGTCGGGTTTGGTGTAGTCGTGTTCGAGCACGAGGGCGGCCTCCCAGTTCCGGCCATCGCGCGCGAGGGCCACGTTGAGGACCTTGCGCCCCTTGTTGAGCGGATGGTGGTTATAGACCAGCAGATGGCGGCCGTCGCGCAACGTGACCGCGTCGGTGCCGGAGTTGGGATTGGGCAAGGTGAGATAGCCCATCTCGCCCCACGTCTCACCGCCATCGTTGGACCAGATTTCAAACAACCGCCCCTCGCGCGTGCGGCCCAGCGATTGGAGGCGGCCCTCCGGGTGCAGCAAAATGCTGGGCTGGATGGCGCGAATACGGCGGCCATCGTTAAGCGGCGCGGTGGCGGTCCAGGTCTGGCCGCCGTCGCGGCTGCGCTCGAAATGCACGCGCCAGCCCTCCGGCCCCTCGCTGCTGCTGGGCGAAAGGAAATCGCCGTTGGGCAGTTCGACGGGTTTGTTCTTGATCGGGCCGAGGAGGCCGTCGGGCAGGCGGCGCGGCGCGGACCACGACTGGCCGGCGTTGGTCGAAGTCATCACCATGCCCCACCAGGTGCTCGGACTGGGGCCGACTTTGTAGAACAGAAACAGCGGTCCTGAACGCGGCTGGAACAACACCGGATTCCAGGTCGGCAGCCGGTTCGTGCCGAAGCCCTCGCCGGTGGCGACCTCGACGGGCGGCGTCCACCGGCCGTTGACGTGGCGGGACACCCAGATGCCCACGTCCGGATGCCGCTCGTGGGTGCCGCCGAAAAACGCGGCCACCAGTCCCGCATCCGTCTCGGCCAGCGTGGCCGCGTGGCACGAGGGAAACGGCGCGGTGTCGTAGATGAACTCCGCCTTGACCAGGCCCGGTGCCGGAGCGGCGGCGCAGGTGAACCCCGCGACCAGCAGCAGCCAAGCGCCACGATTGAAAATTGGGACACGCATCGTTTTGAATCTCTCAGGGTCGCCGCAGCCACACGCTCATTTCGCCCGGGCCGCGATTGGCCCAGGCGTAATACGGCACCAGCCGCACCTTCACGGGCCGGGCCGCGACGGACGCAGCCGGGCGATACAATTCACTCTTCCAATCCCCCAACGGCTTCGCCAGCAACGTCGCCTCCAGGGTCACCACGCCGCCGAGCAGGCGTTGATCGAACCGGGCGTGGAAGACCGCCTCCTCGGGCACGCAGACATCCAGCACGCGCACGCCCTCCGGCAGCCCGGCGGATTCGAGGCAATACACCAGCGGCCCGCGCTGGAGCGCCACCTGGCCCAACGTTTCCTCGACCAGCGGATGCGCAGTCATGACCTCGGTCCGCATGTCCAGCTCAAGGTCCACCACGTCGCCCGCCCGCCACGCGCGGCGCAGCTCAAAAAAGGTTCCCGGCGCGGAAGTCTCCGCCGCCGGGCCGAGATTCACGCGCACCGTGCCGCCCCGCGCCCAGCCGGGAATGCGGAACTTCAGCGCGAACGGCGCCCCGCCACATTCGCCGAGGCGGAAGCGGAGGCGCCCGTTCCACGGGAATTCGGTTTCCTGCGTGAGCCGCAACGACTGGCCGTCGAGCGTGGTGGCGAGCGTGTTCGCGCCATACAGCGTGACCCACAGCGTGTTGGACGAACGGGCATAAGCCATCCCACCGAGGCCGGCGAGCGTGCGGGCGACATTGGGCGGGCAGCAAAAGGAATTCAGGAACGGCACCCGCTCGCGCGGCCAGCGCAGCCCGACCGGCAGCGGGTCCGTGACGCGCAGCGGATTGGTGTAGTGAAAATTCGTGCCGTCGAGACTGAGGCCGGAGAGGACGGCGTTGTGCAGGGACAGTTCGGCCACGTCCACAAACCGCGCCGCGCCGCTGGCGAGGAACATGCGCCAGTTCCAGAGCACGTTGCCGATGGCGGCGCACGTTTCATTGTGGGCGGTGGTGTTGGGCAACTGGTAGTTGCGCCCGTAGGCCTGGTGCGTGCGGCTGATGGCGGCCTGGTCCTTCGCCCCGTCGGGCGACGCGCCATCGTAAAGCGCGCCACAACCGCCGGTGAGATACAGTTTGCGCTGAACGACGTTCGTCCAGACGCGCTCCAACATGGCCCACGTCGCGGGATCGCCGTTTTCCAGGAACCAATCCGCCGCGCCGGCGAACAAATAATTCGCCCGCACGGCATGGCCCAGCGCCTCGTCCTGTTCGAGGAACGGCACGCGGTCCTGGTTGTCATCGCCGCCGAGACCGGCGCGGGCCACGCGGTCGCGTTGCGCGAGGAAGCGCCCGGCCAGCTCGAGCCAGCGGCGTTCGCCCGTCACGCGGTGGAGATCCAGCAGCCCCATGTAGTGCGACGGACAAACATTGTGCCGGGCCAGCTCGGGCGTGGGGTCCGCGAAGGCGCGGTCCAGAAAATCCGCCGCGCGGAGGGCCACCCCGAGCAGGTTGCTCCTGCCGGTGGCCTCGTGGTGGACCGCCGCCGCCGTGAACAGGTGGCCGAAGTTGTAAATCTCGAAGTTGTTCCGGTCGCGGAACGGCACGGCGTTGGTGTCGCCCTGGCGCTGCGCGATGAGCACCCGCGTGAACAGGTAGCCATCCGCGCGCTGCGCCGCCGCCACCAGCGCGATGGCGCGGTCCAGCGCCCGGTCGAAAGTCGCGTCGCCCGTCACGGCATACATCGCGCTGGCGGCTTCGATGAGTTTGTAGCATTCGCCGTCATTGAACGGCGCGCCCCGGGCGCGGCCTTCGGCCAGGCCGGCGGCGATCTCGAAGTTCCGGAAGAACTGGCTGTGGTTCGTGCCCGCCATCAAGGCGCCGAGCGACGGGAGGGTGACTTCGCGCAACGTGCGCTGGCGCTCCGCCCAGAAGCCATTGGTCCACCGCACGTCCGTCAGGGGCACCGGCGCGACCGCCGCGTGCGGGCGCACCGGAGCAGGCTGGGCGGCGGGCAGGACGCCGACCCAGCCGGCCAGGCACAGCAACGTGGTCCAGCGCGGATTCATGGTGTGCGGCAAGGTGTTCCCCAAAACGCCGCCGCTGGCGAGCGCAAAGCCCGCGCAACCCGGGCACCGGGCGAAAAGGACAAGACTTTGAACCCAAAGTCGGGGTTCCACCCCGCCGGCCCGCGCTCAGGGCGCATGCCGGGTGCGATAGTAGTTCTGCGGGGCGGTGGAGGTGTTGGTGAAGATGAGCAGGCCGTTCGGCCCCGCGACGTTGGTGCGCACCGGCGCCCATTCGCCGACCGTCAGGTTGGTGCGCCATTCCAGCGCGTAGGCGAAGCCCGGGATGCCCACATAACTCAGCCGCCAGGCGCCGCCGCCCAGCGCCTCGGGCGGCGCGAGCTGGTTGAAGCCGGTCCCGGCCGGCGAAACCAGTATGGTGATGACGCCGCCCGCGACGGCCCCCCGCGCATCGGTCAGGGTGTAGGCCAGCTCGTCCGCGCCGGTGTAACCGGCGGCCGGCGTGTAGTGAATCAGCCCGCCGCTCCACGCGGCGGTCCCTCCGTTGGTGCTGGTGGCATGGACGGCGGTGACGGCGACCGCGTCGCCATCCAAATCGGTGGCCACGACCTCCAGCTTGACCGACGCGACGGAGGTGGCGGTGTTTTGCGTGGCGGGCAGGAAGAAGTATCCGGCGGCGGGCGGGCGGTTGGAAATGACGAGGGCCGCGCCCGCACTGGTCGTGCTGCCGGCGGCGTTGCTGGCGATGACCGAATACACCGCTCCGTCACTGATGGAGAGGTTCGTGAGGATCAACGTGGCCGCCGTGGCGCCCGCGACCGGAACGCCGTCCTTGAGCCATTGATAGGCGGGCGCGGGCAGGCCGGTGGCGGCGGCGGCGAAAGTCACGGATTCGCCGACGAGCCTGGTCTGGCCGACGGGTTGATGGGTGAAGTGGGGGGAGAGTTGCGGCACCCAGCCGTTGAGCCAGGTGGTGGCGCTGCGGGCGGCGAGGAGGCGCGGGTCGCCCGCGGTCAAGGCGGGCGCGCTGGCGCCGACGGCGAGGCCGAGCGGATAGGGGGCGGTGAGGGTCAGGTTGCTGTTGCCAAACTCCCACAACAACTGGCTGTTCAGCACCGCGCTCGAGGGCGTGGTGTAATTGGCGGAAAACGTGCAGTGGATCCAGGCGACGTTGCCGTTGGTGGCGCCATTCGAGCCGGCCACGGTAGTGCCGGAAATGGCCTCACTCGAGCGGGTGAATTGGCAGCCCACGAACGCGAATCCGTTGCTGGCGCTCAGGCCGTTGTAGCCCGGCCAGTTGGCGCTGGCGTTGGCGTCGGTGCGCGCGGCGGTGACGTTGCCGCCGGTGGTGCTGCCGTTGTAGCCGGTCAGGGTGCGGATTTCGCAGTTGGTGAAGAACAAATTGCCGCCGCCCCAGATGTAATCGAACTGGCCCATCACGAGGCTGTTCACGAAATAGCCCTGCGAGGAGTTCTGGTTGGCGAGGATGGTGTCCTGGTAGCTGCCCACCGCGCAGTTGTGGAAGATGAACCGCTCCGCGCCCGTCGAGAGCATCAACGCCTCGGCCTGCGACCCGCCCACGGGCGTGTGGTTGGTCAGCGTCAGGTTGTCGAGGGCGATGTCATCGGCGTTGACTTTGAAGGACGCGCGCGCGTGGGTGGTGCCGCCGGGGGCGAGATTGGCGTTGTTGGCGTAGCCGATGACGGTGCCCGCGCGGCTTTCCCCGCGCAACGTCAGCTTGTGCTTGCCGGAAATGTTGACGATCTCGACGTAGTTCCCGTTGCGGATGTGGATGAGGCGCGGGGTGGCGTTGTTCAACGGCACGAAATCAATCGCGCCCTGCACGGTGACGAAATCGCCGGTGCCGTCGGCGGCGACGACCAGGTTGGTCGGATTTGCCGGGCCGCCAGGCTTGGTGGTGAAGCGCCAGGCGTTGGTGTCGGTGAGGCCGGCAAAAAGGGCGCCCGCGCTGTCGGCAAAGGTGCCGTTGTCCACGGTGACAAAGTAGGTCTGGTTCGAGGTCATCACGCCCGGCGGCGGATAGATGGCGGCGGTGGTCCCGGTGAGGATGACGGGGAAGTGGTTGTAGGCCTGGCTGTCGCCCGGAAACAGGGCGCGCGGCTGAAAGTTCGTGGCGTTGTTGACCTGGCTGCTGAAGGCGGTCTTGTCGGTGTTCAGCGCGAGGTTGATGGTGCCCACGGGGGTCGCGGGATTGGTGGCGTTGAAGATCCTGATGGTCCCGGCCTTCCGCAGGAAAGGCGTCGTGCTGAAGGTCAGATACAGCGGTGTGTCATAGCACCGGCCGGTGGCGTTATTCGCCGGGACGAGGGCGACGGGCGTCATGGTGGAGTTGACCGTCAGGGTGACGACGGTGCTGGTGACCGCGCCGACGCTGTTGGTCACGACCACAAAATAGGTGCCCATAGCCGCCGGGGTGGCGCTGCCAATGGTGTAGGTCGCGCTGGTCGCGCCGCTGAGGGGCGATTCATTCCTGAACCACTGGTAGCCCGGCGCGGGCGAGCCGGTGGCGGTGACGGCGAATTGGGCGGGTTGCGAGTTGGTGACGGTGTCGTTCGTGGGCTGGACGGTGATGACGGGCGGGGTAAGCACGGTCAGAGTGGCGCTGTTGGTGGCCTGGCCGGCGCTGTTGCTGGCCACCAGCGAATAAACGTAACCGTCCTGCGCGGCGGTAATGCCCGCGAGCGTGAGCGTGGCGGACGTCCCGCCGACCAGCGGCACGCCGTTCTCCAGCCATTGTAAATCCGGCACCGGCAGGCCGAGCACGGTCGCCGTGAACGTAACGGCGCCCCCTGCAACCGCGGTCTGGTTCGCCGGCCCGGTGATGCTGGGGGCGAGGTCGCCGACCGAGACGGTGAGCGTCACGCTGTTGGTGACGCTGCCTGCCAGGTTGCTGGCAACGAGCGAATAGGTGCCGCTGGCGGCGGGCTGCGCGTTGGGCAGGGCGAGCACGGCGGACGTTTCGCCGGGGAGTTCCCCGCCGTCTTTGAACCATTGCAAGGCCGGTGACGGCACGCCGCTGACGGTCGCCGTCAACGTCACGTCCGTCCCGGCATAGACGGCCTGATTGCTCAGGCCGGTGATCGTGGGCGGTGCCACCACGGTCAGCGTGGCCACCGCCGAAGTGACCGCTGACCCGTCACACGCCACGCTGACGACGCAGCGATACTGGTTGCCGCTGTCGGCCAGAGTCACCGGGGCCGTGCTGTAGCTGGCGCTGGCACCGCCGGTGCCGACGGTCACGTTGTTCCAGGTGCCGCCCGCATTGGTGCTGACCTGCCATTGATACGCCGGGCCGGAGCCGGTGGCCGTGAGAGTGAAGGTCGCGTTCGCGCCGAGGAGGGTTTGCTGACTGGCCGGGGGGCTGGTGATCCCGGCCGGGGCGCAGGCAATGGTGAAATTCAGCCGGGGCGCGAAGCTGCCCGCCGCGCCGGTGGGCGTCCCCCCGTCCAGCGCGGTGGTTTCCTTCGACCCGAAACGCGATTGCCCCGTGCTCGCGGTGTCCACCCCGACAAGGATGGTGAGGAGCGCATCGGGATGATTCTGGACGAACGCCGTCAACGCCGCCGAACTGTAGGTGACGGAACTGCCCTTGGCGGTGGCGTTCATGGTGGCGGAGCCGAGGTCCACCACGTTGGAAAAGCCCTTGGTGTTCGGGTCGCCGTCGTATTGCAGCCCCGGCATGGTCGAGAACCTCAGCGTGCCCTCCTGCCAGGTGTCGTCGGTGTAGCCGTGAATCGTGCCGTTGTTGTCCGCGCCAGGCGTGCCGTCCGGCACGCCGTAATAATGGAGCACGCGGGCGGTGTTGGCGCGGTGATTGATGAGTTCGAGCTGGACGTTGGTCAGCGCCGCCGGCGTGTAGCCGGTGAGATCGAAGCGCAGGGCGATGACTTCGTTGACGGTGGAAGCCCAGCGCGCGTTGAGCTGCTGGTTGTTGGCCGAATTGTCCTGCGGCGTGTTGTTGAACTCGTTCACCTGCGCATCCGCGCCCTGGCCGACGGCCGTGGTGACCGTGATGGCGGTGGCGGGCAGGGCGGCCAGTGTCCCGAGCAGCAGCCCGGCGGCAAGGCCAGTTAGACGTGCTGAGAGCGGGGCGGAGTTGGCGGGCAAGCGGGAGTCGGTTCGCATGGCGGGATTGGTTGGCGGGTGACAAAGCACAGTAGGCCAACCGCCTGCCGGGCCGCCTCCTGAAATTCTGCAAACCTTTCTCCAAAAAATGCGCGGACGGGAACCGCGCCCCGCCCTTCCCCGCGGATGCGCCGCGGAATGGCGGAATGTCACCCCGCGTTCTTCACACGGCCGCCTGCGGAACCGGCCTCAAATCTGCGAGCACCCGAGCGGCCGCAGGAACACGCTGCTGATGTTGGTCACGATTTCCGGGTCCGTGTAGCCCGGCGTGGTGCTCAACTTCTTCCAGTCGGGGTCGCCGGCGAAGGCCGCCCAGCTTTTGTCCTTCGCCGCCAGGTCATCGAACGCCAGCAGGTAGGCCAGGTTCGGCAGCTTCGGGCCGATGAGCGTTTCCCCGAAAAACACCGGTGCCAGTCCGTGTCGCCGGAACAAGGCGAGTTCGCCCTCGTTGAACATCTCGATCTTCTTCTGATTCGCCTGCTTGCTGTGGCTCTCGTAGGTGCGCAGCTCGAACACGCGCGATTTGCCCGCCTTTTTCTGAGCGGGCACCTCCAACCTGGGCACCCCCGTGAACGCCACGAGCAGCGAACTCTCGAAGCGCACATAGGGCGGGTCGCCCGCCGGCGTGTTGAGGTATTCCGCGCCGGCCGCCTGATATTCGGCATCGGCGCGCAGGCGCTGGCCGACGCTGGCAAACTCGTCCAGCGACGAAAACGGGATCAGGACATACGCCGCCGGCGTGTCCGGCCCGCCCTGCTGCGTGAACACGCCCACGGGACCGATGCCCAGGCGTTTCATCGCCGGCAACGCCGCCTGCGCAATATAATCCTCGAAGCGTTTCACCATCGGCCCGCGCCGGAACTGGTAGCGGCGCAGTTCATAATACTCGCGGGGGGCGGCGGGCTTGGCCCCGTCGTTGGCGATAACGGGAGTGGCGACCAGCCCGGCGAAGCCCAGGGCCGCCGTGGACTGGAGGAAGGTTCGGCGTTGCATGGCGGTGATGGTGTTGCGCGGCGGCGGAGGAGGCCATCCGAAACGGGCGCTCAACCCGACTTGAACAATCCCGGCAGCCAGGTGGTGAGCCACGGGAAGTAGGTGATGAGCGCGACGCCGATGGCCATGACGCCCAGCATCGGCAGCGTGGCGCGGGTGACTTCGCTCATCGGCTTGTTGAAGCGGTAACTGGAGAGGAAGAGGTTCATGCCCACCGGCGGCGTGAGGTAGCCAAGTTCGAGGTTGGCGAGGAAGATGATGCCCAGATGCACCGGATCAATGCCGAACCGGAGCGCGATGGGCACGATCAACGGCACCACCACCACGATGGCGGAGTAGATGTCCATCAGGCAGCCGACGGCGAGGAGGAAGAGGTTCAGCAGCAGCAGGAACATCAGCGGCGATTGCACGGTGGCGCTGACCCATTCGACCAGCATGTCCGGGATCTGCTCGGTGACGAGGTAGTTGGTGAGGCCCATCGCGACGCCGAGAATCAGCAGCACGCCGCCCACGAGCAGGCCGCATTCGGCCATCACCTTCGGCAACTGGCGCAGCCTGAGGTCGCGGTAGATGACCACCTCGATGAAGCCGGCATACAACGCGGTGACCGCCGCCGCCTCGACGGGCGTGGCCCAGCCGCTGAACAACGCCACGAGCGCCACCACCGGCAGCGCGAGCTCCCACTTCGCGTCCCAGACGGCTGCCCCGGCTTCGCGGGCGTTGAACTTCGGGCGTTCCCCGGCCAGGGCGGGCTGCCGCCAGATGCCCCAGAGCGCGACGAGCACGATCATCAGCACGCCGGGCAGGATGCCGGCGAGGAACATCTTCTCGATGGAGACATCCGCCGGCGAACCGAGGTTCACCGCGATGCGGCTGGCGACGATGGAATACAGGATCAACGGCAGGCACGGCGGCAGCAGCAGGCCGAGCGCGCCCGCACCGGTGAGCAGGCCGAGGGCGTTGCGCTCCGAGTAACGCGCCGCCAGCAGCACGGGCATGAGCAGCCCGCCCAGCGCGAGAATCGTCACCCCGGACGCGCCGGTGAACGAGGTGAAAAACGCGCACGCCAGCGCGGTGGCGATGGCGGGGCCGCCGCGGAACTGGCCGACCAGCGACTGGAACACACGCACCAGCCGCCGCGACGCCCCGCCCTCCGCGAGGAAGTAGCCGGCCAGCGTGAACAGCGGGATCGTGGGCAGCGAGGCGTCGGTGACGAGCGAGTAATGTTTCAGCGGCACGGCGGCGATGGGAAACTCGCCCGCGTGCAGGAGGATCATCGCCGCGCCGCCGATGGTCACGAAGATGGGCGCGCCGAGCAGCGTGGCGACGCCCAGTGTGAAGAGCATGGGCCAAGCGAACCGCTCCGGCGGAATGCCACCCCAGACGGCGATCACGACGACCAGCGCGGCCGCCGCCAGCGTGGCGACCCGCTCCCACCAGTGCTGACCGGCGTGCCAGACGAGGCGCAGGGCAATGAGCGCGAAGCCGCCGGGCAGGACCAACTGCACCCACCATTTCGGCAGGTTGTAGGCGAGGTGCGCGCCGACGTGCCTTTCCGTCAGCACAAACTGCATCGCGGCCACGCACAGGAATCCGGTAACGGCGGCGGCCACGCCGTTGGCCAGGATGCGCGCGGACGTTTGCAGCCAGCCGGTGAAGAACTGGGAGAGGGCGGAGAGCGCCAGCAGCCGGCGGTCCCGCGCGGCGAGCGCGCCGCCCAACATGCCGATGAGCAGGGTGCCATGCTGGACGAACTCGCTCGAGCCTTCGACGCCCGTGCGGAAGCGCCGCAGGATGATCTCGAGCACGGGCAGCGCGACCAGCAGCAGGAGGCTGAGCGCGACGAGGCTGTTCTCGCTTTGGCGCAGTCCCGCGCGCCAGCCGGTGGCGGGCGGCGGCGCGTGCGGGTCCAGGGCGGCGGGGATTTCTGCGCTCATGAATGGGTCTGAACCACGAAACACACGAAAGGCACGAACGGGAACACGGAAATGTTGTGTGTCAATTCGTGCGGTGGGCGGGTGGTCATCACGGCTGCCGTCCCGCGCGATACTCCCGGATCAGTTGTTGGGCCTCGTCGAACACGTCCTCCGGCACGATGCTGCCGCGCAAATCGGGATACACCTTCTCCGCCTCGGCCCGCCAGAGCGCTTCCAACTCGGGCGACACGGACTTCACGGTGAGGCCGCGCTTCTTCATCGCCTCGACCGAGCGGTCGGCCTCCTTGCGGCCATTCTCGCGGATTTCCGCGCCGGCGACCCGGGCGGCTTCCAGCAGTTTCGCGCGCGTCTCGGCGGGGATTTTCTCCCAGGCGTCCTTTTTCACCACGCACGCGCCGAGCAGCGGCGCCCAGTTGAGTTCGATCATGAACTTGAGGTCCGTGTCGAGCTGGCCGGCGAGGGCGAAGATGGGCGGGCAGGAAACGGCGTTGATCGTGTCGCGCTTGAGCATCGGAAGAATCTCGGCGGTCTCGAGCGGAACCGGGTTGAAGCCGTGCTTCTTGAGAATGTTCACCTGATGCGGGTTGCCGGCCCAGACGAAGACCTTGCGTTTGCGCAGGTCGTCGGGCGTCTCGAACGGCTGCTTGGCAAAGTAGCGCACCCAGCCCGCGTCGGCCCAGAACAGCACGACAAAGCCTTTCGCCTCCAGATGCTTCTCCATCGTCGGCTGCAACTTCGCGCTGACGTAGTCGTATTCGGCAAAGTCGCGGAACAGCATCGGCACCGATTGCAGCCCGGCGACGCGCGGCTCGATGTCGCTCAACCCCACGCCCGTCAGGAAGCCGGCCTGCAGCGTGCCGATGTTCATCAGGCGGATCATGTCGGCCTCGCCGCCCTGCGCGCCGTCCGGGTAGATGACAAGCCGCACGCCGGCCGGTTCCCACTTGGCCTTCATCTGCTGCAAGGATTGCAGGTAGGTCGAGCCGCGCGGGGCGAGCGTGCCGAGGTTGATGCGAACCTGTTTCTCGGCGGCGCGGGCCGGGGCGGCCAGCAGCGCGGTCAGCGTCAGGAGCAGCGCCAGCCGGCGCAGGAAGGGAGCGGCGGCTTTTACTGCGCGCGGAGCGAAAGCCGGCGCGGACGCCGGCGCTCCGAAGTGGTGCAATTGTGCATTCATGGTCAGAGCAGGTTTGGACGGCGGCTCAGAGGAAAAGTTCATCGGTCCGGGCCAGCAGCCAGCGGGCGCGGCGTTGCAGGACGAGGTTGGCCAGGCGTGTCTCCGGCTGCGCGTCGGGATTGATGGCCAGCGCGCGTTCCAGCAGGGCGGTGAACTGTTCGCGGTCGCGTTGCTTGATGAGGACGGATTCGGCATACGAGACGAACGGGCCGGCCAGGTTGCCCCCGCTCAGTTCCACCGCGCGCTCGAAGTGCTTCCGCGCACGGGTGGCGGCATCCCCTTCGGCGTCCTGCCGCGCCATTTCGTAGGATATGAGGAAGGCGTGAATTGCGCCGCGATCGAACGCCTCATCCAGCGCGAGGCAGCGGTCCATCAAGGCTTCAACCAGGCGCAAATCGGCGATGAGTTCCGGATCGTCTTTCGACACGGAAATGGCGGCGGCCCAGGCGGCGGCGGTCCAATAGGCGGTGGGCACGTCGGCTTTGCGCAATCGGGCGACGGCGGCGAGAGCGTTCGTGCGGAGCTGCGACGGAAAGCTGGCATGGCGGGCGTCGAGGCCGCGCAGGCCGTAGTCGCGGGCGCGGAGGTAAAGCCGCCGGGCGCGGGCGCGGAGTTCCTGGGCGCGGGCGAAGTCGGTGTCCTCCAACTCGTCGGCGTCCTGCTGGACGAAGGCGAAGCCGTATTGGGTGAAGCCGCTGGCGGTGGCGTAAAGCAGACCGCGATGCTTCGGGCTTTCGGCGAGGAGCGATTCCATCAGCTTGAGGCTGAACGGCACGGCCTGTCTGACCAGTTCGGGGTCGTCATCGCTGGCGAAGGTGGCGCCGCCGCCGGCGAGGGCGTCGCCGAGCCGGTTCACGGCCAGGCGCTTGACCGAGCAGCCGGGGGCGAGCAGGGCAAGGAGCAGCAGCAGGGCAAGGTGAAACGTGAGGCGTGAGGCGTGAGGGGCTTTCATGGCGGCGCGACGGGACGGTTTTAACAAGCCCCGCGCCGGAGGGGAAATTGATTTCCCGGGCCGCCGTCCCCGTGAAATCAATGGCGCAACCCGGGCTTGGCGCGGCGGGCGTTTCGGGGTAATGCTGAGGCGCTATGAAAAAACGTGTCTTGTGTCTGCTGGTCGCAGGCTTCGAGGAGATTGAAACCATCGCGCCGATTGACCTGCTGCGGCGGGCGGAGGTGGAGGTGGTCATCGCTTCGGTGGCCGGCGAGAAACTGGTGCGGGGCCGGGGAGGCGTGGTCCTCCAGGCGGAAACCACGCTGAACGAAGTCGCCGCGCAGCCGTTCGACCTGTTGTTCATCCCGGGCGGACCGGGCGTGATGACGCTGCGGCAGGATGGCCGCGCGGCGAAGCTGGCGCAGCAATTCGCGCAGGCGGGCAAGCCGGTGGCGGCGATTTGCGCCGCGCCGCTCATCCTCAAGGACGCCGGCCTGCTCGCGGGCAAACGGTTCACCGCGCACTATTCGGTGCATGGCGACCTGCCCGGCGTGCTCGGCGATGAACGCGTCGTCAAGGATGGCCGCCTCATCACCTCGCGCGGGCCGGGGACGGCGGTGGAATTCGGCCTGGCGCTGGTGCGCGAGTTGTGCGGCGACGCCAAGGCGCAGGCGGTGGCCGCCGAAATCATGCTGTGACGCGGACGCCGCCCTCCGCCCTCCTCCCGCCGTGCAGCCTGTCTGAAAATGGTGGCGTCAGGCACCCTGCCTGACGTGGCGGGCGGCATCCCTGCCGCCCGGAAACGCGCCCGAACGGTTGGACCCCCGCGTGGAGTCTTTGACCGCGGGAATGCGGAGGTTTTTTCCGTCGGGCTGGGAAGCTCGGCTCCACGGCCGGCAAGGAGGCCCGCCGCCACACCGCCGCCCCGCCTCCGGACGGCCGGTTCGATTTCGGAGTTCGGGTTCAGCCGGAACGATGCCGTTCAAAACGGGGAGCACCCGCCTCCGGCGGGTGGTTTTCGGCGTCCCGCCGAAGACTTGGTTCCCCCTCTTCTCGCACCACAAAGTCCGGGCTGGGAGGGTTGAAACGCGGGACGCGTGCGCCCCCCCTTCCAACGGCATCGTTCCGGCTCAGGGAATTTTTTCGAGTTCCGCCGCCGTCCACGGCTGCGTGCGGGAGGCGGTGTCGGCCCGGACCTGTTTCACCATCTCGGGCGTGATGACGCCGGCCTGATTGCCCCAGGATTTGCGCATGTAGGTGAGCAACGCCGCGAGGTCGTCGTCGCTCAGGCTCGCGCCCATCGCGGGCATGGCCAAGTTCCACTCCACGCCCTTGACTTTGATTGGCCCGACCAGCCCTTGCAGCGGGATGCGGATGAGGCGGCCCACGCTGTCGGTGATGACCCATTCGGCACCCGCGAACGGCGGTGCCTGCCCGGGCTTGCCCGCCCCGTCGGAGCCGTGGCACACGGCGCACAACTGCTCATACACGGCGCGACCGCGCGCGATGCCGCCGTCGTCGGCCTTCGGCTGGAACTGCTCCAGTTGCGCCAGGCTGTGATAAGGCGCGTGGAGGCGCGGATTGAACCAGCCGCCCCGCGCATCGAAGTAAAGTCCGGCATAGAAGAAAATCACCAACAACGCGATTAACAGCCAGACGGGCATCGTCGCCGCGCCGGCTTTCGGTTCGGCTTCGGGCTGCACAGTGTTGGTCTCCGGAGCGTTCATATCACGGGGCGGGCGCGGCGGCGGATGACGCAGGCAAAGCGACCGTCACGGGGGCCTCGAACAATGGCACGGAAGCCCGCAAGCTGACGAGATACGCCGCGAGCGCCAGGGCGTCATCGGTGGGCACCACTTCGTAACCGGCAGGCGGGGCGAATGCGGGCGGGAGTTTCAGCGCCGCAGGGGAAGGCTGGAGGCCGACCGGGCGCACTTCAAAAAGAAACCGATACGGGGGCATGGTGGAACCCTGCACCGTGCTGGCGGGCGCGTAGAGATGGTTCAGGTGCCAATTCACGTCGGGCTGGCGGAGGCCGATGTTCGCGAGGTCCGGCCCGAGGCGTTGCGCGCCGAGCAGCACGGGCTGGTCCTGCAAGTAATCCGCCGCCACCGAGCCGCGCAGCCCCCAGCCGCGTTCGATGTCCGGCCCGGTGGCCCGCACCGCGATGGAAAATTTGGCGCCCGTCGGCTTCAACGTCCGCTCCGCCGCGTCCGCCGCCGCGAAATCCACGCCGCGGAAGAGGTCGCGCGGCAGCGCCTGCAAATCTGCGGGCTTCCAATCCACCTTCAGCGCCGCCAGCGCCAAAGCCACGGCCGTTTCGTTGGTGCCCAGTTCGTTCAGGACCACGTCGAACACGGCGCCGGTCTGCCGGGTCTGCTGGCTGTGGCAGGTGACGCAGCCCTGGGCGCGATACACCTGCAGGCCCGCCTCGGCGAGGCCGGGCCGCCGTTGAGGATACTGATCCGTCGTGCCGGTGATCGGGCTTAACGTCTGTCGGCCCAATTGCAACTGCGGGGCCAGCACCAGCCCGCACCAGGAAGCGGACAGCGCGAGGAAACTGGCGAGAAATATGTAAGCGCCGTGTTTCACGCTTTCACCTCCGTCGCCGCCACGGGCGCCGTCCATTCTGCAACGGCGGGCTTCACCAAACCGCGCGCCCACGCGGCCAGCAGCGCAAAAACATTACCAACGAACAGCAGCGCGCCCACCGCCCAAAGTGTTTCACCCAGCGTCGCCAGACGGATCGGCATCAACGTCCCCCGCGCAACATCCATGAACGGAATGGCTGGATGGGCCAGCTTGCCGCCCTGCTGCCAGCCGCCGACCAGATACGGCACCGCCACGAGCAGCACGCCTGCCAGCGCGAGCCAGAAGTGCAAACGCACCAGCCCCGCCAGCGGCCAGTCCAATCCGGTCACGCGCGGCAGCACATGATAGATGCCGCCCAGGGCCGCGAAGCCAAAGAAGCCCGCCACCAGCAGATGCGTCTGCGCGGTGCGGAAGAGCGTGAACTCCAGCCGACCGTGCAACCCGGGCAACGTCCCCAGCGCATTCAGCAGGACGGCCAGCACGAAGAACGCAACCGCCAGCGAGAAAAATTTCGCCGCGGGCGCGGCGGCGCGCAGACAGCAGACCTTGCGGAGGTTTTCAACGACCGACAACGCGGGCACGACCGCAAAGAGGGCGGCGATGGAACTGACCGCGCCCATCCACGCCGGCGTCGGCCCGCCCTCGGGCACGCCCACCCAACTGCCGAACAACACCAGCGACAGGAACGTGAACAGCGCCAGATGCCGGCTCGGCAGGTCCTTGCCGGACAGCTTGGGGATGAAATACAGGAGCGCCCCCAGACCGAACAGTCCGAGCACCACCAGTTGGAGGTTGTTCAAATACCAGTAATGCACGACGGCCTGCGTGACACCGCGCACCGGCGACCAGACCAGCAGGCACAACGCGGTGGAGAGAATCCACGGCAACCACAAAACGCCGCCCAGAATGAACCACTGGGTCGGATACAATTCCCGCCGGCACCGCGCGTGCAGCGTCAGCAACGTCACCGTTCCCAACACCAGCGACGCAACGAACACAATCACCGCCGCGTAACCCGGCAAATCAAAGCCGTCGTAGCCCGTCCCGGCACCGACCAGAATCCCCACCCCGCCGACGAGCGCGCCCAGATGCCAAAGTTTCGCCCCCACCAACGCCACATACCCCCCCACCAGCGGGACCTGCCCGAGCCGCGCCACCAGCCACAACGCCAACCCGAAGGCGGCGGGCAGGCAAAAGCCGTAAATCAGCGCGTGTTTGGCCGCCGGCAAAATGCGCCCGTAGCTCAGCCACGCATGGTCCGCAAAAATGTCCGGCTTGTGGAAATGCAACGTCGCCAGCACCGCGGCCACGGCCCCCGCCAGCAGCCAGAGCGCGGCCCCGCCCAGCAACGCCAGCACCGGCAGCCGGCACGACGCCTCAATGGCGGCACCCGAAGCGGCGGGGGGAACGGGGGAAACGGCGTCGCTCATGGAAATGCGGCTCACTCAAAGACGCTCGGTTGCTCCGGCGGCGGCGGCGGAACAAACGTGGCCTTCTCCACCCGCTCGATCAGATCCTTGCGAAAGCCCGCCGGATCGCCACCTGCGGCCACCGTCAGTTCCATCGCCCGCTCGATGCTCAGCCGGACGACGCCCTTGGCCGGATCCACCCAACCGTAGGTGTGGAAGGCCGGAGCTTCGGCGACGCGCAGGTCAGCCAGATGCTTCTGCCGCTCCGCCGCGCGCGCGGCGGTCAGCGACGGCGGCGTCGTGTAATGCCGCATCGCCCAGACAATCAGCGCCACAATCAGCAGCGCCCCCAGCGCCGCGAGCAGATGGCTCCCGCGCACGCCGCAACAGCCGGAATTCGATTCGTTCGCACAACTCATGATTGACCTCCCTTGGCCTGTTCGGGACCGTCGAGCAGGTCGTCGGTCTCATCCAGTTCCCCGCCGGAAATCTGGGTGGCGACCGGATGCGCCAGCCCCATCGCCTCAATCAGCCGCGGATCCTTCAACGGATACGGCGCGGCGCTGTGATACTTGGCCAGGAACGCTTTCGCCAGCACCCCGACCATCAAGGCCAGGATGCCCAGGTCCAGCCAGAACCAGCGCACCGGGAAACCGTCGGGGTGCAGCACCGGCATGATGTTGAACACCAGGTCGGTGTAGTGCATCACCCAGGCCCAGCCCGCGAGGGGGATCATGATGAGCGGGGTGCATTTCACATCAATCCGCAGCAGCGTCAAAAACGGCAGGAAGAAATGGCCGAAGATGATGACCATGCTCACCCAGAACCACGTCCCCTGCTCGCGCAGCCAATACCAGAACGTCTCCTCCGGCATGTTGGCGTTCCAGATGATGAAATACTGCGAGAACGTGACGTAGGTATAGAACACGGTGAACGCGAAGAACAGCGTGCCCACGAAATAAAACTGGTGGTCGTGCAGGACCTGCGTCAGCACCCGCTGCCGGTCGAGCAACGCCATGATGGTGTAGGCCGTGCCCAGCGTCAGCCACACGCTGCCCGCGAAATACCAGACACCATACATCGTCGAGAACCACTGATGCTGCAGCGCCTTCATCCACATGATCGCCGCCAGCGTCGCCGTAATGGCAAACGCGAAAATGCCCCAGTAAGAGTAGGCCCGCATCTTGAAGGTGCATTTCGCGTCGCCCGTGGCGTCCTGCGCGATGGACCATTTCCGCAGCCCGTGCGACAACACCCACCAAACGAGGAAGTTCACCACCACCACCGCGTAAAAACCCACGGTCGTGAACAACGGCAGCTTCGCGTGGACCGCGTGATCCAAGTGCGGGTCCGCCGTCATCCAGCCGTAGATACGGGGGGCCAGCAGCGCGATGGGCACGAAGAAAATCGCCATCCACGGGAACAACAGCGAAGCGATGTGCTCCAGAAACCGGCGCGGCGGCACGGACCAGCCCGCGTCAAACAGGTGGTGGACCAGCACGAGGAACAACGCGCCCAGGCCGAGACTGAGGACGAACATGAACGCCACCAGCCACGAGTAACCGAACTGCACAAGGCCGTGCGGCGAAAACTTGAGGCTCAACCCGAGGCCGAGCACGGTAAGCGCCGCGCCGACGACGATCAGCCGGCCGGGCAGCCGGGCCAGCTTCGAGAGGTCGAGCGGCGGCGGCAGTTTGGAGGAGGAGTGGGACGCGCTCATGGGATTATCGGGTGAGGGTGCCGCGCTGGACCTCCGGCACGTCGTCAAGCGTGCCCAGCCGCGCCAGTTGCAAGGCCCGCAGGTAGGCCACAATCGCCCAGCGGTCTTCGACGGTGATTTGGCTGGCGTAACCCTGCATCAGGCCCTTGCCGTTGGAGGCCACGTGAAACAACTCGCCATCCGGCATCAGCACAATGCGCTTGTCATGCAGGTTGGCGGTGGCCGCCATGCCATATTTTTTGGTGATGCCGTTGCCGTCCGCAACCTGGCTGTGACACGGGGCACAATGAATGTTGTAACGTTCCTGGCCCCGGGCCAGAAACGCGGCGGTCAAGGCCATCGGATTCAACTCGACGAAGTTCGTGGTCCCCGGAATGCGGCCCGTGTTGACCGGCGCGTCCTCGAAGGGATACACCGCGCCCGCCGCCGTCGGAATCGGCCGGCTGCGCGCGATGGTGCCCACGGGGTGCGGTTGCGAGCTGACGCGGTTGGCAAAAAAGGCATTCGGCTCCTGGGGCCGCAGCTTGAGCTGGCGGTCCATGTCGGGAAACACCTCGATGGGCGGGCGGCGGCTGAGGTCGCCGCGTTTGCCGGCAATCGCGATGCCGACCGCCACGATGACGAGAAAGGGCAGGAGGAAGTATTTGACGAAGCGCAGCATGATCATTCCTCCACCAGTTCGATGCGCCGGCTGCCGGCGGCTTCCAGCAGCTTGCGGATTTCCACCTCGTTGAATTTCGGGTCCGCCGTCTCGATGACCACAAAGAACCGGTCATGGGAGGCGAGGGCGAACCGGCGGTGCTTCAGCAGGGGATGATGCAGGCGCGGCAGGCGGTTCAGGAAGAGCATCCCGCCGATGGCGCCGAACGCGCCGAGCAAAATGGTGAGCTCGTAGGACGGCGGAAACGCCCCGAACGGGCTGAACAGCGGCTTGCCGCCGATGAGGATCGGGTAGTCCACGGCGTTCAGGAACCAGATCATCAACATGCCGGTGGTGTAGCCGGTCACGCCCCCGATGAACGAAAACCAGCCGACGCGCGAATTCTTCAGGCCCATCGCCTTGTCCATGCCATGCACGGGGAATGGGGTGAACACGTCCCAGCGCCGGAAGCCCGCGTCCCGGACCTTCTCCGCCGCGCGCATGGCGTCGGCGGGCGTCGTGAACTCGGCCAGGATGCCGTAAGTGGTGGTGGAAACGCTCATCAGTGATGCCCTCCTTTCGCGCCGCCCTCGGGCATGTGCGGGTCGGCGTGCGGGGTGACGCCCTTGACCTCGGAAATGGCGATCATGGGCAGGAACCGCATGAACAGCAGGAACAGCGTGAAGAACAGGCCGAACGTGCCGAGGTAGGTGGCGATGTCCACCCACGACGGCTTGAAGTAGGCCCAGTTCGACGGCAGGAACTCGCGGTGCAGCGAGATGACGATGATGACGAACCGCTCGAACCACATGCCGATGTTCACGAGGATGGAGAGAATGAACACGATCCAAAGGTTGTGGCGGATTTTCTTGAACCAGAACAACTGCGGGAACACCACGTTGCAGGCGATCATGATCCAGTAACCCCACCAATACGGGCCGAGCGCGCGGTTGATGAAGGCGAACCGCTCATACGGGCTGCCCGAATACCACGCGATGAAAAACTCCATGCCATAGGCGTAGCCCACGATCGAGCCGGTCGCGAGCGTCACTTTGCACATCACGTCAATGTGCCGCATCGTGATGATGTCCTCCAGGTGGCACCAGCGCCGCAACGGGATCAGCAGCGTGAGCACCATGCCGAAGCCGGAGAAAATGGCCCCCGCCACGAAATACGGCGGAAAGATCGTCGTGTGCCAGCCGGGCAACTGCGACACGGCGAAGTCCAGGGACACGATGGAATGCACGGACAGCACCAGCGGCGTGCTGAGGCCGGCAAGGATCAAATACGCCTTTTCATAATTGCTCCAGTGCCGGTTCGAGCCGGTCCAGCCCAGCGAGAACAGGCCGTAGAGGAATTGGCGAATCTTGGTTTTCGCGCGGTCACGCATCACGGCGAGGTCGGGGATGAGGCCGACATACCAGAACAGCAGCGAGACCGTGAAGTAGGTGGAGACGGCAAACACATCCCACATCAGCGGCGAGCGGAACTGCGGCCAGATGGCGTTCGAGTTCGGAATGGGGAACAGGAACCAGTCGAACCACACGCGGCCGACATGGACGGCGGGATAAATGCCGGCGCACATCACCGCGAAGATGGTCATGGCCTCCGCCGAACGGTTCACCGCCGTGCGCCACTTCTGGCGGAGCAGGAAAAGGATCGCCGAGATCAGCGTGCCGGCGTGGCCGATGCCGATCCACCAGACGAAGTTGATGATGTCCCACGCCCACATCGTGGGGTGGTGGTTGCCCCAGACGCCAACGCCGGTCGAAATCTGGTAGGCCAGCATGCCGAGAAGCAGCGCGGCCAGCAAAACGCTGGGAATGAAGGCCACCCACCACCAGGCCGGCGTGCGACCTTCAATCAGGCTGGCCACCCGGTCGGAAATCCAGCCGGGCGTTCGGTTGTTGGTGACGAGCGGCTCGCGCAGCAGTTCCTTGGGAACCACCGGCACCGCCGCGGAGGAAGTGACGGTGGCCATCAGTGGTGCGCTCCTTTCGCGTCCGCCGGGCCGTGCGGGGCCAGGGCGTCCTGAACGTGGTTCTTCGCTTCGTATTCCTGCAGGCTCATCGGGGCCTCGTAATAATCCGGCATGTTCGGATTCGGGTTACGCACGCGCGCCAGATACGTGAGGCGCGGCTTGGTGAGGAGGAATTCCAGCACGCTGTAATCGCGCTGCTGCGCCTTCAGCTTCGCGACGCGGCTGTTGGGATCGGCGAGGTTGCCGAAGACAATCGCGCCAGCAGGGCACGCCTGCGCGCAGGCCGTCGTGAAGGTGCCGTCGGGCACGACCACGTCGCCCGAGGCGCGGGCCTTGACCTTCTGGGCGATCTTGGCCGCCTCGATGCGCTGGGTGCAGAAGGTGCATTTCTCCATCACCCCGCGCATGCGGACGGTGACCTCGGGGTTCTTGGACATTTTGATGAGGTCCCACTCATCGTCCTTCCGTTTGCCGAATGGCCCCTTGTAAAGCTGGTCAATCGGACGCTTGTTGTAATCGAAGAAGTTAAACCGGCGGACCTTGTAGGGGCAGTTGTTCGAGCAATACCGCGTGCCGACGCACCGGTTGTAAGCCATGACATTCAGCCCCTCCGCGTCATGCGCGGTGGCGTTGACCGGGCAGACGCTCTCGCACGGCGCGGCCTCGCAATGATGGCACATCATCGGCTGGGTGATGACCTGCACATCATCAATCCACGACTCGAACTGCTGCTTGCGGTTGACCGGGGCAGCGTAAAAACCGCTGTCGCGCGGTTTGAACGATTCCTTGTCCGTGGTGTAGTAGCGGTCCAGCCGGAGCCAGTGCATTTCGCGGCCCTTGGCCACCTGGTCCTTGCCCACGATGGGGATGTTGTTCTCGCTCTGGCAGGCCAGAACGCACGCGGAGCACCCGACACAGGCGTTCAAGTCCACCGACATGCCCCACTGGTGAAACGCGGACTTTTTGGCCTCGTCAAACGGGTTGGGATAAAGCGGCGCGGGCCATTCCTTGGCGTTCTTGGGCTGGGGCGGCTCGTGCAGCTTGAGCGCGTCCACGAAACGCGGGTTCTGCCGATATTGCTCGAGGTTCGCCTCGCGAATGATCGGGCGGCCTTCCATGGACCAGTGTTCCTGGGTGCAGGCCAGCGAATGGGTCCGTCCGGTTTTCGTCACCGTGGCCCCGACGGTCAGGTGCGGCGCGGCAGTGGTGCGGATGGCGTAGGCGTTGTAACCCGCCCCCTGCCCCACGCGACCGGTCTGGCTGCGGCCCCAGCCCAGCGTAACCCCCAGCGTGCCGTCGGCCTGCCCGGGCTGCACCCAAACCGGGCCTTCGACCGAGTAACCGCCGACCGTGACCTTGACCACATCGTTGTTGGCCACGCCGAGTTCGGCGGCCGTCCGGCGGCTGACGAGGATGGCGTTGTCCCAAGTGATCTTGGTGATGGGGTCCGGCAGTTCGAGCATCCAGCCGTTGTTGTTGAAACGGCCATCGTCGAGCTTGGGATCGCGGCGGAAGACCACCTCGAGTTTGCCGTTGCCGGCCACCTCGCCCTTCATGGCCGCCACGGCCTTGGCCACCGCTGACGTGATGAGGCTCGCGGCCACCGGCTGATGGCCCGAACCCGCCAAAAAACCGTCATGCAAAAACTTGCGCCACTTGCCTTCGACATCACCGTCCACGAGCGAGGCGAACGTCTCCCGAACGATTTCATACGCGCCCGCCGCCTGCACCCCGATCAGGCGCGCGATGACTTCCAGCTCGGTCAGGCCACCGAACAACGGCGCAATCAGCGGCTGCACCGGCACCACGGTGCCGTCGGACGTGCGCGCGTCCCCCCAGGATTCCAGGTAGTGCGCCGCCGGCAACTGCCAGTCGCACAGCGCGGTCGTCTCGTCGCGCTCATAATACCCGAGGCGGACGACTGTGGTGCCGTTCTTCCGGGCGGCGGCCACGACCTTCGCGAAATCCAGATCCGCCGGCGCGGTGTAGGCCGGGTTGCCGCCGAGCAGGACGAGCGTTTTCACGGTCCCGGCTTTCAGGTCCGCGACCAGTTCCGCGAGGGAGTCGGATTCCACCTCGGCGGGCAGCAGTTCGAGGGTGGTGCCCACGTTTCCGAGCGCGGAGTTGATGGCGTAAGCCAGCGCATGCACGGCCAGCGACTGGCCCGCGCCCGCGACCACCAGGCAACGCCCGGCGTGGGCCTTCAAATCGTTGGCGCATTCGGCCAGCCATTTGGCCGCGTCGCCGGGAATGCCCTCCGCGGAAACGTTGTTGACACCCGCCGCCGCGGCGAGCGCCGCCGCCGCCTTGCCCACCACGCTGCTTGGAATCCGCAGCCGATGGTCCGCATTCGCGCCGGTCAGGGTCATCAGGCTCTCGATGACATACAGCCGGCTCATCCCATCCTCGGGTTTCTCCAGGCGGCGTTTGGCCGCGAACCGGCGGATGTGGTGGTGAACTTCCTCCTCCGTGCCCAGAAAATCCGCGTCCAGCGAGACAATGACCTCCGCCCGGTCGAACCGGAAAACCGGCCGGACACTCCGGCCAAACATCTGGGTCGCCGCCGCCATGTGCGCCCCCGCATCCACCGGATCGTGCGTGAACCAGCGCGCCTGCGGCAGCAATCCCGCCGCCAGTTTTCGAAGCCGCGCACGGGAGGGCGATGTGCCCGGTTCCAGCAGCAGCGCCAGGCCCGCGCCCCGCGCGGCCGCCGCGCTTTTGGCGAGGCCGGCCAGAAAATCATTCACCGCCTCCCGCGCCACGTTGTTCCCGTGGTGTGTGAACCGCCGTGCGCGGTCCGGGTCGTAAAGGTCGAGGATGGACGCCTGCGCGAACCGGTCCGTCCCGCCGTTGCCGTCGGGGTAAAGCATGTTGCCCTCGACCTTGACCGGTCGGCCATCATGGGACTTGGCGACCAGCGGCAACGCGCCGGTGCGCGTCGGCATGGCGGTGGCGAAATACTGCGGCACGCCATGCACATAGCCCTCGGGCTGCCTGGCGAACGGCTCCAGCTTCTCGACCGGCTTGCGGCAGCCGGTGGTGCCCAGCCCAATGCCCGCAAGGGCGAACGACGCGGACATGATCTTAACGAAATGCCGGCGCGTGACCGGATCGGTCATTTCGCTGGCACCCGATGGGAACTCCCGGTGGAGCCACTCGCGGAATTCAGGCGTGTCGGACAACTGGTCCAGGCTGCGCCAGTAGGTGCGGCCCGTCGCCGGTTCGGGACAGGTGGGCGGAATGGTTTTGCTCATCGGTGGCAGGTGGAGCAGTGCTGGAGCGACTGCACTTTCCAGTCGTGCATGAATTTCAGGCCCATCTCGCGCTGTTTCTGCGCGTTCAGGAGCGGGTCGTCGCTCCACTTCCAATTCAAGTCGGTCACCTTGTCCACGGGCCGGAGCCTGGCCGCCGGGTCGCGGTGACACTCCAGGCAGAACGCCATGCTGAACGGCTTGGCGTGGAACACTTCCTCCATCTGGTCCACCGGGCCGTGGCATTCGACGCAGGAGATGCCCCGGTTCACATGGACGGCATGGTTGAAATACACGTAATCCGGCACCTTGTGAATCTGCACCCACGGGATGGGCTTGCCGGTGGCCGCGCTCTCGCGGACGAGCGCGAGCTTCGGGTCATCCTTGAGCACCTGGTTGTGGCAGTTCATGCAGGTGGTGCTGGAGGGGATGTTCGAGAACCACGACTTCTCGACGTCGCTGTGGCAGTAACGGCAGTCCAGCCCGAGCTGGTTGACGTGGATGGCGTGCGAAAAACCGACCGGCTGCACCGGCTGGTAGCCGACGCGCGTGTATTTGGGCGTGGCGTAATACCAGACACCACCGATGACCGCCGTGCCGAGCAACCCGCCGCCAAGAATGAACATCAAGGGCAACTGGTTGGTCCACTTGGGAAAAATCGCTGACATGTTGTTTGCGTCGCTGACGGGCCGGGTTTTCGCGCCGTGTCCGGACTCATTTCCACCGAATCAGCGGCGGAATCAAGAGGGGCTGATATTTGGGAATCAAGTATGCGGGTCAATAATTATTTCGATTCCAAACGCTTGGTAGAACCGAACTTGATGTAGTGGATTAGCACGCTGCGAACGTGCCACAGCCTGCGACGGGAACGGGAAGCGGCCCATGAGTTGACCGTCAGTGCGATGCTGAATTCTCCGTTGGCCGACGGTTCCCGTCGCGGAAGAGCAGAATGAAAACCACGAGTATGGCACCGGCAAAGATCGCGGGCTTGGCCCACAGTTGCCTCCATTCGATGGCCGCCAGTTCGGCCTTGCGCAAGGCGGCGCGCTGTGCGTCGGTGGTGGCGCCTTTGACCCGCTGAATCGCCTGGCCCAGTTCAGCGGCAAGTTGCTTGCGTTCCTCGCCCTGCGCGGCCGCCAACTTTGCTTCCAGCGCCTGAATGGCTGGCGCTTCGTCCGGCAGCACCCGGGCGATATGCACCGAAGCCGGCGGCGTGTGCGCCGCCTCGATGCGGCCCGCCACCTGCGCGCCAATCGTCATGCCGAGGCCGAGGGTGAACAGCACCAGCATGCCCTGCGCCTGTGCCCGCACCTGTTTGGGCGCGACCTGGTCGGTGTAAATCTGGCCGGTGACGAAGAAGAAATCGTAGCAGATGCCGTGCAGCAGGATGCCGCCCAGAATCATCCACCGCACCTCGTCCGGCGCGCCGAGGGCAAACAACGCGTAACGGGTCACCCACGCCAGCATGCCGACGGCGAGCATCCATTTGACCCCGAGCCGCGCGAAGAAGAACGGCATGACCAGCATGAAGAAGATTTCGGACATCTGCCCGTAGGACATCGTCTGCCCGATGGGCAGCCCGGCCATTTCAACGACGCGGCTGGCGATTTGGTAGTAGAAGGCCAGCGGAATACAGATCAGCGTCGAGGCGATGATAAACGTCAGGTAAGAGCGGTTCTTCAGCAACACCCAGGCATCCAGCCCGAGGATTTGACGGGCGGAGACGGGGCCGGTTTCCAGGGGCGGAGTGTGCGGCAGCGCAAAACTGTAAAGTCCCAGCAGCACCGACGCGCCGGCAGTCAGGTAAAACATGCTGGCCGTCTTGTCCCAGCCCGCCTGGGTCAACGCGAGACCGGCCGCAATCCACCCGATGGTCCCCAGCACGCGGATGCCGGGGAATTCCTTTTCGGGATTGTTCATGTGCCGCAGGGCCAGCGTGTTGGTCAGCGCCAGCGTCGGGAAATACGTCAGCATGTAGGCGAAGAACACCAGGTTGATGAGGTCCGGCGACGGCTGCGCGCCGCGCATGAGCGTGGTGGCCACGAGCATGAGGCCGGCCCCCAGCAGGTGCATCACCCCGAGCACCCGCTGCGCCGCGAAGAAGCGGTCCGCAATCATGCCCACGAAGAACGGCGACACCATGCCCGCAATCGGCCCGACCGAATACGTCCAGGCAAAATCCCCGGCGGTGAAGCCGATGGTGCTGAGGTAATTCGGCGCGGTGACATACCAGGACCCCCAGATGAAAAACTGGAGGAACATCATCACGGAGAACAGGAGGCGGTGGTTCAGGCTCATGGTGTGATCGGGGGTGATCGGTTTGGCTGGAGCGTCGTTCAGGAATGCAGGCCGGGCTTTAGGAAGCACGAATCCGGGGCAATGACACGCCCAAATTCAGCCCGCCGCCTCACGCCAGCCGGATCGGCTGGCCGGTGCGGACGGATTGTTCCTCGGCCTCGCAGATTTCCAGGGCGGTGACGGCGTCCCGCGCCGTGACGATGGCGGGCCGGTGCCCGCTGGCCACGCAACTGACGAAGTAGGCGATTTCCGCGCTGTAACCGTCCCCCTCGCCGCTGTGAACGGGGTGCGGGGGCTGGCCCCGCTCGGTGACGCGCAACGCCTCCGCGCCGCGCGCCAGATCGAAGTCGAGCGTGGCGTGTTCGCAGTGCAGCGTGTAGGCCATGTTGAAGCCATCGGTCAACAGCCAGCTTCCCTCCGCGTGGACCGCCGGGCCGCCGGGGTAGTGGTAATGGGTGACGATGTGATTGACGTTGCCGTCCGCGTCGGTGACGCCCGCCGAACTGACGGCGGCGGGGCGGCCAAAAAGGTAGTTCACAAAGTCGGTGTCGTGAATGTGCAGGTCGAACAACGCCCCGCCGTGGGGCTGGCCGGCGGCATATGTTCCCTGCCCGCTCCAGGCCGGCATGGCGGAAACCCGCCGGAACCGCGCCGCCAGCACCGCGCCGTAGGTGCCCGCCTCGACCACGCCCTTGAGCCGGCTCCAGCCGGGCCAGAAACGCATGCACATCGCGGGCATGAGAAAGCCAGGCGACCGCTCCGCGACTTTCAGGGCCTCGCGCGCGGCGGCGCTGGTGCGGGCCAGCGGTTTTTCGCAGAGGACATGTTTGCCCGCCTTGAGCGCGGCCACCGCCTGTTCCGCATGCAGCGGGGTGGGCGTGCAGAGGTCCACCACCTGGACCTCCGGGTCGGCCAGCAGTTCGTCGAGCCGGCGATAAACCCGGACCCGCGCGCCCAGGTCGAGATCGCCGGAGCCGGTGAGGTTGCCGGTGACTCCGGGCAAGATGCCGTTGACCGGCAGCCGCTGGCTGTCGCACACCGCGACCACCCGCGCCTGCGACAGGCCGAGGTAGGCGCGCAGGTGGGTGACGCCCATGAAGCCGAGGCCGACGACGGCGACGTTGACAGGAGTTCCGGCGGGAAAGTTGGCGCTCATGGTTCAGGCGGGGTTGAAAGTGCGTTCGACGACCTCGCGCGCGGTGCGGATGTCCGCCACGCGGTTGTTGCCGGCCTCGCGCTCGATGGCGAGGTTCACGTTGAAAATGACCTGACGGAACGTGCTGAAGAATTTGCGCCAGTCCACCTCGCCCGTGCCGACCGGCACCTCGGCCCCCCAGGTGCCGGGCACCTTCGTCCGGGTGGCGTCCTTGATGTGGACCTGGCGGATCCACGGCGCGAGCACGCGCAACGCCTCCACCGGGTCGCCTTTGTCATACAGGATCATGTTGGCCGGGTCGAAGTTGACGCCGATGTTCGGATGGTTGAGCAGGTTCAGCAGATTGGCCAGTTCGGCGGCGGTTTCCTGGCCGGTTTCGAGGCCCACGAGGATGTTGTGGACCATGAACATGTCGGCGATTTCGTCCAGCCGCTGGCGCATGGTCACAAACGCGGGATCCTTGGCGCTGTGCGGCAGGAAACCGGCGTGGAAGGTGACCAGCTTCAGGCCCATCTTCTTCGCCAACGCCGCCGCCGCCGTGAAGTTCCGCCGGTTTTGCGGCCAATGGGGATCCGGTTTGATGCCCCCGGTGATGCGGATGGAGTCGAGGGTCGAGTAATCCTCCCCCACGCAATCCACCATGCCGGAGACCACCTCGATGTGGTTTTCCCGGAGCAACCGCTCGGTGTCGCCCCAGACTTTGGGGTGGTTGACCAGCGGGATCAGCGCGAGTTGCACCCGGGGAATGCCGGTGGCGCGCAGCTTGGCAATCAGGTCGTGCGGGTCGGCGGGTTGAAGGGACCAGGTGCAAACGGCAAGGCGTTGGGCGACAGGCGGGGGGTTCATTTCTGGCAATAAAGCTTCTCCACCGGGGCCGGGCAAACCTCGGCCAGAATTTCACGGCACAGTTCGGCGGGCGGGACGCGTTGCGCGACGCGCGCGCGAAATCCCGGTTGCATGAGCAGACGGCACAGCCGCGCCACCGCCTTGAGATGATCGAAATCAAAATCCGGTCGGCGGATGGCCAGCACCACCATCACCCGCACCGGCAGCCCGTCCGGGGCCATCCAGTCCACCGGCTCCGCCAGGCGGGCGATGAGGATGGAGTTGAACCGGACCCCGCCGGAGCGGCAATGGGGGATGGCGTAACCGTTGTTCAACGCGGTGGCCCCCCCGCGCTCGCGTCCCAGCAGTTCGGCCGCCACTTCCGCCGGGTCAGACAACCGCCCGCAGCGGACCAGATGCTCGACCGCCAGCCGGAGCGCGGCGGGCCGGTCGGGCGCGGGCGGCAGATCCGTGATCAAGGCCGGCTCCACCAACGGCGGCGCGGGCGGGGAATCGGGAAGGGAAAACATCACGCGGGCACGGGTTGGAGCCGGGCAATCACGCCCTCGGGATCACGCATCGCCAGTTGCACGGGCACCTGCATCACCCGGCGGGACCGGCGGAAACGTCCGTCCCGCTGGATGGCCACATCGGAAGCGATGAGGATGGCATCCGCGCCACGAATGTCCCCCGCCGTCAGTTCATTTTCCACGCCAACCGCTCCCTGGGTTTCCACCTTGATGGCATGGCCGAGCCGACGGGCGGCCTGCTCAAGCTGCTCCGCCGCCATGTAGGTTTGCGCGATGCCGTTGGCACACGCGGTGACTGCCACAATCCTCATAAACCGTTGGGATGACCGGTTGCAAAACCCGCCGCGCCATGCTTCGCGAACCGGGCTGCCGCGACCGTAAGCCCGCCCGCCGCGCGCCGACAGTGAAAAGATGTTTCCTTTGTTGAAGAAATGTAACAGGCGCGCCGTCCCGATCACCGGGCAAACGCCGCGCCGGCCCGCGTCACCCGCGCCGGCGACGCCCCCGGGGCGGAACCTTGCCCCAGCAACCGCCGCGCGCCGCCCACCACGCGCTCCCAGTCGAATGCCGGTCCGGGATCCTGCTTGTTGGTCTGGATGTGAAAGTGGCCGATCACCCCGCGAAACGCCCGCAACTCGTCGTCCGGCAGCTTGTGCGGAATCAGCTTCCCCTGCGCGTCCGTGGGATAGCGGCATTCCAGCCGGGGAAAAATCGCGCACAACGCCGCCGTCAGCCGGGTGAGGGCGGCGTATTGTTCCGGCGTGAAATCATATTGCTCCAAGTCCATGCCCTGGATCCGGCCCCGGACGATTTCCAGACGCGCGGGCCGCCCGACGAAATTCGGCGTGCGAATGCCGCCGTCCCCGAAGCGCTCCGGCAGTTTCAGGTAAGGGCGCCCCTCCGCGTCGCGCGGATACCACTGTTCCAGCGGATTGGGCCGGCCTGCGGGATACGCGCCGATGTGGGCGATTTCGATGCCGACGGAACGGTCGTTCGACGTCGAGGCATGCCACGCGCGCTCTTTGAGATCGAGGGTTTGATAAATGGTCCCGTCCGGGTCGAGCAGGAAGTGAACGCTCAAGTTGCGCTCATCATGCAGCACGCGGAAACAGGTCCGGGCCGTGCCGCACACGTCGTAATGAATGACGAACTGGTCCACCACCCGCTGCAACAGCGGCAAATCCCAGCCGCCCCCGCGCACCCGCTCCAGTTCCGCCGGGGGCAGGTCGCCCCGGCGCAGGCTGTAACGGTTGGGGGTCGGCTCGCTGCGCTCGGTGCGCTTCTCGGCGAGCAGGGTCTTCCAATCGGATTTTTCAATCGGCCCAAACCGCCGCTCCACGCGATAGGCGTCATACCCCCCCGGGTCGGTCCACAGCACCACCGGCGTGCCGATGCGAAAATATCTCCCGGCGGCGACGATCTCATCCCCATGCCGCAGGACCGGCGTGCCCGGGCGCGGCGCCGTGCGACAGCCGCCCGCCAGCAGTCCCGCCAGAACGATGGTGGCAAGCCCCAGAACGGAGGGGGTGCGGTGTGTGGTCATGGTGCGCGATGGTGTTCCCGGAGCGGTCCCGTGGTTTAAGCCCGATGGCGGAGGCGACAAACTTAAAAGATGTCGCTTTTGTGTGGATATTGTAACATCCCGGGCATGGATTCGGCACCCGTCTTGAAATGGTGGCCCAAGAGCCAGTTGCTGGCGCATCCCATCCGGAAGGTGGTCGCCTGTGGCCGGCAATTGAACCCCCCGCTGTTCAGCCAGGTGGTGAATTTCCCCCGGCTCGAACTCCCGGTGCGCGGCGTGTATGAAAACCAGGTCGAAATCAACGGCCAGGTCAGCAGCGTGAGTCTTCGCCCGGGCATGGCGCTGTTTGCCGGCCCCAACTGCTGGAATCTCCCCGAGTGGCGCGCCGGCCTGGAACTGCTCTGCCTCCACTTTGGTCGCACGCAACTGGGCGTCAGCCTGCTGTCCTCCCCGTTGAGCGACGGCCGCCCGCGGGTGGCCTCCCGCAAACATTCCCTGCCCCGCCCGCTGACCGGCCCGCTGCCGCCGTTGCTCAACGCGCTGATCGAGCTGCACGCCTCGGAAAGCCCGCCGGAGGCCCTGGCGGAGGTGACCCGGGCCGTGCTGCGCTGCGTCGAGGAACTCCTCCGTCAGCCCGTCCGCCACAACCTCAGCAAGGCCCAGGCCCTGCTCGAGGACATCCGCGTCTATCTCCAAAGCCATTACCAATACGACATCTCCCGGGACTCCGTGGCCGAACAATTCAAGATTTCCCCCAACCACCTCTCCCGCCTGTTCCAGACCCACGGGAACATGACCTTCAGCAGCTACCTGACGCATGTGCGGATTGACCGCGCCAAACATCTCCTCCGCAATTACACCCTGAAACTGGACGACGTCGCCGCGCGCTGCGGCTACCATGACACGCCGTATTTCTGCCACGTCTTCAAAAACGTGACGAAATGCACGCCGATGGAATACCGCCTCAACCACCACCGGCCCGGCGGCGCGTTGTAACCGTCAGCGCACCCGCGCCAGCAGCCAGTCCGTCAGCTCGCCGATGGGCAGACGCTCCTGTCGGCCATCATCGCGGTGGCGGACCGTCACGGTCTCCTTCAACTCCGGCTGCTCGCCCAGCGTCTCGAAGTCCACCGTCACGCAGAACGGCGTGCCGGCCTCGTCCTGCCGCGCGTAGCGGCGGCCAATCGAGCCGGCGTCATCGAAGAACGCGTTCATCAGCGGACGCAAGGCGAGATAGACCTCCCGCGCCTTGCTGACCAGTTCCGGTTTGTTCTTGAGCAGCGGCAGCACCGCCACCTTGATCGGCGCCACGCGCGGATGGAACTTCATCACCACCGTCGTCTCGCTCTTGCCCTTCTCATCCGTCTTGGTGACCTCGGTGTAGGCATTCGTGATGAGCGCCAGGATCAACCGGTCCACGCCCGCGGACGGCTCGATGACATGCGGAATGTATTGGCCCTTGGCCAGGCCATTCGCATCCTCCGTCGCCTGCCGGGCGGCGGCCTCGGCTTCCACGCCCGACTTGGTGAGATAGTTTTTGCGGTTCTCGTAATAGCGCCGCCAGAGGTCGTCCTGCTTTTCCTTCGGCAGCCTGCCCCACGCCGCGCGCAGTTCCTCGTCGAACACGCCCATCGGCTTGCCCGAGAACCGCGCGTGCTGACTCAAATCAAAATCGCTGCGGGCGGCGATGCCCTCCAGCTCCTCGCCCTTCAACTCGCCGTTCGCATCGCGCTTGCTGAACGGGAACTTGAACAGGATGTCCACCGTCGCCCGCGCGTAGTGCGCCAATTCCTCCGGCGTCTGCAGGTGAAAGCCCAGCGTCGCGCGCGACAGGCCGATGCCCTCGTAAAATCGCACGCGTTCCTCGACCCAATACTGATGCCACGCCTGCCAGCCCCAGTTCGGCTGCGGCTCGCCCGGATGCCCCGTGCTGGGCACCGTCGCCACGGAGCCGTGGATGGCCTCGATGGCCTCGTCGGGCTTGATGAAAAACTCCAGCTCCATCTGTTCGAATTCGCGCGAGCGGAAGGTGTAATTGCGCGGCGTCACCTCGTTGCGGAACGCCTTGCCGATTTGCGCGATGCCGAACGGCACCTTCTGGCGCGACGTTTCCAGCACGTTCTTGAACTGCGCGAAGATCGCCTGCGCCGTCTCGGGCCGCAGATAAGCGATGGCGGAATCGTCCTGCACCGGGCCGACGTAAGTCTGGAACATCAGGTTGAAGGCGCGCGGCGCGGTCTTCTCACCGTGGCACTCGTTCACGCACTTGCTCGGCTTCTGCGGACACGGAATCTCGTCCGTCTGATCCGCGCGGAACCGGCCCTTGCACGTTTTGCAGTCAATCATCGGATCGCTGAACGTCGCGACATGCCCGCTCGCCTCCCAGATTTTGGGCGACATGATGATGGTGGCCTCCAGCCCCACCACGTCCTCGCGCTGGCGGGTCATGGTGCTCCACCACAGCTCCTTCACGTTGCGCTTCAGCTCCGCGCCGAGGGGACCGTAGTCCCAAAAGCCGTTGATGCCGCCGTAAATTTCCGACGATTGAAACACAAAGCCGCGCCGCTTGCAGAGGGAGACGATCTTCTCCATCAGCACGTTCTCTTTCGGTTCTGCCATAGGGCGCGGAGTCTTTGACATGGGTGCGGGCAAGTCAAGGAACGGGGCGGGCGGTGCCGGGGCATTGCGTTGACTCCGGACAAATGACACCGGGACGGAGGTCGGCTGGGGGGTGAAAGAGGTCGTTGACTCATGCGAAAAAGGACACCGGAAAAAACTGGCGCCCATGAACCCCCGTCGCGCGGGCAAGGAGGACTTGTGCCCCGATCAACCCCGGCCTCCCCAGGTCGAAATTCGCTAGCCGGAAAAATTCGTTGTCCGAAGCCCGCGCGGCGCGGGCCGGGCCAGCGGTCAGACGGAAATCGAATTGCCAGATCCCAAAGCCACCTCATGGCCGGGACGCTTGCGCCGTGGCCACAGCCGGCGGGCGCATCTCACTTTCTTGCAAGTCCGTTTCATATGTGTGCGGTGGTAGCGTCGGCAATCCTTGGCTGACGTGGAGCCGGGCTTCCCAGCCCGGCGGAAAGCAACGCCCGCCCGCAC
>Ga0073932_1001918_pt1:5000-35701 | contig 35701 bp, 20 predicted proteins | sample DewCreD2012metaG_FD_76967 | JGI IMG/M metagenome (GOLD analysis project Ga0073932, IMG submission 76967) | Hot spring sediment bacterial and archeal communities from British Columbia, Canada, to study Microbial Dark Matter (Phase II) - Dewar... ...
CGGAAGGCTACCTGAGCAGGTACACAGTCGGGTGGCAGAGGGTCGGAGCGGAAGCTTTCAGCGATGGTCTCATATAAGGGTTTATTGCTATCAGCCTGCTTACAGCCGGAGGGCAGATGAACGAACCCGGCTAGCAGAAGCATGGCTAACCACAGGAATTGAGATGAGTGCAGTTTAGGTGTCATGTTGAATTAACTTTAAAAGATAGATATTTCCGGAGAAATATTAGTTTTTTTCTTCGAAAATAGGGCGAGAAGCCAAATTTAAGGCGATTTGCAGGCCAGATAAGGCGTATGTTTTAACAACCTCAGCGGCTTGTTCAAGAATGAGAGGTAGTTTTTCTGCCTCCTGAGACGTCCATTTTCCCAGCACATAATCTACCTGACGGCCCGGAGGGTAGTTATTGCCAATGCCAACGCGCAGGCGTGGATAGGCGTCGGTGCCGAGGATTTCCTGAATGCTTTTCAGACCATTGTGCCCCCCCGGAGACCCCTTGGCCCGTAGGCGCAATTGACCGAAGGCAAGGTTTAGGTCATCGCAAATGACTAAGCTATTCTCCAAAGAGATTTTTTCTTTTTGCAACCAGTATCGAAAGGCCCGACCACTTAAATTCATATAGGTGTTGGGTTTGAGCAAGAGAAGAAGGCGATTCTTACAACGCACCTCTGCGATATCACCAAAAGAGTCGGCCTTCCAGCGACCACCTAATTGTCTGCACAAGACGTCCACTACGTCGAAACCGACATTGTGACGAGTGTTGGCGTAATCAGCGCCGATGTTGCCTAAGCCACAAACGAGGTATTTCATGCGTGCGAAAAAAGCGACGCAAAGGTAGGCGGCTGAAGGCGATTTCATACAGCAGGGCTCTGCCGCTGTGCCTCACAATTGCACTAACCATTGCTCCAGCACGGGGTGAAAGGCATCTGTGGCGTATTTCCCTTGAGGGATGCCACTTGTCTGGCTAAGGTCTCGAATGCCTTGCTCGATGTTCAGCGCCTCTTGTTTTTGCTTAACGAAGAAATGTTGCTCAGAAAGAAAATCGGCTAAGTACTCCTGCTCTGTTTGACCGGGCGTAGGGATGAGGATGGCTTTTTTACCCAAAGCCGCTAAGTCCATGATGCTGCTGTACCCGGAGCGCGAGATGAGCCATTGAGTGGATAAAAGGACTTGGTTGAGTTCTTCAGAGGTTAAGAAGGTCACGACCTCTATGTTGGGCGAGACAAAATGGTGGTTTTTGGCCTGGGTCTTTCCTTGTATAAAAATGAATTTCAGAGGAGAAAACATCGCCTGTTCGAGTAGGCGCTGCTCCAAAAGGCTACGTTGCGGCTCCGGTCCAGATAGGACGACGGCCACGTCGTATTCAGGATGGCGTTCGTAGCTGCTCATGCGTGTCAGTATGCCAATAAATTGCACCCGACTGCTTGGCAGCTTGTCGGCATGCGAAAGAGCGCCTGAAAGCCCTGGCGGCTCGGCCACATCAGGAACCCAAATAGCATCGAACTGGGCCATGAAAAGGCGGAGGGTGGGCCTGACGAGCCAAGAGAGCCACGGGACACGAACATGCAACTGGTGGGTAATGAAGACGCTATTAACTCGACGGCTAAAACATCCGTAACGGTTGTCGGAAAGGATACCCGACAGGTCATATTGCTTCACCCATCGCTCTACAACCTGATGCTCTTGCCAGATAGCCCAGAGGATGCGGGGCAGTTGCCTGCCGATGTTCCAGACCATGCTGGGCGTGTCGTAACGGATGCGGTACGACGGTAGCTCGAGGCAGGGCAAATGGGGAAACTCGGCTTGCAGTAGGTTGAGTGCCACACCATCGGATGCGAGCAAGACATCTGCACCGAGGTCTTGCAGCGCCCGAATCAGTGGAATGCAACGGGTGGCATGTCCAAGCCCCCAGTTAAGTGGTGCTATTAGGACGCGTTTCAAAGTCTTTTTACTTCGTTTTGAAAATATTCTGGCCAACGGAGCCGTACCGCCGAGCTGCTCCAAAAAGGCCATAAGCGTGGGCGAAGATACCGCACCGCTAACCATGGCAGGTGTTAGGCTCTGGAAAATCTTCCTTTGAGCCGTGTTGAATGGAAAAACCCACACAGGGAAGAGACACTACCTTTGCTTGCGCATGAGATCGCTGTCTGCACTGCTGCTTCATATAGAAGGTCTCTTGGGTGAGAAGATAGCTGAAGCCACGCCGATGAGCGGGGGAGACATCAACTGGGCGCTCTGTTTGACAGGGCTGCGTGGGCAAAGGTGGTTTCTCAAGGCGAATGACGACCCAGCGGCCTCGCTTATGTTCAAGCGAGAAGCACAAGGGCTGGCCTTGTTGGGAGCCAGCGGTGTCATTCGCACACCGCGTGTGTTCGCATATGGCCAGGACGAGCAGAACGGCGCCTTTCTTCTGCTTGAGTTTATTTGCAGCGGACCGCGTTCTCCGCTTTTTTGGATGCGCTTTGGCCACGCTATAGCTAACTTACACCAGCAGACCTCTGCTTTCTTCGGCTTTGCTCACGACAATTTTATAGGCCGCTTACCGCAGTCGAATCGGCGCTGTACGACCTGGGCAGAGTTCTATGCGGAGGAGCGGTTGCACCCACAAATGCAGCTTGCTCGCGAGCAAGGATACTTGGACCATGCAGCAGAGCGGCAACTTGGGCGGCTCTGTCTGCGCTTAGGCGAGATTTGCCCTAACGAAGCACCCGCCTTTATCCACGGTGATTTGTGGAGCGGCAACTTCCTTTGCAACACCCAGGGAGAGCCGGTGCTGATAGATCCGGCGGCTGCCTATGCTCATCGCGAGATGGACCTGGCCATGAGCCGGCTATTTGGCGGCTTCGACCCGCGCTTTTACGCTGCTTACGAAGAAATCTGGCCATTGGCGCCGGGTTTTGAGCAACGAGTGGAAATCTACCAGCTCTACTACCTGTTAGTACACGTCAACCTCTTTGGGACTAGCTACGAGGATAGTGTTCGGCGCATTTTAAAGCGCTGGTAGTAGCCGCCTATCCGCTTGCAGCAGAAACAATCAAGGTGTAGGCGCTTCGCTACCTTTGCAGCGCCTTTTGTCGCACTTTATCAATTTTTCTTCAAATGTTATTCCTTCATGGTTACAACAGAGCCGCTACCCACGGTTGACACCGCCAAAAGTCTTGGCCTTCTTCCCGAAGAATTTGAAAAAATCTGCCAGATTCTAGGGCGAACCCCAAATTTCACTGAGCTATCGCTCTATTCCGTGATGTGGAGCGAGCACTGTTCGTACAAAAACTCCATTCTCCAGCTCAAAACGTTACCGCGCAATGGCGGGCGTCTGTTAGTAGGAGCAGGTGAAGAAAATGCTGGGCTGGTGGACATTGGCGATGGCTATGCCTGTGCTTTTAAAATTGAAAGCCACAACCACCCCTCTGCCATCGAGCCCTATCAGGGAGCAGCAACGGGAGTAGGAGGTATTCACCGCGACATTTTTACTATGGGAGCGCGCCCTATTGCAGCATTAAACAGCCTGCGCTTTGGCAAGCCGGATACTCCGCGTATGAAGCGGCTCATTGCCGGTGTAGTAAAAGGCATCGGCGACTATGGCAACTGCTTTGGCGTGCCGACTGTAGGTGGCGAGGTGTATTTTTACGATTGCTACCACCACGACATCCTAGTCAATGCTATGTCCGTGGGTGTGGTGCGGGTGGGCGAGACGGTGAGCGCCACCGCGGGTGGGTCGGGCAATCCAGTTTTCATTGTCGGCTCAGCTACAGGCAAAGACGGCATCCATGGGGCCACGTTTGCCTCGGCAGACCTGACTGAAGACAGCCACGAGGACCTTCCAGCAGTGCAAGTAGGAGACCCTTTTCAGGAAAAATTACTCCTCGAAGCTACCCTGGAAGCTATCAAAACAGGCGCTATCATAGGCATGCAGGATATGGGCGCCGCTGGCATTGCTTGCTCAACGTCTGAAATGAGCGCCCGCGCCCACTGCGGCATGCGGATTGACCTGGATAAAGTGCCCCAGCGCCAGGCAAACATGAAGGCATGGGAAATTTTACTCTCAGAAAGCCAGGAGCGCATGCTCATCGTTTGCAAACCCGGCCACGAAGGGGAGTTGAAGGCCGTCTTTGAAAAATGGGACCTGCCTTGCGAACTCATTGGAGAGACCACTGCAGGCGGCATCCTCGAGTACTTCTGGCACGGAGAGAAGGTGGCAGAAGTACCAGCCGAGTCGTTAGTGTTAGGAGGCGGCGCGCCTGTGTACGTCCGGGAACAGCGTCCGCCAGCTTATTTGGCGGAAATTGCTCGTTTCCGTTTGGAGGATGTACCTATTCCGGCGGATTTGCGCCAAGCGGGGCACGTCGTTTGGGCCTCGCCCAATATCGCATCCAAACGGTGGATTACGCGGCAATACGACTCGATGGTGCGCACAGGTACCTTGACAACCACACGCCCCGCAGATGCTGCAGCGGTGTACGTTAAAGGTACACGAAAAGCTCTGGCCATGACCACCGACTGCAATTCGGCCTATGTGTATGCCGACCCTTATCGAGGAGCCATGATAGCGGTATGCGAAGCCGCGCGCAACATCACCTGTGCCGGAGGCGACCCTGTGGCCATCACCAACTGCCTAAATTTTGGGAACCCATACAACCCAGAGGTGTACTACCAATTTGCCCAAGCAGTGCGCGGCATAGGCGATGCGTGCCGGAAACTCAACACCCCGGTAACCGGAGGCAATGTCAGCTTTTACAACCAGTACACGGAAAACGGTCAGGTTATCCCGGTCTACCCTACCCCAACCATTGGCATGCTGGGTATTCTGGACGACTGGGAACAACTCATGACGCTGGATTTCAAGGCTGAGGGCGACAGTATCTACTTGCTCGGCATTAGTCGCGATGACCTCGGAAGCAGCGAATACCTGCGCGAAGTGCACGGTATAACCCACAGCCCGTGCCCTCACTTCGATCTGGAGGAGGAGAGCCACCTGCTGAAGGTGGTGCGTTTGCTTATTCGTGCGCAAGCCGTTCGCAGCGCACATGACGTCTCGGAGGGCGGGCTGTTTGTTGCGCTGGTGGAGTCTGCTATGCCGCGCGGCTTAGGCTTTGATGTGGTTAGCCAGCCCGGTGTTCGGAAAGATGCCTGGCTGTTTGGCGAGTGCCAAAGCCGCGTCATTGTCAGCGTGGCAACCGAGCAGGAGGAAGCTTTGGAGCGCCTGCTCATCGAACACAACCAGCCCTTTGCTCGCATAGGCGAAGTGAAAGGCTCCCGCATCCGCATTGATGGCGAAGATTGGGGCGAAATTAGCGACTGGAAAAGCACCTACGACCATCGCTTGGAAGAGCTCATGCGCTAGCCCTTTCACCCACTTCTGTTTTAAGCTAAGATTAATTAGTAACTCCTCAAGCCATCAAAGCCCGAAAAGGGCTTGTAAATTTGCCTCGTCATGCGTGATAAGGGTCTGCCCACAAACACAATGCGCCACTACCCCATCTCTTCGGAGGAAAAAGGCGAAGAAACGCGCGATTGCTTCGATGTTAATAAAGTGGGAAAACCCACCTTTAGCGCCTGCAACTCTCCAGGAGGGCTTTGTGGGGATAAAGACTATATGCGCAGGTGAAGGGCATTTCTTTGATTCCTTGGTAGACTAATTTTTTTTAAATCAAACATCGCTCAATCTTCTCAAATCATGAACAAGTATTGGTTCTTGGTGGCGTTCGCCGCTGTAGTTAGCACTCTTGGTTGTGTCAAACGCGAATTCGACGAACCACCAAGCGGGGGCGAGCCAATCAACGTAACTCCTAACATCTCCATTGCCGGGTTGAAAGCACTGCATGTCACACCGGGTGGCTTTGACACCATTAAGCAGGACCTTATCATTGGAGGCGTAGTAGTCATGGATGACCGCTCCGGCAATTATTACAAAAGCATCGTCATTCAGGATAGCAGCGGCGGCCTTGAAGTTCGCTTCAACGACGGCTTCCTCTTCAACCAGTTCCCAATAGGACGTCAGATTTTTATTTACTGTAAAGACCTCATCTTGACAGACTACAATAACTTAGTACAACTTACCGGCAGCGTGATCGAGCAAGGCGGTGTGTTGGACGACGTTGGTCTGACGGAAGCGCAGGCGCGTCGAAAGATCGTCAAAGGCCCTATGGTGGGAGCGCCTACGCCTCGCCTCTTGCGCATCAATGAACTCAATAATAACCACATTAGCACACTTATCCAGCTGGAAGGCGTACAGTTCATTGCTGCCGATGCGGGTAAAACATATGCCGACCCTATCACTAAAAACAGTATCAACCGCACGTTGATGGATTGCTCGGGCAATAAACTGGTTTTGCGCAGCAGCGGCTATGCCGATTTTGCGGGGCAGTTAACTCCTTCGGGTAACGGCTCTATCATAGGCGTGCTGAGTGTGTTCGGCACCACGCTTCAGATGTACATCCGCGACCTTAGCGACGTAAACATGACGGGCGAACGATGCAGCGGCGTAGGCGGCCAGCTTATGAATATTCAGGATTTACGCGCCGTGTTCACTGGCACCACCACTCAGGCGCCCGCAAACCGGAAGATTCGCGGCATCGTTATTTCTGATCGCATCGGCAACAACCTCAACGGACGCAATGCTTACGTACAGGCGCTCGACGGTTCGGCAGGTATCTTGGTGCGCTTTTCGGCCAATCATACGTATAACCTCGGCGACGAGATCGAGGTAGACGTGTCTAACCAAGAACTTAGCCTGTTCAACGGACTGCTGCAGGTCAACAATGTACCGCTTGATCGCTCGGCCGTAGTAGCTACGGGCAAAAACCCCATAGTGCGCACGGCCACCGTGGCACAGGTCAATGCTAACAGCGAAGCATGGGAAAGTACCTTGGTGCGCATCGTGGGAGCCACTGTTTCTGGGGCAGGTACGCCGCTTTCAGGCAATAAAACCGTAACCGACCCTACAGGCAGCATCCCTATGTTTACCCAGTCTTACGCTACTTTTGCTAATGCCACAACACCTTCCGGAACAGTTACCATAACGGCCATTGTTTCTGATTTTAACGGGCGCCAGTTGGTGCTACGCAACCTAAACGATATTCAACCGTAATCTTGAGAACAAGCCATCTTCTCCTTCTGTCTGTGCGCTATGTGCGGGCCGCTGCCGGATGGCACGGCGTGCGAGCCGCCTTATATCTGGCGGTGCTTTGGGCGGCGGGAGATGGAGAGGCTTTAGGGCAAATGGCTGATACGTCTGCTGCAGTAGCCGCCAACCGCCCGGGCTTTTTCCAACGGACATTTGGCGGATATCCCAATCCTCGCACGGCAGTCGTCCTATCGCTGGCTTTGCCCGGTGCCGGTCAACTATACAATAAGAAATGGTGGAAAACACCCATCGTTTATGGTGCCTTAGGCGCATTAGTCTATTCGGAAGTAGTCAACGTTCAGCAATATCGCGCTCTGCGCGACAATTACAAATGGTTGGTAGACGACGATCCGAACACAGCACCTACTGAGCCACCCTATAACCAGTTGGACGCCACGTCGCTGCGGCGGTACCGAGACCAGTGGCGTCGCTATGTTGAGCTCAACGCTATTGGCATTGGAATCGCCTATTTTTTAACGGCAGCAGATGCGTTTGTTGACGCCCATTTGGCCCGTTTTGACGTCGACGAAGCCCTCGGCTGGCAACTCCGCCCCAGTATTCAACCTGGCCCTGGCGGCGCGCCGGCTGTGGGTTTGGGTGTTTCGGTAAGATTAGGGCGCTAATACCAGGTATATTTTTGATTTTTGTTTTTATGGAAAACACTGCACAGCCGCAGACCACACCACACCTTCTAATGGTGCGGCCCGCTCATTTTGGATATAATGAAGAAACGGCCGCCAACAATGTCTTCCAAAAGCGCGATGGACAACTCTCCCCTGAGGAAGTGCAACAGCGCGCTGTGGCTGAATTTGATGCCTTTGTGGCTCGACTACGTGAAGCTGGTGTGGACGTCGTAGTCGCGCAAGACTCCGACCAGCCCATTAAACCCGATGCTGTTTTTCCGAATAATTGGCTTACCTTTCACCAAGGTGGCCTTTTAATCACTTACCCTATGTACGCGCCTTCGCGCCGCTTGGAGCGGCGTCCAGAGGTCGTACAAGCTGCTGCGCAAGCCGGGTTCAAGCCACTTCGAAGACTGCACTTAGAAGATTACGAAGAGTCTGACCTTTTCTTAGAAGGCACGGGTAGTATTGTTTTCGACCATCCGAATCGCCTGGCATACGCCTGCCTCAGCCCGCGCACAGACGAAGGACTGCTGCGCCACCTTTGCCATAGTATCCAATACGAGCCGGTTGTCTTTCATGCTGTGGATGCCGAAGGGCATGCGGTGTATCACACCAATGTGATGATGGCGATGGGAGAAACGTTCGTTGTTATTTGCCTGGACACAGTGCGCGACCCGCAGGAGCGTGCTTTGTTAGAAGAGAAATTCCGCGTTACGGGCAAAGAAGTTGTGCCCATCACCTTGTCTCAAATGCAGGCCTTTGCCGGCAATATGCTGCAAGTGCGCGACAACCGCGATGAGACGTTGCTGGTTATGTCGGAGCAGGCCTATCGTTCGTTAACCCCGGAACAAATACAGACGTTGGAAAAGCACACTCGGCTGTTGTACAGCCCATTGTACACCATTGAGACTTACGGCGGCGGCAGTGCTCGCTGCATGATGGCGGAAATATTCGTCTGAAGGCGCGCCCGTGCCCAGCCCATTCAGCCATTCAACCACTTCTTATGCGCGCACTTTTGCTATGGTTTGTTTTGTTCTGGGCCGGCTTTACAGGTTTACCATCAGCTAAGGGCCAGTTGGTCGAGACATTTGCGGATGGCGACATTACGCAAAATCCGACGTGGGTAGGCGACGTGTCACACTTTATTGTCAATGGAGCAGGCGAGTTGCAATTGATGGCGCCCCAGGCGGGTAGTTCGGTGTTGGCTGTGCAGACAGTCATTCCAGACAGTGCCGTTTGGCTGCTCGATGTTCGGTTAGAGTTTGCGCCCTCTGTTACCAACCTGTTGCGCATATACCTGATGGCAGACCAGCCCAACTTGCTGCAGGCCGACGGTTACTACCTGGAAATTGGAGAGAATGGCAATGCGGATGCCATTCGACTCTTTCGGCAAACGGGCTCGACGCGCGTGTTGCTGGCGGCAGGCACTCCAGGGCTGGTGGCTTTTGAGCCGGTGGTGGTGCGTATACGCGTGCACCGCAACGCTGCTGGGCGTTGGTCGGTAGAGGCGCGCACGCCTAACAGCACATTTTCTGCTCAAGGGACAGCAATAGATGCTACTCATCTGCCGGGTGTGGGACGCTACTTTGGTTTTTACTGTTTGTACACAGCCACCCGACGAGATAAGTTTTTCTTCGACAACCTCTCCATCTTGCCCGATGTGCCGGATACAACGCCACCAGTGCTGCTTTCGGCTAACGCTAGTGCAGATGGAAAAGCGGTGCTGCTCAAGTTTGATGAGGAACTCGACACGGTATCAGCTCTTGAGCCGGCGCATTATACAGTTATAGGTCAACCGCCCATAGCTGAAGCGCACCTGGACAGTGGCGATACTACAGTGCGGCTGCTACTGGCTCAACCTCTCGCTACGGGTACCTATCAAGTGCAAAGCCAACAAGTGGCTGATAAAGCGGGCAACGTCAGCGGCCTACAGAGTGCTTCTTTTAGTTTTCTACGAACGGAATCTGCCGGAGAGTTTGACGTACTCATCAACGAAATAATGGCTGACCCGACGCCCTCTGTTGGATTACCTGATGTAGAGTGGTTGGAATTATACAACCGCAGTACTCGGATGATTGACCTAAATGGCCTTTTTATTTCAGATGGTGGAGCGCCACGTCGCTTGCCGGCTTATGTGCTCTACCCGGATTCGTTTGTAGTGCTCACCACAGCGGCAGGGGTAACGTCACTGGCACCCTTCACCAACAAGGCGCTGGGCGTGCCCGGGTTTCCGGCGCTGAACAATACCAGCGACACACTCATTTTGACCGATACCGCTGGACAGGTCATTGACCGTGTCTATTATGCAGCCATCTGGCATGAAAACAGCGCTAAACGCGAGGGCGGCTGGTCGTTAGAACGCATCAATCCCAACCTTCCCTGTCTGGAACGAGAAAACTGGGCCTCTTGCTCGGTGCTCCCGGGAGGCACTCCGGGGCTCCGCAATGCTGTCTTTCAGTCGACGCCCGACACGACAGCGCCTCGCCTTCAAAGCGCCTTTCCTTTAGCCGACAATCGCATAGAAGTAACCTTTTCCGAAGGCTTAGACCGCCATACAGCCGCTGATGTAATGGCTTACCGCATAGACCCGCCGGTAACCATAAGCACTGCAGCGCTCTCGAACGACAGCCGGCGCCTTGTCCTGCTCAGCCTGCAACAGCCGCTCCAAACAGGCACAGTGTATCGCCTGTGGGCCACAGCAACCCTTCGCGATTGCAGTGGCAATGCCCTTGCGCGCACCGATACGGTTTTGCTGGGCCTGCCACAAGCGCCTGAGCCGGCGGATATTGTCGTCAACGAGGTGCTCTTCAACCCGGAGCCTTTCGGCGCCGATTATGTAGAGTTGTACAACCGCAGCAATAAGATTTTTGACCTGCGCTCCTTCTTCTTGGCAAACTTTTACGACGGCAGCAATACGCGTAATCTTGGCTTGCGTCGTCTAATGCTACCAGGCGAGTACTTGGTCTTTACGCCTAACCCCGACGACATCCAAAGGCGATTTCCTATAGCACGGCCAGAGCGCTTGTTCTCTTTAGCGCTACCCACCTTGCCCGACAACGCAGGCAACGTTACGCTGTTTTGGTCGGAGGATGGCCGACAGGTTACGGTAGACTCCTTTGTCTATTTTGATACCTATCACAACGCCTTGCTCACGTCCTCTCAACGGGAAGGTGTCGCCTTGGAGCGTATCCGCGCAGATGGCCCCTCGAACGACCCTTCGAATTGGACATCGGCTGCGCGCACGTCCGGCGGCAATGGCACGCCTACTCTTCCCAATAGCCAACGCGTAGGATTGCCGCTCTCTGGAGCGGGGATACTCCGCCTAACCACTCCGCGTCTTTCGCCCGATGGCGACGGCTATGAGGATTTCTTAGACATTCGGCTTTATCCACCTGCCCCTGATTACGCTGCCACCGTGGTAGTTTATGACCCCGATGGTATTCCTATACGCTATTTAATACGCCAACAACTGATAGGCACAGAGGGTACGCTGCGCTGGGACGGCGATATGGACGACGGCACACCCGCCCGCCCCGGGATTTATATCCTACTGGCCGAATTATTCGCTCCCACTGGCCACGTCGTGTGCGAACGCCTGGCGTTTGCCCTGGTGCGCCGATTTTAAGCCTGTCGGTTTAGCAAGGGGCCGCTACCTGTACTACGACTTTGCCCACAGTTTTGCCGCTCTGAAACAACAAGATAGCATCGCGCATTTGCTCAAAAGGGAAAGAGTGCCCCACGTGAGGAGGTGTCAATTGCATTTGCTCCAGATGTGCCAGTATAGGTGGAAGCATCTCGATGCGCTCGTACAGGTAGATGAGGTTGAACCCCAGCAAACCGCGGTTTTGCTCGGGCAGCGCCTGAGGGTCAATCTTAGGTCTAGTCAGGTAGTGCCACAGCAGGCGAAAGAGGTTAGGCCGGTTGCCTACGCTGGCATAGCGCGAAGAGCCCGCAACAATCATGCGCCCCATAGGAGCCAGCATTTTCCAAGGTATGCGGAAGTAGCGCCCGCCAATGGTATCAAAAACCAAGTGCAAGGGTCGGTGGCCTAAAGCGTGACGAAGTTCTTGCTCAAATTTTGGCCCGCGTACCAGAACACAGTCACAACCGTGAGCGCGCGCTATGTCCACTTTCTGGGCGCTTCCCACTGTACCCACAACGAAACAGCGCTGTGCCTTAGCAATTTTGAGGGCTTGCAGACCTACGCCGCCGGCTACGCTGTGTAAGAGTATGTTTTGCTCAGGCTGTAGGGCGCCCAAATGAAAAAGACCGTAATAGGCCGTTATTGTCTGCACTAAGTAGGCGGCAGCCGTGGAGCAGTTCCATTCGGGCGGTATGGGTGCGAGGTATTTTTCTGAGATGTTGATACCCGTAGTGTAGGCACCAAAGCGTGTGATGCCCATGACTCTATCGCCAGCGCGAAAGCGCGTCACTTCTGGACCGACAGCTATGACCACGCCGGCAAATTCTAAGCCTGGAGTGAAAGGCTCTTTAGGCGCTGCTTTGTAAAGGCCCCAAATGGAGAAGATATCCGCAAAGTTTAGCCCAATGGCGCGAACGGCTACCTGTACTTCGTCCTTTTGAGGCGGCAGAAGCGCATCATCTCGGAGGGTCAAGTGCTCTAACGAACCCGGCCGAACTACATATCGCTGAATCTCCATGGGCGCAAAATTAGTCATCGGCTTTGCTTGCCGTGCAATAAGGTTTTGATATAGCGCAAGGTCTACTTGTAAAAATCACGGAATAATCAAGAAATGTTCATCCTGAAGTAATGAACATTTAAATTTGTCGCTCTTTCACTAAATTTTATTCGTTATGCTTCACAAACTACTTCTCACGGGTTTCTATCTCTTGCTTAGCACTGCTCTCATGGCCCAAGGTACTGTCATATGGTCGGAGAATTTTGACAGTGCTCCTTCTTTGCCCGCCGGTTGGACACAACAAACCTCGGCTTCCGATGGTGGTTGGAAGGTGGCAACTACTACAATCCACTCTTCCCAGTATTTCACAGTGCCTTCACGCACAGGCCTCGTGTTAGGCACTAACGACGACAAATGCAACTGTAACAAGTCGAATGAGATTATCCAACTGGCCCCCCTGGACTTCTACAGCTACGCCGGCCAACCGTTGCGACTTCTGTTTGATTTGTTTTTTATCAGAGGCTCCTATCAAGGTAAAGTAGAGTCTTTGAGATTATTGGCCTCCACGGACAACGGGACTACTTGGAAAGAGCTGCACACTTTCGACGGCAGCAGTGTCTGGCGATTGGTTATGGTAGACCTTGCCGATTACGCAGGTGAATCTAACGTGCTGCTGGCGTTCCGTTACGACGACGCGGGCGATTGGCTTTATGGTGCTATGCTGGACAACATGCGCGTGGTTATTGCAGACAATGTCGTGCGCGCGCGTCTTACTGGTGTCGGGGCAGGTAAATACATCCCTGCCGTACCAACCATTATCACCAATTACGACAAAGCACTGGTTGGCCACCAGGTAGCGTTGCGTGCTTCGATGCGGAATGATGGTTTCCCACCCATCACGTCTTTTGATGTAGAGGTTACGTTGCCGGATGGTTCTAAGGAGTTCTATCGTTACAACAACCTAAACGTCGCCCTGTCCCAGTCGCACACCTTCTACATTCCCTACGCTATCAAGCAAGGACTGAACGCTTTTGCCTTCCAGGTGCGTATGTTCAACGTGAACGATGCTGGTGACGACGACCCCAGTGACAACACCGGCACGGCCTCCTACAGCATCAGTGGCATAGAGCCTCAGCCCAACCGCAAAGTCGTTGTAGAGGAAGGCACTGGCACATGGTGTATGTGGTGCCCACGCGGCGCCATTATGATGGATTACATTGCGCAGGAATACAAGGAGGTAGCCATTCCCATCGCGGTGCACAACGGGTCATCTAATCCAATGCGTCTGACGGCATACGACAGCGAGTTTTCTAAACTGCTGGGTGGTTATCCGGGCGGACTGGTAGAGCGAGAACAAGACATTGACCCCTTGCTGGGCAACCCGAATTTTGAGAAAAGTCTGATAGAACACCTGACTTGGCCAGCCAAGGTGATTATCAAACAGAACGTAGAGTGGAACGCATCGCTGCGTCGCGTTAACATCACCAGCTGGGTGCAATTTCTGGAAGAAATGAATGGCGATTTCCGTTTAGCAGTGGTGCTTACTGAGGATGGGGTACGAGGCACAACAAGCGGCTATAACCAGGTAAATGCTTATTCAGGTGGCGCGCGCGGCCCTATGGGTGGCTATGAGTATCTACCTGATCCCGTGCCGGCCAGTCAGATGGTTTACCACCACGTTGCCCGCGCCTTGATTGGTGGATTTAAAGGCGCTGCAGGCAGTGTGCCTGCGGAAAATCCCGCCGGTTCGGTCGTCTCTTACCAGACAGCAGCCGTGGTGCCGACTACTCAAAACATAAACAACATGCATGCTATTACCATGCTCATTGACCAAGCTACAGGCCGCATCATTAATGCTGAGGCCACTCCTATCCCGTTTGTTTACGTCTCAGCGCCCGAAGTGTCTCAGGAGCCGCTCCATGTCTCCATTGCCCCCAACCCACTGGTGGACGAGGCGCTGGTCACGGTGCGGTTAGACGGCACGGCGGACGTACACCTCCGCGTGTTTAATGCCATGGGCATGCAGGTAGCAGAGCGCATCTACGACAACATCACGGGTCGCCAATTCCTGCCTTTCTCAGCAGGCAATTTGCCCAATGGTATGTACACTTTGGTGGCCAGTGCAAAAGGTCAAGTTGTCTCCTTACCATTTGTTATCCAGCGGTAGCCGGCAACATTGGGTATCAGCCAAGCAGCGGTAAGGACAGCCTTGCCGCTGCTTTTTTTATAATTACTTGGTTCAAGCGTCTTCTTCCAACATGACGACTTCCGACGGGTCGGAGCACTCCATGTAGAGTTGGTCCATAGGCTTTTTGAACACCGGATGCTCCAGGTCGGGAGCGAGCTCAAGCATAGGTACCAAAATAAAGGCGCGTTTGTGTAGCTCAGGATGGGGAATTTCGAGGCCCTTATCGCGAATGACCCGACGGCCATAGAACAGGATATCGATGTCAATTGTGCGCGGCCTCCATTTTTCTTGCCCTTGGCGCTGGCGGCCCAGCTGACGCTCAATTTTAGCAATGGCCTCTAATACCTCCCGCGGGGAAAGGGTCGTATTGACCATGATGACCCGATTGAGAAAGGGGTCTTGCTGCGTATTTCCCCAGGGTTCTGTCTCGTACAGATGGCTGCGCCGAGCGACTTTACCAATATGCTGATGGATGAGATCTTGGGCGGCCTGGAGATGGGCAGCCCGGTCGCCTACATTGCTGCCAAGTGCTAAGTAAACGTTGATGTATTTGACGTCAGGTCGGGTGGGCATAATGTGGAAGCGTTCAGGTTGTGAGATAAAAAGCAAAGGGGTCAGGCGTCTTGCAATGTTACTGCAGCGATGCAATCTATTTCAACAGCGCAGCCGTAGTGAAGCGCTCCGCAAGGAATAACGGCTCGCGCAGGCCGATGCTCACCCATGAAAGCGGCGTAAGTAGCATTAACGCGCGGCCACAGGGCTATATCGCTGATGTAGATGTTCACCTTTAATATCGCTCTCACGCTGCTGCCGGCAGCTGCTAGTATCGCAGCCATATTTTGCAGGCACAGCTGTGTCTGCTCCTCAATACTGCTTAGCTGCACTGCACCAGATGCATCTATGGGCAGCTGACCAGAGAGAAAGACGAGCCCGCCGTGTACCACAGCAGGTGAATAATGACCTCGGGGCAGTGCCAAATTATCAGGCTGCACGTATTGCATGGTGATTTAGTATTTTGACGCAAAGGTATCTCGATGCAGTGGGTTGCAGGCAGCTGACTTATTCCAGCCTATGGAAGGTATTAAAATCGCTGTTTTGTCCTTAAAAAACTTAAAAAAAGTCAACATACCCCAATATAGCGTGCTTCATCTTTGTACAAAATAAAAAAACAGGAGTTATGAAACAACATTATCAAATTTTGATTGTCGGCGGTGGAAACGCCGGTATTTCACTAGCTGCTCAACTTTTCCGAAAGGATAAAAGGTTGGACATTGCCATCATGGACCCAGCGGAAAAGCACTATTACCAACCAGCATGGACACTAGTGGGAGGGGGCGATTTTGACATTCGCGACACGGTGCGCTCGGAGGCTGAAGTGATGCCGCGTCAGGCCACATGGATAAAAGAGGCCGCGGCCAAATTCGAACCCGACCAAAACGCTGTGGTCAGCAACGCAGGCACACGGTACACGTACGATTACCTCGTAGTATGCCCAGGTATCCAGCTGGATTGGCACAAAATCAAAGGCATCGAGGGACAGTTAGGTAAGAACGGCATTACTACCAATTACCTCTTCGATTATGCGCCTTACACGTTTGAGTGCATCAAAAACCTAAAACAAGGAAAGGCCCTTTTTACTAACCCTAATACTCCTATCAAATGTGGGGGCGCACCGCAGAAAATTATGTACTTGGCTTCCGATTACTGGCGTAGGCACGGTGTTCTCAAAAACATTGAGGTGCATTTTTATTCTGGCGGTGGCGTTATTTTTGGTGTAAAAAAATACGCCGAGACGCTCCAAAAGGTGCTCAATCGGTACAACATCAAGACCCACTATATGCATAATCTTGTGGAAATAGACGCGGCGAAAAAGCAAGCCACCTTTGACGTGTACAAAGATGGACAGGTGGTCGATCGCGTGACGGATACGTACGATATCATTCACGTAACGCCACCACAGAGCGCACCGGATGTCATTAAAAACAGCCCACTGGCCGTTCCGGGCAACCCGTTGGGCTGGGTGGATGTGAATAAACACACTTTCCAGCATGTGCGCTACCCAAACGTCTATTCCATTGGCGACGCTTCCAGCACGCCTAATGCCAAAACAGGCGCTGCTATTCGCAAACAAGTGCCGGTATTGGTAGACCAACTAATGAGCCAAATCCGCAGCGGGAAGCCGGCTATGGCGCAATACAATGGCTATGGTTCCTGTCCACTCATCACGGGCTATGGTAAATTAGTGCTGGCTGAGTTTGACTACAACAACGAGCCCATGGAAACTTTCCCGTTTGACCAATCGAAAGAGCGGTGGACGATGTATCAGCTAAAGCGCCACATTCTACCTTGGCTATATTGGAATAAAATCCTAAAAGGTACCGCCTAAGCAGAACGAATATTTTGTACTTTTGAAAACTAGCGCTGTCGAACTTCTCGAGCAGCGCTAGTTGCTGCTTCCTCAAGCATAAGTAAGTGCACTCTGAGCTTACGAGCTCCTCTCCAGTGGTCGTTTTATCCCTTTTTGTCCTGTCGTTAAAACTTTCGCCCACTGCGCACTCTATTGACGAAGGCATCCGCGAGCGCTGGGTTTGCCGCGACAATTTCATACACCTCGCCATTGGGCATTTTCAGCTGGGTATCCTTGGGTTTCAGCGCTAAAAGCGCATCGTTGAAGCGCGTGCTGCTGGATACCACATTGAGTGCTCCAGCTTGATAGCCAAAGAAATACCACAGGTCAGCAGATGCCTTGATGTACAGGTAAAAGCGGTCATCCCGGTTGCCAGGCATCTTGTACTCGACGTACCCGGTAAGCATTTTCTGGATAGGCTCGCCGGCAATGGAAACCAGGGGCAGGCGGTCTTCCAAGCTGAGGAAAGATTGATACTCTGGATTCCAAATAACCGGATGCCGCCCTAAGACGAAGGTATACTTGTTATCCTTTCGAGGTAAGTTGAGAAAGTTGCTGTTCAAGTTGTTAAGGGCTTCGGCCAAATCGGCAGAGTCACTTACAAATTCGCTCAACGCCGAGCGGTAAAAAGCTTGTTGCGAATTGAAGGGGGGCACAGGTGCGTCAAAGCTGGACGCCCTAATGTCGTTGAGCATGAGGTCTACCAAGACTTTAGGTACAGTGACCTCAATGCCGGTCATCAGTTCGCCTGTGATAGTGTAGGCAACTGTGTCGGGAATGTTGAACTCCGTTTTTAGGCGGCCGGCGCCCTTGATTTTCATAAATTCCAGTCCTTGCCCTAATTGGATAGGGCCTTCAGCGGAGAAGGTGCCAGTGCGGTTGTCGTAGGTCAGTTTAGCTCCACGCAGTTGCGACGCCGAGAATACCCGCGCAGAATCGCCAAATAGGAAGCGGTCAGCTTGTTGTTCATAACGGAAGAAGCCCTCGCCATTGAAGAGGACGCGATCGAGCACTGACGTAGGCGGTTGAAGCAATGACGGGTAGAGCTGACCGGTTTCGCGCGACTGGAAGAAGCCAACGAAAAGTGGCTCGCCATTGCCGTCTTTTACTTTAGTTACCCGAATGATGGGGTTGTTTTTGTCCACATCCGAATAGATGGAGAACCAGGGTACTTCTGTAAAGTTGGTCTGGATTTTAGCCAGCCCTTCAAAGCGTAGGTTCTGCTGGTTAGCCTTGAGGATGACCGTACCAGCGAAGAGGGTTTTAGTGTCAATATAGAAGCTATCGCTGGCGCGCACATCTCCGCTAGCGGTAGTGAGTACCTTTTTGGTTGCCGGCGTACCTGGTCCGTAGTGTTCCCCTACGATGTTGTTGAAGAACACTTCTTGCTGGCGCCCGGGCAGGCTGTACTCGTAGTAGCCGGAGGCTTTGTATTCTTTCCGCCCTAAAATGGTGACAGTAGCGCGGTTGATGGTGTGGTACTTGTTGGAGGTATCGGCTACAATGCGCGCCTCCGACAGGGGACGCATCACGCCGCCGGGGTCCACGTCCACGTTACCGTCTGAAGGATAGATAAAGGCATCGGCGGACTTGATTACTTCTACACCGCCGACCTTCAGCCGGCTGTTGCGCATGTCGTACAGTGCCGTTTTTCCTCGAAAGTTGAGGGTATCCTGCTTCGGGTCTGTGGACACGAAATAGCCTGGCTCGCGTTCGTCGCTTTTGAACGTCACGGTCTGGCCTTTCATGTCCCAGGTGAATTCGTTCATCGAGGTGCGGTAGCGGTTGAGCGGCAGGTCCGTACTCGCGTCGGCTGTATTGGCTTTGAACTCGCCCAATTGTCGGTCGAAGTCCAGCTCGCCGCGCACGTTGCGCGAGTCAAAGACAACGCCTTGTCCGTCGAGTGCCTTAATCTGCAGGTCGGCGGTGTCGGAACTAGCCTGGAAAGGGCCATAAGAAATCACGCGAGCCGTTAAGCGTCCGCCAAACCAGTCGAACTCACCACGCCCTTTCAGACCAGAGGGCGTCAGCACCAGTACACCTTTGTGGTAGTAGCCGGGCTGACGAAACAATTCAAAGGCCTTGGCTCGGCTCTCCACATACATGGAGTCGCGGTAGGGCAACCAGTTCACCTTAACGTCTTCGCCTTTGGCCTGCGGCACTTTCACCTCGCTCTTGCGGTCCTCTTCCATGAAAAAGCGCCGTGCCGTGCACGTCATCTGGCGCGGCCGAAAAACAATGTCCTCCGACTCAATGTCGGCAGTGAGGTATTCTACTGTTCCAATCCCCAAAAAGCCGCTGTTGCTGAGGTCAATTTTGCCTGTGTAGTTGCCGCGACGTTGGTAAACAGGGTAGCCTTTGGGCGGTGTTTGGTGAATGAAGCCAAAAGAGCGGTCGTGCTCGCGCACAACGATGGTTTCTCGAAACGGCTCAAAGATTTCCGCAGAGGTCATTTCCCCCTTGAAACGCAAACGGTCACGGGTGTAGCTATCTAAACCGTTGAACGTGAATGGGTCCAAACGGAAGTAGAAGGAATCTCTCTTGTAAACGCCCTCCAAAATGGTAGGAGCATCGTAGAAGACGAAGGAGTATTTCTTAGACTCGAGAGAGGGGAAAATGTCTATGTCCACCTTGCCCGACTTGTTGTTCGGCGCATCCACCAGCAAGACTCCCGATACCTTCTCGACAACCGAATTCATAGATTCGGCGATAGGCTTGCCCTTGTCGTTGACGGCACCCGTGGGCAAATAGAAATGCAGGCTTCGCACGGAGTCGAACTCTACGTGAAATTTTTCATAGCTGAAGTACATGCTGTCGCCCTCAAAGACACCAAAGCCAGCAAAGAGGCGCCCGCTCATGCGCATATCGCGGTTTTGCAGCAGCGTGAGGCCTCCTCTTGGGACAATACCCACACGTTGGCGCTCGCTGAGCTCTACGCTGCTCACACCGTTGAGGCTAGTTTCTTTGGTCTTCAAGTCCAAAACAGCGCCGGCATTCAGGCTATCCTTTGCCACTATTTTGATGGCGTCGTAGTCGCGCTTGCCTTGGCTGGCCAGTGCATAAAGCATCAGCTTGGGGCGTGGCTCTATTTCATGGCGTTTAAAATGATAATTGATGAACCCCTGAGCCACCATTTCGGCCAGCAGCGTCTGGATGTTGGAATAATCGAACTTAGGATCGAGCGCCCGAGCGAAAGCATCGTCGGAAATAATCTTGGTCATGCGCGTACTATCCCAAGGCGTTTCTTCGGCCAAGCGGTGCAAAACTGCAATTGGGTTGACGCTCGTGATGTTCTGCATACGGAGATATTCGCCGGGGTCGAATCGGTTGCTGCTTTCAAACTCCACCTTGTTGGCTGCGCTCTTGATGCCGGCGACGCTGGAAGACACCTCCAGGGAGTCTTTCAATATGTGCCAGGCAATTTTCTCCGCGTTGAGGTTCATGTTGTAAAACGAGGAGAAAAACGGGTTGCGCTCTGGCCCTTTCTGCCCGCGCGTCAGATGAATGACCTGGCTGGGAATGTCCAGGCGGAAATTGACTGCTGGGTGATAAATGCTGTCTTTATCCATAAATAACCGAGCGCTAATGCCTTCCGCTAATACGACCTCCTCACGACGGATAATGAACAGCTCGCCCACACCATAGAAAATCTTTTGGCGCTTGTTGTTATACACCGTCAAACGCGCTGGCTGCTGGTTGGTGCCGTAGCCGTACACCGATTTACCTTCCATGCGGAAGCCTCCTTCGTACTCGATGCCCTGACCGATACGGGTAATTTTCAGTGTGCGCTCGAACGACTCAAACTTAGGGTATTCAATGGTGCTCGCCTTGGTTAGGATGATTACGTTTTCCTCTACTTTGCCCCAAAGACTGCGATTAGGAAAAAGCAGTGGGTAGAAAAACTCCGCCGAATCGCACGTAAAGAGCGGTTTTTTGGCCTCTACCGTGTAATTAGTCAAACGAGCGTAAACGGAGGTATCCAATCCAGCGCGCGCCCAGGTGATTTTTCCTCCTGAACCTCGCCATGTCTCTTCATAAGGAAAATAAAAACCCGAGGTGTTTTGGATGACCGTGGAGTCGTTTTTACGCAAGCCTACCAAGTCAATGTTTTGGCAATGCAGCGCAGGCATTTGGTTTTCAAAGACAAAGCTCACCTTTCCGCCACGCACTGTCCAGACGATAAGCCCTGCCTCTCTCGCCCAAAAAGCCCGCTGGCCAAAGAAGTCGGCAGAAAAATCGAGCAGTTGGCCAATAGGTTTAGTGCGCCCTTTCTCCACGGCGGCTATAGCTGTTTCTAAGTACGAGTGCCATTGTTGGAAGAGGGTGCTATCGCCCTGGGCTTTAGCCGCGGTCAGGGCGTTGATATAACTCTTGTAGTAGGGGAAGGCGCCTAAGCGCTGGTCAGCCAACAGGTTGCACACGCGCACGACAGCGGCCATCTCATTGGCAGCATACATTCCACCGCGGTATTGTTTCTGAAAAACCGCAAACGCCTCGGCCATGTCGGGACGCTTCGAGGCATTCATGAACTGGTCTAACTTGTCTACAAACTCGTTGGGGTTTTCGGGAAAAGAGGTTACCTGCGCATGCAAGCGCCAGCCGACCAATACCAACAGCAGCAGCGTAGCCAGTACAGATTTTTTCATAGCGGAAAGCAAATTAAACGTAAACAAAAGCGGCATGTGAAACGGAAACAACCGCCTATAAAGTACGCGCACAGTGCTCTGTGAGGCAAGGAAAAACCCTCCCTACCCTTTCTCAAAAATCAAGCAAAGCCATTGCCCGCGTTCATAGCGATGCTGCCGGTTGAGCCCTACGCCTTCAGCAACTGTGCCGATAGTTTCCTCGTCCGACAAGAGGATGCCAGAGACGACCAGCCACCCACTGCGGTTCAGACGGGCAGACAACTGGGGTAATGCAGCCAAGATAACGTTGCGGTTGATGTTGGCAAGGATGCCGTCAAATGTCCCCGCAGGTACCGCCTCTACGCTACCACAATATGCACGTACCCGGTCGGACACGCCGTTGGCTGCGCTATTCTCTATCGTGCTGCGGAACGACTCTTCCTCTACATCCACGGCTATCACTTCGGCCGCACCCAGTCGAGCAGCTAAAATGGCTAACACACCCGTGCCACAGCCAAAATCTAATAGCCGCCTCTGGCTGCAAGGAACGTCGCGCAAGGCGCGCAAGCACATCCACGTCGTCTCGTGGTGGCCCGTACCAAAAGCCATCTTCGGCTCAATAATCAACTCGTACCCTACGCTCGGAATAGGTGAGTGAAATGGCGCGCGCACCGCGCAAAAATCCTCTATCACCACCGGCGGGAAGTTAGCTTCCCAGATGGCATTCCAATTTTGGGCAGGTAAGAAATGCTTTTCCCATTGAAACGGGAAGCGCTCCTGAAGGTCAGTCAGCAAGCTTTCCGCTGCAGCAATGTTGGACGGCGTAGCAGGCAGGTAGGCGTCTAAACCGCCTGGTGGCTCCTCGAACGAATCAAATGGCGCTTCGCTCAAGTAGGCCAACAACACCTCTGTCGCAGTACTGTCCTCTGTACGAAGGCAATATTTCCAGTAGTCCATCCGCGCCTCAGAGCAGCTTGCGCACTTCTTCTTCTAAGTTAGCGCGCGGGTTGATGGCGGCAATGTTGCCGTTGCGGTCCACTAAGAACGTAGCCGGAATGGCGCTCACTCCATAGAGCCGAGCAGGCGCGGAATTCCAGAACTGCAAATCACTGACGTGGTTATCCCACTCCAAACCGTCCTGTTTGATGGCTGCCACCCAGGCGTCCTTTTGCCCCGGGCGATCGAGCGAGACACTGAAGACATCAAAACCCTTGGCTTTGTATTTCTTGTAAATTTCTACAACGTGAGGATTGGCCATGCGGCAGGGACGGCACCAACTGGCCCAGAAATCGATAAGGACTACTTTGCCGCGCAACGACGACAGCGAGCGCACTTTGCCGTCAGGGCCGGGCAGGCTGATTTCGGGCGCTGGTTGACCTATGCGGATTTGACCAGCAGCCTGTGCCTGTTGCATTTGCATCTCGATGCTGCTGGTCAGCTGGGCGAATTGCTCCGCATACGGAGTGCTTGGCATAGCTGCTGAGAGCGCTTCGTTAGCGGCTTTGAAGTCAGCCAAATGCGCGTCAGCATTGCGGCCCATCAGCTGCAACGTGAAAAAGGCCTGCATGAGCGGCGTGCAAGCGCGCTGGACGAAGTCTTTAGCCATTTCAGGGGAAAGCTGTCCCGCGCGCACCATCTCTTGTATTAGGCGGGCGTAGCATGCCAAAGTCTCAGAGCCTTCCACTTCGATTTGTAGGCGGTCAATAGTTTCCAAATCCCCCTTAAACGACACCTGTTTTTCTGTGCCGTCTAAGATGAAAAACATCCGCTTAGCACCCACCGTAAGGCGATAGATTCCCGGAGGAAAGGCTTGTTTTTGCTCGATAGCAAAATGACCGTTGGCATCGCACGCTACCCGTCCCAGGGCAACGGGTGGCGTATTTGAGTTAAAAAAGACCTGTTCCAACAGCACCTGCAAGTTGCCTGCTCGTGCAATCGTGCCCTCAAACGTGTAGGTATCGTTGACCGAGCAGCGGGTAAGCAATAACGCCGGAAGGAAAACCCATCCGATGGTCTTTAAAAACGCTTTCATCATTCTTTCCAAAAATTTTTAAACCTGTTAATTTTTTTTGCAGATACGGCTCCCTCAAACAACGCTACGCGCTGCACTGACCTGTCCATTGGCACCGTTGCCGTTTGGGGACATGCGACGGCAACGCATCACGGGTGTTAGGAAAGCCCTCTCTGCTCATGACGCGGCAAAGGTACAGCCCTTTACCACCTTCCACAGGCCGAAATGAGCAGCGAAAGAAAGAGCACCCTATCGGCTTTTACATACGCAAGGCTAGGCTGGCGAAGTAGTTGATGCCTGGTGCATACATGACCTGCGTCGTGTATAGGCGAGGGTCGGTGGTATCGTTCCGGTAGGCATTCCGATAGGCATCGCGCCCGGAGATGATGATGTTCGTGTTGTTGAGCAGATTGTTGATACCAATGTTAAAATAGAGGAAATATCTGCGCTGAACGCGCCACGATTTGCCACCGAAGAAGTCAAGTGTAAAGGCTGCGGGCGCTTTTTGCTGGTCCAAAATGAGATTCCACACCTCAGAGCCGCGTTCGAAAGGTTCGACAAAGCCCGCCGTGCGGCGTGTTTGGTCAAAGAGGAACCACGAGTTATCAGCCCAGTTAGCCGTTAGCGAAGCGAACCAAAAGCGTTTGCCCTCGTAGCGAGCGCTGGCATAGGCCGTAGTCTGGGGCGTGCGAGGCACGTAAAAGTTTTTTTGGTAGACCGTCACGCCGTCGAGGATAACGTCGGCAGTGTTGTCTTGCGTGAGGTAGAGCGTCGGGCGGTTAGTGTAGATGTATTCGCCCAGGTTGGTCGCCGCTGTGAGCGTCAGCGCCGTTATAGGGCGCACTTCGACGGCGGCTTCTATGCCGGCATGACGGCGGTTAATGTTGGTCAGCAAGGTGGAGCCAAACACGCCGGTGGTGGCTGCATAGAAGAGGAAATTGTCGTATTCGCCTTCAAACGTGGTGTAATAGCCGGTTACGCGAGCGCGCGCTAACGGCGCTCGCCACAGATAACCACCTTCTACGCTGTTGATTACGTATGGGTTGGCGTCAATGGATTGATTGCGGATGCGCGGCGATAGGAAAATATCGCGAAACAGGGGCGCGCGCGTGCCGTGGAAGCCATTAGCGTAGAGGTAATGGCGCCCACTGAGTTTGTAGGTCAGGCCTGCTTTCAGACCATAGGTAAGGAACGTGTGTTTCTTCGACTCGCCCAGCGATTCATCGGGGAAGCGCCCGTTTTGCATATAGCCCGTGCGCCAGAAGGTAGTGAAGAGGTTCTCGGCAGCGGCAAAAACAAACAAGCGCTTAAGGTTGCCCTGCACCTGCACCCACGTCATGGCTCGCTGAATGGTTTCGTCGTAGTCGAAGCCGTAGGTCTCGCCTTCCCGCACGATGCGGTTAGGTGTACGCAGGTCGTTGTCTCGAGCTGAAGGATTGTCGGGTACGTCCTGTTGAGCAAAGCGGTCCCAGTCCACGATAAAGTCTCCGCCCAGTAGGTCGTCTACGGTCTTGAAGTTACGCCCCAGATAATAATGGTAAGAGGCGCCGCCGTTGAGCACGAAACGCGCACTAAGCGACTGGCGCAAGACCGCGTTGAAGCCCATCTCGCGCGCGTCGCTGCGAAAGTCGGCAATGACTACTTGCGAGCGCTTGCCGGTGATGTTGTTGCCGGCTACACCATTGGCGTCGGCAATAGTTTCTGTCGAAAGAGTATTGGCCTCCCAGATACCCGCCCAGTCAATCTGTCTGAGGTTTTCGTTTTGACGCAGCATTTCGGCCCATGCTGCTGCTTGTGTTGGGTCGGTCAGGGCAGAGGGCAGTCGCCGATTGAAGTCAGGCTCAGGGTTCAATGCGTTAAACCAGTCTAGCCGCGTTGAGCCGCTCTTTCCCGTTTGTAAAAAGCCCACGACCATGAGGCTGGTTTGGTTAGAGGGCTTGTAGTCATAGCGAAGCAGGGCAATGGGCTGGTGGTTGTGGTTAACGTATCCGTTTCGCTTTTCCCCATTCCAATAGCCCCAGAAAGGGTTGTAGCGGGTGGTGCCGGCTAAGTCAAACATTTCCTGGAAAGTGTCCCCTACCCTACCTCGGACGGTAGGCGAGCCGAGAATGGTCAGGTTAAGCGCATGGCGCGGGTTGAACTGTTTATCTACCGATAGGAAGTAGGCGTACCCGTCGAAGAAAGTGCCTTCATACCAGCCTTCTTGTGCCCAACGACGGCTGGCGGAGAAGGATACGGCCCAACCCTTAGGCATCAGCCCTGTGTTGGCTGTCAGCATCACGCGGTGTCGGTAGGTTCGGTTGCTTACCGCATAGGAAACTCTGGTCTGCTTTCGCTGAATGCTGGCGCGCGTGTCAATGTAGGAAGCGCCGCCAATTTCAGAAAAGGCGAACTCGGCCGGCTCCAGGCCAATGACGCTCTGACGCGCGCGCAATACATCGTTTAGGCCGCCCAGCTCGCCAAAGAAGGTGATGCCAGACTCTGGGTCGTTGATATTGAAGCCGTTTAAGTAGAGCGGAAAGTTCTCGGAGTCATATCCGCGCTCGCGAAAGCGAAAAGTGCTCCAGCCAAAGTTGGCTACCGTTTGGAATACATCGCGCGAAGCGTGCAACAGGTTAGCAATTTCTCCAGCGCCATCGCTTTGTTCCGCCTCCTCTACCAGGATGGTGGGGATGTCGGTAGCATTAGCCTGTAGGGCTTTAGGGTCGCGCTGTAGTTCGATCGTCACCTGCTGCTCTGGTTCGCCCATAACGGTCAGCGTCATTTCTAAAGGCAAATAACCTGCCCGGTTGACAACGACAGTGTACGTGCCCGGAGGTACCTGAAGGATGACAAAGCGCCCTCGGGCATCGCTGCCACCAAAGAGACCGGTTCGCGACAGCACTACAGAAGCGTCGGCTATAGGAAGGTTGTTGTCAGCGTCAGTTACAAGGCCACGTAGCGTGGTCGTTTGAGCAACAACTGAATATGTCCAAAAGGAGAAAAAAAGTAAAAAGGCGAAACAGCGAGTCATGCAGGCGTGAAAGGGAATAAGGTTTAGCTTCAAGGCATAAAAATGGACGAGCAAAGGTAGAAAGCCATTACGGCCTGCACAGAGGCATGCTATAATTTAATACACGACCGCCCACGCCTATTGGAGAAGTAACAAGCTGCCCTGGGTAGTCTACCTTTGCCTGAGCTACTACCACTACTACTATGCCTATGCGAACCTTTACACTCAGGCTACTTATTTTTTTAGGGAGCGTTCAAGGCGCCGTGGAGCTAAAAGCGCAATGCCCGATCACTGTCAATGCCGGCGACGACATCTGGCTCTGTCAAGTGCCGGCCAGCGTCCAACTGAACGGCTCTATCTCGGGCAACTATTTGAATTTCTCCTGGTCGCCTACCGCAGGCATGCAGGGAGCCAATACCTTGAACCCGACCGTTAATGTGAACGGGCCAGCTACCTTCGTGCTCACCGGGCGGGCTGTTAACTTGAACAATAACCTGATTGTCAACGGCGACTTTGAAGGGGGCAACTACGGCTTTACCAGCGACTACATCTATAGCCCGACCAATTTGGTGCCAGAAGGTACGTATGCCATTCTGTCGAACCCGCAAAGTGCACACCCGGGTTTTGCGCCTTGCACCGACCATACCTCTGGCGGCGGCAACATGATGGTGGTCAATGGCGCGGGTACTCCCGGGTGGAATGTATGGTGCCAGACCGTGACCGTACAACCCAATACGCAATACGCTTTCTCCGCGTGGGTAACATCCGTTAATCCTACCTTTCCAGCGCGTTTGCAGTTCTCCATCAACGGTAATCCTATAGGTCCTGTCTTTGTAGCACCCAGTACCAATTGCACGTGGCTGAACTTTTACACTACCTGGAACAGCGGTGCCAGTACCTCGGCCACTATCTGCATTGTCAACCAGAATACGGTGCTGGGTGGCAATGACTTTGCACTGGACGACCTCGTTTTCTCACCTATATGCACCGAAACCGATACGGTAAGGGTGCATGTAGTACAAATTCAGGCCGTGGCGGCACCAGCTATTTCGGTCATTCCTTGCGAGGGCAGCCCGATTACTTTAAGCGGTAACGGCTCTTCTACAGGGCCCAACATCACCTACCGCTGGGACACAGGCAATGGCAATATCGTCTCGGGCCACAATACGCTGCAGGCCGTGGTCAATGCTGCTGGCTCATATACGCTGGCAGTAACGTTCAACAATGGCTTTGTGGAGTGCACCAAAACGGCCACAGTGAACGTCATTCCCACGAACAATCCGCTGACGGCCTGGATAACACCACCTCAGCCCTTGGGATGCGGCCAAACGGCGGTGCAACTGCGCGGCTTTACCAATCAACCGGCGTTTGCTAAGTATCAGTGGACGAGTGGCCCTAATGGCCAATTCACTACCAAAACCGATAGCGCCATCGTCTGGGTGAACAAACCCGGCCAGTACACCCTCACTGTAACTAACGCTATGACAGGCTGCACGGCTCACGCTACCGTCACCGTAATAGCAGCCACTGACCCGCCAGTGGCTAAAGCCAGCGCCAGCTTATCGGCCTATTATTGCACCTCCGACACGTTTCAGCTGAGTGGCCAGGGCTCTTCGGAAGGGCCTAATTTCTCTTACGCCTGGGTAGCTCTTTCTGGCGGGAAGATTGTAGCGGGAGCGGACTCTGCTCAAGCGCGCGCTACGGCTCCCGGTATCTACATCTTGCAAGTGACGAACACGAGCAACGGCTGTGCAACGCAAGACACCGTTAAAGTTGAGGACCGACGCGTGCTGCCTGTGCTGTCCATTGATACGCCAGCGGTGTTCACCTGTTTATCGGACACCTTATGGTTGCACGGGCGGGTGGATAGCGGCGCAGTGAGCCTTCTCTGGCTCAGCTTGGGTGGCGCTCCTTTAGCGGGCGATACGATGGCTCTGCGGGTTGGCGTACTCGCCCCGGGCACATACGTGCTAAGGGCTACCGATACCCTAAACTTTTGTGTAGCTACCGATACTGTGATGGTGGAGGCCGACACGCTACCACCCTTGGCGCACGTAGTACCACCTGATACGCTCACTTGCTCGAGGCCGGTAGTCACACTTTCCGGAGCTGGTTCCTCTGAAGGCGCGCCTTTTACTTACCGCTGGGTGGCTACTGGTGGCGGTAATCTTAGCGGGTCAGACACGTTGCTCACCGCCCAGGCCAATGCTCCAGGTATCTATACCTTGCAGGTAACCAACTCCTTGAACGGCTGCACTGCGACAGCCTCAGTCGGCGTCGCGGCTGATACCGATGCTATTGTCGCCATAGCTAATGCGCCCGATACGCTGACATGCACCCGCACGGAAGCAGCCTTGAACGCCGAGGGCTCCTCATCACAGCCAGGGCTTCAATATCAATGGACTACTGCCGACGGGATGCTCTTATCCGGAGCGAATGCTCCAGTAGCTGTTGCCGGTGCTCCAGGTACGTATGTGTTGATGATTACTAATCCCGCCAATGGTTGCACGGCCACCGACGCAGCCGTTGTACAACAAGACACACAGCCGCCTGCGGTTGAAATCGCCGAGCCGGGTGTGCTCAATTGCTACAACAGTCAGCTGACCCTGCAAAGCCAATCCGCGGGTGCCGTTGCGTTTCAATACGAGTGGGTGGCCACTCAGGGCGGCCATATTCTCTCTGGAGCGCAAACGCCAACGCCTGTTGTCAATGCTCCAGGCACCTATTCGCTGACGGTAGTAAATCTCCGCAACGGCTGTGCAGCGGTGCATTCTGTCTCCGTGAACATAGACACTACCGCGCCGGTGGCTCATATAGCGCCAGTTACACCACTAACTTGTGCAGTGCCCGCGCGAGTGCTGGACGCCAGCGGTTCTTCTTCCGGCAGCAACTTCGACTTGACCTGGACAGCCAGCTCGGGTGGTCATTTGGTCAGCGGTACGAATGGCCTAAGTCCTGTGATAGATGCCGCTGGTACCTACACGCTGACGGTGCTTAACAGGCAGAACGGTTGTGCGCAGAGCGCCTCTGTACAGGTGACTGCCGATACGCTTCGCCCACCTGCCGATGCTGGGCCGGACGGATGGTTGACCTGTACTTTTCCTGCGTTTGGGCTGTTGGCCAATGCAGGCCAAGGAGGGTCTTATCAGTACCAATGGATGACAGTAGATGGTGCCTTTTCAGGCAATCCAAACGCGATTGGAGTGGATGCCACCGAGGCCGGGGTGTACGTGCTCCGAGTAACCGACCCCAACAATGGCTGTACGGCCACCGACACAGTCCAAGTGATGGCCAACATGGAGCTGCCTGTAGTGTCAGTGACAGCCTCGCCAACCCACATTACTTGCGAGCAGCTTACCGTTGCCTTGCATGCCCATCCGGCCCCGCCACATTGGCAGCTGCTGTGGACGACTTCCGACGGCAACCTTACCACGCGCCCTGACACTGCTACAGTATGGGCAAATGCTGCTGGCACCTACAACCTGTTGGTAACCAATGAGCAAAACGGCTGTACGGCTGCTTATGCGCAGAGTGTTGCTGCCGATACCGCCCATCCATTAGTGAGTATTCTGCCTCCTGACCGCATCACCTGTGCGCAGCCAGAAGTAATTCTGTACGGCCAAGTAGGCAGCTCGGATACCGCTTTCGTTTTTCACTGGTACCAAACGACCAACGGACTTCCTTTACCCTGGACATCGCTGCAGCCGACCACGACGCAAGAAGGCTATTACCGCCTTCAAGTGACGCTGCTGCGCAACGGTTGCACAGCCGAGGCTGACGTCATCGTGAGCGAAGATACGACTAAGCCCTGGGCGAGTGCCGGACAAGACACAGTCCTCACTTGTACGACAACAACATTGACGCTCCAAGGCAACGCCTCGGGCACAGGCACACCTCTCATCCAGTGGACGGCTGCCGCAGGTGGTCGCATCGTCGCTGGAGCTGGTACGCTTTCGCCCGTAGTGGATGCGCCTGGAGTGTATACGATGGTCGCCACCGACCCGAATAATGGCTGCTCCGACAGCAGCAGCGTCGTCGTTTTGGCCGACAAAAACGCCCCGCAAGCGGTCATTGCTCCAACCGATACAC
>Ga0073932_1001919_pt1 | contig 35695 bp, 29 predicted proteins | sample DewCreD2012metaG_FD_76967 | JGI IMG/M metagenome (GOLD analysis project Ga0073932, IMG submission 76967) | Hot spring sediment bacterial and archeal communities from British Columbia, Canada, to study Microbial Dark Matter (Phase II) - Dewar... ...
CTGGAGTCCGGCTGGGGATGAAGCCCTGCTGTGTCTGGACACCTTCTGGCGTAACGAACGCTGGCACGTGCTCTTCCCCCACACCCGCCACGCCCACCTGTCTAAAAACTGAAATGCGCCGGCGAACATAAAAGATTGGAAATAACACTTGCCATGCGGGCTGCAGGTACGTATATTCCCCGCTCTTTATTGGTACGAAAGAGAGCCTGATATGCGTCGTCCAAAAGGCATAAAGACCAAAAAATCCGTGGCCAAGCGGTTCAAAATCACGGCCACTGGCAAGGTGCTGCGCGCGCGCGCCGGCCGCCGGCACTTGCTGCAAACCAAAAGTCCAAAACGCCGGCGGATGCTTGGCAAGGCGGCGGTGGTGCCTCCAACCGATGCCCATCGCGTCCTGGCGAGTCTGCCCTTTGACCATCGGGGTTGAGGGGGACGGAGCCTGGGTTCAAGCTGAGCACAACCTTTTAGAAGTGAATCTATCGCCATGCGTGTAACGAATGCACCAGCCTCACGGAAGCGCCGTTCCCGCATGCTGCAAGCCGCCAAAGGCTTCCGCATGCGGCGCTCCAAACTGTATCGGTATGCCTCTGATGCCGTGGATCACGGCCGGCAATATGCCTACCGGGACCGCCGCCGCAAGAAACGGGAGTTCCGGTATTTGTGGCAAATCCGGATCAATGCCGCAGCGCGCGCAGCCGGTTTGACTTATGCGCGGTTCATGGAAGGTTTGAAGGCCGCCAAGGTGGCACTCGACCGGAAGGTCATCGCCGATTTGGCCGCGACCGACGCTGCTGCGTTCAACGAATTGGTGGCCACCGCCCGTGCCGCGTTGCAGGCCAAGGGTGTCAAGGGCTGAGCAGTTCATGTTTTATGTGGGCGGCGTGTCTCGCCGCCCGGCCAACGGGCGACCCCACAGGGCCGCCCGTTTGCCTTTGCGGTGGGTGTGGGTCGGGATGTGTGATGCGGGTGGCGGGGCATCTTTTTCCTGTCCAAACGGTGATTTTTGACGCATAACGCGCAGGCTGATATATGGGACTTTTGGATGAAATTGCACCATTGAAAGCGGCTGCTCTGGCTGACTTTGCCGCCGCAACGAACCTGGCTGCCTTGGAGCAGGTCAAAGGCGCCTATCTGGGCGGACAAGGACGTTTCACGGCTTTGATGAAACAGTTGGGCTCGCTGCCAAAGGAGCAGAAGCCCGCCGCAGGCAAGGCAATCAATGAGGCCAAGGCCGAGCTGGAGTCCGCGCTGGCGGCCCGCCGCACTGAATTGGAATTGCAGGCAGCCCTGCCCAAGGAACCCACGGATTTCACACTGCCCGGCCGCCGCCGGCCCTTGGGGCGGTTGCACCCGCTGACGCAGGTTACCGAAGATATCGTCCGCAGCTTTCGCAAACTGGGGTTTGTGGTGGCGGACGGTCCGGAGGTGGAGGACGACTACCACTGTTTCGACGCCTTGAACACGCCTGCAGACCATCCGGCGCGGGACACGCAGGACACATTTTACCTCGAAGGCCAGGGACGGCCCTTGCTGAGGACGCATACCTCTTCGGTACAGATTCGTGTGATGGAGAAGATGCCGCCGCCGATCCGTATCGTGGTGCCCGGGCGGGTGTATCGGCGTGACAACGCGGATGCAACGCACAATCCGACGTTCCATCAAATTGAAGGTCTCTACGTGGATCGTGATGTGACGGTGGGGGATTTGAAAGGGACGGTGGAGTTTGTGTTTCGCGAGGTGCTGAGCGAGGACGTGAAAATCCGGTTTCGTCCGCACTACTTCAGCTATACCGAACCGAGTTTTGAGATAGATTTCAGCAACGCGCTGGTGCGGCGGATGGGCAAGGAATGGCTGGAGATAGCCGGTTGTGGCATGGTTCATCCGCAGGTGTTTGAAAACGTGGGTTACGACCCCGAGGTGTGGACCGGGTGGGCTTTCGGCTTCGGCATCGAGCGCATTGCCATGCTGCGCTACGGCATCACCGACATCCGGCTTTTTTACGAAAACGATTTGCGGTTCTTGCGGCAGTTTTGAAGCCCTGATTTGGATTCCCCATGAAGCTTACCTTCAACTGGCTCAAGCAGTACGTGGATTTTGATTGGACGCCCGAGGAACTGGCCGAGCGGCTTACCATGCTTGGCTTGGAAGTCGAGGGCATGGACAAAGTGGGGGGGGAATTTGAGGGGATTGTCGTGGCCCAGGTCATCACACGCGACCCTCATCCCAACGCCGACAAGCTCAGCGTTTGCCGCGTCAATGACGGACGAGACGAGCGGCAAATTGTTTGCGGTGCGCACAATTTCAAAGCGGGAGACAAGGTGCCGCTCATTTTGCCCGGACACAGTCTGCCCGCCAAGGCTGGCGAGACGCCTTTTACGATCAAAGTCGGTAAGATTCGCGGCATCGAGTCCCACGGGATGATGTGCTCGCCCAAAGAACTGGGTTTGGCGGAGGATGCCAGCGGGCTGATGATTCTTTCTCCCGATGCAAAGGTGGGGCAGCCGTTTGCGGAGTACCTCGGGCGCGCCGGCACCGATGTGGTGTATGACCTTGAGACCACACCCAATCGGCCCGATTGGAATAGTGTGATTGGTATTGCGCGGGAAATCAGCGCGCTGACGGGAAATCCATTGCGTTTGCCGGAGATTCCTTCCTTGCCGGAGGACGGCAACCGTCCCGCGGAAAGCTTGGTCAACATCACCTTGGCCGATGCCGACTTGTGTCCCCGTTACACGGCGCGGGTCATCTTGGGGGTCAAAATCGGCCCCAGCCCCGATTGGTTGAAAAACATGCTGGAGAAGGTGGGGCTGCGCAGCATCAACAACGTGGTGGACGTGACCAATTATGTGATGCTCGAAACGGGCCAGCCGTTGCATGCGTTTGATTATCATTTGGTGGCGCGCGATGCCGCTGGCAAACCGGCGATCATTGTCCGGCGCGCGACAGAGGGGGAGAAATTTATCACGTTGGATGGTCAGGAGCACACGCTCTCCACTGAAAACCTTTTGATTGCAGACCCCGCCAAGGGGATTGCGCTGGCGGGTGTCATGGGCGGGCAGAACACTGAAATCAACGAGCGCACAACGGACGTGTTGCTCGAGAGCGCCTATTTCAATCCGACCAACATCCGGCGCACCTCCAAAAAACTGGGGCTGCGCACCGATGCTTCTTATCGCTTTGAGCGCGGGGCGGACATCGGGATTACCGATTACGCCAGCCGGCGGGCGGCCCAGCTCATCATCCAAACCGCCGGTGGGTCACTTGCCAGTGGGGTGGTGGATGCCTATCCGCAGCCGGTTTCGGCCCGGTCCATCAGCCTGCGGCCGGAGAAAGTGCGCGCCTTGCTGGGTGTGGAGATTCCGCGCGAGACGTGCGAGAGCCTTTTGTGTGGGCTGGGATTGAAGGTGGCGCGGCGTGTGCCAACGCCGGTGGACGCCCCGGCGCCGGCGCCCTTGCCGCCGCTGGTCTTTCAAATCCCAACATTCCGCGTGGATTTGAAACGGGAGGTGGATTTAATCGAAGAAGTGGCGCGTTTGTACGGAGTGGAAAAAATACCGGCCACTCCGCCGCGCGGGGCCTTGGGGACGCATCCCTTTGACCGGCGGCACGATGAGCTTGGAGAAATTCGCCGGCTGTTGACGGGACTGGGCTTGCACGAGGCACAGGGACAAACCCTGTTGGGCGAGAGTGAGTGTCATGGGGTGGAGCCGGGCCGTTTGGTCCGGCTGGCCAATCCACTTTCAAGCGACATGAACGTGTTGCGTCCATCGTTGTTGCCGGGGCTGATTCATGCCGTGCAGCACAATCTCAATCGCAAGACAGGAGACGTGGCATTGTTTGAGGTGGGGCGCGTGTTTGAATTGCGCCAGGGCAAAACCCAGGAGGAATGGCGTGTGGCGGTAGCCATCACCGGCAGGCGTGCCCCCCGTTTTTGGGAGGGCCAGGACCGCGAGGCACTGGCGGATTTGTACGATTTGAAGGGATTGTTGGAGGAGTTTTTTGAGCATTTGGGGTTGCGTGCGGTGGCGTTTGTGCGGCGGCCAGCACCCACGGCCATGTGGGTGGAATCCGCCGAAGTCATGCTGGGCGGCAAGGTCCCGCTCGGGGAGGCGGGGTGGCTGCATCCGGTGGTGGCGCGGCGGTATGATTTGCGTGAGCCGGTGTTGATGGCGGAATTGATGGTGGACGAATTGCTGGGCCGCCACAACACGGACAAGCAGTTCAAGCCGCTGCCGGCCTTTCCGAGTGTGCGGCGCGATTTGGCGTTTCTGGCGCCTGCGGAATTGAGCCATGCATCGGTGTTGGAAGCGGTGCGCAAGGCCAAAACGCCCAACCTCGAAGCTGTGGAATTGTTCGATGTGTATCGCGGGGCCAACCTTCCCGCCGGCCAGAAGAGCATGGCCTACTCATTCACCTACCGGCATCCGGAGCGCACACTGACCGACGCCGAGGTCAATGCAGCGCAGGAGAAACTGGTGGCCCACCTGAAACAAACACTGGGCATAACAGTGCGAGACAGTTAAGCTGACAATGATTGAACTGCCGCGGGCCGCGGCGCGTCTGAATAGCAGTGACATGAAAGCCACGATGAAGTTGACCTGGACCGCCCTGCTGACCCTTTTGATGGTCTGCGGGCCGGCGCGCATTTCCTTGTACGCCGGTGACATCCACGACGCCGCCGGCGCCAACGACGTGGACAAGGTCAAGGCGCTGTTGGCGGCCAACCCAGCCCTGGTCAAGGAGCAGGAGGAAGATGGTTCCACGCCGTTGCATGTGGCGGCCCGCCTGGGGCATGTAAAGGTGGTGGAGGCTCTCCTGGCGGCAAAGGCGGACATCAGCGCCACCAACCGGCTAGGGTTGACTCCGTTGCAGGTGGCCCGGATTCGCGGGCATCAAAAAGTGGTGGATATTCTGTTGGCCAGCAATCCCAAGGAGGAAGACAAACTGGCGACGTTGCGGGATCTGCTGTTTGACACCCTGGCGCAGGGTCAGACCGAGAAAGCCAAGGCCATCATCAAAGAGAATGCGAATCTGGATTTGGTAAACGCCAAGGATCGTTTGGACAACATGGCCATGCATGTGGCGGCGCTCAACGGCAACCTGGAAATGATGCAGTTTTTGGTGGAGCACAAGTCCCCCCTCAATCCCCGCAACAAGGAAGGCAACACCCCCTTGCATGCCGCGGCGTTTTCGGGGCGAAAGGAGCCGGTGGAATTCCTCATCAAACGCGATGTGCCGGTGGACACGGTCAACGACGCCGGTTTGACGGCCTTGCATCTGGCGTGTGACCGCGGCTCCGTCGAAACGGTGGAGTATTTGATCTCTCAAAAGGCGGATGTTAATGCGCGGTCCAAGACCGGCGTGACGCCCTTGTTGGTGGCGTGCGATCGCGGACGGGTGGACATTGCCAAGGTGCTGCTGGACCACAAGGCCCGCATCAATGTCCAGGGCGACAAAAATGCGACGCCGCTGCATTTTGCCGTGCGCAACGGGGACCGGATGTTGGTGGAATTGTTGTTGGCCTACAAACCGGATTTAACCGCAAAAACGATTGATGGGCTGACACCGCTGGCACTGGCCGAAAAACAAGGTTTTGTGGGCATTGCCGACATGCTGCGCAAAGCCGGCGCCAAAGAGTAGGCGAGACGCGGCGAGTTCACCAACGAGTTACTTGTTTGCATCCACGCGTTGGGGAACCGTGCGGGACTCAAAAGGTGGCGGTAAGCGCAACTGCGCTGCGGGACGGTGTTGGATAAAGTCCTCAATCTGCCTCGCGATGGCTTTGCCCTTGGGCATTTGTTCCAAAACCTTCAATGCGTTTTCCGGCCAGGGTTGGAGGTCGTAATAAACGGTTTGGACAATTTGCGTGGCCAGTGCGGGCATGCAACGGCAGATGACGGCGTGAGGTCCGCGGGTGCGTGGCTCCAGGTAGAACATCGGCCCGAACACAACCGGACTGTCCTCCACCACCGCGGGCATGATGAGGCGCGGTGCTAATTGCAAAGAAGGTTCCACGGCAAAGCGGCGGCCGGGAAGGCGGCCGCCAAAATGTTGAAGACTGGCATGTTCCAGAGAGCCGGCCACATAAACTTCCTGCCGGTTTTGCGGGGCGGCCAGCACCTCCCAAATGACCGGAAATCCGTTGGTGTCCAAAGTCACGCGCAAGCCTTGAACCGGCAAAGCTTCAGGTGAGGCGGAGGGGGCGTACAACCAGAGGTACAACATCTGAGTGCACACTGTGCCGGTGTTCGTCCATGTTTGCGCCCGGAAATAGACGATTGGTTGGGGGTTTGTGGCGCCGGCAAGTGTTGCGCCGAAGTCGGTCTGCAACAGGTTGGCATCATTGGTTTGCGTCGAGGCCGGGTCAACGCTTTGCAAGATGAAGGGCGCCAGCAAGGTTTCGAGGTGGCGGGCATCTTGAGAAAGGGGTTTGTAAAGGATGACCGCACCGGCCTTGTTTGTGGCACGCGAATAGATGGACTCAAAGGTGGCTTGAGGGGGTTCTGCTCCTGCGGACAAGCACCCGCAGAAAATTCCCAAGGTAAGAAGGACACCGGCGATTACCAACCACCAAGAGTGTGGCCGCCTCCCGGTCTTCATGCGGCTCCGGGTAAATCCAAGGGAGCGAAGGAGGTAAACATTTTCTCGCGGGGAGGCGGAGAAATACCGGAGCATGGCGAAAAAAAACGGGCGAGAGGCCGCCCCCTCGCCCGTGCGGAAAGTGTTGGATTATGCCTTGGTCTCGGCAGCGGCGGATTCGCCGGGGGTGCCGGGTACCACAATGCTGCGTTCTTTGCGTTCGCGGACGAGCATGGCGCCCTTGCCGATGCGCTTGCGGAGGTAGGTCAACTTGGCGCGACGGGCGATGCCGCGGCGTTCGATTTCAATCTTTTCGATGCGGGGCGAATGCAGGGGGAACACCCGCTCGACGCCTTCGCCGTAGCTGATTCGGCGGACGGTGAAGGTTTCGTTCAATCCACGGCCGCGGCGGCCGATGACGACGCCGGTGAAGACTTGGATGCGTTCCTTGTCGCCTTCGACGACGCGGGTATGAACGCGGACGGTGTCACCCACCCGGAAATCCGGGAGGTCTTTTTTGAATTGCTCCGACTCAATGCGATCCAATATTGCCTGATTCATAAATCATTCTTTTTTTGTATCGGACGGTTTCGCCGTCCGCTTGTTTTTTTCCTGCGCCGGTGTTTGTTCGCCGGTCAGGAGGTCCGGGCGCCGGCGTTTGGTGCGTTCCAGCGCCATGGCCTCGCGCCAACGGGCGATTTCGGCATGGTTGCCCGACAACAGCACATCGGGCACCTTCCAGCCCCGGAATTCGGCGGGCCGGGTGTAGTGGGGGCATTCCAACAGGCCGTGGCTGAAAGATTCTTCGACGGCACTGTTGTCGTCGCCCAAGGCACCCGGCAACAAACGGGTGACTGCATCAATCACGACCATGGCCGGCAGCGCGCCGTTGGTCAGGACGTAATCGCCGATGGACAACTCGTCATCGGCCAGATGCTCGTGGACCCGTTCATCAAAACCTTCGTAACTGCCACACACCAAGAGAAGATGAGATTCCCGGGCCAGTTCGCGGGCGATGGCCTGGTTGAACAGGCGCCCGGCCGGGGTCATCAAAATCACCTTGGTTTGGGGTGTGGCCAAGGCTTCCACAGCTTCAAAGATCGGTTCGGGTTTCATCAACATCCCCGGGCCACCGCCAAACGGACGGTCATCCACCGTTTGATGGCGGTCGTGGGTGTAGTCCCGCAAATTTACAATCCGCAAATCCAGCAATCCCTTGTCGCGCGCCCGCCGGATGATGCTTTCATCCAGAGGCCCTGCGAACATCCCCGGGAACAGGGTGAGCACATCAATTTTCATGGCCGCAGGCGGCGGCCGTGGCCGCCGTGGTGCTAGACGGCAGCAGCAGGGGGCGGGGTGGCGGAAGGTTCCTCTTCCACAATTTCCACCGCGCAACGCAAGCCGCGGCGAGCGGCCCCCGCCTGGAGCAGGGTGCGAATGGCGCTGATCATGGCGCCCTGTTTGCCAATCACCTTGCCCACATCATCGGGATGCAGGCGCAACTCATACACCGTGAGCCCGCCGCGTTCGACCGGGGTGATGGTCACCTGCTCCGGGTGATCCACCACTCCCTTGACCACGTAATCCAAAAAGGCTTGCATCGTGGCCCTCCGAAGCGGTTCAAGCCGCCGCTGTCCGTTCCGCCTTCCGCAGGAAAGACTTCACGGTCTCGGTGGGTTGTGCCCCCACGCCGAGCCAATACTTGGCGCGCTCAAGGTTGAGCGTGACCTTCTGGTCCTTCCGTCCGGGATGGTAAGTGCCCAGTTCTTCGATGAACCGGCCATCGCGGGGACTCCGGCTGTCGGCCACCACCACCCGGTACACCGGGTTGTTTTTGGCTCCGATGCGTTTCAAACGTATGCGTACTGCCATATCTCAGTTAGATTCCAAAATCCACAAGGACGTTGTCCGCGGGCCATCACCATCTGCCGTGCGAGCCCACCACGCCCGTCCAAAGAGCGCAAAGCCTAGTGTGCCTCCGGCAGCTTGGCAAGTCCTGATTTTTGTTTTTTACATTTGACCTTTTCCCCCGGCCGCGGTTAGGCTGCGCGCTCTGTTGGCGCTGAAAAAATCGGCGTCTTGGAAATATTTATGTTCGGAACCATTCGCAAGCATTCGACCTGGATGTGGGCCATCATCATCGTGGTGGTGGTGATTAGCTTCGTCGTTTATTTCTCGCCGGACGCCAAGTATCACGTGCTTGGCCGGCGGGGCAAATCCGGCTACCACATCAACAACCGTCCCATCTCCATGCCGGAATACGAGGACGCCCTCAATGAAGCCAAACTCCAGTTCTTTTTCCGGTATGGGAGCTTTCCGGACCAGGCGGATGAGATGGCACGTCAAAATTTCCGCAAGGAAGAGGCAGCCAACAGCCGTCTCTTACTGGCTGAGCTTCTGCGGCAGATGAACATCCAAGTGGGCATTGATGCCACCTTGCGCCTGCGGGATGAGCTGCTGACGCTGGCCACCGGAGGCAAGACACGGGACATGGCGGCGGCGTTGAATGCCTTTGAGGAGCAGATTTTGCGCAAGAACGGCTTGACCCTCCTTGATTTTGAGCGGTTTCTGCGGCACGAGGCCGGTTTGCAACATTTGGTGGAACTCAGCGGCGTGGCTGGGCGCCTGACGACCCCGCAGGAGGCCGAGGCCATTTACCGGCGTGAGCACGAGGAATTGGACGTTGCGATGGTGTATTTCAACGCCTCCAACTACCTCGCCGGCATCACGAATTATCCTGCTGAGGCCATCAGTCAGCTTTACAGCAACCGGCTGGCCGAGTACGCCATTCCCGAGCGGGTGCAGTTGGCTTATGTGCACTTTCCTCTGACCAATTATTGGTCACAGGCGCTGACCAATCTAACCCGCCAGACGAACATCAGTGCAGTAGTGGCCTCCATTTACAGCCGGCAGCCCACCAATTTCTGGAAAGACAAAGACGGCAACCCGCTCGGCGAGGCGGAGGCCAAAGCACGCATTGAAAAGGACCTCATCGAGGACCAGGCGCGGCGTCTGGCCATGCGCGCCATCAACGAATTTACCCACGGATTCAACCTCGATAAAACCAACACGCTGCAGGATTTTCTGGCCCTTGCGGCGCGGAGCAATCTCACGGTCCACACCACCGAGCCTTTCGACTTGATTGATGGTCCCAAGGAATTGAAGTTGCCGGAGCGCGCCATTCCCGTCCTTTACCGCCTCCAGGCAGAAGACCCGGTGCTTATTAATCCTATTCCGGGCGAGGACGGCGCCTATCTGTTTGCGCTCAAGCAGCGGATTCCACGGCAAATTCCCAGCTTGGAGAGCGTGCGTGACAAGGTCATTGAAGACTACAAACATGAACAGGCCAAGGCCATGGCCAAACTGCGGGCGGACATCTTTTATAACACATTGACCAACGGCCTGGCCCAGAAGCAGAATTTTACCCAAATCTGCCTTGATAGCGGGCAGTTGCCCATCATCATTCCACCGTTTTCCCGCGTCACCGGTGAGGCTACCAACCTGCCGCCTGGCGTCACCTTGAACGAGCTGCGCAATGTGGTGGGAGACCTGGCCCCGGGCAATGTCACGCCCATCCGCGAAGCACAGCATGGATATTGGGTGGCCTATCTTCGTCAGCGGCTCCCCGTGGATGACAACAAGGTGAAGAAAGAACTGCCGGTGTTCCTTGCCAACCTGCGGGACCGCCGCCAAAACGAAGCGGCTGGTGAATGGATTACCCGCCAACAGCGAAATATTCCTGCGCGCCTCATGGAACCCGCCAAGGAAGAGGATGCCGCCAAGGGGCGACGGCCTGCATCCTAGGATTTTTCCACTTAAAACAGATTCCAAGATAGAAACACGCCGATTAAACCGGCGTGCGGTGATCGAAGACTCCTCGCTTTAAGGCCGCCATTTTGCCCGGTCGAAGCTTCCAAGGGGAGGGATTTCTCTGCTCTTCCCCTTACGCACTCTCCTTATAAGCAATCCTGTTAAAAAATATTATTTCTGATGTTGGTCTTTGATTTAAAGGCTTGAGGCAGAGTTGGTTACGTTTTTTTACCGGCATGACCGGCTTGAAAATAACCAAAAAAAAGCCTAAATTTTTCTTGTCGAAAGCCGATAAAAGATGTAGAGACGCTATAACTACTTAGCCAACTTGCGACTTGATGAGCGCTAAAGAGCATTTGCCCGCTTTGGTATTGTGGCGCCAGAGCAGGGGAAATGGGTGTCGCATGACCTCCGGGGGAGGAGGGTGTGCGGCGTTCACGCTTGTCGAGTTGTTGGTGGTGGTGGCCATCATTGCCATTCTAGCGGCGCTGCTTCTGCCTGTCGTCAGCCGTTCCGTCGAGCAAAGCCGGAGTCTGTCCTGTCTGAACAACCTCAAGCAACTGCAGATGTGTTGGCTGATGTATGTGGATGACAATGAGGGTTGGATGCCGCCCAACAATTACGTGTACGACGTGAACCGCAAGGACATGGTGATGCGCGGGATTTCATGGTGTCCGGGCAATACGCGAGTGGATGCCGATACACGGAACATCGAACAGGGAGCGCTGTTCCAATACAATCGCAACACCTCCATTTACCGTTGTCCGTCTGATAAATCCACGATTGAAGATGAGAATGGCAATCCGCTCGATCAGCCCCGCACGCGCAGCTACAACATGAGCAGCGCCATCAACTGCGACGTGGCTGCCGGTTTGATTCCCAACTACAAGAAATACAGTGAAATTACGCGGCCAACACCCGACAAGTTCTTTGTATTCATTGACACGCACGAGGATGCGATTCTCGACTCCCACTTTGGGTTGGCGCAGCCCAATTCGTATTTTGGAAACGTGTGGTTTGACCTGCCGGCCAACCGTCATAATCAAGGAGCGAATTTGAGTTTTGCGGACGGGCATGTGGATCATTGGAAATGGGCCTGGCCAAAGGTCTATGTGAGAACACCGCAGCCGGTGGCCAATGCTCAAGACCTCAAAGACATGCGCCGGCTGCAATCGGCCATGAAGCCGATGAATTAGGGCAGGTTTGACTTGTTTCAAAAAACGTTTTTCAAGGGGCTGCCCGAATTATAATCCATTTTTGAGAAGATTTACCCCTTTACAAAACAGGGCGGGGCGAATTAAGTTTGTTCAACGCTTATGTGTAACGCGATTCGCTGGTTGGGCCTTGCCGCATTGGTGGTGGCATTGGGCGCAGGTTGCGCCGGACCTGAGAAAAAACTCGGCCGCGGCATGAACAATGTCACAGAGATTGTGCGGATGGGCGAACTGCGCCGCACGGTGGAACAAACGGCCTTGTTTGACAGCCCTGAGTCCGCCTACACCACCGGTTTCATACGCGGCATGAACCGCACTTTGGCCCGCACGGGCATCGGGCTGTATGAGGTTTTGACCTTCCCATTCCCAAGTTACGAACCGGTGTTGACGCATAAATTTTCTCCACGGCCGGTGTACCCCGACACTTACCGCCCGAATTTAATCGAAGACCAGACGTTTGCTCCTGACACTTCACTGGGTTTTGCCGGTGGAGATGTAATTCCATTCATTCCCGGCAGTCGTTTCCGGGTGTTTGACAATTAACGGCGCTTTTCAATCACGCGCCAATGTATGAGTTGGCGCGTTTTTTTATGCCCATGCGCAGTTTGGAACGGCTTTCTCCCTGCAAAATCAATTTGCTGCTGAACATTCTTGGGCGGCGGGCTGACGGATTTCACGATTTGGAGACGCTCTTTTTTCCGTTGCCGCTTCATGACCGCCTGGTTTTTGAAGTTACCCCGAATCAAAATGCCATCCAACTGAGTTGTACTCATCCCGATTTGCCTTGCAGTCCGGAAAACTTGGTGTATCGCGCTGCGGAAGCCTTTTTCGCGGCCACCGGTTTGCCGCCGACGGTGAAGATTCATTTGGAGAAAAACCTTCCTTTGGCGGCCGGATTGGGAGCGGGCAGCGCCAACGCTGCGACCACTTTGAAGGCGTTGAATGAATTGTATCAACGGCCCTTGTCTGAGCAGCGTTTGCACGAGCTGGGAGCTGCTTTGGGGGCGGATGTGGCCTTTTTCCTTCAAGATCAGCCGGCACTGGCCTTTGGGCGGGGGGAGCGATTGGAGCCCCTGGCTGATTTGCCGGCGATGAAAAACGTGGCAGTCCTGCTCGTGCATCCGGGTTTTGGAGTATCCACGGCGTGGGCTTATCGCGCTTTGGCAGAATATCCCGAAGCACTCCATGGCCGCCCCGGCCGTGTGCGCGAGCTGGCCGTGGCGTTGCAAGAAGGGGATTTGCAGAGTACCGCGCCGCTTTTTTACAATGCCCTCGAAGCGCCGGTCCTTTGCAAATATCCATTGCTCCAGTGGTTTCAGGATTTTTTGCGGGAGCAAGGGGCGGTGGTGACGTTGATGAGCGGCAGCGGATCCACGACCTTTGGCCTCATGCCCAATCGCGAACAAGCCGAGCGAGCACTCGATGCGTTGCGTGGTGTGTACCAAGCGGACTTTTGGTCTGCCGTGGTGCAGCTCTAATATTGGGAGGCCGGGCGTCATTGGCCCATGCCGCAGAGAGGGGGTTCCGCAGTTCAGCTTGGTGAACAGCAGCGGATGAGGTATGGTTGGAATAGGGATATGCAGCAGGGTCATTATCAGGACGCGGCGCTGGTGTTGTTGGGGCATGGCTCGACTTTGAACGCGGAGTCGGCGCTGCCCACCTATGAACACGCGGAAAACTTGCGGCAGCGGGGACTTTTTGCGCAGGTGCTGACCGGTTTTTGGAAACAGGAGCCCTCGATCGCCGCCGTGTTGCGGGGCGCCTACACCCCACGAGTATTTTTGGTACCGCTGTTCATTTCAGAGGGGTATTTCACCGAGGAAGTCCTGCCACGGGAGCTGGGCTTGCGCACGGCTGACCAGACGGATTTTGCGCGCGTGCAGCGGCGGGGCGCGCAAACGTTGTACTACACACGGCCCGTGGGGACCCATGACCGCATGACCGATGTTTTGCTGGCGCGTGCGCGTGAGGTGGTGGAGCAACACCCGCCGGCGCCGCCTCTTTCCCAAACCGCATTGTTCATTGCCGGACACGGCACGGGCAACAACGAGAACTCCCGCAAGACCATCGAGCGGCAGGCGGAGTTGATTCGGGCGATGGGACAATATGCCGCAGTGCACGCGATTTTCATGGAAGAAGAGCCGCGCATAGAAGATTGTTATCGCATGGCGCCTTGCGAACATTTGGTGGTGGTGCCGTTTTTCATCAGCGATGGTCTGCATTCCTACGAGGACATTCCAGTGCTGCTAGGGGAGGACCCCGCGGAGGTGCAACGGAGGTATCGGGCGGGGGAGCCGACTTTTCGGAATCCCACGGTGCGGCATGGCAAACGAGTATGGTATGCCGCGAGCATCGGGCGGGAGCCGTTGTTGGCCGAGGTGGTGTTGGAACGGGTGCGTGAGGTGGAGGGATTGAGTCCGGCAGTTTAAGCTCTTTACCGGATGCCAAAGTGGTTTACATTATGTCAGGAATGATCCAACTGAAAGATTGCAAGTTGCTTGCTCAACTTGGGCCGGCGGAGCTCGCCCAGGTACAGCAAGTGGCCCGTGAGCTGACGTTTGCGCCCGGCCACACCATATTCAAGGAGGGCGACGAGGGAGACGGACTTTATTTGGTGCGGGAAGGGACAGTGGAAATTTCCGCTGTCGTGGGGCACGGAGAGCGCCGCCCTATCAGCCGCATTGGACCGGGCGAAACGTTTGGCGAAATGGCAGTGATTGACAGCGAGCCGCGCTCGGCCACCGCGACGGCTGTCGAGGAGGTGAAGGTGTGGTTTATCCCGCGCACAGACTTGTGGGCCTTGTTGGACCGGTCCCCGCTGCTTTCGCGCCATTTGATGCAGGAAATCAGCCGGCGCCTGCGCGAATTCAACCGCCAATACATTCGCGAAGTCATCCAAGCCGAACGTTTGGCGTTGGTGGGCCGGTTTGCGCGCTCCATCGTGCACGACTTGAAGAATCCTTTGAACATCATCGGGATTGCAGCGGACATGATGGGTCTGGAGAACGCCACGGCGGAATCGCGCGCGATATCTCGCAAGCGCATCCGCAAGCAGGTGGACCGGATCAGCGCAATGGTCAACGAGTTGTTGGAGTACACCCGCACTTCGCAAACCACCACGGTGCTGGCCGCAACCGATTATGCCGCGTTTGTGATGCCGTTGTTGGAGGAAATCGGGACGGAAATCAGCGTTAAACGGGTGACATTGAACGTGCCCGAGCCCGCGCCGTCGGTGATGATTGCCGCCAATCCCCAACGGTTGTCGCGTGTGTTTTACAACCTGGTGCACAATGCCACCGATGCGATGCCGCAGGGCGGCACCATCACAGTGCGTTTTTCCCTTCGCGATGGCAAGGTGATCACCGAAATCCAAGACTCCGGCACGGGGATTCCCGAGGAGGTTTTGCCAAGGCTTTTTGAGCCGTTTTTCACGCATGGCAAGGCACAGGGCACAGGCTTGGGGTTGAGCATTTGCAAGCGCATCATCGAAGATCATGAGGGGACGATTGAAGCGCGCAACTCGCCCCAAGGGGGCGCAGTATTCGCCTTCAGCCTGCCCGTCTTGACCCCGCCCTCAGAGGGGGCTTCGGCCTCAAACGCCGGATAGTTCCAACCAGTCCGGATTTTGCTCGGCGTGCCGGGCAATTTCCTCGAAAATTTCCAATGCTGGTGTCTGGGGAGTCCAACCCCAAGCAACGCGGGCGAGAGAGGCATCCAACACCACCCAAGGCAAATCAAACGGTCGCGGGCGGGGATCGCTTTGGACGCTGTGGGGGCCGAAGCGTGCATTGCACCAGTCGGTCAGTTGACGCAGGGACGTTGCGGAGGCGCGGCCACCGGAAACATTGATGATGCGCGGTTTGTCGGCGGTGGGCTGGTTCATTTGTGCGCGCAGAAGCGGGAGCAAATCGCGCGGATGCAGACAATCCCGCACTTGATGGCCCAAGCCGTCAAAGCCGATGAATTTAAGCGGGCGCTTTTGGCAATGACTGTGAATCCAGAAGGAGAAAATGCCTTGATCCGGGCGGCCAAATTGACCGGCCCCGGCCATGACTCCGCAGCGGTTGATCCAGACGGGAAAGTTGAAATCCGCACCATATTCCAAGGCGAGGATTTCTGAAGCCAGTTTGGTGGCGCCGTAGATGGAGCGGGGGGCGTCGGTGGAAAAAGATTCATTGATGCCCTCCAGCGTCAAGCCTGCAGGCCACGAAGCTCCGGGCTGCGGAATGAAAGCGTTATTTTCAACGGTCACGGGCAGGTGGGCCAGCGGTTCAATCGCATAAACGCGGCTCGTGCTCAGCAGGATGAGACCGGCGCGGTGGCGCTTGCAGTACTCGAGAAGTTGGACAGTCCCCAAAAGGTTGTGTTCGAGAAGCTGGCGGCTGCTGGTTTGGCCGTCTGCGCCGGCAAGCACGCTGGCGTTGGCTGCGGCGTCAATGACCCAATCCACCGGCGGCAGGGCTTCGAGGTCGCTGGCCATGCGCAGGTCGCCGGCATAAACTTCCACCCCCAGACGCCGCAGGCGCAGGCGGTTGATCTCGCTGCCCGGCCGGGTGAAATTGTCGATCCCCAACAAGGAGCAAGACCAGCCGGAGTTGCGGATGCTCTCGGCCAGAGTGGCTCCCACAAACCCGCAAATGCCCGTGATGAGAATTTTCATGCGCTGCCGGGCTATCATCCTCGTGGGGCGTGGAGCGGGCAAGCGCAAAGGTCGCAGGATGATGGGGCTGTGGGCGGGGCAGGCAAAAAAAACCGGCGTCATGAATCCATGACGCCGGGTTGAAGTTTAATGATTCAGGCGGAAACCAGTTCCGCCGTGACGGGATTAATAGCGGCCAAAGGAGCCGCGATGTTCCCGACGAGAGCCGCGACGGGGCCCTTGGGAGAAGGGACGTTCCTCGCGCGGACGAGCAAGATTGACGGTCAGATTGCGGCCGTCCAAGGAAGAGCCGTTCATGGCGTCAATGGCCTTCTGGGCTTCTTCAGGAGTGCTCATGGTGACGAAACCGAAGCCGCGAGGGCGGCCGGTATTCCGGTCGGTCATGAGCGTTGCCTCGACCACCGTTCCATGGGCGGCAAAGGAGTCCTGCAAGTCGTTTTCGGTCGTGTTGAACGAGAGGTTCCCGACGAATAACTTCGTGTTCATGTGATGTATTCTTTCTGTCCCCAGACCAGTCCTGCTACTCCACAAACTGTTCCCGACTGCCGGGTTTCAAATCATCACTGAACCGAGTTCACCTGAAGATTTACCATGTCTTGGATGCCTGGAGCTATCTGTCAGACGCGGGAAACGTACGCTGAAAAAACAGAAATGCAAATGATTTGTGCAATTATTTTTATCGTGCAGAAAACCATTGCATGGGAGCCGCGGTGTTTCACAATGGCGCCATGGCATTGCCGCCGCTTTACAAAATACCCGCCAAAGGGCCGCCCCCGATGACGGCTCGTGAGCAGGTGCTGGCCCAATGGACCGGTGTGAATACCGCCTCGTGGGAAAGAAAGCGGAGCAGTCCGGCCCATCCGGTGGGGCAAGTGCTGTCGCGGTTGTGGGAGAAGCGGCGGTTTGTGCAGCGATTGAACGAGAACCAAATCCGGCAGGTGTGGAATCAAGTCCTTGACCCCGGCCTGACGGCCCACGCGCAACCGGTGAATCTGGTGCGAGGCACGCTGTTTGTGACGGTGGACAACTCGGTGTGGCTGGCGGAGATTGTGCAATACCGTCAAAAAGAAATTCTGGAGCGGCTGCGCCACAGTTTTGGGCCGGAGCTCATCAAGCGCCTCAGTTTTCGCATAGGATAGGGCATGCACAAGTGCCCTGCTCCTTTCTTCAAGTTTCCTGCGAGTGAGGAGAAGCCGTCGAGCGCGAAAAAATGCGGCGGACAATTTCCTCGATGGGAGTTTCCTCGATGTCAATGTCTTTGACCGGCAATTCATCGAGCAGGGCCTTGCATACGGGAATGACCTGCTCTCTGCGCACACGCAATTGGACACGGGCAGCGGACAATTCGAGGACCTCGCCATGACGGGCGAGATGAGCAGGCGAAGGGGCCTCACCGCCGGCCAGTTCGAGGGTGATGAGTTTGTCGTCGGCGTAACGCTCCAGGACTTCGTCCAGTTGCCCGTCAAAAAACAGCCGGCCGTGGTCAATGATGATGACCCGTTTGCACAGGGCTTCGATGTCGGCCATGTAATGACTGGTTAACAAGACGGTGGTCCGGGTGGTGGCATTGTGGTGGCGCAAAAAATCGCGGACGGTTTTCTGGGAAACGACATCCAAACCGAGGGTGGGTTCATCCAGCAGCAGCACACGAGGACGATGCAACAGGGCGGCGATGAGCTCCATTTTCATCCGTTCCCCCAAGGAAAGTTCGCGCACCATGACGGCCAGTTTGTCTTCAACTCCCAACAATGCAGAAAGCTCGTTGATGGTGCGCTCAAAATCCTTGGGATCAATTCCATAAATGTGGCGGTTCAGTTCAAAGGATTCACGAGCCGGCAAATCCCACCACAATTGATTTTTTTGTCCCAATAATAAGGCGAATTGCCGGCGGTACCCATCGGGTCTCTCCCAAGGCACATACCCGAGCACTTGGGCCGTGCCGGCGGTGGGATACAAAAGACCGGCGAGCATCTTCAAGGTGGTGGTTTTGCCGGCGCCGTTGGGGCCGACAAAGCCGACCAATTCCCCCGGCTCGATGGCAAACGAAATATCCTGTACCGCCCGAACGATTTCATGCTTGCGGCGGAACAATCCTTTGACAGCACCGATCAACCCCGGCTCCTTTTTATAAGTGCGGAAATGTTTCGTCAGACCTTGAACTTGTATGACCGGCGCCATGCGCCCACGATAGCCGCCGAAGGCGGAGGGCGCAAGAAGGGAGCCGTGTAACGGGCAGGCGCGAAGCTTGTTTTTTTCCAAGGTTGTGCATGAAAAAGGTCTGGCGGATAGAACACGGCCATTCCGTGTTGGCGCTTTGGCAGGGGTGGCGCGCAGTCCTGCCTCGACAGGTGGCAGCGGTGAAGCTAAATTGCACAACAGACGACGTTGAAAACCAACTAACGATTATGCCTGGAACACCCATGACAGCGGCGGTGGAGCGGGAGCTGCAACGCCAGTTTAATTATGAACTCAGCGCGGCCCATGCTTATTTGGCGATGAGCCTTTGGTGCGAAAACCAGAATTACCCCGGCTTTGCCGAATTTTTTGCCAAACAGGAACAGGAGGAGAGGGAGCACGCCCGGCGCATCATGAGCTACTTGCTGGACAGGGATGTCTTGCCGGTGGTGGCCGAGGTCAAGGCCCCACGCACCCAGTATGCAAATTTGTTGGAGGTGGCTACGCAGGCTCAAAGCATGGAGCAGGCCAACTCTGCCGGCATACATCAAGCGTATGAGGCGGCCTTGACTGCCAAGGATTATCCGGCGCAGGTCATGCTTCAGTGGTTCATCAACGAGCAGGTGGAAGAGGAGGCTTGGACCGATGCGATGGTGGATTTTGTCCAAAAAGCCACATGCGCGGGCAGCTTGATGGACTTGGACCGGCACCTCGAAAAATACCTCGAAGGCGGTGAAGAAAAAGAATAACCCTGCGGCAGCCATTTGACCGGGAGCCATGATGCCATTTCAAATTATTTTCAATCCGACAAGCGCCGCCGAGTTGACGCGGATGCCCAAGGAATTGCAGCTTTCCATTTTGGGGGAATTTAGGGGGCTGCCGCATGAGGCCATGAGCACGGACCTGCACCGGTTCGGCAAATTGCAGCGCGGCGGGCGCACGCTCTACCGGTTTCGCATTGGGGATTACCGGATTTATTTCGAGCGGCACGATTTGGGCATCTTGGTGCACCGCATTCTCAACCGCAATTCGCTCAAGGATTTCCTGTTTCGGAATCCGTCCCTGCCGGTGGGGGAGGACGAGGCGCTGGAGCAAAACCCGAAGTTTTGGGAGTTGATTGAGGCGGCTCGGGCGGGGTCCACGAAGAAAAATTAGGTGCAATGTTCAGGGTTGATTTTGCGGTCTATTGTGGCATTTTGTTTTGTCAACGCCCTGAATCATTGCGCTTATGAACAACAAGTCTTCCCGCCGCGGATTCATTCGCAAATCCATGGCTGCCACGCTGGCGGCCCCGTTTGCGTTCAGTTTTGAAGAAGCCAACTTGTCTGCACAAACGGCTCCGGCAGGTGGGCCGGCGGCGCCGACGCCGGGTGCCAAGGCCACTTGTCCCACGGGCAAGATCGGCAAGGTGACCATGAGCCGGTTGATTTGCGGCGGCAACCTCATCAGCGGTTACGCGCACAGCCGGGATTTGATTTACGTCTCCAAATTGCTCAAGGCCTATTTTACGCCGGAAAAGATCATGGAGACGTGGGCAATTTGCGAGGAGCACGGCGTCAACACGATGATTTTCAATCCGCACGATCCCAACGCCGTGAACACGCTCAAACTTTACCGCCAACGCGGGGGTAAAATTCAATACGTGGCCCAACTGGATCCCAATCCCAATGATTTGAGCCGCAACATCAAGGAGGCGGCGGATGCCGGTGCGGTGGGGGCGTTGTTGGTGGGCAATTACGGGGACGCGTGGACACGTGAAAACAAGGTGGATTTGATTGGCCGGTTTGTGGCGCTGGTCAAGGAGCACGGCATGATTGCGGGCGTGGCCGGTCACGAGTTGCGCACCATCATGGCGGTGGAAAAGGCGGGCATTGAACCCGACTTTTACATGAAGACACTCCACAGCGAGAACTATTGGTCCAAGCGGCGCCCGGACCAAAACAAAGAGGTCATTGACAACTACTCGGTGGACAATTACTGGTGCCTGGACCCGGGGGCGGTGGTGCGTTACATGCAGGAGGTCAACCGGCCGTGGATTGCCTACAAGGTGTTGGCTGCAGGCGCCATTCATCCGAATGTAGGATTCAAATACGCCTTTGAGAGCGGGGCTGATTTCTGTTTGGTGGGGATGTTTGATTTTCAAGTGGCCGAGAATGTTGCGATTGCGGCGCGCGTCATCCAGGCTGCGAAGAATCGTGACCGCGCCTGGATGGCTTAATGGTTGCCCATCGGTCCATCCTGCGCAATCAAGCCCGAAAAGAAGCGGGGTGGGTGGAAGCAGACAGAGGGACATTCTGCGCCCGTGCAAGGGCGCATTAATGTTTTCACATAACAGAGGCTTGCGGCTCATTCATGATTCCTTTTTCATCTCCGCATGCACGACCAGCCTTCATGGTTTCGGCGCTGGCTGCCTGTGGGCTTGTGGATGGTGGTCATCTTCGTGGCTTCCACCGGCGTATTGTCGGCTGACAACACCTCACGGGTGATTGGGCCGGTGCTTCGGTTTTTTTTCCCGGACATTCAGCCTGAAACCATCGCGCAGGCGCAATGGATTTGCCGCAAGGCTGCTCATGCTGCGGAATATTGGGTTCTGGCCCTGCTGGTATGGCGTGCGCGCCGCCAACGGCCCAACGCAAAACCTGAGGCGTGGTGTTGGAGGGATGCCGGCTTTGCTTTTTGTTTCGCCGTTCTGTATGCCGTTTCCGATGAAGTGCACCAAGCCTTTGAGCCGTCGCGGCAGGGGCATGTGATGGATGTGGGCATTGACGCATTGGGGGCTGCTGCAAGCTTGTGGGTGGCGCGATGGAGTGTCTGGCGCGCTTCGGCCCGGAGGCATCGTTTTGAGGAGGCCGCTGCTGTTGTAGCGAACCGGCCATGAGGCGTTGCCCGATGCTTCCCGTGTGCGTCCTCTTTGCGATGGGGATCGTGACGGGGTGGCATGTCAGGCCGGCGGTGGGTTGGTTGTTGGCAGCCTTGGGGATTTTGGCATTGCTTGCGTGGGGGCATGCACGGTGGCGGATTTTTTGGGGGATGACGTTAATTTATCTGGCCGGTTGGTGCCATATCGTGTGCCGCCATCACCCGTGGAATCCACTGGACCTGCGGCTGCTGTTGGGGGATGAAGTGGCGGAAGTGGAGGTGGTGGGGGAGTTGGTTGAGTCGCCTGTCTCCAAGCCGCTGGCGGGCGGAAGTGAAAGTGAACTGGCCACATCGGCCATCCTTGAAATTCAAAGTCTTCAGCGAGAGCGCCGTCCGCCGGAGCCGGCTTGCGGGCAAATTATGGTGACTGTGCCCGAAGTACTTGACCAAACATTTTATGCAGGCCGCAAGGTGCGCGTGCGCGGGGTGTTGCAAAGACCGCCCCGCGCGTTTGTGCCGTACTCCTTCGATTATCGGTCCCACTTGGAAAGTCGCGGTATTTATTATTTGTTGCGCGTCCGCAGGGGGGAGGATTGGCAATTGGAAGGCGGCGGGGCTTCGCAGCCTCCCTGGCCGGCACGATTCCAACTTTGGGCGAGGCAAGCTTTGGCCAGGGGACAACCGGAGGTGGATGAACCGGTCAAGCTGCTCTGGGCAATGCTGTTGGGATGGCGTGGAGGACTGACAGATGAAGTTGCGGAGCCATTCATGAAGTCCGGCACGATGCATCTGTTTGCCATCAGCGGATTGCACATTGGCATAGTGGCTTATGTGTTGGCGGCGTTTGGGCGCACGGTGGGGCTCTCCATGCTCATGGCTCGGTTGGTGACCCTGCCTTTGATGTGGTTTTACATTGCCGCCGCCGGCTGGCCGGCGTCGGCGGTGCGGGCGGGTATCATGTTGTCGGTGTGGTGGGGCGGTGGTTTGCTGCTGCGGCCTCCGCAACCGTTGAATTCGGTATGTGCGGCGGCTGTGCTCATTTTGCTATGGGAGCCGGGTCAGCTTTTTCAAGCGGGTTTCCAGCTCAGTTTCGCCGTGGTGCTTGGGTTGGTGCTGTGGGCGCCCGGGATTGGAGCGTGGTTGGAGCGGCCCACCGGGCCGGACCGCTTGGCGCTGCCGAGCCACACGTGGCTGACTCGATGTTGGCGGTTGTTCAAACAGCGGTTGGTTCAAACCGTTGCGGCCTCTTTTGCTGCATGGCTGGCTTCGGCGCCGTTGGTGCTGTGGCATTTCTCGTGGGTGACGCCGATTTGTGTTCTGGCGAATCTCGTTATGGTGCCTTTGGGATTCCTGACGCTCGTAGCGGGTGTGGCTGGTTTGGTGAGTCATGCACTGTGGCCTGCGTTGGGCGAGCTGTTCAATCACAGTGCGTGGGGACTGATGGTATTGTTGTTGTACTGCAGTGAGGTTTTTGCGGATTGGACCTTTGGGAATTGGGCTGCGGCCCGACCGGTTTGGGAATGGTTGGTAATGTATGGATTGCTTTGGCTGGGGGTCTCGGTACCTGGATTGACGGCGCGATGGCGGGCGGTTGGTGGGGCGGCCATGGTGGCGATGGTTTTGATTTGGGCTCCTGTTTCCAAGGCGCTCCACGGCTCCAGTGTAACCGTGCTGCCCTTTGACGATGGCTATTCCGTGTTGCTTCGTGAACCGGGTTGGGCTGCGTTGGTGGACACGGGCCGTCCGGGACCGGCCCGGCGGGTTGTCGCGCCGTTTCTTCATGCACAAGGTTTGTCGCGGCTGGACGCCCTCATCATCACCCACGGTGATTTGGGGCAGATGGGGGGAGCCACATTTATCGAGAGTGAGTTTTGGCCCCGTAAGGTTTTGCACGGCCCACAGTGGCATCGGTCGCCAGCCTACCGCGAACGGCTGGAACATTCGCCCCACCGTAATTTGCATCAAGAGGTGGCAGCCGGTTTTCAACTGCAAACGTGGCGGCTGCTGCATCCGGCACGTGGGGAAACCACCAGCGCGGCTGATGACGGGGTGTTGGTGTGGCGGCGCTTGGATGAAAGCGGTGCCTGCCTGCTGCTTTCGGATTTGAGCCGTGCCGGCCAAAATCAATTGGCGCAGCGGCTGACGGCCTCTGACATCAAGGCTGATGTGTTGATTTGCGGCTTGCCGGACCAAGGAGAGCCATTGGCCGACGGATTCTTGCAATGGGTTCAACCCAAGTTGGTGATTGTAGCTGATCACCTTTATCCGGCCACCCGCCGGGCGCCGGTTACGTTGGGGCGGCGGCTGGCGCGTCAAGGGGTGGCGCTGTGGTGCACGCGGGAATGTGGAGCAGTGGAAATCCAGTTCACAAAAACAGGCTGGCGTGCCCGAGCGATGGACGGCCGACAGGCAGAGAGAACGCAGCTTTCCGGCTGGCATCCCCCGCCGTCGCTGGAGTCAGAAGACTAGCCCCAAACGGCTTTGAGCAAAGACGGCAAAATCTGGCCGCTGGGGCCTTGGAAAGCAAACGATGCCGAAGGCGTCAAGGGTGTAGGCTGCGGATTGATTTCCACGACCACCGCACCGCTTTCCAACGCGTCAAACGGCAGTTGTGCCGCTGGATAGACCTGGGTGGAGGTGCCGATGGAAAAAAACACTTCGCAATTTGCCGCTGCGGTTTCTGCCTCCTGAAAAATCCCGGGTGGCAGTTCTTCGCCAAACCAAACTACGTCGGGGCGCAAAAATTGGCCGCACACGGGGCAGTTCGGCACGTCATCGCCGGAGTCCGGGTCTTGAAAATCTTCGATGACGTGGTGATGCCGGGGACAACGGACGCGCAATATGGACCCATGGAGTTCGAGCACGCGGCGGCTGCCGGCGCGTTGATGGAGGCCGTCCACGTTTTGGGTAATCAAAGTGAAGCGCGGCGCGTGTTGTTCCATGGCCGCCAGCGCCAAATGGCCGGGATTGGGTTGGGCTTCGCGGACACGGCGGCGGCGCATGGCGTACCATTCCCAGACACGGCGCGGGTTGGCCGCAAAGGCTTCGGGAGTGGCGAGTTCTTCCGGTTTGAAGCGCGCCCAAAGACCGGTCTGCGCATCGCGAAACGTCGGAATGCCACTTTCCGCCGAGATGCCGGCTCCCGTGAACGCCACTACGTGCTTGGACGTGCGGATGGCCTGCAGCAGCTTCTCGGGAAAGGAAATGTCCGGAGGGTTCATGGGCGATTTTGGTTGATGGGCCCGGCCACCGGCGCACGTTTTTGAATTGGGTGTGCTGCGATGCCGGAGCTCAAATATGGCGCGAGTCGCTTTCGTCCTTGGTGGTGTAGCCGGTTTCCTGGCGTTTGAAATTGATTTCGTTTTTCTTCACGTAAGCTTGGAATACATCGTCCGCGCTCATGCCCAGCACTTGCGCAAGGCTGATGAGGAAATGAAACAAATCCACCACTTCCACGCGGGCATTTTGCTCGTCAAACTTTTGATACTTGGCCCACCACTTCCACGGCACGCTGTCAGTGAGCTCGGCGATCTCCTGGGACATCGCACGGCAATAGTTGAGAATCCACTGAATGCGTTCGGCCTCGGTCATGCCTTCGGTGCGGACACCGATGCGTTCGTTGAGGGCTTTTTGCATTCGGAAAAGTTCGCGCAATTGGTCGGGTGCGTCCATGCACGCAGTGATGCCCCAGCGTGGGGCTGAGGGCAAGGGAAAAAAGAAAAATCAATCGGAGCGCCCGGCTTCTTTAACGCGGATGAAGCGCTGGAAAAAGATGAGGCCCAGCGGGGTGATGGCTGCCATCAAAGCGATGTAAGTCCAGAGCATGTAGGACATGCGCGGGCCTTCGGCTGGGCAATATTGATCCAATAGCGGGCCGGAGGCCATGCCGACAAAAAACTTGGCCACGAAAAAGGGGAGGTAGGACAGGGACATGTAGGAGGCCTCCTGGCCCTTGGGCGCAATGGCGGCCGGATATTCATACAGGCGTGGTGAGTACAATGATTCGCCTAGAGACAGGCCCACCACAAAGAGAAAAATCATGATGTAATAAGGATGGATGAATGTGCCCTGCAAACCGAGGTAACCGTGGTAGAGCCATGCTCCCAGCCAGCTTTGAGCCAACGGCTTGAACCACTCCGGCGGCAGAGCCATCAGAAACACCGCCACCACCGCCACGGCGCTGCCGAGCGTGACCACCCGATAGGCGGACCAGCGCAGCGTGAGCACGCCCATTAACGGCACCAGAAAAATGACCAGCATTTGATTGATGGCCCACAGACGGCCGATGGGCGCGCCCTCGCCCAGCTCGCGGATGCCAAATTTGGGGTAGGTGTAATTCATGTGGTACATGATGAGGCGGACGGCCACAACCAATGTGAGAAATCCCAGAAACTTGAAGAAAGCCGGTTGCCGCCACAAGCCGGCAAAGATGCGAATGGTATCATCCACGGCGTCGCGGATGGTCAGCCACAATCCTTTGAACACATTCAAGTGGGCGTATTTGGGGGTCTCGGGAGTGAACTTCAGACCTTCGTCGGTGGCCTCGACGCCGGGCCTCAAGCCAAAATACAGAAGAATCAAATTGGGTATGGTGAAGAGAAAGCTGATGAGAAACAACACGCGGTAGGTGCTCATTTCCCATCCCAGCCAGGGTAGTGTCCAGCGACCGGTTTCCCCCAAAGTTGCGCGGACGTGGTCAAAGATGTAGGCCCCGAGAAGAAAACCCAGGTTCATCATCACGTAGAAAATGGAAAAAGACAGGGAGCGCTGTGAAGTGGTGGCATAGCGGCGCACAGCGGCCACCATCACCGGCGTCATCAGAGCTTCGCCGATAGCCAGGGACATCAGCCCCACACCCACCGCCAGCCAGGGGACGGTGCTCAAGGTCATGGTACCGCGCGCAAAGATGCAGACGCTGAAACCGAGAAGGAAAGCGCGGCGCAGGCCGATGGCGTCCACAAGCGACCCAACCATGACGGTGGCCATGGTCATGAGGGTGGACCAGATGGCCACGATGAAGCCGGCATCAACGTCGTTGTAACCGAGGTCGCTGGACAGCCAGAGGATGAGGGCGGAATTCATCACCCCGTAGGCCAGGATGGCCAGCAACTTTGCGATGAAGATGAGCCACAATTCCCGCGCTGCACCGCGGAGCACCAGCACGCGGTCCAGCATCCGGCGGGTTACGGGGGAAAAGGGCGCATTCATGGGGCGTTGTGGTTGAATACGCAGAGCGCCGCCGCACCCGGGAGCAGACCCGGCCATGGACCGCGGTCATGCATGGACTCAGGTGGAGGTCTTGACTTCCACCACGTCGTGCGGGCCGGCTTCACGCATTCCGGCGGGGCTGACACGGATGTACCGGGCTTTTTGGCGGAGCTCGTCGAGGTTGGCAGCCCCCAAGTAACCCATGCCGGATTGGATGCCGCCGATGAGCTGGGTCAAAACCCGGTTCAATGGCCCGGCGGCTTCTTTCAAGGCTTCGATACCCTCGGCGGCCACTTTGCGGGTGGTGTCCTGACTGCTGTGGCCGTAGCGCGCTGCCGAGCCGGCCTTCATGGCGGCCAGGCTGCCCATGCCGCGGTATTGCTTGTAAAGCTTGCCGCTGATTTCGATGACCTCGCCCGGCGCTTCATCGCAGCCGGCCAGGATGCCGCCGCACACCACGCCTTGGGCCAATGTCAGGGCTTTGACGATGTCACCGGATTTGGTGATGCCGCCGTCGGCCAGGAGTGTGACCCGTTTCTTTTTTGCGACGCGGCTGCAGACATAGAGAGCTGTCAACTGCGGCACGCCCACACCGGCCACCAGGCGGGTGGTGCAGATGGAGCCGGGGCCCTGGCCCACCTTAATGATGTTGGCTCCGCAATCGGCCAAAAATTCAACCCCTGCGGCGGTGGTGACGTTGCCGGCGATGATGGGCAGCTTGGGGAAGGCCTTCCGAATCATCCGCACCGCCTCCCCCACTCCTTTGGAGAAACCGTGTGCCGTGGAAACGGCCACCACATCGAGACCCCGTTCAACCAGGCCGCCCACATGGTTGATCAGTCGTTCGCGGTCTATTTCGCCAAAAGCGTTGCGCGTGGCGGAAACGGCGGCGCCGCACAGCAAACGCCATTTGTCATCGCGGGCCGGTTTGAAGAGGGCCTTTTTCTCCTGAATGATGCGCTCCACATCGCTGATGGTGAACAGGCCGTAGAGGCGGTCCTGGTCATCCACCACCAACAATTTGTTGATGCCGGGGTGCTCGGAGAAAAACTTGTCCGCCCGTGCAATGGGATCGCGTCCCAGCTCCCGTTTTTGGATGGTTTGCACCTGGGGCCGCGGCGTGAGGATTTCGGCCACGGTGTGTTTGGCGTAGCGGGGTTTGACGACGTGGCCGGGCAGCAGGCCGAGTAATTTGCGCTCGGCATCAATGACGGGAAAAGTGCGGAATTGGAAACGGCGTTCCTCCACCATGGCGAGCACTTCGCCAATGTGTTGATCCGGGCTGACGGTGACCGGGTCCTGGATGAGGCCGTGGATGTGGTGTTTGACGCGGGAGACCTCCGAAAGCTGCTGGCGGTCGCTCATGTTGTAGTGAATCAACCCCAGCCCGCCGTTGAGCGCCATGGCGATGGCCATGGCCGACTCGGTGACCGTATCCATGTCCGAGGAAACGATGGGGATGTTCAACGTCAGCCCCGGAGCGAGCACGCTTTGCAGTACCGTGTCACGCGGCAGGATTTCGGAGTAATTGGTGGCCAGGGTGACATCATCATAGGTCAACGCCAGGGAGGCGTTGGCTTGGAAAAAAGCATCAGCCGGTTGGTAAAACCGGTCGTCGGTAGCGTTGCGATACGATTTGGTCGCCATACGGTATTTTGTTTGCCGCCCTTGTCAAACGCAAGCAAGGAAATGTCCCTGTTTATCAAAGATTGAAAGGGCGAAGAAAACGCCCCCCTTCTTCGCGTCCAAGGTTGGCCAAAGGGTGGATTGTTGCGAAATTGTAACCTGTGTGGAAGATTTGGCGTCTGAAGTAGAGACAAACGTTTTGTTTTTTGCATGAGAAATCTGTTCTGGGCCATGGCCGTTTTGGGCCTTTCGTTGGCAACGGCCATCGGGCAGCCGGCAAATAATAATTTTGCCAACCGCATCCCCCTCACCGGCACCAGTGCCACTGCCACCGGCAGCAATGTCGGTGCCACCATGGAATTTTTTGAGCCCAACAACCCCAACAACGTGGGCCGTTTGGACGGCTCGGTTTGGTGGAGCTGGACAGCACCGATAAGCGGACGGGTGACCATTGACACGGTGGGGAGTGACTTCGACACGGTCTTGGGCATATACACCGGCACGTCTGTCTTTCAACTCACAGTGATTACGGCCAATGACAACATAGCCGAAGGGCAGGTCCAGAGCCGGGTGACTTTTGAAGCCGTGGCCGGGACAGAGTACCAAATCCAAGTGGGCGGCCGGAGACCAGGGGGTGGTGGAACAACAGCGCGGGGCAACATTCAACTCAATTTGGCGATGAGTTTGCCGGTGATAATGAGCTCACCAACCAATGGGAGCGTTTATGCCGTGGGGCAGACGATCCTCTTTCAAGCCAGCGGCACACCACAGACTGCCCCCATTGTGCGCATGGAATACTATCGAGGCACGACGTTGATTGGCACGGCCTCCACCGCGCCTTACACCTTGGCGGTGAGCGACATACCGGCGGGCACTCATCAAATGTATGCCGTGATGGTGGATAGCGGGAATGCGCGTGGGACTTCGATTGTCGCCACCGTGGTGGTGATGAATCCCGGTGTGGCCATCAATGCCCCGCCCGATGGCGCCAACCTGGCCACAAATACCTTTAGCATCTCCGCGGTTGCGGTTTTGCCTTCCGGCTCCATCACCAATGTGATGTTTTATGGAAATGATTTGTTGATTGGCAGCGATGCCACTCCGCCTTTCGGCCTTACATGGACGGGCGCCCCACAAGGGGTGATCATGCTCAGAGCAGTGGGTTTGGCCGACAATGGTTTGGCCTACACTTCCCCGCCGGTTTACGTGGCCATCGCCCAGACGCTTGTGCCCACCGGCTCGGTATGGAAGTACTTGGATACCGGCGTGGATCAGGGCACGGCATGGCGGCAGCCGGATTTTGATGATTCAACGTGGGCTGCAGGCCCTGCTGAACTGGGCAATGGCGACGCCGCCGATGGGCGGCCCGAGGCCACAGCCATCAACATTGGTCCGGAAAGCCAGCGGTTTCCCACAGTGTATTTCCGCCATTATTTCAACGTGTCCAATCCTGCGGCGTACACAGGGTTGCTGCTGCGCCTGCTGCGGGATGATGGCGCTGTGGTGTACTTGAACGGGGTGGAAATTAACCGGCAAAACATGCCGGCAGGGACTATTAATTATGCAACTTTGGCGTCCGCGTCGGCCGGGGATGATGGCACCGTGTATTATGAAGTGAACCTGGCCAACACCTTGGTGGCGGGTACGAATGTGTTGGCGGTGGAGGTGCACCAGAACAGCCTCACCAGTTCGGACTTGAGCTTTGATCTGGAGCTGCGCGGCTACCCGGTGATTATTCGCAATCAATCGCCAGTGGTCACGTGGCTGAATCCCACAAATTCAGCCGCGTTGGCCGGACCGGCCTCGGTCAATTTGCAGGTACAAGCTACTGATCCTGACGGGAGCGTGGCTTTTGTGGAGTTTTTGGTGGATGGAGTTTCCATTGGCCGCATAACCAACAGCCCTCATCAAATCACATGGAATGCGCCGGCGATCGGCTTCCACACACTGCAGGCTGTGGCGACAGATACGGAAGGGGCGGCGGGCAGCGGCACCATTCAAGTTACAATTCACGATGGCAACGCCACGCCTTTGGTAATTTTGACTTCTCCCACCAACGGCACCCGCATCAGGGGACTGGAGGTGCCCACTAATGTGTTGATGACCGCCACGGCGGCGGGAGTGGGCGGGGTGTCGGGCGTGAGTTTTCGCGCCAATGGTATGACCTTGGGGACAGACACCACCGAGCCATACAGCTTGGTCTGGAGCAACGCCAGCTTTGGCACAAATAGTTTAACAGCCGTGGTGACCGACAGCCAGGGCCGCATGGCCACCTCAGCCGTGGTGACGCTGATCATTGATGAGCCACCTCCCAACACCCAGCCGCCGGTGGTCGCCACAGTGACGCCCGCCCGCGGAGCCACCCTCACCAACCTGACTTCCATTCAAGTCGTGTTCAGCGAGCGGGTCACAGGGGTGAATGCATCTGATTTGTTGGTCAACGGGCAGCCGGCCACGTCGGTCAGCGGCAGCGGCTCCAACTACACTTTCACGGTGACACAACCAGCATTTGGCACGGTGGCGATTTCATGGGCGGCCAATCACGGGATCGCCGACATAGGATGGCCGTCGTCGTTGCCGTTTGATCCGCAGGTTGCCGGAAACACCTGGACTTATGAACTCGTGGACCGCACACCGCCTGCGGTGGCCACACGGAATCCAGCGGCCGGCAGCACGGTCACCAACCTGACTCAAGTCAGCGTGACGTTCACCAAACCGGTGCAGGGCGTGGATGCTGCGGACTTTCTTGTCAATGGCACGCCGGCGGTAGGCATGACGGGGAGCGGGGACAGCTACACGTTTTATTTTGCACAGCCGCCTCCCGGGACGGTGAACATCAGTTGGGCCGCCAACCACGGCATCACTGATTTGGTTTCTCCGCCCAACCCCTTCAACGCCACAGCGACGGGCAGCACGTGGAGTTACACGTTGGACAACCGCACCATTTTGGTGGCCAGCAATGCCGTGTACCGGTTTTTCCGCGGGCGCAGCGAGGCATCGAATCCGTTTGATGCATGGCGTTATTTGAACTTTGATGACTCGGCGTGGGAAGTGGGCGCGGCGCCGTTTTATTACGATGCCAACAACCCGCCGGTGTACTCCGGCAACACTGCGCTGACGGACATGCGCAACAACTACACCACCGTGTTTTTGCGGCACACCTTTGAGGTGCGCAATGTGCGGGCCATCACCAACCTTTTGCTGCAATTCCGATGTGACGACGGATTTGCCGCCTGGATCAACGGGGTGGAAGTGGCGCGCTACGGCATTCCGGCAGGCGAGCCCAGTTACAACACGTTGGCCAACAATGCGCCCAGTCCGCTGGTGACTTACACGTACACATTGCCTGACCCGCAAACTTATTTGGTGGAGGGCACCAACGTGCTGGCGATCATGCAGTTCAACACCACGCTCAACAGCTCCGACTTGCTGTTGGTCAGCGAGTGGTACACGTATCTGGCGGACGTTTCGCTCATCCCGCCCAACATCCAGGTGGTCATGCCCCCCGCCGGACCAGTCTTTGCATTGACCAATGTCACCGTCCGTTTTTCGGAAGCGGTAACCGGCGTGAATGCAGCGGATTTACTGGTGAACGGAGTGCCGGCCTCGAGTGTGAGCGGAGGAAGCAGCAACGACACTTACACCTTTTATTTCCCGCAACCGGCCTACGGGCCGGTGTCCATGACTTGGGCGGCCAATCATGGGATTGTGGATTTCGACATTCCGCCCAAGGCGTTTGAGGCATTGGCCGCGGGCAACACGTGGCAATATCAATTGCTCAATGCCAATGCGCCGGTGGTGACGGGTCAAAACCCGCCAGCCGGAGCGCAGGTGACCAGCTTGACTCAAATCACCGTGATATTCAGCAAGGCGGTGCAGGGCGTGGACGCGGCGGACCTGCGGCTTAATGGTTTGCCTGCGGCGTCGGTCAGCGGCGGCGGCACAACGTACACTTTCACTTTTGCGCAACCAGCCTATGGTCAGGTGAATGTGGCATGGGCGGCCAATCATGGCATCACCGATTTGGAGACACCGGCCAACGCCTTTGAGAGCACGCGCACGGGGAATTACTGGCAGTACACGTTGGTGGACTTGATTCCGCCGACGCTGGTCAGCGTTACTCCAGCGCGCAATACGCAAGTGACGAACCTGACGCAAATCACCGTGCGTTTTTCCGAGGCTGTGACAGGTGTGGATGCGTGGGACCTGCTCATCAATGGCGAACCGGCCACAGGCGTCAGCGGTGCGGGTAACCAATATACCTTCACTTTTCCGCAGCCCAACGCGACGGTGATTCAAATCACCTGGGCCGTCGGCCACGGCATCACCGATCTTGCCGCCAATCCCAATGGCTTTGACCGCAATGCTCCCGGCGCATCATGGAGTTACACTACTCCGGACACCTTGGCACCGTCGGCGGTTTCCATCCTGCCTGCTCCGGGGACGACGGTGGGAAGTCTGGATAATATTACTGTGCTGTTTAGTGAGCCGGTGGCGGGAGTGGACCCTGCCGATTTGTTGGTGAACAGCCGGCCTGCACGTTCAGTCACCGGCAGCGGTGCCGGGCCTTACGTGTTCAGTTACGCGGCACCTTCCAACGGGGTGGTGGAGGTGCGGTGGTCGCCCACGGCAAATATAGTGGATTTGGCGCCGACACCTAATTTATTTGCCGGCGGGGAATGGACATACCGTTTGCAGCCGGGGGTGAGTTATGCAAACCGGGTTGTTTTCAATGAAATTATGCACAATCCACGTGGTGGGACTGCGGCGCTGGAGTGGATCGAACTGCGCAACCTGACCACCGAACCGGTGAACCTGACCGGTTGGCGCATCAGCCGCGGTGTGTCTTATGTCTTCCCGCCGGTGACGTTGGCACCGCAAGGGTATTTGGTGGTGGCGGCGGATGTGGCGGCTTTTCGCACGGCGCATCCGGAGGTAAGCAATGTGGTCGGCAACTGGACGGGACAATTGGCCAACGGCGGAGAAACGCTGGAATTGGTGACGCCGGATGGCGAAGTGGTCAACCGCGTGCGTTACGCCACTGAAGGGGATTGGGCCGTGCGCGAGCGTGGACGTGGCGCCGAGCCGGTGGCCAGCATTGTGCGCAACGGCAGCACGGCCACGGTGACCATTTTCAGCCACGGCTACACCGCCAATGACCACGTCATCATCAGCGGCGCGGACCAACCGGAGTACAACGGGCGGTTTGTGGTCGGCGGTGTGGGGGTGAGCACTTTCACCATCACCGTTTCCGGCACGCCGGCCTCACCGGCCACCGGCAACATCATCTGCCGGCAGGTTTTGGACAACGGCGCCTCGGGCTGGGCTTGGTTTTCGGGCGCTGACGGTTTTGGGAGTTCCTTGGAGCTGGTCAATGCATCCCTGCCCAACACCAGTGGACAAAACTGGCAGTCCAGCACCGTGGTGGGCGGCACGCCCGGTCGCGCCAATTCGGTGGCCACCAATAATGTGGCGCCGCTGATTCTTTCGGCGTCCCATTTCCCATTGGTGCCGCGCTCGACGGATCAGGTGACGGTGCGCGCACAGGTGTTGGATGAACTGACCAATGGCGTCCAGTCGGTCCTTTTGTATTACCGCAACCACAGCACCACGACGCCGGGGAACTTCACCAGTTTGCCCATGAACGACGAAGGGTTGAGCGGCGACGGTCTGGCCGGAGACAGTTGGTATGCTGCGCGTCTGCCGGCGTTCACCAACGGGGCCATTATCGAGTTTTACCTGCAAGCCACCGATACCTCCGGCTTGAGCCGCACCTGGCCCGCACCGGCTTGGAACACCAACGGCGTTTATGGCCAACTCGCCAATGCCTTGTTCCAGGTGGACAACGAAGTGCTTACCAATACCATGGTGGGAGTGCGTGCCATCATGACCGGCACTGAGCGCGCCACCTTCCCGGCCAGCGACACCGCCAGCGATGCAGAGTCACACATCACCTTGATCCTGCAGGACGGCAACGAAACGGATGTGCGTTACAACTGCGGCGTCCGCATTCGCGGGGCCGGCTCACGCTCGCGCAATCCCAAGAATAATCGCATCAACATTCCCAATGACAATCCGTGGAAAAACCTGTCTGCCATCAATTTGAACAGCCAGTTTATCCACGCGCAGTATGTCGGCAATGTGCTGGCCCAGAAATCTGGATTGCCGGCGGCCGACTGTATGTTGGCGCAGTACCGTGTCAACGGAGTCAACCTCGCTCCGGCTACAGCCCCTGCCAACAACACAAGCCAGGGTGCGGGTTACGGCACTTTCCTTTTAATTTATCCGGTCAACGGAGAGTTGGCTCAGGAGCTGTGGCCTGAGGATGGTGATGGCAACATCTACCGTGCCTCAATTTTCCCGCATAATGCCAACCTCAATTATCTTGGGACCGATCCCTCCAGTTACGTCGCCAGCGGGTATTATAAAAATTCCAACCGTGCTGAAAATGACTGGAGTGATTTGATGAATCTCACTTATGCATTCAGTCAAATCGCCAACGAGCAGGATTACCGCAACGCCATCGTCACCAACTTGAATGTGCAGTTGTGGATGCGGTATTTCGCCTATGGCAGCATGGTCAATTATGGTGAAACCTCCCTGTTCAATGGCCGTGGTGATGATTATGCCCTTTACCGGGGAATGAAGGACCGCCGGTTTGTGTTGATTGGCCACGACTTCGACACCATTTTTGGTCAGGGTGACACTACATCGTACTATCCGACGCGCACCAACTCCTCCATCTGGATCATGCTTAATCCGCCCAGTCCTGAGCCCAACGTGCCCCTGCTGCGGCGGTTCATGACCAATGCGGCTTTTGCCCCCATCTTCTTTGCTGAGTTGAAACGTTTGTGCGACACCACTTTCCATCCGGACCACCTCTTCCCGTTCTTTGAGCAATTGCTCAGCGGTTGGGGACCAGACGCCAACAAAATCCAGGAAATGAAAAACCACGCCTTCAACCGCCGCGCGGTGGTGTTGTCGCAAATCCCCTTGACGTTGACGGTCAACAGCAGCCTCTCCACACAAAATGGGTATTGGTACACCACCAGCCCAAGTGTCACCTTGTTTGGTCAAGCCAATGTCATTAACACACGACAGGTGATCGTTAATGGAACGCCAGCCTTGTGGTCTGCATGGGATGGCGGCTGGACCAACACCACCACGCTCCGCCCAGGTCTTAATCGGGTGCTTGTGCAATCGTTGGACAGCAACCAGGTGGCTTTTGCCAGCGCCTCGGCGGACATCTGGTACGACGCCACCGGCCGATCCGTCTCCGGCACGATCAGTACGGACACGACGTGGCTGGCGGGCAGCGGGCCGTACAACGTGACGGGGACGTTGACCATTGCCAGCGGGGCTACGTTGACAATACAGGCGGGTACGACGGTGTACTTGGGCAGCGGGGTCAATTTGGTGGTTGCCAACGGCGGACGGCTGCTGGCCGAGGGGACGGCCACCGCGCCGATTCGTTTCACTCGGGCACCCGGCGCCTCGACGACCTGGGGCGGCCTGACCATCAACGGTTCGGCCAATTCGCCGGAGAGCCGCCTGTCGCATGTGA
>Ga0073932_1001920_pt1 | contig 35692 bp, 26 predicted proteins | sample DewCreD2012metaG_FD_76967 | JGI IMG/M metagenome (GOLD analysis project Ga0073932, IMG submission 76967) | Hot spring sediment bacterial and archeal communities from British Columbia, Canada, to study Microbial Dark Matter (Phase II) - Dewar... ...
ACAGAAGCCAGATGAATGCGATCGGTATAACCTTGCTGTTCAAGGTATTGCAGCAAGTCACGCAGAAAGCTTTCGCCGCTTTTAGGGTCGCAGTCGCGTCCATCGGTGAAAGCGTGAATGAATATCTCCGGCACGCCATGGGCGTAGGCGGCGTCGCAGAGGGCCTTCAAATGACCGAGGTGCGAATGCACGCCACCGTCGGACACCAAGCCGATGAAGTGCAAGCGCTTGCCTGTGGCCTTGGCCTGCTGGAAAGCCTTCTGTAGCACGGGATGCCTGCGGAAGACACCCTCTCGGATGGCCTTGTTGATGCGCGCCAGCTCCTGCCACACGATGCGGCCAGCGCCAATGTTGAGATGGCCAACTTCGGAGTTGCCCATTTGGCCTTCGGGCAGCCCCACGGCTTCGCCATGAGTCGTCAACGTGCTGTGTGGATACGTGCGCCAAAGGCTATCCATAAAAGGCGTCTGGGCTTGGCGGATAGCGTCGGCTTCGGGCTTGTTCCCCAAGGCCCAGCCGTCTAAGATTAGCAAGCACGCGCGTGTGTGTGTTAGCATAGGGTCAAAGGTACAGCACCTCTCTGGGCGATGAACAAACAAAAAGCCCGCCTTGCATTGCGCTGGGCGGGCCCTACATTACTGCTCTGTGTTATGCTCAAACTACTATGCTATGCTCAGCTTACTTACTGTTCTTCTTGGTTGTTGTCTTTTTCGTCGTTGCCTTGCTCTTAGCGGCTTCTGCTGGCGCAGGCGTCGGTTCAACCGCCGAAGCGGCTACCTCTTTGGTTTCGTCTTTTTTGGAGGCTTTCTTAGCCGCCGGCTTTTTCGGAGTTTCCAACACCTCATTCAGCAGGTACTGCTCTTCAACCATTTTACCATCCTGCCACACGCGGCGGATGACTTCCCGATAAACCAAATTTTCTCCTTGACGATTGGTAAAGTCGAATACGAATTGCGACAGCGTAACATTGCCCTCCACTTCAACTGCGGAACGTTCGATGCAATTAATGTAAGCAATGTTCTGAAAAAACCAGTTCAAAATTTCTAATTTTTGTGCTTTTGAAGTGGTTTTATGCTCGGGATTGCACCAAGTAACGCATTCCTCGCCGGCAAACTGCTCGAAGGCGCCGACAATATTCCCTTTCATGATTTCGGCGTCCATCGCCTCCACAAGTTGTTTAATAGTCATAAGCACGCTCGTTTTAATATTCTTGTCTTTGACGCTGCAAAGGTAAGACAAAGTCCTTTTTCAAAACAATAGTTGGTTTGAAAGTTTTTAAATTCTTTAACAAGAAATTAAAATTGGCTTTGGTGTCCTCAAATTTGCAATGCACTCTAAAAACGTTGCGCCTTGATCTTTGTTGCCCCTTCTTCAAAAATTAAATTTTGGACAAAGGCGGGCGCAAACAGCAACAGCCTGCTGTGCTTGGTTGGCTCAGCTTCAGCAGCAGGCAAAAAACGCGAAGAGAGCGGCTTTCAGAACGCTCGGCATGGCCCTTCGTGTAAGGATAGACGCTTCGGGCAAGAGAATAAGCTAATAAGTAAACAAACATAGGTGCGCCTCCTAGTTTCCGCTGCTTTTGGGCTTTAGGTAGCGGTCGAGCCAGGCGAAGAATTCGCGCTGCCACATAATACTATTTTGGGCTTTCGTCATCCAGTGACCTTCGTCAGGGAAGACAACCAGGCGCGAGGGCACTCCGCGTAGTTGAGCCGCCTGGAAAGCCTGTAAGCCTTCGGAAAGAGGCACGCGAAAGTCCAGCTCGTTGTGAAAGATAAGGATGGGGGTGTCCCAGTTCTGAGCGTAAGTGTGCGGACTAAAGGTGGTCCAGGCAGGGTCGTTGGGGCGCTCCCAGTAAGGGCCGCCCAGGTCGTGGTTAGCGAAGAAGAGCTCCTCAGTCGTGCCATACCAACTGATGGTGTTGAACATGCCGCAATGTGCGATGAAGGCCTTGAAGCGCTTTTGGTGGTTACCGGCCAGCCAGAACACAGAATAACCGCCAAAGCTAGCGCCAACAGCGCCCATGCGGTCAGCGTCAATAAACGGCTCGCGAGCAGCAGCGTCGGCTGCAGAGAGTAGATCGCGCATAGCCTGGCCGCCCCAGTCGCGGCTGATGGCGGCGTTCCAGTCCTGACCTTCAGGCCCACCAGGCATGCCGCGCCGACACGGTGCTACTACCACATAACCCTGTGAAGCCATGAGATGAAAGTTCCACCGGAAAGAGAAAGATTGGCTTAAGGCCGATTGGGGGCCACCTTGGCAGTAAAGCAAGGCGGGGTATTTTTTGCGCGCATCGAAATCCGGCGGCAATACCAGCCACACATTCATGTCTTTGCCATCGGTAGTTTTCACCGTGCGGCGCTCCACTCGAGCCGGCAAAATGTTGTTCCACACTTCGGCAGTAGCCTGGCTGAGGGCACGCGCCTGGCCACTGGCGGCATCCACTAGATACACTTCGGGCGGTTGCGTCATGGACACACGTGTGGCTACCAGCTGGTTGCCGGCCACGAGTATCTTGGTGTAGTCATGCAGACCTTGCGTAATGCGGCGGATATGGCGCGGCTCTAAGGTAACTTGGTAAATTTGGTAGGTGAAGTCGGTAGAACTGAGAAAGAAAAGGGATTTGCTATCGGCAGCCCACTGAGGATTTTTAGCCTCGTACTTCCAGCCTTCGGTGAGTTCCCAGCGGTCGTTGGTGCGCGTGTCCAGCACCATGAGGCGGGGGCGATCGGCCTCATAGCCAGCAGTTTCCATGCTCGTCCAGGCGAGATAGCGGCCGTCGGGAGAGAAGATGGGGTCTTCGTCGTAGCCCATCATGCCTTCGGTAATGTTGAGCGTCCGGCCTGAGGCCAGCTCATACAGGTAGAGGTCAGAGTTGGTGCTCACACTTTCTGCTGTTCCCTTAAGCTTGCGGCAGGTGTACACGATAAACCGCCCGTCAGGGCTCCAGGTGATTTGCTCCATGCCGCCCAAGGGCCGCAGGGGGCTGTCGTAGGGCTCGTTCATGATGTTGACGGGGCTGCCGAACACCCTGCCGTCGCGGTAGTGCACGTAAAGGATGTTGGAGTGCTGGTAGTCGTACCAGTCCTTCCAGTGCCGATAGAATAAGCTGTCGTAGATACGGCCGGTAGCCTTAGGTAGGTCAGGATAACGGTCGGTGGGCGCTGGGTCGAACTTGACGCGCTGAGTGAACAGCAGGCGCTTGCCATCGGGTGAATAAGCAAAGCCTTCGATGTTGAAATCCGTCACTTGGATTGCCTTCCCGCCGTAAATGCTCACTTCCCACAACTTCTGGTTGCGCAGAAAGCCCACGCGCTCTCCAGAGGGAGTGAACGCCGCGTCGGAGGCGCTACCTTCAGAAGCATCGGTCAGCTGGCGCACGGCTTGCGTTTTCAAATCCACGAGGTGCAGCGTGCGCGTGCTTTGGTTTCTTTCTAGGTCGAAACGTTGCACCCCGTAAACAGCATACTGGCCATTGGGCGAGACAGCTTCGAGGGTAACGCGTCCGACTTTCCAGAGTAATTCGGGCGTGAGCGGTTGCTTTTGGGCCTGGGCAAAAGAAAGCGAAGTCATCAGCAGAACGAGTAAAGGAGAAGTGACGTAGTGCATGCAAGGTTTGTGTTTCTACTTTTGAGGGCTATTTGATGAGCAGCAAAAGTAACGGCCTCTGATGAAAGAATACGCTCACGAGGGCATAGGTGCCCTTCTCTTAAGCCTGCTTACGGTTTTGCTGAAGCAATACGCCACCGAAGCCGCCTTTCCGCTAGCCTACGGAGCAGCGACGGCAACGCTGTTGCTGGTGTTGCCCTCGGCGTTGGGGTTCAATCCAGCACTGGCATTGGTGGATTTTCTCATTCGAGAGCACAAAGGGCCTCCCGCCTTCTTGCTCTACCGCATCGGTGTCCAGTTGGTAGGCGCTTTAGCCGGTGGTGTGTTGGCATCCTTTGCCGTGCGTTGTGTGGGCGATGTGCCCGAGATGCTGAACGACAGCGATCTGTTTTGCCTTTCCTTTCTCGAGGGTCTTGGCGCCATGGTCATAGCATTTGCCTACCTGCACAGTAGCGCTTCCGGGCTGGCCATGGTGCGGGCGGCCGCCACCAGCCTGGCCATCGTGGCGGCTTCGACGGCCATGGGTGAGCGCGCTCCTGCCGTGTTCAACCCGGCGATGCACTTCGCTCTGGCCCTGGCTGGCAACCTCACCTGGAGCACTTTCTGGAGTGCTTCGGTAGGGGTATTTCTCGGTTCCGCTGCTGGTGCCTCTTTGTTCCTATTGCCCAGGCAACTACGCGATTAGCACTGCCTCCTCTTTGCGCTCTATTTCATCTTTTTCGACAAAAAGTCATGCGTATCCTTGGCACCATCCCTCATCCGTTATTGAAAATCACCATTTTCAGAATGGAAAACCGCGTCTCTATCAAATTTGAAAATGCCGGCTATGAGCAGACTTTCAAACTTGGAACGGACGAGCGCTACCAAACTTTAGAGGCTATTCAGCAATGGGTGGACGAGAAACTTTTAGCCGATGTACTCGACCAGATGAGTGCCATGCACCAAAGCCGCCTTGCTGCTGACCAGCGCGCCTTCCCGACCCAGGAGCAGGCCGAGGCGTTCGAGGAAATCATCTGACCACGTCGCTTAGTTGTTCAGCTTCCAATCGTAGTCCATAAAAGAGATGGTCGCCTCCGATGTTATCGCCACGCCCGAGTAGCGACTCAAATACGCGCGCAAGTCGCCGAAATCGGCAGCATACCAGTCGAAAATTTTGCTGACGTCGGCACGGGTTGGGCTAAGGCGGTTGAAGCGTGTGTCGCGGATGAACTTCCGGGTGCGTTGTTCCAAAGTGCGCTCGAGGTTTTCTGCCGTATAGGCGCGGTTGTACAGCGGTGGGCATGAGCGCGCCGCACAGTTTATGGCAAAATGGATGCGCGCATCCCGAAACTGAGCGCGCAAGATGCTGTTCTCGATGTCGTTGAGGCTGTACTTAACGCCGCCTATTTCGATGCGTTTCACGTCCCATGTCTTGCCGCCATCCAGCTGCATGATGCTCTGGAGAGGGTAGTGCTCCGCTATAAGCGCCACAGTAAAGGCGTTGTAGGCATTTATCCAAAAAGCCATCTTTTCGGCGCGCGACCAGTGAGCCATCGGTGGATTTTTTGATAAGGTGCTCAGATAGGTATTTAGCGCGGTGTGATCAGCAGCAAAACCTTTGTAGTTTACTCGGCCCTCGTCGTCCACGTGCCGACGCAGCAGCGCGTCCCACTCGCGATGAAGAGCATGGGAAGAAGGAGCAACCGTATCGAAAGCCGCTAAGAAAGCGAAAAGAAGGATGGAAGAAAGCATGCCTGGAGTGTTTATCAAAGTATACGGCAAATTTTAAATAACGGATTGTCGAGGTTAACCATAATCTCAATAATGGAGAAAAAATTCACGGTATTCCGGGGACAGCACCCAGTTGGAGACGCCCCTCTATCACCAGAGGAAAGACATAAGTTGGAGCTTGCGCGCGGTGTTGCACCTCGTGTTAAGGTCTGAAAGTTAGCGGCAACCCTTTACTTGGGTTTTCACGCCGCGGAAGTCGTCCATGGGTTGGTTGAGGAGAAAGCCATACGCTTCGGTATGTATCCCAATGGTTGGGCAGACGAGAATCTGACAGTATGACTGTTCAGCCTTTGTGAGTATGGTCATACCTTGACCCAGGCGAAAAGGAGCCGCTTAAAACGAAAAAGCCCTTACCATTAGTAAATTATGATTCTACTTTCGTTTGTTTTTACAACCTGCTACTGTAGCATTAGTTTTGCCCTCGGAAATTAAATTTTTAAATTAATTAACAGACACATGCAAAAAACAGAGTATCACCCGGAGAATTACTGGACAGAAGTTGCTCAACGCATACGGGGTAGGGGAGCGTCGAATGTGATTGCAGGAGATGATGAGCCATACTACAGGTACAAAAGGGCGCAATTTCTGCAACTGCTCAGAGAAGTTGACTTTTCCAATAAGGAGGTTCTCGAGGTTGGGTGTGGGCCGGGGGGCAACTTGGTTGAAATATGGAAACAGCATCCCAAAAAGCTTTGCGGAGCAGATATCTCTGCGGAGATGGTTAATTTGGCTAAGAAAAACGCTCCTCATGAGATTGAGATAGTGAAAACAAACGGGACGGTACTGCCTTACGCAGACAAGAGTTTTGATGTTGTAATGACAGCGACAGTTCTTCAGAACAATACAGACGAGGAAATGCTGAACAAACTAATCGGAGAGCTTTGCAGGGTAAGCAGAGGTAGCGTAGTTATTTTTGAGAGAATCGAAGACACCATCAAAGGCGATGAACTCTGCCTTGGAAGGCCTATTAGTTATTATGCCCAATTATTTCATACTTACGGTTTTCAATTAGACAACTCGAGGTTTATCAACGTTAGAGTGAGTTACTATGTAAGTGGTTTCATCAGAAAAGTGTTTAATCGGCGCGATAGAAAGGAGGGAGAGCCGCTTACAGTCTTTTCTATTTATTTGCAGAGACTTACCCTGCCTTTTACCAAGTTTCTCGACAAAATTTTCACATCTGATAAGGATGTAGCGAGACTTGTTTTTCATCGCAAATAAACGTTGTTTGTCAGCAAGCGGCTCAACGCCCAACCACAGCCGCTTGCTATTATACTTGTGGCAGGTCGAAAAAGCGAGAGAGATTTTTTTAGGCTATATCATAAATGGTATAAAGATGGGACACAAGATCTTAGGAGGATTAGCCACATTGACCTTTTTAGGAATGTTGGTTCTATCTGTTGTTTTCTATAAAGAGAGAACTTGTTTTTTGGATATCTCATTTCATCTATTTTACATTTTGAAAGATGGCGATTTTGCTATTCAAAATAATAGGTTTGGAGCCTTTTTTACTCAACTCTTCCCGTTGTTAGGTAGTAAGTTAGGTTTTTCCCTAAGTGCCATAGCGGTTGCTTATTCCGCTAGCTTTGTGATTTTGCCTTTTCTTGTATTTTTAATCATATATGTAGGTCTTAAAAATAGTAGAGTGGCTATTGCTTATCTACTATTTATTGTATTCATGACTACACATACTTTCTATTGGATACAGTCAGAGTTTCCTCAAGCTATTTCATTTCTTTTTATTGTAATAGCCCTTTTAGATAATGCTGCAATCAGCAATAAGATGCCTGCGCCTAATTTCTGGTTGGCTGTAAGTGTCCTGTCCTTCACTGTTTGTTTCACCCATCCGTTAACTTTATTTCCCTTCTCTTTTTTTATTGCATATTATTATATAGTATATTCGGAAAAAAGAAAAATAGTTGCTTCCCTTGCTCTGATCTATTTTTCATTTTTTGTTATCAAATCAATATTTTTTAAAACAGAATATGATATACAGGCTATAGGAAAAATAAAAAATCTGATCATTCTATTTCCAAACTATCATAACCTTATATCAACTAAGAATTTCCTGAGGTATCTTTTCTTCGATTATTACTTTATTATTCTTGCGCTGATTGCTTGTATAATGTTGTATTTTAAGAAAGCGAAATACAAGATTTTAGCTTTGCAGTTCATTTTTTTCATCGGCTATTCTTTATTGGTAAACGTATCCTACCCGGATGGTGCGCATCAGTTTTATTTAGAAAATCAGTATCTGACATTGTCTTTTCTGGTAGCCATACCTTTTGCTTATGATGTTTTCCCTGCGATAAAGGATAGTAGATTGCAATATAGTATTTTATCTTTAATTTGCGCAATAAGCCTGCTAAGAATGAGCTACGCTCACCAAGGCTATTCTAATCGTCTCCAGTGGAATAGAGAAATACTCAGAAAGACGCAAAACCTTCCCAACAGGAAGTTAATTATTCCGGGCTCTAAAGTGCCCATGGATACGCTTTTCATGACGTGGAGTAGCTCATACGAGTTCTGGTTACTATCCACTATAGAAGAGGGTGTTTCCCGTTCGATAATTATTGAAGAAAAAGAGAACGAATTCGACTGGGCGCTGCCTTCTAATAAAGCATTTATATCTCGATGGGGGATTTTTGAATATCCCACATTGAATAAAAGGTATTTTGTTTTTTCGGATACCACCGGCTACGTAAAGATGCGATGATGTGTTTCTAAGCTACCATTGGCGGCCACGGTGTGAGTAGCTACAGCCCTGGGTTTTATCGGCGGCTGAGAAAATACTGCCGTAGTATTGGATACGTACGCCCTTGTGTTTCCATGAGGCGATTTAGTCTTTTTGGGGTGCCTCGGCATCCTCTTTAATAAAGCCAAGGCGACGCCCATCCTGCCCTTTGGCTTTGACCTTGGTCATCGCGCGCGTAGAGCATCGGCTAGAAGGCTCCCTGCAGTGGCTCACGTGGTTCTCGGGCGGCGTTTCTCCCCTGTTTAAATCTTATTTCCGCGAGCCTTTTTTCATGCGCCGCTCCATGTCTTTAGGGAACAGGCCAGACTTCGTGCGGCCTTTGGGCTTTTTCACGTTCCCCTTACTATCCACGGGAGCGCGTAAGCTTTCCGTGGCTGGGCAGCCCGTTTTCGAGCTGCACGCTGGCACCAGAGGGAGACTGCCCAGGAGAATGACTATCAGGAGGGTCAATATGACTGCGCGGCCTGAGCGAGTAGGGCGGAATAGAATACGCATAAAGAGGATGCTTTTGGGTGATAACGGCGAAGAGAAGCGAGATGTTTTTAAGCAAAGACCGCAAGGCTCTGCAAAAATGGCTGAATTATATGAAAGAACGGAGTTTAGGCTGGTGTAGGGTGGGTTTTGAAGTGTGCTTCAAAGTTCTGCTGAGGACGGGGGAGAGGCAGAGGCTTCCTGTTCCGGTAGGCTGTTCGCGGCTTTTAGCGGTGGCACTCTGTTAAGGCTTGCTAAGGGAACATAGCCAAAAACCGTACTTTTCCGCCCGTAAATGACACATGGGCATTCAACACGGGTGGGTACCTGGACGCGCTGGCTGTGGGTTGCTTTGCTGCTGGGGTGCGGGGCGGCCTTAGCGGCACAAAGTACGGCCGACTCGCTGGCTCGCCTGCTCAAGCGTGCGCCTGCCGACACCCAGCGTGTTTTACTGCTCGTGGATTACGCCTGGGAAATTAATGAAACCCAGCCTGCGGAAGCTGAGCGCGTCCTGCGCGAGGCTATCTCCCTGGCCCACCGCTTGGGCTACCTGCGCGGTGAGGCCAAGGCATGGAACGGCCTGGGGGTACTCGAAGAAATTCGCCAGAACAAAACGGCCGCTCAGCAACACTACCTCAGAGCCCTCGAGCTACGCCGTCAGTTAGGTGATAAGGCTGAGATTGCTAGCTCGCTCAACAACTTAGGTGTCCTGTACGAAAATTTAGGCCAACCCGACAGCGCTTTGGCTTACCACAAACAGAGTCTCAGCATCTTGGAAACGCTGCGCGACACGCTCCGCATGGCGCGTGCGCGGTTCAATATTGCCGCCGTTTTGCAGGAGTCGGGCGATTACACAGAAGCGCGGAGCCAGCTGTACGAGGCTCGCGCCATTCTCGAGCAGGTGGGCGATTTGGATGGCATAGCCAAAGTATATACGCAGCTGGGCCATATTTACTTGGAGCTTGATCGCTACCGCGAAGCCTTGCGCTGGTACAAGCAGGCGCTCGACCTGCGCCAACGCTTAGGTGAGCCTCAAGGCTTGGCTATGGCCCTGAGCGATTACGCCAACGCTTTAGACGAATACCAGGCGCGCAGCACGGATACCCTAACCGATGTTTTCTCCCTGCTGGAGCGCTCCGGCGCACCTCGACGCACCGTAGCAGCGGAAAACGCTGACACAGTATTGCACTACTACCAACGCGCGCTGGAAATCTGGAACCAGCTGGACAACCCTACCGGCAAGGCTCAAGTGTACACCAATATGGCTGATGTGTACAAACGCTTGGGGCAATACGACAAAGGGTTGGACTTGCTGCACCAGGCTGAAGCTATCGCTCGCGAATGGGACGACCCGCTCTTGCTCATGGAGATTTACAACGTTCGAAGCGACATTTACGACCGAATGGGCCAACATCGCCTGTCGTTGGAGTGCGTACAGAAGTACTATGCGTTGGCACGGGAAGCCAAAAACCAAAAGTTCGTGCAGAGCGCGCTCAAGGATTTCTCCGAGGTTTATGCAGCCATGGGCGACCATAAAAAGGCTTTCGAGTACCGCATCAAATACGACGAATTTCGCTACGCTCGCCTGAGGGAAAAGGAACGCTCCGACTTTGCGCGCAAGGAGGTCTTATACGAAGCCGAACGCCGCGAGCGCCTACTTAAAGAGCAAGAGACTGCTCTGAAGCTCCAAGCTGCCGAGCTGTCTCGCTCGCGTCTTGAGCTCTACGCTTCGCTGGCGGGTGTAGTGACTTTGCTCGTATTAGCGGCTTTGTTGTACAGCCGTAACCGCCTGCGCGCCCGTACCAACCGCGAACTGGCAGCTAAAAACGCCCTCATCGAGCGCGAACGCCAGCGCGCCGACGATTTGCTGACCAATATCTTGCCCACCGCTACGGCCGAGGAGCTCAAAGCGCATAATCGCGTCAAGCCCGTTCGCTACGAATCTGTGACCGTCATGTTCACCGATTTCAAAGGCTTCACCCTTATTGCCGAAAGCCTACCTTCCGAAATTCTCATCGCCGAGCTGGACGAGTGCTTTAGCCTTTTCGATAACATTGTGTGCGCCTTCGGTTTGGAAAAAATTAAAACCATCGGCGACGCTTACATGTGTGCGGGCGGGCTGCCTATACCCAACAATACCCACCCTGTGGATGTGGTGCGCGCAGCCATAGCTATGCAATGCCAGTTGCAAGCACTCATGGCTTGCAAAAAAGTCGAAGGTAAGCCCATCTTCGAGATGCGCATTGGTATCCATACCGGCCCAGTCATTGCCGGTGTCGTAGGGCGCCACAAGTTTGCTTACGATATCTGGGGCGACACCGTCAACACGGCAGCTCGACTGGAGCAGTGTAGCGAGCCTGGCAAAATCAACATCTCAGAAACTACTTACCAAGCTATTAAAGATGTTTTCCCCTGTGTCTATCGCGGGCGCTTGAGCGCCAAAAACAAGGGCGAAGTGGACATGTACTTTGTCGAATACACGTGCTAAAGCGCCAACTGGGTCATGCGCTCTGCCAGCGCCTCGCTGACGATACGGTGGCCGCTGGGCAAGGAGAACAGACGCACGTGGGGCAGCCCATGGGCTAAACGATGGATGGTTTTGCCGTGGATGGTGTCGTCTTTGGTGCCGATGAAGATATCTACCGGCAGGGCAGACTGCTCCCAAATGGCTCGAAGGGTGCGCCGGCTTAGGTAAAAGGAATTGAGCGCCAACCAACAGCCAAACATTCGCCGGCGGCGTTCGGGCCTTGAAAGATTGAACCGCAAAAATTGAGCAACAAGAGGAGGCACTACATGCAGCCGCTGCCCCCAGGCTATCAGGCGCAGCACCAGTGCGGGCTCTTGGAGCGCTCTTGCTAACCAGCGCCTGACCCACATCGGCGTTCGAGTGGCCAGCCACATGCCTTGCGTGCGAATGCCATCAGGAGCCAGCAGGAGCAAGCGATCCAGCTGAGGCAACAAATCCGGCAACAGGGCTTGTGCCAATCGGGCGCCGAAGCTGAAACCCATCAGGGAGAGCCGCTCGCGCCCGAGGCGCTCCCGTATTTGCCGAACGATAGCCAGCAGGTCGTCTTTCGTGAAGGTTTCGTGTGGCCATGCGGTTTGGCCGTGAAAAGGCAGGTCAAAGGCCACTACGGTAAAGCGCTCTTCCAGAGCTTTTTCCAGCACAGCAAACAGCCTGGCCCTATCGGCAAAGCCATGCAAGGCAATGAGCAATCGCTCGCCTGTGCCAAATTGCAGGCAGTGGATGCGTCCGTCGCGATGTTCCAGATAATAGGTGTCCATGCACCGTTTGCCGGTCTGAGCCACAGCAAAGTTAGGTGTGTGGCTCGAGGCGTTTCCCGGATTTGGCACTGAAACCCTCATGATCACGGCAAAGGCCGAGGTGTTGTCGGTTTTTTAACTTTTGGCGATGCCTTCCTATGCGTTCCGTTGCTAAGAGGGAGAGGCCGCCTTTTAAGACCGGCCTCCCATACAACCAGTTACTCATCGCCGCGTTTACTCAGTGGCTAGTCGTCTCTCCGGTTTTTTGTCGTTTTTCTCATCAACAAACACTCCCTGTTTATGAAACATCTTCCTTTCCTCTTGTCCCTCGCTTTATGGGTCAACATTCTACAGGCACAGCCTAAGATAGCCTTGCAGTTGTTTGCTTCCAACTTCAACCGTCCCCTGGACATTACTCATTGTGGCGATAGCCGGCTCTTCGTCGTGGAGCAGCGCGGCCTCATTTGGGTGTTGGACAGCGCCGGCAATCGCCTGGACACGTTTTTGAACATCATTTCGCGCGTGCGTTCTACGGCCAACGAACAAGGGCTATTGGGGCTAGCTTTTGCCCCCGACTACGCGCAATCGAGGCATTTTTACGTCAATTATACCCGTCAAAACGACGGTGCTACGGTGATAGCGCGCTTTTCGGTGTTGCCCACCAACCCCAATCGCGCCGACCCTAACAGCGAACAGGTGTTGCTGACGCAATCGCAGCCCTACAACAACCACAATGGCGGCTGCGTGAAATTTGGCCCCGATGGCTATCTCTACATTGGCCTAGGCGATGGTGGTTCGGGTGGCGACCCTCAGAATTATGCTCAAAATCCTGCCTCTTTGCTGGGCAAAACCCTGCGCATAGACGTGCGCAATGCGCCTACCGGGCAACCCTATGGCATTCCTGCGGACAACCCTTTTGTGGGTAACGCGGCCTTTCGCCCTGAGATTTGGTCGTTAGGCTGGCGCAACCACTGGCGTTTTTCTTTCGACCGCCTTACTGGCGACTTTTGGGCTGGAGACGTAGGCCAAAATGCGCGCGAAGAAATTGATTTTGAGCCTGCTGGCACCGGCGGACGCAACTACGGTTGGCGCTGTTATGAGGGTACTTTGGCTTACAACACCAGCGGTTGTTTGCCGGCTTCGGCCTACGCGCCACCGGTGTTTGAGTACGCCAATCCTGCGCTGGGGCGCTCGGTAACGGGTGGCTATGTGTACCGCGGTTCTCGGCATCCTGACCTATATGGCTATTATCTCTTTGCCGACTATGTGAGCGGTCGTTGGTGGGCTACGCGGCAAGTGGCGCCCGATAGTTTTGTTACTACGACATTGGGCGTTTTTAACCCTACTCAAATCAGCACCTTTGGCGAAGACCGCCGCGGAGAGCTCTACGTAGCGGCTTTGAGCCAGGGCACGGTGTATCGCGTAGTGGAGCGCTGCTCCAACTTTCAGGTGCGCCTCCAGCCCGTGGCGCAGCCCACTTGCTCGGATACGCCCAATGGCGCGTTGGTGGCTCGCCCCACTGGCGGCCAGTCGCCTTATGTGTTCACCTGGGGCGACAGCCCTGTTTCGGACTCGGTGCGCCAGCAACTCCTGCCGGGGCAGTACATCGTTGAAGCGCGCGACAGTATCGGATGCGTCCGCCGCGATACGGTGCTGCTGAAACCGCTCGAAACACCACCTGCCGGTTTGGCCGTCGTTTTTGATAACGGAGTGTTGCGCGTCACGGCGGGCCAGTGGGCCAGCTATCAGTGGAAGCGCGACAGCGTTCCCATTCCCGGAGCCACAGGGCCGGAGTACGTACCCGTGCAAGATGGCTATTATTCATGTGTACTCGTTTCGGCTGCTCATCAGTGCCGCTACGAGCCCGGTTTGCGCGTCACGGGCATTATCTCTGTGCTGCAACCCGAAGAAGTGGAGTCTTTCCTGGTTTATCCCAATCCCACGGCGACCCATGCGCGGCTGTTGGTGCGCCTTCGGCAGACTACCGCTGTCTCTTGGGCAGTGCTGGACGCTGCTGGGCGCACCCTTTACCAAGGGGAAGGCGTTGGCCAGGTGGTTGAGGACGAGCTTCCTACGACCCACTGGGCGCCGGCTACGTATTACGTCCGCTTGACTACGCCAACAGGAACGGTTGTGCGCCCACTCGTGCTCGGGCCATAGGATGGCAAAAGGGCGAGGAAAGGTGGAAGGCGGCCAGGAGGGGTACATCGGCCTGGGTGCCACGCCGTACCTTTGTCGGGCGCCTGTTTGGCTGAAGGGCAGAGGCCTGCTGCGCGGACAAGATGCGCGGATATTTTGCTGAAACGGCGAGTTCTACTTTGGGGAAAAATCTGCTGTCCTCATCGGGCAGATGAAGTTTGAAAGTCTTTGTTAAACAATAGGTTTTAATGCGAAAGGCCGTGTCATCGTCCACTGTAAACGACCTGCTGCGCCCTCATGCGGAAGTGGCCTATGCTGCTGAGTTGGCTGCCATAGCGCAAGCGGACGAGCGCCCGCGCCCGCCGGGCTGGCGGCTGTCGCCGTGGGCAGTGGTTACCTACATCATGGGTGGGCAAGTGGGCGACGTGGTTATTTCGCCCAAATACATTGGGCCGCGGCGGTTAGTGGAGATGGCGGTGGCTACGCTGGCTACCGATAGGGCGCTGTTGTTGTTGGGGCTGCCTGGTACGGCTAAGACGTGGCTGAGCGAGCACTTGTCGGCAGATATTTCGGGCGATAGCACCTTATTGGTGCAGGGCACGGCAGGCACTGATGAGGATGCTTTGCGCTACGGTTGGAATTACGCGCGCCTCATTGCTGAGGGCCCTTCGGAGCAAGCGCTAGTGCCCAGTCCGGTGTTGGCGGCGATGCAAGCTGGTAAGATTGTGCGCATTGAAGAACTTACGCGTATACCTGCTGACGTCCAGGATGCCCTTATCACGGTTTTGTCGGAAAAAACCTTGCCCGTGCCTGAGTTGAACATGGAAGTGCAGGCCCGGCGCGGGTTCAATCTAATTGCCACGGCTAACGACCGCGATAAGGGTGTGCACGAGATGTCGGCCGCGCTGCGCCGTCGGTTCAACACGGTGGTACTGCCCTTGCCTGCTTCGCTCGACGAGGAGGTGCGCATTGTTCAACAGCGCGTGGCGGAGTTAGGTCGCGTCTTGGAGTTGCCCGCAGGTTCGGCCCCGCTGGCCGAAATTCGTCGGTTGGTAACCATCTTTCGCGAGTTGCGCGCCGGTAAGACGGAAGACGGGCGGACTAAGCTAAAAAGCCCTACGGCTACGCTCAGCCCAGCGGAAGCCATCTCTGTAATACATCAGGGGCAAGCGCTGGCGGTGCATTTTGGCTCGGGTGTGCTGTCGGCGCGAGATATGGCCGCCGGCTTGCAGGGGGCTGTGGTCAAAGAACCGGCCACGGATGCCACCGTTTGGGCAGAATATTTGGAAACCGTCGTGCGGCGCCGCAAAGAATGGCAAGACCTTTACGAGGCTTGCAAAGACATGGACTCCTGAATGCTATGGGCCGTGTAGATGTGTACGCCGACCTTTTGGATGCCCGCAGCCGAGGCGAAAAGCGCCTGGCGCTCCTGCTCGACCCGGATAAGTCGCGCTTGAAGCGCTTAGGTCAGATTATTGAAACGGCTGTGGAAGTAGGAGTGGATTATCTCTTTGTCGGCGGCAGTTTGGTGGTCAACGATATGCTCGACGCCTTGCTCGCGGGCATCCGGGAGCGGTGCTCGGCGCCTATTGTGCTTTTCCCCGGCAATTCTTTTCAGCTCAGTTATCGCGCCGACGCCTTGCTGTTTCTTTCGCTCATCAGCGGGCGCAATGCCGAATTGCTCATTGGTCAGCACGTCATTGCAGCGCCGTTTTTGCGTCGTTCGCCGTTGGAGATCATCTCGACGGGCTACATACTGGTAGATGGCGGCGTGGTGACGTCGGTACAATACATGTCGAACACGCGGCCGATTCCAGCGAACAAGCCCGACATTGCCGCTTGTACGGCTATGGCTGGTGAAATGTTAGGCCTGAAGACCATTTACTTAGATGCTGGCTCGGGTGCCTTTTCGCCGGTGCCGGAGGCCATGATTGAGGCCGTGCGTTCGGTGGTAGAGGTGCCTTTGTTGGTAGGTGGGGGCATACGCACGCCGGAGAAAGCAGCTGCCAATTTGCGCGCCGGTGCGGATGTGGTCGTTGTAGGTACGGCTGTTGAGCAGCAGCCGGAGTGTTTGGGCGAATTGATGGCTGCCGTGCGCGAGAGCAGCTCAGGGGGGCGAGGCGCATAGTGCAGTGCTGTGGCGGTTGCCTACCTTCGCCGCCCAGAGTTCTTAACCTTACCCCCCCTATGCGTCTTGGAATTGCCCTGCTGATTTGTCTGCTAAGTAGCACCGCTCTGTTTGCTCAGCCTCTTTCCTTCGAGCGTGCGCGCTCCTTTCTGCATTTTGTCAATCCGTTCATTGGCACTGATGCTCACGGACATACTTTTCCGGGGCCTTCCGCACCCTTTGGAATGGTGCAACTCAGCCCTGACACGCGCTTGGAGGGGTGGGATGGCTGTTCGGGTTATCACTATTCCGACCAGAAAATCTACGGCTTCAGCCACACGCACCTGAGCGGTACCGGCGTGCCTGATTATTGCGATGTACTCATCCAGCCTTACCTGCGCGATGTTCGCCTCGACCCGGAGGGCTATGCTGCGCCTTTTGACAAGGGCACAGAAAACGCCGAAGTGGGCTACTACTCCGTCGTCCTCAACCCTAACACGGTGGATGAAATCTTCGTCGAACTCACGGCTACGGAGCGCGTGGGCGTGCATCGCTACACGTTTCCGTCCTACCGCGAATTTGCGCACCTGCTGATAGACCTGCGCCACCGCGATGAGGTGCTCACCTCCAGTCTCTCAGTCATTAGCGACCGCGAATTGGTCGGCTATCGAGTATCCAGCGCCTGGGCTAAAGACCAGCGCCTCTACTTTGCCATTCGCTTCTCTCGGCCATTCTATCAGGCGCGCATTTTTGACATGACCCTCGATCCTATTCGCTCGCAGCGCACGGTCACCAGCCGGGCCATTGTCTCGCTGTTGGATTTCCAGAACTACGAAGGCACTCCCATCGTAGTGACGGTCGCCCTTTCGCCGGTGAGTGTGCAGAACGCCCGCCAAAACTTAGATATGGAGTGCAACCATTTCCATTTTGACTCTGTACGCCTTCAAACGCAGCTGAAATGGGCCGCTCAATTGGCTAAAATAGACGTAGAAGGCGCTGAAAACGAGGACCAGCTCCATACTTTTTACACGGCCCTTTACCATACCATGTTAGCGCCCAATCTCTACTCGGATGTCAACGGCGAATACCGCGGGCGCGACAAGCAAGTGTATAAAGCCGATGGTTTCGACTATTACACTGTCTTTTCTCTGTGGGATACCTATCGGGCAACGCATCCCTTGCTAAACTTGTTGGAGCCTAAGCGTACTGGCGACTTTATTCAGACTTTTCTGCGCCAATACGAACAAGGAGGCCTGCTGCCCGTGTGGGAATTGAGCGCCTGTGAGACAGACTGTATGATTGGTAACCACGCCATCCCAGTCATCGCGGACGCCTGGCGCAAGGGTATTCGCAATTTTGACGGCGCCTTAGCTCTTCGCGCCATGCTTAGCAGCGTCAACCAGGACCGCTACGGCCTTCGCTGGTACAAATCGCTGGGCTACATTCCCTCTGACCAAGAACCGGAGTCGGTGTCGAAAACTCTAGAGTATGCCTTTGACGACTGGTGTGTAGCCCAAATGGCGTTGGCTTTAGGCGAACGCTCGCTAGCCGATACGTTTCTGCGCCGAGCGCAGCAGTACAAGCATCTCTTCGACCCGACTACGCGCTTTTTCCGGGCAAAGAGCAACGGCATTTGGCACACGCCGTTCGATCCTTTTGAGGTGAACTTCAACTACACCGAGGCCAATGCCTGGCAGTATCGCTTTGCTGCGCCGCACGACGTGTCGGGGATGATGCAGCTCTTTGGCGGCCCTGAGCCTTTTGCTCGCGCTCTCGACTCTCTTTTTACTGCTCCAAGCAAGACTACCGGCCGCCAGCAGGCCGATATTACCGGCCTTATTGGCCAGTACGTACAGGGCAATGAGCCCAGCCATCACATCGCTTATCTTTACAATTACGCCGGCCAGCCCTGGAAAACCCAGCAGCGCGTGCGGCAAATCATGGACGAACTCTACGCTAATCGCCCTGATGGCCTTAGCGGCAACGAAGACTGCGGCCAGATGTCAGCCTGGTACGTGTTCTCTGCCATGGGTTTTTATCCTGTTGTGCCCGGCAGCGATCAGTACGCCATAGGTACACCGCTTTTTGAAAAGGTGACCCTGCGCCTGGACAATGGTCGCACCTTTGCTGTGCGGGCTCCGGGGGTGTCCTCCAAGCGCCGTTACATTAAGCAGGCTTATTGGAACGGCCAGCCCTGGTCGCGGAGCTGGATTAGCCACGACATGATTATGGAGGGTGGCGAGCTGCGCCTGGAAATGAGCGACAAACCCACCCTGTGGGGCAAGGCGCCAGCAGACTGGCCTGTGGCAGCTATTGAGGCCGAGCCTATAGTGCCTATGCCTTTCGTTTACGGCGATGTCAAGCGCGTTTTTGAGGAGAAACAGACCCTTCGCCTTGGCTGCGCTGACCCTTCAGCAGCCATCTACTACACCCTTGACGGCAGCGACCCCGAGCCTGCCACGGCTAGGTACTATGATAGACCTATCGTTATCACCGACAACGCCCAACTGCGCTTCGTAGCGGTGCGCAATGGCCAACGCAGCCCTGTAGAGGAGGCCTCCTTCCTGAAAATGCGCTCTGACTTGCGTGTCGTGCGCATTGCCCACCCCTATAGCCCACAATACACGGGTGGTGGCGATCAGGCGCTGGTGGACCTCCTGCCCGGAGGGGCTGACTTTCGCTCTGGCCGCTGGCAAGGCTACGAGGGCGTTGATTTAGAGGTGGTTGTTGACTTAGGTAGCCCTCGATTGCTGCACGCGGTGGGCGTCAACTTCCTCCAAGACGAAAACTCGTGGATATTTTTCCCTAAAAAACTCCGCGTAGAGGTGTCGCGCGACGGCAAGGTTTTCCAGCCCGCCGGAGAAGTGCCCAACCAAGTGCCGCCTACTGCTTCGGGGGCGCTTCAGCAGACGCTTAGAGTGCCGTTGGAGAACACCACGGCGCGCTACGTGCGGTTGATAGGTGAGACGCTGGGTGTCTGTCCGCCTGCTCACAAAGGCGCTGGCAAGCCCTGTTGGGTCTTTGCCGATGAGGTTTACGTCGAGTAGGTGCCGATTATGCCGGATATTCGACGAAGTTGCGTGGCGTCTCGTAGAGGCGCACGTGCAAATCGTAGTGGTCGGCCAAATGAGCGCGCAGGATGCGCCAAATGACAATGGCGATGTTTTCTGCAGTGGGATTCAGGTGGCGAAATTCCTCAGTGTCTAGGTTGAGGTGTTTATGGTCGAAGCGTTCTTCCACTTCGCGGCGGATGAGGTTGGCCAGCCAGCCTAAATCTACTACCATACCTGTCTGTGGGTCTATCTCGCCCGTCACCCGGACTTCCAGTTCGTAATTGTGGCCGTGACCATTAGGGTTGTTACACAGGCCGAAAACCTCGCGGTTGCGGGCGTCGTCCCAGGTGGGGTTGTGAAGCCGATGGGCGGCGTTAAAATGGGCTTTGCGAATAACGGCAACTTTCATGCAGGGCAGCGTAGGGCATTTTTTTATGTATCCACCTTGCAAAACAATCCACAGGGCGGGTAGTTGAGAGAGGGAAAGCACCAAATCCGAAGGCGGGTGTGTTTGGGTTAAAAAATGCTCAGCGGCGATAGCGCTCTTGCCGTGGCTCACTTTTTTTGAAAAAATAATTTGCTCGTGTTAGGGCGCTGCTACTTCCTGCTGCGCTTTCGCATTTTTTTAAAAAAATTACTACACTGCTTAAACCCGGCGGTGAAAAAGAAATCACACGGTTTCACCTACCTTTACCCATTCACTTTAGAACAACAGTTTGTTTATGGCATCACTTCAACCCTTATCGGTGAGCGCGTTGGGGCATCGGCGCGCAGCGCATTTGCTGCGGCGCACGAGCTTTCGCTATACTCGCGCGCGCGTGGACCAGCTGGCTGCTATGCCGGCGGATAAAGCCGTCAGTGCGTTGCTCCAGCCTTATTCTTTGCGAAAACAACAGCCCGTGTACCCCGGCTCCAACGGCAACGTTACCTGGCTGCTTCCTCCTGGGCAATCGCAGCCGGCCGAGGATGGTGTCTTGCGTCGCTATGTTATGGGATGGTGGGTCAGCGAGGCCCTCCACGACGAGGGTATTGTTCACCGGATGATGCTGTTTTTGCACCAGCATTTGATTGTTACAGCCAACGCTTCAAACAACACCCACTTTTTTGACTACTTGGCGCTGCTGCGTTGGGCTGCGCTGGGCAATTTTAAAAAACTGGCTACAAAAATGGTCACTGACAACAGCATGTTGCGGTACCTGAATAACCAGCAAAACACAAAAACTAACCCGAATGAGAACTTTGCTCGCGAGTTCTTTGAGCTGTTCACTATCGGCAAGGGGCCGCAAATTGGCCCGGAGGACTATACGCACTACACCGAGCACGACATCGTACAAGCGGCGCGGGTGTTCACGGGCTTTCGGGTACGCAGTCAGCGCGACATGGTGGACCCCGAGACGGGCATTCCACGCGGTAACCCGGTGATTTCCCAGCACGACACCGGCAGCAAGACCTTCAGCAGCAAGTTCCAGCATACCACTATCCAGGGAGCGACTACTGCCACCGGCATGTGGACCGAGCTGAATGCCTTTGTAGATATGGTCTTTGCTCAGCCTGAAGTGGCGCGTCTATTTTGTCGGCGGATGTATCGCTTCTTTGTTGGGCGTCACATCACGCCCGAAATTGAGAGCGATATCATTGAGCCACTGGCGCAAACCTTCCGCGCCAGTGGGTACGAAATCAAGCCTGTTTTACAGCAATTGCTGCAAAGCCGGCATTTTTACGATGAGGATGATGCTGAAACAGGCGATGAAATTATCGGCGGTATGATTCGCTCGCCGTTGGATACTACGCTGCAGATGCTGTCCTTCTTTGACGTGCCCTTGCCCAACCCGGAGACAGACCCCAAGGGGCACTACGAAGACCTTTGCTCGTTAGGCATCCTCCAGCGTGTAGGGCTATCAGCGGGCTTTCCGCTCTTCTTTGCCAGCGACGTGGCCGGCTATCCGGCCTACTATCAGGAGCCAGAGTATAGTCGCCAGTGGTTCAACTCGAGCACGATTATCGCCCGGTACAAGTTTCCGGAGCAGTTGCTCACCGGGCGTATGCGCCTGGGGGCTAATCCCAATTTGCGGGTGTTTTTTCAATTAGACATAGTACTGTGGGTGCGCAATAGCGGTTTCTTCTCTAACCCCGCCGACCCACATGCGTTGGTAGAGGAGCTGCTTCGCTACTTGTTGCCAGCGCCCATCAGCGCCGATCGGTTTAACTATTTCTACGAAGATGTTTTCCTGAATCACCTACCGCCCTACGACTGGACGGACGAGTGGCAGACCTATCTGCAGACCAACAACGCTACGGAGGTGCGCATTCCTTTAGAGCGTTTGCTGAAAGCCGTGCTCTATTCGCAGGAGTTCCAGACGTTCTGAAAAACACCTATTCTCCTATCGTTTACTTTCATTTTACCACCACTCAACTATGAAACGGAGAGATTTTCTCAAGATAATGCCTGCCGCTGGCATCTCTTCTTTTGTGCTCAACGGCTTTTCCATGCGCCCCTTTGCCAACAGCCGTCTGGCTAAAATTATTAGCGGCTGCGACGATATCCAGGAGCGCGCTCTGGTACTCATCCAACTCAAAGGCGGCAACGACGGACTGAACAACCTGGTGCCCATTGCCCAGTACGACCGCTATCGGGCCTTGCGACCCACTACAGGCCTGCTGGAAAGTGCCTGGATAGAGTTGGACAGCACGCTCAAAGACAGCAAGCGCGTAGGGCTACACCCGGCTATGATAGCCCTAAAAGACCTCTACGACCGAGGGTGGCTTAGCATCGTGCAAGGTGTGGGTTACCCGAACCCTAACCAGTCGCACTTCAAGAGCACCGACCTGTGGCTTACTGGTGGCGACGGCACACCCGCCAATTACAGCATTGGCTCGGGCTGGATGGGGCGCGCTTTGCAGGCTCTCTTTCCCGATGTGGAAGGTGCCCCGACGCCTACTATGCCCGATCCGCTGGGTATCCAGGTTGGCGATACTAACCCTTCGCTGGGCTTCCACTCGGAGTCCGAACACCAGAATGCCATCAACCTCAGTGGCCAGGACCCAGCCGGCTTCTACTCGCTAATACAAACCATCGGCGGCGCTCCGGTGCTAGACGCTCCCGACAGCGAGCACGGCGAAGAATTGGCCTATATCATGTCGGTAGAGCGCAGTGTCAATAAGTACGCCAAGCGCATTACCGAGGTGTTCAATGCCGGCACGAACGCCGGCACTTATCCAAACACTTCTTTGGCCAACCAATTGAAAACTATCGCTCGTCTCCTTCGAGGTGGCAGCCGCACTAAGATTTTCCTCTGCAGCATAGGGGGCTTCGATACCCACAGCGCACAAGTAGACTCGGGCAATACGGCCTTGGGCGCACATGCCGAGCTGCTCAGGACGCTTTCAGAGGCCATTCGTTCTTTCCTGGAGGACTTGGAAAAAATGTCTATCGGCCATAAAGCTGTCGTGTGCACTTTCTCTGAGTTTGGCCGCTGCGCTGCCGAGAACGGCTCCTTTGGCACCGACCACGGCACGCTGGCACCTATGTACATTGCCGGCAAAGGTGTCAACCCAGGCGTCCAGGGTACCAACGTCAACCTTAGCGACCTGACCAGTGATAACCAGCTCAAAGGCACCCAACACGACTACCGCCAAGTCTTTGCTACCTTACTGCAGGACTGGCTCGGTGCCAATGACTGGGTTATCGGCGAAAGTCGCTTTTCAGTCTATGCCAAAGTACCGCTCATCAGCCCGGCATATGCGGTGGACCCCCAGTGCTACTACGGCGGCTCGACCACTATCGTGGACGATTTCGAGACCATTGGCGAAAAACTGCAGCTTTATCCCAATCCCGCGCGCATTACGAGCGAGGTGCTCTTCCGCTCGACCGATGCCTACGAGGCGCACCTCAGCGTCCATAGTTTAGGCGGCTCGTTGCTGCACTTCCAGCGCGTGCAGGTCGTGCCGGGTGACAATGCTTTCCTTCTGGATGTCTTCGACATGCCTGCGGGTACTTACGTCGTGCGTCTGGAAAATGCGCTCACTGGCGCTGCCAAAGTAGCCAAAATGAGCGTCGTCCGATAGCACTCCACCGGGAAGCGGTGGATTACCTGAGGGGGTGGCGCTTGACTGGGCCAGCCCGAAAAAACAAGAGCCGGCAGTGCGAGGGTGCACGGCCGGCTCGGCGCTTTCTTACAGTATATCCGCAGTGTGTGTATGAAAAAGGTAGGGTGCTTTTCAAAAACAGCCCCCCTCCCTCTCTCATTTGAAAGGGCCGGAGGGCCCCCGCCTTCGGTTTATTCTTCATCACCGCCCTTGCGGTGCTTTTTTCGATGCTTTAGCTCTTATACGAGTGGGTGGCTCTGGCGTCACGGCGCACTCCTTCCGAGCGCTTATTTCTGGGCACAAATATATGACCTTTTTCCATAAAAAAAATTTTTGCGCCTTTTTCTTAGAAAAAAGCGCCGATTCCTAAAAGAAGAAGTTTCGCTACTGTCCACCTGCAGGTGGTCTGTGTTAGCTTTTCTTTGGTTCAGGTGCTCCGGTGTTTGTGGCTACTTTTGCCCAAAACATCGATAACGTGAGTAAGCTATTGACCTTTTGGCTGTGCCTGGCTGCTGCTTCTGCCAGCACCCAGAATGCCTGGCAGACCCTGCAGCCGCTCACCGGCACCTGGAAAGACCTGCGCCACCACACAGTAGAGCAGTGGGTGCGGACAGCGCCCGACACGCTACAAGGCACCATTTACGCCCTGACCCAGGAAGAGCCGTTGGTGCGCGAGCGCATGGTGCTGTTTCGCCGGCCGGATGGCCGCATCGTTTATCGCGCTGCCGCCTCCAAGCCGCATGCAGACGCGTTAGTGGACTTCCCGCTGGTGTTCTTTTCAGCCTCGTCGTGGACGTTTGAGAACGGAGAAAACGACTTTCCCAGCGCGATTGAGTACTGGCTGTTGGACAGCACCACCTTGCGCGTAACGATGAGCGGCCTGGAAGGGGAGCCGATAGAAAAGACGCTCAGCCGGGTGAGTGAAGAGATACTGCGCCTGCGCCCATCGCTGCGTGGCTATGAAGTTCTGGTGTGCAATCGCAAGGGTGCTGCCATTGAGCGCTTCGATGCGTACACGGGGGAATATCTCGGGCGGCTTTACGCGGGGGCGGTGCACCATCTCTGCGCAGGGCCTGACGGCTACTTATACGCGGCAGCGAGGGGCACGGCACCTTCGGTCTTGCGAATAGCTCCGGCAAGCTCGGGCGGTGCTCAGCCATTCTCCAGTGGGTATTCATTGCAGGCGCCGGCGTGTCTGGCTTTTGGCCCCGACGGCCACCTATACGTCGCCGAAAAGACCGGCGAGGTGCTTTGTTTCGAGGGCGCCTCCGGGCGCTTTGTTCGCCAAGTAGCGGAAGGGTTGGCCGACCCCATGGCGCTGGCTTGGGATGAGCGCGGGCAGCTCTATGTCGCCTGTGCGGGTGGACGCGGCGTATGGCAGGTACCCTTGGATGGCTCACCTGGGCGCTGCGTAACGCCGGAGCGAGGTCTGAGGGCGCCGACGTCGTTGTGTTTTACGCGCAGCGGCGAGATGGTGGTGGCTGATGCCGATGACATTTCCATCAAGCGCTTTCGGCGAGCAGGCGATACCTGGGCGTATGCAGGCCCTTTGGCCACCGGTTTTGGTTGGGCTGAAGGACTGGCTATTGGCCCCGACGGCTTCCTCTATGGCTGCGACACTCGGATGAACCTGGCCAAAAAAATAGACCTGACTGTCGGCGATGACTTGGGCGTTTACCTGAGCAGTAATGTCCTCAATGGCCCGGTTGCATTAGTTTTTAGGGAACGGGAGGAAAAATAGAACACACCGGCGCATGCGGGGAGCAGGCACTCATTCATACCGCAGCGCCTCGATGGGGTCGAGGCGGGCTGCTTTGAGGGCGGGATAAAAGCCCGAGGCAATGCCAACAAGCATACACAACACAAAGCCGAGGAGCATCCATGCCCAGGGCACGAGGAAGGTGCCGCCGAGGAGAAGGGTGACCACATTGCCTATTACAATACCCAAGGCGATGCCCGCCACGCCGCCCATTTGGCAAATGACGACGGCTTCAGTGAGGAATTGGTTGAGGATGTTTTGGCGAGTGGCGCCCAGCGCTTTGTAAATGCCGATTTCGCGCGTGCGCTCGGTGACGCTCACGAGCATGATGTTCATTAGTCCAATGGCAGCGCCCAATAGGGTCATTAGCCCAATGGCAATAGTGGCTAAGCGCAGGTTGGTGGTGTTTTCTTTAAAAATGGCGACGAGGCTGTCGCTAGCGAAAATTTCGAAGTCATCTTCCTGGCCAGGGCGCAGCCCGCGGATTTGACGGAAGAGGCCGGTGGCTTCGGATTTGGCTTCCTCCAGGTCAGGTGCGTGGTGGACGGAAACGACCAAGTCGTAGTTGGTCTCGGTAGTTCCATACTGAGCGCGCACGTTGACCAGCGGTGCATAGACAGCGCGGTCGGCCTGGCTGTTCATCGCCGCGCCTTTGGAGTATAGCACGCCGACCACGCGATATCGCCGACTCCCAACGAGCACTATCTGGTCGAGCGCGCGCTCAGGCTGGTCGTCGAAGAGGATTTTCACGATTTCGCGCCCTAAGATGATCTTACTATGGCCATCTTCCACCTCCGCTTTGGAGAAGTTGCGCCCAAACTCGATGTCCAGCCCTTTGGCGGCGAAGTAATTTTCATCCACCCCAATGAGGCTGATGTTCGGGTTGGTCTTTTCTGCGCCAAACTTCACGGTAGCCAAGTCGGTCGCCTGTAGGGAAACGGACACTGAGGCGGGAAAATCGAAGCGCTCTTTAAAGCGCATAGCCTGCTCAAAGGAGATGGGCTCGCTCTGCTTTTGGCGGATGCCGCCGCGGCTGCCGCGCACGGTGCCCCATTTTTGGTTGATGCTGAACGAATGAGCGCCCAAGCCGGAGAAGCTATCGTTGAGCGAGTTGGCAATGGCGTCAATGGCCGTGAGAATGCCCACCAACGCCATAATGCCAAAGGCGATGATGGACAGGGTCAGACCCGCGCGCAGTAGGTTGGCGCGAATGTTTCGAAGGGCTAGCAGTAGAATTTCCGAAAAAGGCATAAAACCTCCCGTCGTTAGAGGGTTTGGGCGTTGTGTCTGCGCCTTTCAAAGGTAGGGTGAGCGCCGCTGTTGGTGCCTCCTTTTTGAGCAGCGAGATGGTTTCTTCGATAAATGGGCGCTCTGCTTCGAGCACCGACGGAGAATACCTCTCGCTTATCTTTGCTGAAATATCCGCGTTTTCCCATCACATGAACGCCTCGCGCCTCCTCTTGCTGTTGTTAGTGGCCAGTTTGAACACTCACGGCCAGACGCTGTCGAGTGTTCACACCCGCTGGAGCAACTCTTTTGTCGAATGGGAACTGTATGCCTATGCTTCCGACGAGACAGCCTACGACGAGGAAGAAGGCGAAGTGCCCGAAGAAGTTTTTTTGGGCGAGTTGAAACTCCGCTGGTTGCCCATGCGCGAAAACTGGGCGGAGTGGGAGTTTTCCACACCTGAAGAAGAAGGCACCATTCGCATGAAGTGGAAAGACGACCCTACCCAGTGGGAATTGCGCACCTATCGCGGCGCTGTGGTTACCATGCGCACCCTATGGCCCAACGACTTCACCGAGTGGCGCATCACCAACAACAATTTCGACCTCACCCTGCGTAGTCGCTGGAAAAACCAGCTGAACGAGTGGCTCGTGGACGATACCGCCCGCGGTACCTTTCGCATGTACACGTACTTCGAAAATGACCCGCGCGACTGGGCTATTGATGACAAACTGCATTCTTCCGTCAGTGCACCTATGAGAATGGCCCTCATTTTCTTAGTGCTCTTCCACTCGTCGCCGCGCTTTTAAGTGTTTTGCAGCTCTCTTCCAGCAGCCGTTTCAAGGGTGAAGCACGATCAAGCGCCAGGGTAGCGATGTGCCTTGTGGGTTTTGCAGCCGGAGGAGATAAGTGCCTGCCGGCCAGTGTGCCGTGGAAAGGGTGAGGCCCCCCGAGGCACTCGCCCCCACCGGCCAGCGACCAACCAGACGGCCCAGGGCATCCTGCGCAGTTAGGTACACTGTCTCTGTAGCCTCTGTCGACGCCTCCCAAAATACACGGGTCTGTTCTTCGGCGGGGTTGGGCATTGCCCACAGCGATAACGGCTGAGCCGGCAGAGGTTCGGGGGCTGCTACGGTGATCAGGTCTTCGTACTCCACGGCGATATCGTCCATATAGAAGCCGTCCAGTTCCAGTTTGTCGTCGCTCTTGAGCAAAAACTCCAGGCGGAAGGTTTGCCCGATGAGGGCAGACAGATCCATGCTTTCCTGGACCCAGGCGTCCTGTTCGCTGTCAAAGATTGGCTCGCCTTTGGGCTGTCGCCCAATGCCTATTTTCGTATAGCGGCCGCACAAGGGCAGAGTAGTGCCGTTGCCAAGGGCACGCACCTGTACGTAATCGAAGTACGGCTCTATTTGCCAGCGGGCGCAAAAGCGGAGTCGCGGGTTTACCGCATGGGAGGGCAGGGAAAGAGTGTTTGAAACAAGTCGTGTTTCCACGTTGGACGCATAGTTGCCATCAGGCGAGTCCGTAAAAGCTGCAGGTTCGCTACAGAAGCGCTTGTCCGTCGGGCTCCAGCTGCCTGACCACCCGGCGAGGGTGCTGGCGCTGTGGCTGAAGACGGTTCGCACGATGCCGCCGTAGGTTTTGCGCAGGGTATCGGTGTGCGTGTATCGGCTGTTGCTCACCTGCAGCAACAGCACTACTTCCTCGCCGGGCAGGGTAGTGCTTTCCAACAACAGCTGGAAGGTGAGCCGGGTTTTGGCAAATAAGGCCGGCGACAGGGTCTGCTGGGGTGGGTAAATCGCCTTCACTTGAGGTGTCAGTGGCGTTAGCGACACCGTAAAAGCGTCCTCCAAAAGGCCATAGCGGGTAAATTCGATATCGATGGAAGGCTGTAGGCTGCTCAAAAAATGCGGGCTGTCGTCCTTAGCTTCGCCGTAGGAGAGCGCACTGAGCGCAGTGGCCATATTGGTCCACACATTTTGGCGGTTTAGCGCCTCTATTTCGCTGGGCATAGGCCAAAAGCCCGTGGTGCCTACCTCTGGAGTAAAGGCGTACGCGCCCGTGGCTGCGTGCATCCAGTCGTCCGACACGCCATTGACGGCGTAGCCCACTGTTTGGCTTGGGGTGCCCGCTTTATAGCGGTTTTCTCGCGTAAACAGGCGCCCATACTCGGCAAAAGCGGGGTCGGCAATCAGGTTACTGTAGCCCCAAGGGAAGATAAGCAGATTGCCATGGGTATGATAGTTCTGCACGAAGGCAAATTCGCGTTCCAGCATAAAGTCCCGAAGGGCCTGCAGCTCTGGCTCTGAGAAAGGCGCCGGGCCGCGGTAATTTTGTGCGGAGGGCGTGGGTGAAGAGCCGGTGTTGTCCAGTCCCCACAGGTGGCCGTAGTTGCGGTTAAGGTCTACGCCAAAGGTGCCATTGCCGTTGTCTCGGCGGTTTTTTCGCCACATACCACCGCCTATTGGGTTGGTAGCCTGGTTGAAAGCGTAGCCGTCGGGATTGAGGCAAGGGATAAAATAGAGTTCGGCGTGGTCTACGATGTAGCGCACAAGTGGGTCTGCAGTATAGTTTTCCAGCAAGTACCACATGAAATAAAGCATTTGGCTGGCGCTGTTGGGCTCGCGGGCATGGTGCAGCGCAGTGTAGAGCACCTCCGGCTCCGGCTCGTCCGTATCGGGATTGTCCGAAAGGCGAACGTACCAGATGCGCCGGCCTTCCCATGTGTGAGCCGCCGCAGGGGTCAGTGGCTGGCGAGCGCTAATGAGGTGTGGAAAACGCGCGCGCATGGCGTCCAGCACGTCCATCATTTCCTCCAGCGTATGATAGCCGCCCATGCTGCCGTAGGTGTAATGGCTTGGCGTTGCATATGGCTTGGGCGAGACAGGGCAGGGCGTGCTGCGCGGTTGTGACTCTTTCAAGCGCGCTTCATAGTCTTTTTGTAAGTCGTCTATCCAGATTTTTACCGAAAACCCTGCTTGCTGCACCTGGGTCAGCTCCGACTCAGACAAATCAGCTACCAACAACGTGCCCGGCAGGTACAACCCGTGGTCGGTTTCTATGCCCAAGCGGGCTACATCGGTAATGTCGCGCCCTTGCAGCAGTATCCCTGCGCGCACATAGCGCTCGGCAACTTGGGAGAATAAGGGACAGGAGCACAGCCAGGACGAGACGATAAAGAGATAGAAGAACCGCAGCATGTGTGTTTATTTTTGAGTTAGAAGCCATTAGGCCGTGAAGATACCTAACGGCTTTCTATGGGTAAGGGTTGCTGCAGAAAGCAGAAGTACTGTGGAGGATAATAGCTCTCTCGGCGCCTCTCTAGGCCGAGCATGGGGGCCTCCCTTGAGTGAGGCGGCTGGTTTCTTTGGGCGGGTTGTTCCTTCAATTAGCCACAAAGTACATGTCAATGGTGCCTTTGTTTTTAGCTTCAATCTTTCCCCGGTATTGGCAAGGGTAGTACGCCTTGGCTACTTCATACACCTCGCCGGAGATATTGATGCGTCCGCCTACGCCAGCCTGCTCCACGCGAGCAGCTACGTTGACGGTGTCGCCCCAGATATCGAAGGCGAACTTGCGCGAGCCAACCACGCCGGCCACCACAGGGCCTCGATGTATGCCAATGCGCGCATCGAAGCGCGGCAGCCCTTGGCGTTCGCGGTCGGCATTCCAGGCATCGAGCCACTGTTGCATTTCCAGCGCCGCGTTAATCATCTCGCGCACTTGAGCATCAGCACCCTCCACCAGCCCACCCGCACACATGTAAGCATCGCCGATGGTCTTAATCTTTTCCAGCCCATGGCGGGCGATGATGTCGTCAAAATGGTGAAAGCAAACATCCAGCTCATTGACCAGTTGCTGCGGGCTGAGTTGCTCGGCTATGCGGCTGAAGCCGACAAAGTCGGCGAAGAGCACCGTAACGTTGGGATGGAAGCGCGCCTCGGTCCTTCCCAATTTTTTCAACTCCTCGGCTACGCGCTGAGGCAAGATATTGAGCAACAGCTCTTCGGAGCGTTGTTGCTCTTGGCGGATGAGGGTATTTTTTTCGGCTAGGATGCGCGCGTGCTGCCGAGCGCGGAAGTAGCTAAAAGCAGCGCCTACAGATAGCAGCAGCAAAGCGGCCATGATGGCGTAGTAAAACCGGCGATTGCTCTCCGCTTCGCGCAAGGCCAGGTGAGCATTGGTCACGGCGAGCGAGTCCAGTCCGCGGCGATAGAGCGCGGAGTCGAGCAGAACGCGCTGCTGCATGAGGAGCATGGCGGCTTTCATTTGCTCCTGTGTCATTTGCTCTAAGGCGGCGCTTTGTTCAGCCAGTTTGCGCTGGAGTGCTTGGCTGTTGCGCAACAGCTGCTCCCGGTTAGCTTGAAAGGCCTTCTCTTGCTCGGCTAATTGCTGTTTAGCTGCCTCCAATTCCTGGCGCAACTGCACCGGAGGTGCTGTAGGCGCTGGTGGGCGTTGCCCTTGTGGCGTACCTCCTTTTAAATGAACAATTTGGGCTGCCCAGCTGGAGGCTTCGCGCTCATCGCCAGCGCGCAGGGCCAGTTGGCGCAATTGCTCCAGATTGTCCAGCTGCAAGGCCAGGTTGACGATGTTGTTTTGACGCAGCACGCGGAGGCTTTGCTCGAACGGTGCATTGGGGCGCCGCTTGTTGCCTTGCACGCGCGCATGTCCGATGCGGTTGAGGGCCACAGCGCGCCATTCCGGTTGGCTGAGCCGGTCGCTCAAACGCTCGGCGTCCTCACCCGCTTTGATGGCCTTTTCAGCCTGGCCAGCAGCGAGATGGGCATCCGCCAGCGCAATGAGCAGCTCGATGCGCGGTACGCCGCTGGCGCCGGTGAGCTGTTCCTCCAACGACCGGATGGAGGTATTTTGGGCGATGAGGCTAAGGCTAAAAATAAGAAAAACAACCAGCAGCACGGCCAGCAGAAGTCGAGGAAAGGACATGGGTCGGAAGATCTGTTTTCGCTGCGTAAGGTACGGCAGAATGATAGAAAGGCATGTTTCTAAAAGAAAAGGGAGCTTCGCAACGAGAAACAAAAAGCAAACCACTTGAGGACGTAGTTCCTCAAGCAGACAAAAAAACTCGAGTCACCTTGGCCACAGCGAGAGGCGCGCCTCTTGGCACAAGGTGCTACAACGTCTGCGCCTTACCTTTGCCTCATAGCACAACATTTTTAGATAGAGTTGTATGGCACTTGCAACAAGTTGGTCAGAGTACTTCGAGCAGAATCGCCGCGCCTGGGATATGCGCTTGCCCGTGCACTTGCGCTCTGCTTTCTACGATGTAGAGACGTGGAAGCGAGAAGGCGGCATTAGCTTGACGGATATTGAATTGCGCGAGGTGGGCGATGTACGCGGCCAGTCGTTATTGCACTTGCAGTGCCACTTCGGGCAGGATACGCTATCGTGGGCGCGCTTGGGGGCGCAGGTCACAGGCTGTGATTTCTCAGAACCAGCCATCGCTGAGGCGCGCCGATTGGCGGAGGAACTGTCGCTATCGGCGTCGTTTGTCTGCTGCTCGGTGTACGACTTGCCGCAGCATCTCAACGACCGTTTCGATATTGTCTTTACGTCCTACGGCGTGTTGGGTTGGTTGCCCAACTTGGAGATATGGGCAGACGTAGTAACCCACTTTCTAAAGCCGGGGGGCTTCTTCTACCTCGCCGAGTTTCACCCTGTGCTCTGGATGCTCGACGAGGAGATGCAACATCTCAAATACCCTTATCACAACGCCGGCGTTATTGAAAGTGTCTTGACAAGCACCTATGCCGACCGTTCCTCGGCGTTATCGAGCCTGGACTACTCTTGGAACCACAGCTTGAGCGAAATTATCAACCCGCTACTGCAGCGCGGCCTTCAGCTGGAATTTTTCCACGAATATCCCTACTCGCCGTTTCCGTGCTTTTCTAATACGGTGCAGGGCGCCGATGGTCGTTACCGTATTCGAGGGTTAGAGAACGTATTGCCCATGATTTTCTCGCTGCGCGCGCGCAAGCCCGCCGACTGCTAAGAGGACATGACCATCCACCCAAAAGCGGAGCGTCACCAGAGTGGTTTAGGCCAATTCGACAATGGTTACGCCATCGCCACCGAGTTCGGGCTCAGGGTGATAGGTGCGGGTGATGTGGCGGCCATACTCGCGGAGTTTTTCTTTCACGACGCGGCGCAAAACCCCTACGCCTTTGCCGTGCAGGATGCGGAGGGTGGTAGCGTTGGCCAGCAGGGCGTTGTCTACAAATTTTTCCAGCACGCGCATGGCCTCGTCGGGCGTCATGCCGCGGATGTCAATTTTGTTTTCAAAGACGGCCGTCTTCTGAATGTCGGCGGACACACCAGAAGCAGGTGACGAGGCAGGGGCTGCGACGGGCAGCAGGTCGCGCACATCCGCTTTGACAGTAATGCCACCCATGACCAAATGGACTTTGCTGCCTTTAATGGATTCGATGCGGCCAGTGGCTCCCCCTGCGCGCAGGCGAGCATAGTCGCCCACTTGGAAGGCTCGGGGCGCCGCGGAGGGCTTTTTTTCTTCCAGTTGGACGACTTCGGCGTGGATGTCGTCAATCTGGTTGGCGGTTTCGGCGCGAGACAAGCGCAATTGCTGGGCTATTTGTTGAGCGCGCTCGAGGTTTCGCTCTTCGCGCAATTCGCGCACGATTTTGTCCACCTCGCGGCTGGCCTGGGCGCTGACGCGGAGCTCGAACTCTTTCTGATCAAGTTTGAGGCGCTTGCGCTTTAGCTCCAGGTCGTGGTGCATGCTGTCGTAGGTCTTGATGAGGCGGTCGAGGTTTTGCTCTCGCTCGCGCAGGTTGCGCAGGAGTTCTTCCAATTCTTGTTTTTCGCGCTGCAGTTCAATCAGCAAGTCGTCCACAGCGGTCTCGCTGCCGGTACGCTTGCGGGCGTAGTCAATGACGCGCTTGGGCAGGCCACTTTTGGCTGCAATTTCAAAGGCGTAGCTGCTGCCCGGACGCCCTATTTTGAGCTCATACGTAGGCGAGAGGGTGTCCTTGTCGAAGTGCATGCAGCCGTTCAGGATGCCTTCGTGGCGAAAAGCAAACACTTTGAGGTTGGAGTAGTGAGTGGTAATGACAGCATATACCCCTTTGCGGTAGAGCTCCTGTAGAATGGCTTCGGCAATGGCGCCGCCGGGTTTGGGGTCGGTGCCGCTGCCCATCTCGTCGATGAGCACCAAGGTGTTGGGTGTGGCGTGCTGGATGAACGTGCGCGCGTTTTGCAAGCGGGAGGAGTAGGTGCTCAGGCCGTCATCTAGACTTTGCTGGTCGCCGATATCGGCAAAAACTTGCTCAAAAAGGCCCAGCTCACTCGTCTCATGCACAGGCACCAACAGGCCGCTTTGTACCATGAGCTGGAGTAAGCCCACCGATTTCATGGCGACGGACTTCCCCCCGGCATTAGGGCCGGACAAGACGAGGATATGGTTTTCAGGATGCAGGCGCAAATCAAAGGGAATGGTCTTCTTGCCACCTGCTTTATTTTTCAAAAACAGCAAGGGGTGGTAGCCCTTGCGGATACTAATGATAGGCTTTGGGCGCAATATGGGCATGTTTGCCCGCATTTCCAAGGCCAATTGGGCTTTGGCCTGGATGACTTCCAGCCGCACCAGGACCTCCTGATAGAGGCCGAGCAAGTCGGCATAGGGGCGGATGCGTTGGCTAAGTTGGCGCAGGATGCGGAAGATCTCGCGGCGCTCTTCGGCTTCCAAGTCGAAGAGGTCGTTGTTAATCTCAATAATGGGCTCCGGTTCTATAAACACTGTGCGCCCAGTGTCGCTTTCGTCGTGCATGATGCCGCGAATTTTGCGGCGGTGTTCGCTGGGCACGGCCAGCACGCGGCGCCCATTTCGGATGCTTTCGGGCGCCTCGGACAGCCAGCCCTTATTGCGGTACTCAGCCACCAATTGTCGGAAGCGAGTGTCGAGCTCGCGCATTTTGTTTTGTTGTTCGCGTCGAATGCGCACCAGCTCGGGCGAAGCGTCGGGCCGGATGTCGCCCTTGTCGTCGAAGACTTCCTCCAGGGCTTTCAAGAGCGCCTCCTCGTAGGGTAGGTGCTTGACGTGAGCGTATAGCTTGGGGTAGATTTCCTTTTTCGGACCGCTGAAGAAGCGAAATACGCCTCGGATGAGCACCAGCACACGCCGGATATCTTGAAAAGCTTCTAACGACAGAGTGTATTCGGGCACGGCCAACAAGCGCAAGGCAGGGCGCAGGTCAGCGAAGGTTTCTATCGGCAGGCGCTCGTTTTTTTCCAACAGCAGCTTGTAGTCCCTTACTTCGCGCAGGGCAGTGTCTATGCGCTCAAAATCGAGCATAGGCAGAGTGGCGCGCAACTGTTCGACGCCCATGGGGGTAAGGGCGTGCTTTTCTAAAAGGTCGAGTATGCGATCAAATTCGAGCTTGTGCAGCACATCGCGCGGCTCGAAGTGTATGTTTTTTGCGTCCATTGGCTGCAAAATTACGGCGCCTTCAGGGTTTAACGCTTTGGTAAGAAAATAGCCAAAAGAAACGAACGACCTTTGATGCGCTTTGGAAACATTAACACAAAAACATTTACTATGAAAGCAAATCTGCTTTTTTTACTGCCCTTGTTGCTTTTTACTGGTCTTTTAAGTTTTAGGGCAAACGCTCAGGATGGTACGTTGGACGCTACCTACGGTGTGGGCGGCCGCGCTTTGACTCCTGTACCTTCCTTTTTTATTCAGGGAGGTCTTTTAGCGGTTGACGCCCAAAATCGCGCCGTGGTGTGTGGGGTGGTAGAAGACGGTTATTTTGCTACGCGCCTGCTTGAAAATGGTCAGGTGGACCCATCGTTCGGAAACGCAGGTATTGCTGTCGGTATGCCGGACTCGGGTCTAACTCAAGACATACAAACGGCGCTGGCTCTACCTGGCAACAAAACGCTCATTGTCCTCAATGCCTATGGTCAAGACACTGTTGACGAAACCCGCTTGTTGGTGCTCGATGCTTCAGGTCAGTTAGACCCGACGTTTGGAGTGGGCGGCCTAGCTCGCTACGACTTCAACCCAGGCACAGGTGAAGAGTATTTCACCGCTGGGGTGGTTCAACCCGATGGTAAAATTGTGCTCGCGGGCTTCACGATTTCACCGACAGCGGATTTACCTCAGGGCTTGGTGGTGCGGCTCAACCCTGACGGAACGCTCGACCCAACATTTGGTTCCGGGGGACGGTTTGATGCGCCCGTCTTGTTGGTTTTCAGCCTTTTTTCAAGTATTCGCTTGCAGCCCGACGGCAAGCTCGTGCTTTCCGGTAGCACGGCTGACCTAAGTACGTTTGCGTTTTTGGGTATTATGTTACGCCTGAATGCCAATGGTCAGCTGGACTTCACTTTCGGGTCGGCGGGTGTCGTGCGGCTAAGCACCTTGGCGAGCCGCCTCAATTTCATTGCCGATATGGCGCGTGCTTCCGACGGAAAATGGG
>Ga0073932_1001934_pt1 | contig 35550 bp, 32 predicted proteins | sample DewCreD2012metaG_FD_76967 | JGI IMG/M metagenome (GOLD analysis project Ga0073932, IMG submission 76967) | Hot spring sediment bacterial and archeal communities from British Columbia, Canada, to study Microbial Dark Matter (Phase II) - Dewar... ...
AATCCTATCTAAGGGATGTTGCGTAAGCCTCGCCTACTTTTGACTACAAATTATTTGCCCGACTTTTCCTCAACCGTTTTTTACGAAAAAATCAGCGGTATACCTGCTTCTTGATACTTATGGGTAATGGACATCTTTAGAAAAGGGAGAGATAAAAATGAAAATTTTTTTAATTCCCCTCTTTCAAAGTGCCGTGATGAACGAAGTGAATTTTACGGTATAAAAGAGGGGCAATCACTTATCTTCTTTCCAATCAACAATCAGCAACCGGCAATCGGCAAGGTATTTATCTCCCCCTCACCTTTATCCGCTCCCCGTAGGGTAGAGGAAATTTTTAATTATCAATTGCCTTTGCCGATTGTCGTTTTTGGGCGACCACACAGGGTCGCCCCTACCAATAATCTCATTTCTCGCTCTCTTGCTCAATTCTCGCTCTCGCTCTAATCTCGCTCTCTTGTTCTCTTGTCATTCCTGCACAAGCAGGACTCCAATTTTTTTTCAATCCGCAATCAGCAACCGGCAATCGGCAAGGTATTTATCTCCCCCTCACCTTTATCCACTCCCCGCAGGGTAGAGGAAATTTTTTCCAATCTGCAATTGACATCCTGCAATCGGCAATGTAGTTATTTCATCTTCCAAATTTTCTAATTTCCTGATTACCTAATTGCCTGATTTATTTCAATTGTTGATTGCTTATTGCTGCTTGCTGTTTGTTAATATCTTTTTCGATTTTCATTCCTCGTTTTATAAATAATAAATCATAAATCTTACATTCCACATTTCACTTTTTTACTCTTTCTTATATTTCTTTATCAAAATCTTTGTCTTTCTTTCTTTTTTCTTTTCTTCTTCTAACTGCGACTGGTAGTATGGTTCGAGTTTTATGATTTCGTCAACTAATTTTTTCTGTTCCGGAGACATTTTTTTGTAAATATCAGGACTGTTTTTCATCATCTTTAAATTATTTATACGCTCAAGACGCCTTTTTAATTTATATTCTTTTGTTTTTCCCTGTTCTCTTAACTCCCTTACATATTTTATTTTCTCTCTTATATCTTTTATTTCCTTATAACGCTTTATAAAATTTTTACTTAATTTTCTTGGCCTGTCTGGTCCTAAATATTTTACTATTTTTGTCTCTTTATCTTTATCAAGTATTATTTTCTTTTTTATGTTTCCTTCTTTGTCATAACTTGCAACCTCTACCTGACCCTCATATACACCCACCAAATCTTCATCGCCTGTTTCAACTATTAACTCTGTTCCTTTTACAGCAGCCATTGCAAGTTTTGTTCTAACTGCAAATTCTTCTTTTTCAATTAATTTTTTTATTACACCAATTAATCTGCCTTTGATTAATTCAATTATTGTTTTGTTTTCTTTATCTCTTTTTAAATTTCTGATAACCAGTCTGCTATTGGGGTCTAATTTAATAATTGTGGCATCATCAAAAACAATTTCAACGCGCGAGTCATAGCCGGTTATAATCGTGTCGCCCTCATATAAAGGAATATAAATGTCAAGTATGGCTTCTCCTATATCTTTGCCTTTTCTTTTTAATTCACAGTCACCCTCATAATCATTTATATATGCAATTGAATAATCCACATTGTTTAAGGCCTTTGCATTTATAATTAAAAATAAAAACGAAAATAAAAAAACAAAAATTAATTTGTTTTTCATATTTTTTCTCCTTCCGTTTTTTTAATAAACATATATATATTATGACGTTTTATTATCCAATTTGTTTACAATATTCATCCTCTAAAAATCAGCAAAATCCCATTTATTATAACAAATAAAGAAACCAAAATCCCTGATATTTTACCTGCGTTTTGTGCTGTTTTATACTTACTTATTAGTCCGGAAAAAATAAATGGCAACAGATAAACTGATGTGCCTAAAAAGAAAAACAAAAAATAAATCAAAGAATTAATAATACTGTGTAATGAAACTGCATAAGTGAAAGCAGTTATAAAAGGCGGGCATATATTAAGTCCGCTTACCAGTCCTGCGCCAAAAGGAACTCTGATTGAAATATTTTTAAGTGGATAAATTTTTATCAAATTTGCAATACCGGATGAATATAAAAAAAGCATAACCCCTGCAATAATCATAAAACCACCTGTGATTTTTGAAGAAATAATAAAATCATTTAGAGCAACTCCTGTAACACCTGCAAATATGGCAACTGATATATAAGCAATTAATCTGCCTGATAAAAATTCTAAAATTATAAATGTGTTATTTTTTATATCCCTTTTTTCTGCAAGTAAAAAAGGAATAAGATATGGAGAGCAAATACCAAGACAGACAGCGCCTGATGATAATCCCACTAAAAAACCTGTAAAAATATCAAAATGCATAATTTAACCTGCAATCTTTAATAATTTTAATAAAATAACAATTGCATCAGGAATAAAAAAAGATGAAATAGCACCTGCAAATAAAAATACAGATAATGTAAAAATAATATAACTTATTTTCTCTATACTTTTGTTCTTGCTTTTTATGCCTATTGATATAGCATTATTTTCGCAATTATCCACACATTTACCGCATTTCACACAATAAGATAACACTTCATATTCTTTTGTTATTGCAAAATTCGGGCATACCTCAATACATTTACCACATTTTTCACATTTGTTAAAATCACGATAAACTTTAAATGGATTTATGCGGCCTGCAACAGAAATAAATCCGCCAAAAGGACAGATAAAAGAACAAAATGTGCGTTTTTTAAGTAACAAAGGCAAAACAACAAGGAAAATAATTCCAATAGAAACAAAAATTATTATTTGCATTTTATAAATGAATAAATCACCTTTATTTAAAAAAGCAGTTGTTAATTTATACGGACAAAACCATAAACAAAAAACCGGCTCAAATAAAACGATTGATGCAAGCATTAAAAAAATCCAAAAACCAACAGGAAAATCACGTATTATTTTAGGAACAGTATTTATTTTCAGAATTTGCTTTGAAAAAATTTTACTAAATCCCTCATCTATTCCGCCATAAAAACAAACCCAGGAACAAAAAGCCTGACCAACTGATAAAGTTGAAAAAATATATAAGACACCTATGGTATAAAATCCCCACTGTGACCAGCCATAAATAAATGCAGCTTTTAACTGGTCAAAAAAAGTAATTGCAAAATTTGAAGCAAGCGCTATGTGACATATCGGAACTTCCGGTGAATTTTCAAAAGGCGAGAAGAAAAAATCCTTTGTTGCTCCCCATAATTTTGTTTTATAAACAATGATAAAAGATATTGCCGTTGTTATAAAAAGAATTGAACGATAAAAAGAAATCTTACCTTTGTAGAATACAAAAAAAGATAATACACCTAAAAACAAAGAATAAATAATTTTGCCGGCAAGAAAAATACCACCCCTTTTTTCTGTTAATATAAAAAGCATAATAAAAAAAGCAGTCAGGCAAAATGAAAAAATCAAACTTTTTTTAAAGTCAAATTTATTATTCATTTTTTATTTTGTAAAAAATTAATTTTGAATTTTTATTTTTTTTATCATAAAAATCAATGTAAATAAGTGTTTTTTTATCAGGGAAATTTTTCTTTGCTTCATTTAAAACAGTTTCATCTTTTGACAGCACAGGATAAACCGAATTAATAAAAGATAATCTGTTATATAAATTATTATCATCGGTGATTGCCATTATACAATTTTTTGGTCTGTAGTCAGAAACAAACGAAACATCATTAAGTGATTTTGTTTTTACCACAATTATTGATTTATTTAATTTACAGGAACTTATGGCAGCACAATAAGAAATTATGTTTCTGAACTCTTTGTCTGTTTTTATAACTTCTTTTAATCTGCAATTATTCTTTTTTTCTTTTTCTGCTTTTAAAATTATCTTGTTCATAACTGAAACCGTCTTAAAAGGATATTTGCCTACTGATGTTTCAGCCGATAACATCAAAATATCAGCGCCGTCAATTACCGCATTATAAATATCTGTGATTTCTGCCCTCTGTGGAAAAGCAGAATTTATCATTGACTCCAGCATCTGAGTTGCAACAATTACTAATTTCCCTTTTTTATTTGCCTTTTCTATCATTGTTTTTTGCGCAAAAGGAATTACACTGTAGCCAGCTTCAACTGCCAAATCACCACGTGCAACCATTATGCCATCGCATAAATCCAGAATTTTATCTATTTGTTTTAATGCCTCAGGCTTTTCTATTTTTGCTATTATTATTGGTTTTTTACCTTTTATATAATTGTTTAATAATATTAAGTCAGATGCATCACGAACAAAAGAAAGACAAACCGCATCAACACCATTTTTTATTCCAAACCGCAGGTCGCTTTTATCTTTTTCTGTTAAAGCAGGGATTGGCAGTTTTATATTTGGCAGATTTACTCCTTTTCTTGATTTTATTTCTCCGCCTGCCAAAACACTGCAAATAATATTTTTATTTTTTATTTCATTTACTTTTAATTCTACAACCCCATCATTTATCAATATCTTTTGTCCCTTTTTTATATATTTATATAAATCTTTAACATCTATGTATATTTCTTTTTCACTTAAATTATTCTTTAAATTTTTAATTATTAATTCATCACCTCTTTTAACTGTAAATTCCTGTGGCAATTTTCCAATTCTGATTTTAGGTCCCTGTAAATCCTGCATAATTGCAACTGATTTATTTAATCTTTTACGTGCATTTTTAATGTTTTGTATGACTTTTTTAAAAAATTCATAATCGCCATGGGAAAAATTTAATCTAAAAATATTTACACCGCTTTTTATTAATTTACAAATAGATGAAAAAGACGATGTGGCAGGTCCTATTGTTGCAATTATTTTTGTTTTTCTTATCATATTGTTTCCTTTATAACCCAATTTAAATAATCACTGTTACCTTTTTTTATATCAAAAGAAATTATTTCAGGCACAGTATATGGATGAATTCTTTTTGTTTCCTTTATTAATTTGTCAATTAATGTTTTTTTTGTTTTTATTATTAACAGATTTTCCTTTGCTTTTTCAATTTTTCTTTTCCACCAGTAAAGTGATTTAACACCTTTTACAATATTAACACAGGCGCACAATCTTTTATTTAATAATTTATTTGCGATATTTTCTGCTTCTTTGTCTTTATCAATTGTTATGAAAACAACTGCTATTTGCATCTTTTAACCTCCTTTTTCAATTTTCAATTTACGATTTTCGGTTTTAAATCTCCCCGTTCCCCTCTTTACTACCGTAAAATTCACTTCGTTCATCACGGCACTTTGAAAGAGGGGCAATCACTTATCTTCTTTTCAATCCGCAATCAGCAACCAGCAATCGGCAAGGTAGTAATTGAATCTTCCAAATTTCCTAATTTCCTGATTGCCTAATTGCCTGATTTTTTTCATTTGCTGATTGCTTGTTGCTGTTTGTTGATTGTTAATATCTTCTTGATTCTGTTTTCGGGCGAACACATAGGTTCGCCCCTACAAATAATCTCAATTCTCGCTCTCGCTCTCTTGTCATTCCTGGCTCTGAATAAATCAGAGTTAAACTCAAGCAGTAATCCAGTTTTTTGTTTCTCCAATCAACAATTGGCAACCAGCAATTGACAATGTAGTTATTACATCACCACTTTATCCCTGCCTGATTTTTTTGCTTTATAAACATTTTCATCTGCCTGTTTAATAACTTTATGAATATTTGAAATACCATCTTTTGCAAATGCAACACCAATTGACATAGTAACTTTGATTGTTTTATTTTTAAATTTTATTGATGATTTTTTGACTGTTTTTCTGATTTTTTCTGCTTTATGAAAAGCATCCTCACCTGTCTTATCCCGTAAAAAAATTATTATTTCTTCTCCACCATATCTGCACACAACACCTTCTGGCAGGGATGTCTCCCTTATTATCTGTGCGACTCTATGCAAAACCTCATCTCCGGCAGTATGGCCATAAGTGTCATTTACTTTTTTAAAATGATCAATATCGCACATCAAAACAGCAAATTTTTCTCCCAGTTTTATATCAATAAGCCCATCAATTATTGAATTCATATATTGTCTGTTATAAATTTTCAACAGTGGGTCATAATGCGCTTTATGATGTAAACAGGTAATCCAGTGTGCAAACATGCCCCATATCAATAAAATACTCATTATTGGCATTAATAGTTTGACTTTGCCAATATAATTTATCTGAGTATTGCTGTAAAAAACAACTATTGCAAGTGCAACAATGATACTGCCGTAATTGTGTTCTTCTTCTATACTAAAAAATGAAAATAAAATAATCAAAGACAGTAAAAATAAATTAATTGAAAAATTATATTTATTAAAAAGAATAACAAATTCTGAGGGTGGTTTTAATGGCAGCGTTAAAATAATAATCTGATATAAAATAATATTAAGAATAAAATAGTCCAGGAAATTGTCTTGCCTGTGTTATATGTCACATAAGAGCTGGCTATAATAACAATAAGCAAATTAAGATTAAGCAGCGTTAACAAAAATTTAAGTGCAAAATTATCAGGAAGTTTTATTGATTTTGTATGGGGATTTAAAAACCCCATTATTTTTAATGAAGAAGGCATATTAATATCAAGTATTATAAAATTAATAATAAACGCACCTAAAACAAAAGCAGATAAAAGCATTTTAAATTTATAAATTTTAGGGTATGATACAATTGCAACCAGAAACACAACAGATGATAATAAAAGCATTAATATTTTAAAATTTACTTTTTTATATAAGACACCCATACTATCGCGATAAAAAACCTCAAAAAAAATAATCAATAAAAAAGAAACAATTATAAATTCTACTTTATACTTTTTTGCAAATGCAGCGATATCTTTATACATAATTTTACTCCAATTTATACAAGTGTTAAAATATTATAACACAAATCAATTATGTGATAATAGTTATTTAGAATATTTTTTATATATTTTTAATAATTGACAAAACATTATAAATGTTGATAAAATAAAGCAAATTATTTAATGGAGGGCTTGATGTGAAAAGATATTTTATATTGAAAAACTTAGTTTTGATTTTAGTTTTATTCTCTTTGATTTTTGTTGGTTGTGCTGCAAAGAAAACCAAAAAGGCGTTGCTAAAAGAAAAAGGACTGCTTTGCAGTTTTGAAACAGTCCCTTCTGAAATCTCAATAGGTGATTTTGACTGGGAAACTAATGGCTATGTAAAATTAGAACAGTTTAAAAAATACGCCACAAATGGAAAACATTCCTGTCAGGCAATTTTTTCAGTTCCTGCTGATTTTCTAACCACAACAAATGCTGCAAAAGTAACAGAATGGATTGCTCCAATGACTTTATCTATTTCCACTTTAACAAAATTAAAAGTCACTGATTGGAGCGAATATAAAAAATTTGCTGTTGATATCTATGTCCCCGATGACAAAGAAAGAAATTTTTTTATAAAATTTGTAGATAATTTTGGAAATGAATATGTTACTGCAAAACAAATAAAAAACGGGAGAAACAAATTAGAAGTTGCTCTTGATGAGGTTAAGACAGCAAGAATAAATACAAAATCAATTGTGATTTTATCATTATATTTAAATACTGTAAAAGAAGAAAAAGATATAATTCTCTACATAGATAATGTCAGATTGGTACCATAATAAATCATAATGAAAGATAAAACAAAATTAATATTTGATTTATTAAGAATAAAACAATGGATAAAAAATCTTTTAATTTATATTGCCTTGATTTTTACCAACAATCTTTTTAATTTAAAATTATTTTTAATAACTACAATTGGTTTTTTTTTACTTTGTTTTGCTGCAAGTTCTATATACATATTAAATGATATAAAAGACGCAAAAGAAGACAGGCACCATCCAAATAAAAAACATAGACCTATAGCAAGCGACAGAATAAAACCTGACCTTGCTTTAAGCATTTCAATAATTTTATTACTTACATCCCTTTTTGGCTCCTTTATTATTGAAAAAAATTTTTTTATTGTTATTTTAGTTTATATTTTGCTTTCTGTTGCTTATACATTTAAATTAAAACACTTAGTTATTCTGGATATTCTGACAGTTGCATCAAATTATGTTATAAGAGCGATCTCCGGAGCAATTATAATAAATGTGGCAATTTCACCATGGCTTTTAATATGCACTTCCCTTCTTGCTCTTTTTGTAATATTAGGAAAAAGAAGATATGAACTCAGTCTGGCATCAGCAATAAAACACAGAAAAATACTTGAAGAATATTCTATCCCTTTGCTTGATGAAATGATTTCAGTTACAACCGCATCCACCATATCTGCATATGCACTATATACTTTTACATCTGAAACAGCTTTGAGACATAATTATCTTTTACTTACAATTCCTTTTGTTTTATACGGCATATTCAGGTATTTATATTTAATTCATAAAAAAAATATGGGTGGAAGTCCTGAAAATATCTTTTTAAAAGACCTTCCTACAATTATCAACATTATTCTCTGGATAATGACTATTGTTATAATAGTTTATTTAATAAAATGATACTTACTGTTAATCTGAATTCAACCACTGATATAGTAATACCAATATCTGATTTAAAACTTTCAAGCGTCTCAAGAACTCCGTGGATTGCAGCATATCCGGGTGGCAAAGCAACAAATGTGGCACGAGCATTGGCATCATTAGGTGCAGATGTTACTACTACCGGTTTTTGTGGTGTAAATGATTTTGAGTCAATGAAAAAATTTCTTAATTCATGCAATGTCCATTCTGATTTTGTCAAAGTTAAAGGAGCAAACAGGCCATGCATAATCATAACTGAAACCATGGCAAAAAGAGAAACAATTATAAACAGTGAATCTTCTTTTAAAATAAATAACTCAGCATTATTTACCTTTTTAAAAAAATTAAAAAATCTATCGTCAAAATCAAAAATCACAATATTTTCCGGAAGTTTACCTCTATCTTTGCCTTTTAATTTTTATTATCGCGCAATTAATATATGCAATAAAAACTCTCTGACAATCCTTGATACCTCTGCTAAATATTTAAAACATTCAATAAAGGCAGGGCCATCTATAATTAAACAAAATTTGGACGAAATTGAATCCGGCTTTAATATTAAATTAAACACAAAATCCGCAATAAAAAAATTTTCTTTCAATTTACTAAAAAAACATAACTTAAAAGCAGTTATTATTACCCTTCATGAAAAAGGTGCAATTCTTTTTGAAAATGATACTTCCTTTTACTTTCCGGCATTAAAAATGGAAAATGCTATCTCTCCTGTTGGATGTGGAGATGCTTTTACTGCCGGACTCGCTTTTGGAATAGAATCCTGGAAAAATATAAAAGAAGCGGTAAAATTCGGAATTGCCTGCGCAACTGCAAATTTACAGCATTTTGGTTCCTGTTTTTTTACAGCAGCAGAGGCGCGAAGTTACATTAAAAAAATAAAAATATTAAATTACTAACGTTTCTTTACATTTATAATTAAGTCCGGATTTTTACCTTTATTTAAAACAATTGCAACTGCTTTTTCCTGCAAATATGTAGCTTCCACAGACACAACATAACCACCTATTGGCAATTGTTTAAATGTAAACCTGCCTGCACTATCTGTATATGTTGTATATATCTTTTCCGAGTGTTTATACATTGCTTTTACTCTTACATTTTTTACTGGTTCGTTTTCAAGCATTATTCTTCCTGTTAAATCTTCTTTTATCATTGATGTATCTTTTTCTTTTGTTGGTTGGGGTGTTGGTTTTATTTTTTTTGTTGATTTTAATTTTGGTGTTGGTTTAGGCGTTGGTTCCGGTGTATCTGTTGGTTGGGGAGTAAATGTAGGCTGCGGTGTAGGGGTATCTGTGGGTTGTGGTGTATATGTATCTGTTGGAGTAGGTGTGGGTTTTGTTTTTTTTATCTCTAAATACATTGGCTGTCCTGAAACATCTATTTCTGATGTTACCTCATTAAGTTCTGCATCAATAACTGCAATTTTACCTTTTTTATCACTTTGGTTATAACCTGCAACAAATACCATTTTACCAACCGATGTTTTACCAGCAACAACATCATAAGTAGAATAATCCACCCCTATTGATGCTGGTTTTTCATATCTTAATGTTTCAAAAATATCTATGCCATTTGAAACACCAACATAAATCAAATCACCCATTATATCCATACCCCTTGGACTATCTGTTGTCACTATTTCATTTAAAAGTTTTGCCTTTTTTACATCAATTACAGAGATGCTTGAGATACCCTCATTAGTAACAAATAATTTATTTCCATAAACACATAAATCCCACGGTTCTGTGCTAAAAGGCAGTATGCCTGTTAATTTTAATTTTTCCGTATCTAAAATTGCAATACCTTTCTGCCCTGCCAAACCAATAAATGCCTTTTTATTATCCTCTGATAAAGCTATGCAACGTGGCGATGCAGGAAGTTGAATTGGCTCTTCTGCGACACTGAAATCTGCAGTATTTATTACAGAAACATTTTTTGATTTTTCATTTGCAACATATATTTTTTGATTATCAGAACCTATGGCAATTGCAATCGGTGAATATCCGACACTTACAAAATCCGAATCAAGTGTTAAATTTTTGGTTTTTATTCTGTAAACAGAATTAGTATCATAACCTGTAAAATACAAATACTTATCATCGGGGGATAACTGCATCTGTTTAGCTATACACGGTAATTTTATGTCTTTTAAAATTTCATTTACAGAAATATCAATAACAGAGATATTCTTTGATTGATTATAAGAAACATAAAGATAGTTTGCTGAATAAACCGGAAATACAAATAACAAAACAATAAAAACATATAATGTTTTTTTCATAATTTCTCCTTATTTTTTCTTTTTTCTGCCCTTTATAAGTTTGGCTGCTTTTTTTGTTGTCCTTCTTATTCTCTGACTCATAAACTTTAACAAGACATCAACAACTTTAAATCCTGTTGCAGGATAATTTGTTTTTAATAATTTAAAAGTATCCATAGAAAGTTTAATAAGTACTGTTTCTCCTCCTGCTATTGCTGTTGCAGAGCGTGGAGCGCTTTCAATAAGTGCCATCTCTCCAAAAAACTCACCATCGCTTAATAATGCAATTTGTTTTTTTCTCTTAAGTGTTTCTTTATAAATTTTAACTGTGCCTTTTTTTATAATAAACATACTATCCCCAAAATCCCCCTCTGCAAATATCTTTTCATTATTTTTGTATTTTATCTCTTCACATATATTTGACAAAACCTCAATATCTTCTGGAACAAATTCCCTGTATATAGGATATTCAAGTAAAAAAGCAACATCAGTCATATCACTTTCTCCTTTTTTATATATTTTTAAATAATAAAATTTATTTGTCAAGCAGGGAATGTAATTTAATTACTTGATTTGAAAATTTTTCAAATCTTTCATATCTTTCAAATCTACCAAATCTTCCAAATTTTCTAATTTCCTGATTGCCTAATTGCCTGATTTATTTCAATTGTTGATTGCTTATTGCTGTTTGCTGGTTGTTAATATCTTTTTCGATTTTAATTCTTCGTTTTATAAATCATAAATCGTAAATCATAAATTATTTGATTTTCCAACCTCCCCCTCACCTTTTTCCTCTCCCCGCTGGGTCTGACCATTACCCACATCTTTATATAATAAGAAGCAGGTATATCCTGATTTTTGAGGAAAATTACGGGCGATTTGTAGCGTTGTCTAGTTTACTTACTCCCAATTTTAACGCCCTTCTTAATCCTATCCAAGGGTTGTTGCGTAAGCCTCGCCTACTTTTGACTACAAATTCTTTGCCCGACTTTTTCTCAACAGTTTTTTACGAAAAAATCAGCGGTATACCTGCTTCTTGATACTTATGGGTAATAGTGAGCCGCTGGGTAGAGGAAACTCTAATTGTCGATTGCCATTTGCTGATTGTCATTTTCGGGCGACCACACAGGGTCGCCCCTACCAATAATCTCATTTCTCGCTCTCTTGCTCTTAATTAATGGATTCCCGCTTGCGCGGGAATGACATTTCTTGTTTGCAATCGTTGATTTCTCTTGTCATTCCTGCACCTGAATAAATCAGGTGTAAACTCCAGCAGGAATCCAGTTTTTTGTTTTTTCAATCGGCAATCGGCATTCGGCAAAGTAGTTATAAATTTCACATTTCATATTTCACATCTTATATCGTAAGTTTCTTTACTGTCTGATTTTCCTTTTAGATGGAAATAGAACACCTGTCTTCTTCTCAACCTTCTTTTACGAATAAGAAAGTGGTATACCTGCTTCTTGATACTTATGGAAAACGGACAGTTTAGAAGGATTTTTCAATTTCTTATGAATTTTTTCTGTACTACCCCATATAAGTAAAGCTATACTTTCCTTTTTATTAAAATCAAATATTCTATAAAAACAAAATCTTTTTAATTAAACCAATATTTTTGTGTTTCTTATTTTTACTTTTTTGACAAATTTCTTCATAACATCCGCAAAATTTTTTAATACTTCTTCCGGATATGGTTTTACATCCTTAAAACTACTTTCCAGTGTCATAGAATTTTCAAATTGCTGAATAGAATACAATTTAGCACCTTTTATAGTTTCGCCAATTTGTCTTATATCTTCCTCTTCTACTAATCCGGGAATAACAGTAGTTCTGAATTCATAATCAATTTTTGATTTTTTTAATATTTCAATTGACTTAACTATTTTTTGGACATCAACATTTATACCGGTTGCTTTATTATATTTATTTATAGATGTCTTAATATCCATTGCTATGTAATCAACCAACCCTGCCTCAATTAACATTTGTATCTTTTCCGGTATGTATCCATTCGTGTCTATTTTTACAAGTAACCCAATATTTTTTATTTCTTTCAAAAAGTTCGGTAAATCATCCTGCAATAATGGTTCGCCGCCGGTTATACAGATAGCATCAATAAAGGATTTCCTTTCTTTTAAATCATTTAAAATATCATTTTCATTAATAACTGTATGATTTACAAAAACAAGCCCTGGATTATGACAAAAAGGACATCTAAAATTACATGGTGATGTATAAATTACCGAAGATATTTTATTTGGATATTCTATTAATGAAACACCTATAAAACCATTTATCCGCATTGCTTGATATTTTTAAGAGGTATGTACTTTTTCTTCTGCTGTTAATATGTCAAACATTTCTCTTTCGCTGAATTCTTCCTGTTTTCCGTTGTTCCATTGTTTTACCGGCCTGAAATAACCAACTATTCTGCTATAAATCTCACATTCTGTTCCTTTTACATTTGCTAGTTCTTGTTCCAATTTTTCAATTTCAATTAAAATTTCCTTTTTTTCCATCCTCTCCTCCTTTTATACTGTTAATTTTTCTTTTAATTCCTGTATTTTATTTCTTATTTGTGTTTTTTTCTCTTCAATACACAAAGGACATTGATAATGCTCACCTGCAAGATAACCGTGAACTGGACAAATAGAAAAAGTAGGAGTTATACTATAATAAGGAAGATGAAAATTCTCAGCTATCTTTCTTACTAAATTTTTTGTTGCCTGTATGGAAGGCAGTCGCTCTCCAACAAAAATATGAAATACCGTGCCACCTGTATATTTACATTGGATTTCATCCTGATGTCTTAAAGCGGTAAATATATCCCGTGTATGTGCAACCGGCAATTGCGTGGAATTGGTATAATATGGCTCCTTTTTTCCCATTGTAATTATATCCGGATATTTTTCCTTGTCAATTTTTGCCAAACGATATGAAGTTCCCTCACCGGGTGTTGCTTCTAAATTATAAAGATTACCTGTTTCTTCCTGATATGATCTTAATCTTTCTCTCATAAATTCCAAAACTTCCAATGTAAATGCCCTTCCTTCTTCTGATGTAATATCCTTTCCCATAAAATTTAAAACTGCTTCATTCATTCCAATCAGTCCAATTGTTGAAAAATGATTACTCCAGTATTTTTCTTTAAGCGCTTTTACACCAGCAAGGTAATGTTTGGAATAAGGATAAAGACCCTGATCTGTTAATTTTTCAAGTGCCTTTCTTTTTATTTCGAGGCTTTCTTTTGCAACATCCATTAAAAAACCAAGTTCTTTATAAAATCTTTCTTTATTACCCTTTGACTTATAACCAAGGCGCGGCATATTAATAGTAACTACACCTATTGACCCGGTTAAAGGATTAGAACCAAATAACCCACCACCGCGTTTTCTTAATTCTCTGTTATCAAGTCGTAATCTGCAGCACATAGAACGCGCATCATCAGGCGACATATCAGAATTTACAAAATTTGCAAAATAAGGAATACCGTATTTTGCAGTCATTTCCCATAAAAGGTTAAGTTTTTCATTATCCCAATCAAAATCTTTTGTAATATTATATGTTGGTATTGGAAATGTAAATATTCTTCCTTTATTATCCCCTTCAAGCATAATTTCTGCAAACGCCTGATTAATCATATAAATCTCTTCCTGATATTCGCCATAAGTAGAATTTTGTATCTGGCCATCTATTATAACAGCTTCTTCTTTCATATTTTCCGGACAGGTTAAATCCATTGTAATATTTGTAAATGGTGTTTGGAAACCAACCCTTGTAGGTATATTCATATTAAACATAAATCTTCTCATTGCTCTTTTTACATCATCATAAGAAAGGTTGTTGTGTCTGATGAATGGTGCAAGAAGTGTATCAAAATTTGCAAATGCCTGAGCGCCTGCTGCTTCTCCCTGCAGAGTATAAAAAAAGTTAACAATCTGACCAAGCGCGGACTCAAAATGCGATGGCGGAGCTGATTCTATTTTACCTTCCACACCACCAAAGCCGCGTAACAATAAATCTTTTAAATCCCATCCGCAACAATAAACAGATAAAAGCCCTAAGTCATGTATATGAAAATCTCCATCAGTATGCGCCTGTTTTATTTCAGAAGAATATATTTTATTTAACCAGTAATTAGAGATTACTATCGAAGATACATGATTATTCAAGCCCTGAAGAGAATAACTCATATTTGAATTTTCTTTTATTCTCCAATCAAGGTTGCGAAGATAATCATCAACCAGTGTTACAGAGTCCTTTAAAAGAACTTTCATTTCTCTTATTTTTGAATGCTGGTCTCTATATAAGATATATGACTTTGCTATCTGGGTATAACCATTATTAAGCAACGTTGTTTCAACCAGGTCCTGAACATTTTCAACAGTTGGAATTTTTCCATCTTTATATATTGCTTCTAATATTGAAACAACCTGGGCAGAAATTTTTTCTGCTTTTTCTTTTTCATAATCATTGTTAGCTTTAAATGCTTTGAAAATTGCATTTGTGATTTTTTCAGAATCAAATGGCACCAGTTCGCCATTTCTCTTGTGAATAAATTCAATTTTTGACATCTGTTTCTCCTTTATAAAAATTATTACCTTCCTTATTTAAATACAATATATAGTATTATTCTCTTTTTGTCAAGTAAAAAAAAATTTATCATACAATATATATTGTATATATATTATATCAAAAAATATAAAAAACACAACATATTGTGTCTTGTGGTGTATTTTCGTTAATAAAATCAATCTTTTTCAATATTTTTCGTAAATTTGTGTTTTTGTTATTGTTTTACATTAACTTTTTCTATGAAAATTATAATTCTTAATTTTATGAAAATCTTGACAATAAATAAATATTATGTATGATATAGAAAATAACTTCTAAGGTGAAAAAATGGATCTTGAAAAATATAAAAAAGAATACAATGAATTTTTTAAAATAATTTCCCAGAGAAAAGGTGTAATTGAGTTATCTGCCTACCTTGAAAAACACGGATTTTTTAAAGCACCTGCATCAACAAAATATCATTTATGTTATGAAGGTGGTTTATTAATTCATTCTCTGAATGTTACAAAATTAGCATTAAAATTAAAAGACATATTATTACCTGATATTACAAAGGAATCAATAATACTATGTGGATTATTTCATGATGCTCACAAAGTTACTGATGGCTTTGGGAATACAACATATATTAAAAATGAAGGTAATGATAAAGATAAACAACCTTATCTGTGGAACAAAGAACAGATGAATTTTTCCGGCGCTCAAAAATCTTTACTTATCATATCAAAATTTGTTGATTTAACTCAGGATGAGATGCAAGCAATCGCTTATCATGATGGTCCTTTTGTTCCTTCCTGGGAAGATATTAAAAATGACCCTTATCCACTTACCCTTCTATTACATTTTTCTGATATGTGGTCATGCTGGATAACTGAAAAATCAAAAGATAAAAATTCATTTACAAAAAGATTTATTCAGGATATGTAACTCCACCACTGTCCAAATTAGACAAATCATTACTTTTATTTTGTATTCCTGTTCTTGAATAAATCAGGGGTAAATTCCAACAGGAATCCAGTTTTTTGTTTTTCCAATCGTCAATCGGCAACCTGCAATCGGCAATGTAATAATTGAATCTACCAAATCTACCGAATTTTCTAATTGCCAAATTGCCTTATTGCCTGATTGAATCTTTAAATCCGAAAACAAAAAAGGAAAGCATATGGTGATTTTGAGGATAATTACAGGCAATTCGTGGTGTTGTCTAGTTTACTTACTCCCAATTTTAACGCCCTTCTTAATCCTATCCAAGGGCTGTTACGTAAGCCTCGGCTACCTTTGACTGCAAATTCGTTGCATGACTTTTACAGGCAGACACATAGGTCCGCTTTAAAAGAACGGGCGACCACACAGGGTCGCCCCTACCAATAATCTCATTTCTCGCTCTCTTGCTCATTTCTCGCTCTCGCTCTAATCTCGCTCTCTTGCTCTCTTGTCATTCCTGCCCCTGATTTCTCAGGGGTAAACTACAGAAGGAATCCAGTTTTTCATACATTCAGGCGACCACACAGGATAATCCATACGTTTATAAATTCTTAATTAACGGATTTCCGCTTAAGTTTATCCCTGAGAAATCAAAGATGGCAACAATATTTCTTTTTTGTAACCCCTGATTTATTTTGTTTTTCATATACTTGAATAAATTATAAATAAACTTAGGCAGGAAAGCCGGTTTTCTGTTTTTAAACCATAAAACGTAAACCGCAAATCGAAAATTATTTGATTTTAATAATGCCCGAATTCCCAGTATATATGTGGTTGATATTTTCTTAAGTCCTCTTCAAAACTTCTTATCTTTGACATTGGTATTTTAGGCCACTGCGCATTTTCATCCAGTGTCTTTATATAAAATTTTCCTGTTGATTCTTCTATTTTTGTTTCAAACAAATTAATTGTTGGTGTATCACTAAATTGAAACAAAATAAATCTCCATGGCATTTTCACACTTAAAAACTGATGATTTTTTCTCTCCCTGTCATTTTTATCAAATCCATTATATAAAATCAAATACCTTCTATCAGGTGGACTTACCTTTTTATCTTCAACACCATCAAAAATCATTAAAAAAACTTTAGGTAATTCATCCTGCGCAATTTTATTCACTGTAATATAAGGTTGTGGAGTCCGCGAATATGTAAGACCCGCTTCAATAAATCCCCTGATTTTCTTTCCCTTTTGAATTATATCAACTGAAAAATATTGCTTATAAATTGATACTTTATCTTCCCTTTCTATATCACTTTTTTTTGTTCTGTATGCTATTATAAGTTCTTCGCCGGGCTCTCCATCCAGTTCAACATACATTAAATAACCTAAAGCCGCCCCTGTTTCAGGGTCAAAAAAAACAACCGGTACTTGGTCTTCATCTGCATATTTTTGTGCAATCTGAAACTGACTTCCTTTAAGATAGGAAAATAAAACACAGGGAATAAAAAGAATAAATAAAATTAAAAAAATATTTATTTTATATTTCATTTTTGCCTCCATTTTTATTTTGTTTATTATATATAATTTTTTTCTTATTTTCAATAACATCTATATTTTAGACGCTATTATTTGGTTTTTGTTTACAGTCAACCATAAAAGAAAAGTCGCACTTATAACTTTTCATTATCACCACTTTGTAATTTCTATCTCTAAATAAATCAGCTATAATCTTAAGCAGGAATCCAAAATGTTGATAAAAATTGAATATTTTATATTTTGTATTGTAAATAAATTAATGTAAATAAACAAAGTTGACAATCTTTTATAATTTTATAAAATAAATAAAAGGTGATTTATATGAAAACATTTACTAAAAAATTAACTTTTTATATGGGAAAAGGACATATTGTGCGCGACATAACTGCTGATATTCAGGCAGTTGTTAATGAATCAAAAATAAAAGAAGGTCAGGTGACTGTTCAGGCAGGACGTTCTGTTTGCATAATTTCAACAATTGAATACGAACCAGGTTGTCTTTCTGATTTAGAAAAAGCACTTGAAAAAATTGCTCCAAGAAATGATTATTATGAACACTCAAAAAGATGGAATGACGAAAATGGACATGCACATATAAGAAGCACAATTGTGGGACCTTCTCAGACTTTTGTTATTATGAATGGTAAATTATGCCTGGAACCCTGGCAGCAAATTATTTTTGGTGATTATTGTCCTAATGAACATCCTGAGTGGGAAGTTTTTGTATGTGTAATCGGAGAATAAAAAGGTGAAAAAATGAAAAAATATATATTATTCCTAGTTTTTATCCTTGTTCTTGTAAACTGTGGTCCTCAAAAACCAAAAGTAAAAATATTAAGCATTGAATCAAAAGGTTGCCATTTTTGCGAAGAACAACAACAAATATTTGAAAAACTAAAAGAAAAATATAAAACCAAAATAATGATTGAAGTTCATTTAATTGAAGACCCTGATGGAACAAGTTTTGCCGACAAATACGGAGTAACAAGATTTCCAACCAATATATTTATGGATGAAAAAGAAAATGTGTTTTTCCGTGCTGATGGCTTATTAAAAAAAGATACTATTGAAAAAATATTACAAATAAAAGGCATATAATAATATTATATATAAAATTAAATACTGCCTTTTTCAAAAGTCCTTTCTGATAAAATCTGGCCTTTTTTATTATACTTTTTTATTGAAACAAGATACCCCTCATCATAGGTATGTTCTTCTTTTAAAATCTTTCCTATATAGTATTTAACAACTCCATCTATAGTTTCGCCATATTTTTTTATTGTGCCATCATCTTCGTGAATCCAGCGTGCTATTTCCCTGCCATTTTTATAAAAGACCTCTGTTTTTCCTGTTCTTACTGACACAATTTCTACAAATATTTTATCAGATAATAATTTACCTGTCTCAGAATATGTTTTTAATCTTACTATCTGGTCTGATGCAAATTTCCCTTCTTTCCATAACGCACCTGATGGATAATAAACCTTATATGGTCCATTCTTCTGTCCATTAAAATAATTTTTTTCAACCATAATCTGCCCATTTTCATAATACTCAACAACTTTACCATCCGGTATTTCACCATAAAGTTCATAACGAATCAAAACTCCATCTTTATTAATAACTTCTATTGCATATACTTCCATTCCTGTTTTTGATTTTATCTGCTGGTCCCCAAGAAAAAAACTTACTTTATACGTAGTATTTCCTTCTTTATCTGTTCCTAAAATTGATGTTTTTTGTATCATCTGGAGTTTCAAAGGTTGTTCTTTTTTATCTTCCGGCATATATTACCTCCTTGTATTTTTATAACTACTTTATTATACATTATTTAAAAACTCATTTCAAATCTTTTATTTTTAAATTTTTAAAAAGAGTGACGCATCAGTTATAATATGAAATAGGTATATTCTAATTTTTGAGGAAATTAAGGTGATTTGTATATATTACCAATTAATATTTACCATTTTTGTGTACCTTCTTTATCCTAATCACCAGATCTTTGCGTAAGATACGCACACTTATGACAAAAAATGCAATGATTAAATTTAAGGCAAACCGACTTTTACGAAGAAATCAGCGGTATACATGCTTATTAATACTTATGAGTAATGGTGCGTTTCTAAAGGGGTATTTATTTCAATTGACTTCTGCTGTTTGTTGTTTGTTTTTCGTTTTTACAATTGGTAATTGACAATATATTTATCTCCCCATCCACTTTATCCTCTTCCATAAGAACAATCTCACTCTCTTGCTCTGACCTTTTTAATTTATGAATTCCCTCTTTCGCGGGAATGACATACAATTTGAAACTACACAGTGAACACTTTAAACCAATAGGGCGAACACATAGATTCTACCCCACATATAATCCCGCTGTCTTGCTATCTCTATAATCTCTATCTTTTTATTTGCTGATTGATTATTGTAGGTTGTTAATTCCTTTTTCGATTTCCATTTTTCGATTTTCGATTTAAATTCATATGACATTTAATGTTTTTAATTTTTTATTTTTGGTTTTTGTTCTTAAAACGAAAATTGTAAACCGCAAATTGTAAATTTTATTTATTTCAATCAGCAATTGGCAAGGTAGTTATTGAATCTTCCAAATTTTAAGTCAGTGTCTTTAAATCGAAAATCGGAAATTGAAAATTTCTTTATCTTACTATTGCAATCTTACCTGTTTTTTTATTTTTTCCATCCCACAAAACATAAATATATATTCCTGCACTCAATTTTTCACTGCCTCTTTTTCCATCTGCTTTCCAAAAAAGAGTTTTATTTGTGTCATCTTTTTCTGTTTGATAAATTAATTCACCACTTATATTAAAAATCTGTAATTTTACATACCTAGGCACATTGTAAAAATAAATTCCTGTCTGGCCATCTTTGCCTGTAAATAATGAAGGATGAACATATACTTCATCCAGGTTTTCAATTAAAGTAATAACCTGTGTTGGTGTTAAAGTTGCGACAGGTGTGTTTTTATAAAACCCGACATTATCAATCCCAATATATGCGTTGTATGTTACAGGACTGTATGAAACCTGAAATGTAACTGCCTGAATATTATCTCCTGTCCAGACTCCACCACAATTTCCCCATCCACCCTGGGTTAATTGAGAAAATGGTATTTGATAAAAAGTCCAGTACGTATTTGTCTGAAAATCCACACCAAAATAATCATAACATGGTATGTTATTCTGGTTTACAAACATTCTTGCGTCGTGAATCCCATCTCCTTTATACCAGAAAAACACACCATCATAACTGCGTAAATCCATTGGGCTCCAGTTTGATGAAAGAGGTATAGAAACTCCAAAACCCCAGGAATTACCCATAACAGTTCCTGTTATTTCTGCATAGCAGTTTGAACCAGAAGCACCCTGACCATCACATTTCATAGCAGTAAATATAGATGGATAGGTTGAGACACCATCACCATAGATATTCCATGTGCCGCCCCATAAATCTATTTTATCTCCATCATCACAATCATCAAGCAAATTTGCGCCACTAAAAATTGGAGTAGATGTAAAAGTTGCTGTTGGTAAAAGCGTTGGAGTTACAGAAGGTGTAAAAGTAGGTAATGTTGAATCAAACATAGTTATTATTTTTATATTATAAGCAGGAACATTTACTGTAAAATTCGTTGATGCATTATTTATAGTTCCGTCTGTTGGTTGTAAATCAGGATTTGCGTATGACTGCTGACCATTTAAAATCCATGAATAATGCTGCGGCGAATAAGTCATAACCTGCGCATCCGGTAAGGGATTGAAATTACTCAGAGTTATGTTTGTCTGAATATCATCTGTTTGACTTGTATTAATAAGTATTATGGATAATTTTCTGTCTCCGCGTTTATTTGCATATACCTTTAATGAATTATTTGAAGATGTTGCAGAGACCAGAGTATTGCCGAGTTCATCTGCTGCAGAAAATCTGTTTTTTAGCATCCACAAAGCCCAATAAGATGAACGTGGTTGATATCTGTAAATAGCATAATTACCTGATAAGCCACCACCTTCTATTGCTCCAAAATCAGAATAAATATCAGGTGCAAACTGCCCTGGTCCAGGGGTGCCAAAATCAGCAAATAAAAATCCAAAGTCACCGCCATTTTTCATATAATTCAAAATATATGCAGATATAAATAATGAATTATAATACCTGTTCGTAAAAGCACTATCTATGCCATCATTGTATTCAGTAAGCCAAGTTGAAACATTTTGTGGATTTACACAATAGGTATTTATCCAGTTATTCAAAGGTGTCATTTCTGTGTCCCATATATTCACATTAGCAAGCACTGTAGCTTCTGATGCTGGCTGATAAGTCGGATATCTGTGGATAGATATTGCTTTTATTATATCCTGCCTTCCGTGTGCTTGTAAATATTTTAAAAAATTTTCAATATAATAATCATAAGCAGAAGGATTATTAGAGGCATTCATTGTAACATTTTCATAATCACCTATTGAGTTAAACTGGGGTATAACAAAAATTGTCGGGTCAACTGCTGTCATTGCATCATAAAATTCAATAAATCTCTTTGCATAAAATTGTGAATCAACAGGACCGCCTGCTTCCCAGTTGCCTGCATTTTCATTTCCTATTTCCCAGTATTTTATATTATATCCCTTATGAATATTTGAATAATAAACCCAGTCAGCAGCCTCCTGTGTTGTGCCTGTAAAAAAATTAATAGTAATAAGTGGCTCTGCAGGTGGTGTTAATGACCTGCAAACAGACATAAACTGTTCAAAATCCATATTTCCATATCTTTCAAATGCATCGCCTAATGCAACTGATGAAGAATAGGTTTTGGTTTGCAGCATCGGATCATTTGAATTAACAGATATTTGTGTTGCACCGTAATACAATTTTACTTCTTTTATTTCAAACTGATTATCGGACGATGATGAGGTATTACATAAAATTCTTATGTATTTTGCTGAAACAGTTGTAAATGATAAATCTACATTTCCTCCACTTCCTGATATTACACTTAAACTCGTATCAGTCCAGGCAGTGTCATTATAAACCCATATTCCACCATTTCCTGGCCAGTTTGCATTTGAATACTGGATTTTATATTGTGTCGCATAAGGCACACCCCAGTTAATTACAATTCTGTTTACTGGAACCGGTTGATATGATGAATTCTGGATTTCAAGAATAACATACTGTTTTCTCGTATCACCGGGAAAACTTTTCCAGGATGTGCTTAAATCATTGTCTGTTAGCATTGCCTTTTTTCTGTAACAAGCAGATGTTGAACCACGATATTTGCTTAAATTTAAAAATCCCGGTGAAAAAGAAGTTGGATTAGGACTTCCATTTACAACCCACGCTTCTTCGCTATTATAACTTCCATTTCCATTCCAGTGATATTCATTTGAATTAGACCCACCCGGGAAACGAATATAACGAATTCCGGCATGCTGGAATTGCCACACATTAGTTTTTAAAAGCGCATAGCCATCCCATTCAGCTGAATTTATTGAAAAAGCAGCACCGGGAGAAAAAGGGTTAATATTATTACTGGCATTAACTACCACATTTGAAGAAGCACCAAAAATAATATATGGAAATAAAAATAAAAAACAAAAAATTATTTTTTTCATATAACTATCTCCTTTTTTATAGTATCGTTATATTATATAACGATTTAAGATGTTTTTTGTTGCATTTTTTTGTTGAGAACCACTTTCATAAAAGGATATGCCTGCTTCATATCAGAACTGAAGAGTTACTATAAAAGAATCAATCTCTATGATTTTTATTCTGTTAAATATTTCATTAAAAAAAGTGTAATTTTATATTTAAAATCAGGTTTTTCACAATAGATACTATTTGTCATATAAAATCATATATAAATTCGCGTAAATACACTTGACATTTAGTCATACTATGTGTATAATATGGTTACAATGATTAAAAGACAATTTTGGTTACAGGAAATAGAAAATTTATTTAAAAACAGAAATATAATATGGTTGTATGGCGTAAGACGTGTAGGAAAAACATTTTTATGTAAAAGCATAAATAATATAGAATATTTTGACTGCGAATTGCCTTATATAAGGAATGAAGTACAGAGTCCTTACTTTTTAAAAGAATTAAAAAATAAGATAATAGCCCTTGATGAAGTTCATAAATTAGAAAATCCTTCTGAATTATTAAAAATAGCTGCTGATTATCACAAAGATTTAAAAATAATTGCAACAGGTTCATCATCTATATTTACTTATAAAAAATTTAAGGATACATTAACAGGAAGAAAATATAATTTGAGATTAACACCTATTAACAGTTTTGATATGATGGACTTTAAAATAGATAATATAAAAAAAAGAATTATATTTGGTGGCTTACCACCATTTTTTTTGTCACAAAAACAAAACCAAAAAGATTATGCTGAATGGATTGATTCGTATTGGGCAAAAGACATTGCCGAAATTTTTAAAATAGAAAAGAGAGAATCATTTATTAAATTTATGGAATTATTATTGGCAAATAGCGGTGGAATTTTTGAAGCAACTCGTTATGCAAAAGAATGCGAAGTATCAAGGCACACAATTAAATCCTATCTTTATGCTCTCGAAATGACAAATATAATAAATATTGTACGGCCTTTTTCAAAATCAAAAAACAGAGAGATTGTATCCGCACCTAAAGTGTATTCATTTGATACGGGATTTACTGTTTTTATGAAAGGATGGAAGGAAATAAGAAATGAAGATTTTGGACTTTTATGGGAAGAATTGGTTTTAAACGAAATTATTTCCATTTTAGGCTATTCGCCAAACTATTGGCGTGATAAACAGGGCCATGAAATTGATTTTATTTTACCATTAAGCGTTGGTGAAGTTTTATCAATAGAATGCAAATGGAATGTAAAAAAAACAGATTTTTCCAATTTAAAAATTTTCAGAGAAAAATACCCAAAAGGAAAAAACATAGTTGTAGCAGGTGATTGCGTTAAACCATATTTTATCAAAATAAAAAATATGAAAATACAAATAATTGGATTACAAGATATATATAAATCAATAAAAGAAAAAGAAGAATGAAAATAATTTATAAACTAAAATTTTATATTTTAATTTTTTTGATTTTAATATTAAACAATTCTTCATTTGCTGTTTTTCTACCCGAAACTCCTGATGGGAAAATAGGCAAAAATTATCAAACATATAGTTTTCTTTCTACAGGTATAGGTGTAACTAAAAAAAATTTTGATTATGGAGTATCATATTATAATTTAGGCATAAGATCCAATCTTGGTTCGGATTGGTTTGATTTTGGAATTTTTTATAATTTGTTTTTTTATTTTATGGGAATATCTGCTGATATAAAATATGGACCTGTTCAAACCAAAAATTATTCCTGTGCTTTTGATTTTTCTTTTTCAAAGCCATTTAAAGATGGCTGGATAACAAAATCAGGAGCTGCTGTTAATCTGGGATTTTTATATCCTTTTGAATTTATCCTTTCTTCTTATTTAATATATTCACAAAATGAAATGACACCCAATACCGAAGTATCTTTTCCCAAAGGTTATTCTATGTATTTTTATGGTGGAATTGAATTTTACCCGCCATTTATTATTGATAGCACAATAACTTTAGGTTGTGGTTATCTTCATACACCGCAGGAACTTTCTGATGCCCAGAAATTTTTTAATCAGTTTTATATTAATATTTTTGCAAGATATGCACTTTTTGAACCAAAAATAGAAAAAAAATCAATGACTGTAAATAATATCATAATAAATGAACAGGAAAAAGATAATATAAATAAATACATATTAATGGCAAAAGAATTAATAAAATTAAATGAACTCAATAAAGCAATTTTAATTTTATCCGACGCGTTATGTTATTATCCTGATAATTATATGTTAAATTATTTAATTGCTGATTGTTATTATAAAGCAAAAGAAAAGAAAAAAGCATACATTTATTTTAAAAAAGCATCTGAAATTAATTCTATAGATTTTAGTTTAAAAAAAATTTTAACTAATTTAGAAATGGAAATAGACAAATGAGAATAAAACAAATATTTATTTTGGGTTTAATTATTATTTTTTTATCTTCCTGTGCATCAGACCCATATAAATACAAAGATTCAAGAATGGTGTTTAAAATAAATGTTGAAGAACCAGATATAAAAAAAGAAAAACAATTATTTTATTTAATAGATAAAAAAATAACTGTATTCCCTTTTATTGATAATAGAAATTTTGAAAAAGTTTTTTTTGCAACAGATATTCCCTGTTCACTTTTATTTGCTAAAACACTTTATAAGAAATTAAATAAAAATTTTGTATTTAATAAATTAGAATTTGCAGATGAAAAATTTTATATAAATAAAAACATATTTTTTGATAAAACGGAGTTTTTAAAACTAAAAAACAAATTAAAAACAGATGGCATAATGTGGGGTATAATTTATGAATTTGACATTATTGTATCTTCTGATAAAATTCCTCAGCAATATATTTTAACTTTACACGCGCGTGGCGATATTAAAATTATGACAGATGATGGCACAATTACTTATTATAATGATTATAACAAATCTCGTTCATATACTTTTAAATCTGAATCCTTTTTTTCATATTCAATTTATGATATCCGTTCATCAGGTTCCCTTATAAATGATTTTCTTGAATGGATTATGGATGGAGAAATAAATCATTTAATTGCAAGGTCCAATGATTTTATAAAAGGTAATTTATCTATTGAAAATTTTATGCCGGATGTATTAACTTATCCGCAGGAAAACACAAAACTATATGACGCATCTATGATTACAACTGCTTCATTTCAAAAATCATTTATAAATATATTAGGTGGTATAGGCGGAACTGCAGCAGGATTTGCAGCTGCTTATTATTTATCCAGTTCAAATTCAAACTCAGGACTTTATGGCCTGCTTATTGGTGCCCCTATTGGACTTTTATCTGGTTTAACAATAGCAAATTATTTTTCAGATAAGGTTTATGAAGAAAACGAAAGAAAAGCAACATTTTATGCATATAATAAAAACTATGACTTTACTTTTTATATCCCCATATTTATTTTAAAATTATAAATATTTTTTTATCTTTTTCTTAACACATCCAAAAACAGAAAAAAATTTAAAACAAAAATACCTGCAAAAAGTATTGATGTAAATGAAAATGGCATTATAATAAATATTACAATAGTTAATATTAAAATCATAATTAAATAAATTATTGTTAATTTTTTATCCATTTTTATTCCACCACAATATCAAAGAGATAATAAATAAAACAAATAAAACGGGCTTTATAATAATCTTATTAAACAAAATATATTTTAAATTGTCAATTTGAATCCTTTTAAGCATTGACAAAATAATAAATGTCTTATTTAAAAGATTTATGGCATATACAAAACCGACAAAAAAAATTATGATTTGAATATAAGAATTTAAATATGTAAAATTAACTATGACTTTATAAATCAAATAAATTTCTATTAAAAATGATAAACAAATGCTTGTTAATAATAATCCTGCACCTTTTATTTTATTAAAATTATACTTTGTATATGTCACTGAATATTTTTTCTGGCAATCTGAAAAAAACGAAACCAACAAAACCAACGCTGATATAAGGGAAACAAAAATAAAAAGTATGTCAGTATCATATAATATCAAAACAGAAAAAACTAATATTGTAAGAAAAAAAATATTTATAAAGTCAGAAACAAAAAAATTAAACAAATCTTCCTCGGTTAATAAATTAAAAACAGATAACAGGATTAAAATAAAGGAAATTAAAAAAAGCACATAAAAAAAAGGATAAGATAAATTATAAAATTCAAGCCATTTAAAAAAAACAATTAATGAAATAATTATTGAAATAAATAATACATTATTATATCTTTTTTCGTTATTATTTTGAATACTATTAATATTTAATGTCCGGGTTGTTGCAAAAGTTGAAAGCATTAAAAATGCCGTAGCCCCATTTATACCAATTGTCTGAATTCTGTTCTTGTCACCAATTAAATAAATACCTAAAAAAATCAAGGATATAAAAAAATAAAAATATTTTTTATTATTTATCTGACCTGTTAAAAAAGATAAAGATATTTCAAAAACAATAAAGGATAAAAAAATAATTAAAATAGATTTTTGTAAAAAAATAAATTGTGATGCTATTAAGGCAATAAAAAACAAAATATAATCTGTAATTGTTTCAAATTTTTTATATGATAATATTATAAAACCCAAAAAAATCAAAAATAAAAAAAGATAGATCTGTTTTATTTCAATCCCTGCAATATTTTCTTTAGGTAATTTTACATATAAAAAAAGTAAAATATTTAAAAAAAAGAAAAATATTAAAGAAAAATAAAAAAACAAATTACCTGCTTTTACTGCTCTTTTCTCATTATTTAATAAAGAAGACATAACAATAATAAAAACACAAGTAATAAATACACTACCATAAACAAGTATTTTCTCTATCAGCGGAAAAGAGGTTAAATTTGGATTCATAACAGGCCATTTACCTTTATTACAACGATTTCTTTTGATGTCTGACAGGAAACAAAAATATACTTTCCATCCGCAGACACAGAAATAAATCTCGGGCATTTATCCTTTTGGATTATTTCAAAAACTTTTTCCTTTTTTGAAATATCAACAAAAATAATTTTGTCTTTTAATGGAACAGTTATGTAAAGATATTTTTTGGATTTTGAAAGTGCACCTTTAAATATACCGCCATCAACTCTTATATTGTATTTTAAATCATATTCTTTTTTGTCAAAAATATTTACAGTGCTCTGCTGATTAAAAGAATATTCCCATTCATTAATTATGGCAATATAACGTTTATTTAATTCTATTAATTGCGTTGGTGAAATACCGGCTTCTATCTTTGTAAATAAACATTTTTCTTTTTCTGCGTCAATTAACTGTATTACATTGGTATATTTGCAAGGGACATACAAATATTTATTGTCTTTTGTAATTAAAATATCAGAAGGCCATTTCTCTGTCGGAATTTTTCCTTTTATTTTTTTACTTTGAATATCAATAATGCTTATATTGGAACTTCCGGTATTTGCAACATATAATAATTTTTTTTCATTATTTAATGCAATGGCAGAAGGATATTGCCCGCCACTTTGCATATTTATAGTTTCATTTTTTAATAAATTATGAATTGTTATGTTTGAACTTGCTTTATTTGCAGAATAAATGAAATTATCTTTTATTAAAATATCTACGGCATTCATACCAGAATTAATATTCTTTTTTATGCTGCCTGTATTTATATCAACAATTGCTATTTTATTTTCCCTTTCTGCACCTACCAAAATTTCATTATTATTAAGATAGCTGATATCCGATGGCATAAAATTTAATTTAATTATTTTTTCAACCACCGGCATTTCAACCTGTTTTTTATTGCAGCCGGAAAATATAAAAACAAAAATCAATATTAATAAAAACAATATATATTCTTTATAATTTTTAACTTTGATATTTTTTGAAATAAAAATCAGAACATAAAAAATACACACAGCAAAAAATAAATAAACAGTTATTATTATTTCATTCAAATTTAATACAAAATACAAAATAAAAAATTTAAAAATTAAAAGTAAAACCAGTTGATAATTATTTTTTATAAAAAAATAATATCCTGCCAAAATCAAAAAGGTTATCAACAGCACAATTATAATCATTTTTGCCCGCTATTTATTGAAATTATTTGCTTTAAAACAAAAAAACATGCAGCAGCAAATAAAAAAAACAATAAAACAATCTGCAGTTGTTCAACAATTGTCAGTTTGATTAAGAAAACATTTTTACTGTCTTTTACAAAAATAATTAATGGCATAATCAATATAACAGAAATGACAAAAAATATATCTTTTTTTTCAAAGACCATATCTTGTTCTGGAATTAATAGCACAAAAAAATTAACCATAAACATAAGGAGTATTATTAAAAAAATATATTTTATTTTTAAAAAAAATAGGATTATGAAAATCAAAGAATCAATGGTTGCAAGGAAAAAAAATTTGTGGGTTTTTTTCCTAAAGATAAAAACAAAAAGCCAAAAAACTGATAAAACAAATATTAATTTCGACATTATAAAATAAATAATTTACCTCGGTTATTAAATTTATTTGGTAACTTTTTGTTTTTTTTCATGAGTTTCCCAGTCAAAAACAATAGGACTTGCAATAAAACAAGAAGAATATGTTCCAACTATAATACCCAAAACAATGGCAAGGGAAAAATTATTTAAAATTATTCCACCAAATAAATAAAGTGCAATTGCAACCAACAAAGTTGTCCCGGATGTTATTAATGTTCTGCTTAAAACTTCGTTTAAACTTCTGTTAATAATACTTTCAAATGATTCTTTTAAGATATTTCTCATATTTTCCCTTATTCTGTCAAATACAACAACTGTATCTGTTAATGAATATCCTGCAATTGTAAGCAAGGCAGTTATAACAAGCAGATCAATTTCTTTATTCAAAAAAACCATAATACCTAAAACAACTAAAACATCATGTATTGTTGCAAGTGTGGCAGATACGGCAAATTTAAATTGAAATCTAACCCAGATATAAATTAATATGCCTATGGATGCCCAGAAGATTGCATATAATGCTTTTTGTTTTAACTGGGCAGAAACAACAGGTCCTATTACATTTTCTTCCAAAACAACAATGTCGTTATCCTGTGTTTCTTTTTTTAATGTATTTATTATTTCTGTTGAACCATATGCTGATTTAATATCTTTTAAAGTCGTTCTTATTAAAAAAATATTATCCGCTTCTGCTCCGACTTTTTGAAGATAAACCTTATATCCGACTTTTTCAAGAATTTCTCTTATCTTTTCAGAAGTCATTGGTTGTGAAAATTTTACCTGCACAGAAATACCGCCTGTAAAATCAAGCCCCATATTTGCTGTTCCTGTAATTATTTTAAACAAACCAAAAATGCCCATTAAAACAAGAACAGCTGACAAAACATAAGATATCTTTCTTAAACCTAAAAAATTTATTTTTGTATTTTTTACTATTTCAAACATTTAATTCCTCCATTTTATATACTTAAAGTTGTATATTGTTTTCTCATTTCAAATATTGCCTGAGTTATAAAAAACGCAGTATATAAACTTACAGTAACACCCCAGAAAAGTGTTACTGCAAATCCACGAACCGGGCCTGTCCCAAACTGAAATAATATTGCTGCTGTAATAAGTGAAGTAACATGCGAGTCAATGATTGTCCATAACGCTCTGTTATAGCCAGCATCAATTGCAGCACGAATTGTTTTTCCTGTTCTTAATTCCTCTCTTATTCTTTCTAATATTAAAACATTGGCATCAACTGCCATACCAAGTGTTAAAGTGAGACCTGCTATACCAGGTAAAGTCAATGTTGCATTTAATGCAGCCATTATGCCGAGAACAAAAAGTAAATTAAAAACAAGTGCAATATCAGCAATTATTCCTGAAATTTTGTAATAAAAAGCCATAAAAACAACAACCAGCAAAGCGCCTATTATTATTGCTTTTTTCCCTTTTGCAATTGAATCAGCACCAAGTGAAGGCCCTATTATATTTTTATTTATGATATTTACAGGCGCAGGCAATGCACCAGCGCGAAGAACCAAAGCCAAATCCTTTGCTTCTTCTATTGTAAAATTACCTTCTATTATTCCCTCGCCGCCGCTGATTCTTGTTTTTATAACCGGAGCAGAATAAATGGTATCATCTAAAATAATAGCAAGTCGCCTGCCAACATTATCACCTGTTACTTCTGCAAATTTTCTACCGCCTTCTGGCGATAATTTAAACCAGACAACAGGCATTCCATATGTCCCTATCTGCACTTTTGCATCCACCAGATCAGCACCTGTCACTGTTTGTTTTTTATTTAAAACCATGCGTTCGCCTTCTTTGTTTTTTAAAACATAAACATCTTCCGGAATTTTTGATATAACTGTGTTTCCCTCATTATCAGTAATATCTGCAATTTTTACATTTTCATTTACAAGTTTAAATTCAAGCATTGCTGTTTTTCCAATGACATTTAATGCACGTTCCGGGTCTTTTATTCCCGGCAGCTGTACAACAATGTATTTTTCACCCTCTCTTTGTATTAATGGTTCTGCAACACCTAATGCATCTATTCTGTTTCTTATAATTTCAAGAGCTCTTGCAACTGCTTCTTCCAGTTTTGTATTTTTTGGAAGATTTTGTTCATCAACTTCCATCTTTAAATACATACCACCCTGCAGGTCAAGACCTAATTTTATTTTCCCTTTTTCAATAACATTTCCTGCTGCGTCTTTTATATCAAAAGGGGGCCAGACCTTCCAGATTGATAAAACAACAAAAACAAGAGTTATAAATCCGACTATTTGAACTCTATTTCGCATTTTTTTCCTCCAGATTATTTCTTTTTTAATAATTGCATAACTGAATTTACTATGTTATCAATATTTAATCCATATTTGGTAAATAAATCTTCTGGTTCGCCTGACTCTGCAAATAAATCCTGAATACCAATTCTAACAACATAACTCGGATAATCCTCTGAAAGAGATTCTGTTACTGCAGAACCAAGCCCTCCAATTACTGTATGTTCTTCAACTGTGATTATCTTGCCTGTCTTTTGTGCACTTTTTATCAGTATCTCTTTATCCAAAGGTTTTATTGTTGGCATATGAATAACTTCTGCAGAAATTCCTTTTTCTTTTAATTTATTATATGCAGCCAAAACTTTGAACAATATAACACCTGTTGAAACAAGCGTAATATCTTTGCCTTCTTTTAAAATAACACCTTTTGCAAATTTAAATTTATAATCATCTCCAAAAACAACCGGCGTATTCATTCTTGCAAGACGGACATAAACAGGTGAATCATAATAATCTGCAAGAAATTCTATTAACTTTTCCGTCTCAACTGAATCAGCAGGTGACACTATTTTCATATTTGGTATGGCGCGCAGTATTGCCATATCTTCGCATGCCTGATGTGTTGGTCCATCTGCACCAACAGAAATACCAGCATGCGTTACAACAATTTTAACAGATAAATTTGGATAAGCAACAGAATTTCTTATCTGTTCCCAGCATCTACCAGAACCAAACATTGCAAATGTAGAAGCAAAAGGATTCATTCCACATGCTGCAAGCCCTGCTGCAGTTCCAATCATATCCTGTTCTGCAATACCCATATCAAAAAATCTCTCCGGAAATTTCTTGCCAAAACGTATTGTTTGTGTTGACTTTGCCAAATCCGCATCCAAAACAATTATATTTTTATACTTTTCGCCAAGGCGGACAAGCGTGTCGCCATAGGTATTTCTCATAGATGTTATTTTTACTTGTTCTGCCATTCTTCACATCCTAATTCTTTTAATGCTTTTTCGCATTCTTCATCTGTTGGTGCAATTCCATGGTATTCAACTTTTCTTTCCATAAAAGAAACACCTTTGCCTTTTATTGTGCGGGCAATAATTATTGTAGGCATTCCTTTTGTTTTTTTGGCATCTTCAAATGCCTCTACTATTGCTTCATAATTATGGCCATCTATTTCTATAACATTCCAGTTAAAAGCTTTCCATTTATCAACAACCGGCTCAAGTCCTGATTTGACTTCACCAATTGAACCATCTATTTGTAAACCATTGTAGTCAAGTATGGCACAAACATTATCAAGGCGCCTGGTTGAAGATGTCATAGCAGCTTCCCATACTTGACCTTCCTGAATTTCACCATCACCAAGCATAACATAAACTCTGTAATCCAATCCCTTTATTCTTGCAGCAAGCGCCATTCCATTTGCAATGGAAAGCCCCTGGCCAAGTGAACCTGTCGTCATATCAACACCAGGAATTTCTTTCATATCCGGATGTCCGGATAATCCACCTATTTTTCGTAAAGTCCATAATTTATCTTCTTTAAAAAAACCCGCTTCAACCAAAGCAGCATATAAAGCAGGTGCAGCATGTCCTTTTGATAAAACAAATCTATCACGTTTTTCCCATTTAGGATTTTTTGGGTCTATCTTCATAACATGCATATAAAGTGTTGCTATCACATCAACAGCAGAAAGTGAACCGCCAAGATGTCCCGAGCGCGCACAGGCAAGCATTTTTATAATATTTCTTCTCATATTCAATGCTACTTTTTCAATTTTTTTTATCGTATCATTGTAATCTTTATATACTTTTGCTTCACCGTCTTTTTTCTTTACTAAAATAAATTTTTCTATTTCCTGTTTTGTGGGAAGTCCTTCCTGAGCTCCAATTTTAGTAGTTACAAGAGCGCCTGCAGCATTTCCATAATCAATTGCATCTATGACAAATTTCCCATCTGCTATGGCAACAGCAACAGCACCCACAAAAGCATCACCACCGCCAACAGTGTCAACAACTTCAACCCCATATCTGTGAAAAACAGTAGCACCATGAACATTTACAAGAAGTGTTCCCTCTTTGCCCATTGTTATTATTACATGATTAACACCGAGTTTTCTTAATTCAAGTCCTGATAAAGTTCCTGTTTCCATATGGGAAATTACCCTGTTTGTCAAATAACCACCCTCTCTTTCATTCATAATGACAATATCAAGACCATTTAAAACACTTAAAACATCTTCACGATTTTTAGTTCCTATGGAACCAACATTTAAAATTGTTTTTACACCATATTTTTGAGCTATCTCAATTGCTTTTTTTACTGTTGGTATAGGAATTTCTGTACATACAACTACAACTTTTGAATCTTTTATTGCAGGAGCTGCTCTTTCAACATCTTCTGGAGTTAATTTATCATTTGCTCCCATAAACAATGTTACTTTATTTCCCCTGCTACCTGTTGTATTAACCAGAGCAACACCTGTTTCAAGTAAATTATCTTCTATAAAATAATCAAGGTTAATATTAGGATGTTTTAAGTTTTTCATCACAATACCCGGTATAAAATCTTTACCTTTTTTTGCAACAAAATATACTTTTTTACCAAGACGTGCAATTGCAACTGCCTGGTTTGCACCTTTTCCACCCGGTAAAAAATAAAGATTCTCACCTGCAATTGTTTCGCCACGCTCCGGCAAACGCTTTGTTTTTATCATAATATCAAAATTTATTGAGCCAATAACTGTAATTGCATCCTGCATTAACAAACTCCTGAAAAATAAAAAATCCTGTGATTAGAAATAAACAGGTAATAAAAATGTTTAAAAATTATAATATAATTATTATTGTTTTTCAAGAAAATTTATTGTATTGATGGTATCCCCTCAGTTATGGAAGGTTTTTATAAAATATAAAGTAAATTTTTTTGTTGGACTTTTTTACATTAATAAAATCTCCCCCTGCCCCTCTTTAAAAAAGAGGGGAATTAAAAAAAATTTTCATTTTTATCTCTCCCTTTTCTAAAGCTGTCCATTACCCATATCTTTATCTATATAATAAGAAGCAGGTATATCCTGATTTTTGAGGGAAATTACGGGTGGTTCGTAGTGTTGTCTATTTTACTTACTCCCAATTTTAACGCCCTTCTTAATGCTATCTAAGGGGTGTTGCGTAAGCCTCGTCTACTTTTGACTGTAAATTCTTTGCCCGACTTTTCCTCAACCGTTTTTTACGAAAAAAT
>Ga0073932_1001939_pt1 | contig 35479 bp, 24 predicted proteins | sample DewCreD2012metaG_FD_76967 | JGI IMG/M metagenome (GOLD analysis project Ga0073932, IMG submission 76967) | Hot spring sediment bacterial and archeal communities from British Columbia, Canada, to study Microbial Dark Matter (Phase II) - Dewar... ...
CGGGGAGGCGGTAGTTGGGATCGGCGCCGCCGAAACAATCCTGCACGAACACGTCGCGGCCCTGGAAGTAGGCCAGCACGCGGTTCATCAGCGTGTTGAACGCTTCGGGCGTGAAGGGGCGGTTGTACTGGCCCCACCAGATGTAGTGTTCGCTGGAAGGTTCGCGGACGATGAACTTGTCGGCCGCAGCGCGGGCGGTGTGCTTGCCGGTGTGGACGATCAGCGGACCGTTGGCGGCGATCCAGCCTTCGCCGCGGAAGACGGCTTCCTCGTAGAGGGCGGGCTCGGGGAGGTTCCAGTAGACGCGCCGCAGATTGTGGAAGCCGTGGTTTTCGAGCCCGAAGGAAGGCTTCGCGAGCGCAGCCTGCGACAGGGCAGGCGAGGGGATGTCAGTATAGACGTTCATCAGGTGCTCCAGACTTGGGAATCACATCCAGTCGCGCACGAGCCGGCGCGTTCCGATGTAGATCTCGTTGGGGGAAGTGGGATCGAGCGCCCAGCGGATGCGCTCGATGCCTTCCGTGATCTCCTTGATCGTGCCGCAGAAGCTGATGCGGAGGCGCCCCTCCATGCCGAACTCGACTCCGGGCACGGTGACGACGCGCACCTTGTCGAGCAGGAACTCGGCGAGCTTCTTCGAGTCCTTCATGTAGTTGGAAAAATCGGGGAACGTGTAGAAGGCTCCATCGGGCTGCGTCACGCGGATGCCTGGAAACGCGCGCAGCCGCTCCATCAATACGTTGCGGTTGTTCTCGAGCGTCACACGCAGCGCGTCGATCGAGCTCTGGATGCCGTTCAGCGCTCCCGCCGCCGCCCATTGCGACGGCGTCGCCGGACCCGAGGTCTGCTGGCCCTGAATGGTGGCCATTGCTGTGGCCAGTTCGCGCGCCGCCACCGCCCAGCCGATGCGGAAGCCCGTCATCGCGTACATCTTCGAGACGCAGTTGATGACGATCACGCGCGACGAGTCGATGTCCTCGCCGGCGAAATCGTACACATTGATCGGCGTGCGCCCGTCGAAGACGAGCCGGTTATACGTGTCGTCCATGATCAGGAAAAGCGACTTGCGCCGGCACAGATCGACGACGCCCTCGACGAAATCGCGCGGATACATCACCCCGGAGGGATTGTTCGGGCTGTTGATGATAATCGCCTTCGTGTAGGAGCCCACCGCTGCGGCGATCTCGTCCAGCGTGGGGCAGAACGAGCCGTCCTCTGCGCGGACCGCCACGGGGACGCCTCCGGCCAGCTTGATCATCTCCGGGTAGCTTACCCAGTAAGGGACCGGATAGATCACCTCATCCTTGGGGTCCAGGATGGCGATCAGCGCCGCCATGATGGCCTGTTTGGCGCCGGATGAGGCGACGACGTTCTCCGGGCGCACGGTGCGTCCGTAGTGCTCCTCAGTGTACCGGATGATGGCTCGTTTGAGCGCCGGAATGCCGTCGGGCGGTGTGTACTTGATGTCGCCCGAATTCAGCACTGAAGTACAGGCGATGACGGCGTCGATGGGTGTCTTCGACTTCGGCTCGCCTCCGCCAAGGTGGATGACCGGCTCGCCCTTCTCGCGAAGTTGCGCGGCGGTCTGGTTCAATTTGAGGGTGACTGACTCCCGGATCGTCCGGGCCATCTGGCTCAGATTCATATGAGATCGGCTCCCAAGCGGAGTTCCCCTTGAGACAAGCCTCTCCGACAGCGGTGCGCCGGTAAGCGCGTATTAGACACTATGATGGGGGAACGGGAGCCTTTCTGCAAGTGGGATGGCTGGGAATGAGCCGGCTCGGCTCCAGCGACACAGCCGACCACCGTGGCCGCCCGGGGGCGGTTCGGGATGCATATCCTTCATCCAGCCTGCTGACGGGCGGTCAGGTTTGCTGTTTGAGCTACGGGAGCAGCACGCACTCTTGATAAGGACAACTCCCACCCGCGCAGAACCCATGGTCGCAAAGGAGGGTTCCTGTCCGGCAGTACCTGAGCGGGTAGGGCTCACAAGCCCAGATAGGCGCGGGGGGGGGCTGCAGACACGGTCACCGGGTTCAGCCAGCACCTGACCGATGCCACCAGCTTCGACCAGGCTGAGCCTGCCTGAGGATCAGCCTTTGCGAGGGCAGGATTCGACCCGACGAATGTCTTTTCGCGCATTTCCCGCAATGGCTGGCTCAAGCGCTCCAGGATTTCCGGTGATTCGGAGGTGTCAAACCGGTTTCTTCCAATCAGTGAATAGCTCCATTTGCTTCCGTCGAAAAATTCCACGTACACCACCCCGACGACGGCTTCTCCGCACGCTTCTTTCAGTTCATTCAGCACCCTGTATGTATCCGTCAACGTGATTCCCTGGCGTCCTACCGTCGTCCACTGGCCCGGCGCCAGATTCAGGTCCATCGGCAGGCCTACGAATGCCGCCCTGGCCGGAGCTTTGCCGCAGCCGTCCACCGTCCATCCGAGCTGTGCCCGCACAATCGTCTTGCCGGACACGTTGGCGATGTGGACCTGCTCCGCAAGGTCGAAAATGGAAGAACGCATCCCCATCACCTGGAGAGGCGAATCCTTCTGGACAAACGCCATGTCCGTCCGCACTTTTCTGACAATGCCTGCCTGGGCTGCCTGAAAGGCGCCGGCAGGGAATGCCAGTAGGGCAAGCGCTGCAATCTCGACGAAAACCGCAGCTTTCATCGCCTATACCTCCAGGATGAACACTTACCACAAAAAAAAGAGAGTCAACCCCTCGGAGGCTTCATGCGCGCATGATTTGACAGAATGCGGGGCTGAATTTCCAGAGCGGCTTCCTCGAAAATCGCCCGCCGGGGGTGGAGGCACTCCCGAAGATCGCCCTTCAGGCGGGGGCCGCGGTCCCAACGAGGCAGCCGTCCGCGCGACCGCTGACTCTCGGGCGCTTCGCGCCCTTCGCTCGCGGCACAGAAACCGCTGCGATTTTCAGCCATCCCGGTATTCCGCAAGGTCATCGGGGCCCCAGTGGAGGAGGGAGGTTCGCGGGGACCCAATTCGGTCGGCGGAGAGAGGGTGACCCGCCAGGCATGAACCTGCCTGCCGGCCGCTGTAACCGCACGGGCCCCGTCGCGCGCCAGAATCTCTGTAGCGTAACCACGCGACACAAAGGGGATTGTCTGTCCATGCATGGAAAGCTTCTGACCGCCATCGGCCGCTGCGCGCTGGCAGCGGCCTTTCTTCTTTCGCCTGTCCTGGCCCGCGAGGCGAAGCTGGTGCGCTATCCGGCTTACCACGCCGGGCGCATCGCATTCACCTATCTGGCCGACATCTGGACCGCCGATGAGACGGGCAAGAATGTCATGCGCCTGACGGCGCATCCGGCGAGGGACGCATACCCGCGGTTCTCGCCAGAAGGGCGCTGGATCGCCTTCTCCTCCGACAGGAAGGGCAACCTCGACGTCTACGTGATCCCTGCCGCGGGCGGCACGCCGAAGCAGCTCACGTTTCACTCGGCCGATGACCAGGTGCTCGGCTGGACTCCCGACGGGAAGGCCGTGTTGTTCAGCTCGATGCGCGGCGATGATTTTCTGGCGAAGCTGTGGCTGGTGGACGCCGAGACCGGCGTGGAGAAGCCCGCGGGCACGGATTACGGGCTGGCCGGGAGCTTCTCGCCCGACGGCAAGCGCATCGCGTACAACCAGCGCGGGCAGGTCTACTGGCGCAAGTATTATCGCGGTTCCTACCAGACCGACGTCTTCGTGCTCGACCTGGCAGCGAAGAAAGCGGCGAACCTGACGGACTTCGACGGCATGGACTCCTGGCCCATGTGGGGCCGGGACGGTTTCATCTACTTCGTCAGCGACCGCGACGGAGGCGGCCTCACCAACATCTGGCGCGTGCCTGAGAAGGGCGGCAAGGCCGAAAAAGTCACGCAATTTACGAGCGGCGACGTACGCTGGCCGTCGATCTCCGCCGATGGCAAGACCATCGTCTTCGAGCACGATTTCGGCGTCTGGAAGCTCGACGTGGCCAGCCGCAAGGCCGCGCCCATCAAGCTTGACATCGAGGCCGAGACGCAGCTCAACCCGGAAGAGATCCGCACCTTCCAGTCCCGCGCCGACGAATTCCATGTTCATCCGAACGGGCGCCGCGTGGTGTTCAGCATCTATGGCGAGATCTTCACGGCGCCGGTGGAGGAAGGCGACCTCGTGCAGCTCACGGAGGGCGCGGCGCGGGACCGCGAGCCGCAGTGGTCGCCGGATGGAAAGCACATCGCTTACGTCAGCGATGCGAGCGGGCGCGAAGAGATCTGGGTGGTTCCTGCCGATGGCGGTCAGGCGCGGAAGGTCACGGACCTCGACACGCTCAAGATGGAGATGCGCTGGTCGCCGGACTCGAAAGACATCCTGTTCACGACGTCCGACAACCGCCTGTTCCGGCACACGCTGGGCGGCCAGACGGTCCAGCTTGCGGAATCGAAATACGGCAACATCAGCTCGCCCGTCATGTCGCCTGACGGCAAGTGGGTGGCGTTCACGATGGCGGACGAGGCGCGCCAGACGGATATCTGGCTTGTTCCCGCGGCGGGCGGGGCCGAGCCGCGGCGCGTGACGTTCGATTCTTACCCGGACCGCCTGCCGCGCTTCTCGAGCGACGGCCGCAAGCTGTATTTCATCCGCATGGAGAGCACGGGCATGGGAGGCTTCGGGGGCGCTGCGGATCTGGCGAGCTCGCAGCTCTGGGTGGTGCATCTGGAGAAGCTCGACAAAGATCCGAATGCGCCGGAAGAGCCCGCCGATGACGCCGAAGGGCCGGCCGCGGCCATGCGCCGGGCGCAGCAGCAGAACCAGGCGCCCAAAGAGATCCAGATCGATTGGGACGGACTGGAGCGGCGCACTTCGCAGATCACGCGCGTGGCCGGGGGCGTGCGCACATATGAAGTGGTGCCCGGCGGCCGCACGCTGGTCTTCGTCACCACGGAAGGCACGGGCATGCGCGGCACGCCGGTCGTCTACACGATCCAGGACAACGGGCGGCGCCAGACCCGCGTGGTGGCGGGCAGCGCGCCGGCAGGAGAGGGCGAGGGCGGCCCGCCGCAGCCGGGCATGGGCATGTTCGGCGGCGGCATCACGCAGCTCGCCGTCACGCGCAACGGCCGCACGCTGTTTTTCAAGGAAGGCGAGGGCATCTACTCCGTGAACCTGCCTGCGGCGCCCGCGGGCGGAACGGGGGCGGCTGCGGGCGGCATGGGAGGCGGACTTGCAGCCGCCATGCAACAGGCTGCTTCCGGGGCGCAGGCGGGCGCGGGCGGCGGTGCGGCGCGCCGCCGGATCAACTTCACGGCGCGCGTGCGCATCGACCATCAGCAGCAGTGGCAGCAGATGTTCGACGACGCCTGGCGCACGATGAAATACCGCTTCTACGACCCGAAGATGCATGGCAAGGATTGGGACGCCATGCGCGCCAAGTACAAGCCGCTGGTCGAGTTCGTGGGCGACCGGCAGGAGCTGCTGAACATCGTCAACGAGATGATCGGCGAGCTGAACGCCTCGCACACCGGGGCGGCGCCGGGACCCGGAGGCCGCGAGGGTGCTGTGCAGACGCAGCACCCGGGCATCGAATTCGTTCCGGACGATGCCGCCGGACGCTACAAAGTGGCGCACGTGTACAAGAACGGTCCGGCCGACAAGGACTGGGTCAAAGTGAAAGCGGGCGATTACCTGCTCGCCGTCGACGGCAAGCCGGTCACCACGAAAGACAACCTCTGGAAGTTCATGCACAACCAGCGGCTGAACCGGAAGATGACGCTGAAGCTGAACGACAGGCCCTCCGAAGACGGCGCGTGGGAGGCGCAGATCGAGCCCGTGTCCGCCGCGCAGTACGCGACGCTCCGGTACGAGAAGTGGGTGAGGGAGCGCCGGGAGCTGACGGACAAGCTGTCGGGAGGCAAGGTGGGCTACCTGCACATCCGCGCCATGGACCAGACCTCGCTGCGGAAATTCGAAAAAGAATTGCGCGAATTCCGCAATAAGCCGGCCCTGATTATCGACCAGCGATGGAACGGCGGCGGCAATATCGAGCAGCAGCTGCTGGCCATTCTGGTGCAGCGCGAGTACCAGATCTGGCAGCCGCGCGGCACGGAGCCGACAGGGCGGCCGTTCGCCGGCTATTTCGGCAAGAAGATCGTGCTTCAGAACTGGCGCTCCGCGTCGAACGCCGAGATGTTTCCGGCCGGTTTCCGCGCGCTGGGGCTGGGCAAGACGCTCGGGACGCAGACCATGGGCGCGGTGATCGGCACCGGGAGCTATTCGCTGATCGACGGCTCGACGGTCCGCACGCCAGGCGTGGGAGTGTTCCTGGCCGACGCGAAGCGAACCAACATGGAAAACCTCGGCGTCAAGCCGGACATCGAGGTGGAAAACACGCCCGAGGACAATCTGAACGGGAAGGACCGCCAGCTGGAGGCGGCGGTGGCCGAACTGCTGAAAGAACTGGGCGGGAAGTGACGCCCTACCACATGTGATAGAGCCCGCCGGCCTGCTGCACGCGGACGGGCACGCCGAACAGCGCGCTGAGCCGCTCGGGGTTCAGCGCGCTTTTTTTCTCCCCGTCGAAGACGATGCGGCCTTCCTTCAACAGGATGGCCCGCTGAATTTCAGGAATGACGTCGGAGAGGTGGTGCGTGACGAGGATCACCGTGACGCCGGAGCGGGCGAGGCGGCTCATGGCGTCGTGCACTTCGTGCTGCGCCCGCACGTCGAGGGAATTCGATGGCTCGTCCAGCACGAGCGCCTGAGGATCATGGACCAGAGCGCGCGCGAACACGGCGCGGCGCACTTCGCCTGAAGACATCCCGGTCAGGGGACGTGAAGCCAGCGGTTCGAGATCGAAGAAGCGGAGCGCTTCCAAGGCGCGCTGCTCCATTTCCGGGGTCACCCTGTGGTTCGGCCAGATGCCGATGCTCGAGAAGAACCCGCTGAGCGCGGTTTCGAGAGCCGAGTAGGGGCGCGTGCACTCGTTGACCAGATCGTTGGTGACGATGCCGAGCAGCGAGCGCAGCTCGAACAGATGCCAGGTTTCCCTGCCCCAGAGGCGCACGCGGGAGCGCTCCGGGTAGCGGGGATAGAGCTCGCGCGTGAGCGCCTTGATGAGCGTCGATTTGCCGCTTCCGTTCGGCCCGAGGATGACGGTGTGCTCGCCACGGCCGATCCGGAAGGACACGTCGCGCAGCGCAGGCGTGCCGTCGCGGTGGATGGTGACGTTTTCAAACTCGATGATGGGGGGCGAAGCGGCGTCCATGAAGCGGCTATTGTACCGGCGGGACGGTCACGGCTGCGACGGAAGCGGCCGGGTGAAACTCCACACGGAGGTCCACGCCCACCAGCGCAGACCGGGCAGCGAGAGCAGAATCCTGTCGGCGGCGTTGCAGACGGCATGCGCGCCGCGGAAGAGCGCCCCGTCGGGAAGCAGCGCGGCGCCGAGCGATGAGAGAATCTTCGGCCTGATCTCGACATGGCCGAAATAGCGCAGGGCGAGCTGCAGATCGGAGCGCAGCATGGGATGCTCGTCGGGCGTCCGCAGGTCCGGGGTCCTGTTGCGGAAGGCGTTGATCACCGGATTGTGGCCGAGCGGCTCGAGAAAGACGGCCATGCCGGAAGGCCGCAGCACGCGGGCGATGGCGGGGTAAGCGCGGTGCAGGTCCAGATGATGGAGGATCGAACGTCCGCAGACGAAATCGAACGAGCCGGGTTCGAAGGCCAGCTCTTCGGCGTTCATCACGTGGAACTCGGCGTTCTTGAGCCCTGCCCGGGCGGCGCGTCCGCCGGCCTGGCGGATGGCCGTGTCGGAAATATCGATGGCGGTGAGATGTTCGGCGACGGCGGCCACGCGGAGAGACACCGAGCCGGGGCCGCAGCCGATTTCCAGCACGCGCTTGCCCCGCGCCGATTCGACGGCGAGTTCGATGAATTCGTCGATGACGGGCGCCGCAACGCGGTAGACCCAGTGGAGCGTCTCGCGCTTGTGCTCCTCGAATTCCTGGTTGTGGAACTGCTTTTCCCGCTCGGCGCGATCCATTCAGCCCTCTGACGCTCCTCAAGTATACTGCCGCGCGGGTTTGCCGCGCGCTTCAGGAGCGGGCCGCCCAGCTTTGCGCCAGTTCGACGAGCGTGCGCACGGGGAAGCCTGTCGGCCCCTTGGCCATCCAGGGCTTGGCTTCCTCGAGCCATGCCACGCCGGCGATGTCGAGATGCACCCAGGGCTTGCCTTCCACGAATTCCTCGAGGAACTTCGCCGCGGAGATGGAGCCGCCCCAGCGGCCGCCGATGTTGGCCAGGTCGGCGAAGGCGGACTTGAGCAGCTCGCGGTATTCAGCGTCCATGGGGAAGGGCCAGATGCGCTCGCCCGCGGCTTTGGCGGCTTCCAGCACGCGCTGCTGCCAGGCTTCGTCGTTGGAGAACGCGCCGGCGTAAAGATGGCCGAGCGCCACCGCAATGGCGCCGGTGAGCGTGGCGGCGTCCACGAGGTGCGTGCAGCCCTCGCGCGCGGCGTAGGTAAGGGCGTCGGCCAGGATGAGGCGGCCTTCGGCGTCGGTGTTCAGGACCTCGACAGTTTTGCCCTGAAATGTTTTGACGATGTCGCCCGGCCGCTGGGCCTTCGAGCCGGGCATGTTTTCCACGCAGGGGGCCAGGGCGGTGACCCTGACGGGCGGCTTCAGCCGCGCCAGCGCGCGCATGGCGCCCAGGACCGCCGCGGCGCCGGCCATGTCGTACTTCATCTTCTCCATGCCGTCGCTGGGCTTGATGGAGATGCCGCCGGTATCGAACGTCACGCCCTTGCCGACCAGCGCCAGGTGGTCTTCCGACGCCGGCTGCTCCGGCGTGTAGCGGACGATGATCATCACGGGCGGTTCTGCCGAGCCCTGCGCGACGCCGAGCAGCGTGTTGAAGCCGAGCTGGCGCATGCGGGGCTCGTCGAGAATCTCGCACTCCAGCCCGCATTCCGCGGCCATGGCGCGGGCTCGCCCGGCCATGACGCGGGGCGTGAGCACGTTGCCGGGTTCATTGACGAGGGCGCGGGTCCAGTTCTGGGCTTCGCCGACGATGCGGGCTGTTTCCAGCGCCGTTTCCATCTCCTGCGTGATTTCGATGCACGAGAATTCGACGCGCTCGAGAAGCCTGCCGCCGTTCTTCTTCTCGGTCTTGTACTGGTCGGGCTCGAAGCCGCCCGTGATCAGCCCTTCCGCCAGCGCACGCAGCATTGGCGGCTGGGCGGTCGGCTCCTCCAGCCGGATGGCCGCCTGCTGGATGGAGCGCCCCCGCAGGGCGCGCGCCATCACGCCGCCTGCGGTGCGCATCTGCGCGGGGGTGAACTTCGCCTTCTCGCCGCATCCGACAAGCAGAAGACGCTGCGCCTTCATCCCTGACGGGCGGTGGATGACGGCCGTCTCATTGGCTTTGCCGGTGAACTCGCCGCTGTCATACATCTCCTTCAGCACGCCGCCAGCGGTTTCTTCCGAAGGCGGCACGTCGCTGAAGCAGAGCATGGCGAAAGCCGGAGTTTCGATTTCGCGGCTGGGGGTGGTGGTGAGTGTGAATTCCATGGTTCAGTCCCGGATTCGTCTGGCGTTTTTCAGGCTCATCGCCTTGCGGGCTTCCATGTCGCGCTCGCGCGCCTGTTCGGCTTCGCGTTTGTCATGGAGCTTTTTGCCCTTGCAGACGCCGAGCTCGCACTTCAGGCGTCCGTTTTTCAGGTACATTTTCAGCGGGATCAGCGTCAGCCCCTTTTCGCGGATCTTCGAGGCGAGCTTGTCGATCTCCGCCCGGTGCAGCAGGAGCTTGCGCTTCTTGGTGGGGTCGTGGTTCCAGATGTTGCCGTGGGAGTACGGGCTGAAATGCGAGTTCAGCAGCCATGCCTCGCCATCGACAACGTCGGCGTAGCTGTCGCGCAGCTGCACCTTGCCCTGGCGGGCGGACTTGATCTCGGTCCCCGTCAGGACAAGCCCTGCCTCGAGGCGCTCGAGCACGTGGTAGTCGTGCCACGCCTTGCGGTTTTCGGCCACGATTTTGACAGCCGGTTTCGTCTCCGCCAAAGGAAAAGTCTCCACGCCTGGGGCGCGCCGAGCGTCAAACGATTGGAATATGTGTGCGCTGGCGCAAGGAGCCTCTGCTAAGGACAGTGTAGCACGGCGGCCGCGCGGCGAATGGTTCTAACATGCGGAAGATGAATCAGTTAGCAGCACTCCTCGTCATTCTGGTTCTCGCCATCGGCCTGCCTGCCGAGGCTGGCAACCGGAAGGGCGACAAGTTCCTGGCCGAGGGCAAGAAAGCGGAAGCCCGGGGCGACTACGACACGGCGCTGGATTTTTATGAGCGCGCCCTGGCGCTGGATCCCTCCGATGCAGCGTACCTGCTGCACGTCCGCCGCGCCCGTTTCGTCGCCGCGCAGCGCCACGTCGATCTGGGTCAGCAGCTCCGGCGCGAGGGGAAGCTGGAGGAGGCTCTCGCCGAGTTCCGCAAGGCCTTCACGATGGATCCGGGCTCGACGATCGCCGAGCAGGAGTTGCGCCGGACCAACCAGATGATCGAACGGGAGAAAAGGAAGGGCGCAAGCGGCAAGGCGCCGCCGGAAGAGGAACGGGGGCTGACCGAGGCGGAGCTGGCCAGGCGGGAGTCGCAGCGGCGTTCCGCGCGCCTGCTCGACATGCCCGAGCTGAAACCTGCATCGCGGCGCATCTCCGGACTGAAGATCGTGAACCAGACCTCGCGCGTGATGTACGAGACCATCGGCAAGCTGGCGGGGATCAACGTGCTGTTCGATCCCGACTTCCAGCAGCAGGACACGCGGCGCTACACGCTGGACCTGAACAACCTGACGCTGGACGAGGCGCTGAATTACGTCAGCCTGATCACCAAGACCTACTACAAGCCGCTGTCGAGGAACACGATTTTCGTCACCCAGGACAACCCGACCAAGCGCCGGGACTATGAAGAGCACATCACGCGGGTCTTTTATCTGCAAAACGTCTACAACAACCAGGAGCTGACGGAAGTGATGACGGCCATGCGCACGGTGACCGACGTGCGCAAGGTTTTCCCCGTGAACTCGCAGTACGCCATTGTGGTGCGGGGCACGGCGGACCAGCTCGCGCTGGCGGAAAAAGTCCTGCTCGATCTAGACCGGGCCAAGCCCGAGGTGGTGGTGGACGTGCTGGTCATGGAAGCCAACCGGACGCGCACGCGCGATCTGGCGCTGACGCCGCTTTCAAGCGGCAAGCCGGGGCTCGGCTCGCCTGTGAGTTTCACCGGGGGCGGCACGTCGGGAGCGGTGCCGCTGAATCAGGTGCGGGATCTGGGCGCAGGGGACTGGAGCGTCGTGGTGCCCAGCTTTCTGGTGCAGGCGCTGCTGAGCGACCGCCAGACGCGCGTGCTGACTTCTCCGCAGGTGCGCGCGGTGGACGGACAGAAGGCGACGCTGCGTCTGGGCGACCGCTATCCGTACGCCACGGGCTCGTTCACGCCGGGTCTGGGCGTGGGCGGACCGGGCCTCGCGCCGCTGGTGCAGACGCAGTTTCAGTTTGCGGATGTGGGCGTCAACATCGACGTGACGCCGCGCATCCACGGCGATGACATCTCGCTTCAGGTAGAGCTGGAGATCTCCAACATCCGCGAGCGGATTGACGTGGGCGGGCTGTCGCAGCCCGTGATCGGGCAGCGCCGGGTGGCGCACCTGGTCCGCGCGCGCGAGGGCGAGGTGACGCTGATCGGGGGACTGATGCAGGCCAACGTCTCGCGCACGCGGTCCGGCGTGCCGGGGCTGATGAACATTCCCGTGATCGGCAGGCTGTTCTCGAGCGAAAATCTCGAAAACGCGAATTCGGATCTGCTGGTGGCGCTGATTCCGCGGGTGGTGCGCTCGCCCGAAATCACCGCCGACAGTCTGCGCGGCGTCGCCAGCGGCGTGGATCAGATCTACCGTGTGAGCCTCGCTCCCGAGGAAGAAGAGGAAGAGAGGAAGGAAGCGCCCGCGCGCCAGCCCGGCGAGCCCGTGCGCACGCCGCTGGTGCCCGGCACGCCCGCTCCTGCGCGTCCGCAAACCATGCCTGCCGCACCCGGAACCGCGCCGCCTGTTCCGCTGGCGCCACCCTCGGCACCTCCGGCTGAGCCGCCCGCTGCGGAGACGCCCGCCACCGCTCCGTCGCCGCGGTTGTCCCTGCTGCCCTCCGCCAGAGAGGCGCAGCTGAATTCCACCGTCACCGTCCGGCTGCTCGTCGACAATGTGTCCGAGCTGTTCAGCGCGCCGCTGCGCATCCGGTATGATCAGCAGGTGCTGCGCCTGCTGGACGTGCAGCGCGGACCGTTCCTCAGCGGAGACGGAGCGCAGGTGACGTTTTCTGATTCGCGCGACGAGTCCTCCGGGCTTGTGATTGTCAACATGAACCGCGTGCCCGGCTCGGGCGGCATGACCGGCTCAGGCGTGCTGCTCGAGATGAGATTCCAGGCAATCGGACGGGGCGACGCCACGGTGCGGCTGGAGGATGTCACGCTGCGCGACGCGCGCCTCGAGCCGATCACTACGGCTTCGCCGTCGGCGGCCATCCGCATCCCATGAGCCGTCCTCACCGCATCGGCAGGCGCGAATTCGGGCTGACGCTCGTCGAGCTGATCGTGGCCTTCACGATCATGATGTTTCTGACTGCGATGGCGCTGCCGCTGGCCCGCTACAAGGTCAGGCGGGAGAAGGAGCGCGAACTCCGCTACGCCCTGCGTGAAATCCGATCGGCGATCGACCGCTACAAGGACACCTGCGAGAAGGGCGGCATCGAGAAAAAGCTTGGCGCGGAGTGCTATCCGGAGTCGCTCGAGCAGCTGGTCGAAGGCGTGAAGCTCGCCAACGATCCCACGGGCAAGAAGATCCGGTTCCTGCGCCGCGTCCCGCGCGATCCGTTCACCAACTCCACCGACTGGGGGCTGCGCTCCACGCAGGACGATCCCCGCTCCACTTCCTGGGGCGGGCAGAACGTGTTCGACGTGTATACGAAATCCATGGAAAGGGCGCCCGATGGCACGCCGTATTCCGAGTGGTAAGCGCCCGCTGGGCTTCACGCTGATCGAGCTGATGATCGTCATGGCGGTCATCGCCGTGCTTGTGTCGGTGGCCGTGCCGATGTATCAGAAGTCCGTGATCCGCGCCCGCGAGACCGTGCTGCGGCAGAACCTGTTCACGCTGCGCACGGTGATCGATGAGTACACCTACGACAAGGCGAAGGCGCCGCAATCGCTGGAAGACCTGGTGCGCGAGGGCTACCTGCGCCAGATTCCCATCGACCCGATGACGGGGCAGGCGGACTGGGAGGTCGTCATGGAGGACGCCGTCACCAGCGTCAACCAGACCGAGCCCGGCATCTTCGACGTCCGTTCCCGCTCTACCGCGCGTTCTCTGGAAGGCACCCCTTATAACGAGTGGTGACGACGGCGCCAGGGCGCAGTGCGCCCGGGCCACGGGCTGGTACTGCTAGCCCGCGCCGCGGGTGTTCTTCTCCCCGGGAGGGCCTACACTGGATGCCGCAGGAGCGTGGACGCTCCGTCATCGGAGGATAGAGGAGGAAATGAGATGCACTACAGCTGGATTCGGCTCTCCGTCTGCCTGTCGAGCCTGCTCTGGCTCGCCAGCGGCGCAGCGTGGGCGGCGTGCGAAGAGGGAACTCACCGCGAGGGGAAGGCCCGCTACATCATCTGCAGGCCATCGGGGCTGTGGAACGGCGGATTGATTCTGTACGCCCATGGCTACGTCTCTGTTCCGGAAGGAACGGCGGATCCGAATGCGTGGAAGAAGCAGCTGGCTCTGCCCGGCGGCCCATCGCTGCCGGATCTGGTGACGCAATACGGCTTCGCCTTCGCGGCATCCAGCTACACGAAAGATGGACTGGCCGTATTGCAGGGCGTGGAAGACACGATGGATCTGATCCGTGTCTTCAAGTCCTTGACAGGGGCGACGCCCTCGCGGGTCTTCGTCACAGGGGTTTCCGAGGGCGGCCTGATCGCCGTCAAAGCCCTGGAGCAGTACCCGGGCGCGCTGAACGGAGGCCTGGCCGCCTGCGGGCCGATCGGCGACTTTCCGCGCCAGATCAACTACTTCGGCGACGTGCGCGTGCTGTTTGACTATTTCTTTCCGAACGTGCTGCCGCCAACGGCGATCTCAATTCCCGCCAGCCTGATCTCCCAGTGGCCGGCGGCCGCATTGCTGATCGGGCAACAGCTCCAGGCCAATCCTCTCAAAGTGGCGCAACTGGTTTCCACGGCGAACATCCCCATCGGTCTGAGTTCCGCCAATGCAGGCGACGCCCTCCTGTCGGCGCTCTGGTACAACGTCTTCGCAACCAACGATGCGAATTCCACATTGGGCGGCAATCCATTCGACAACAACCCGCGCTGGTATTCCGGCTCTCTGAATGACTGGCTGCTGAATCTGCGCGTGGCGAGATTCGACGCAGCGGCAGCCGCTTTGGTCGAAATGGGGAAGTATCAGACAACGGGCAATCTGCGCCGTCCTCTCATCACGCTTCACACGTCATGGGATCCTGTGGTGCCCGCCTGGCAGGAGTCCACATACGCGAAGAAGGTCGCCGCGGCGGGCAAGTCCCATCTGCTGGTACGATACCCTGTGCCGCGTTACGGCCACTGCGCGTTCAACGAAGGCGAAGTTCTCGTCGCGCTTCTGACGATGGTGTTGCACCCGTATTCGTTCTGAGAGCCGGCGGAAGCGGTGGACGGATCATGCGCGCCGGAATCGCGCCAGGCGGAGGCTGTTGGTCACCACCGACAAGGAACTCAGGCTCATGGCCGCCGCCGCGAGGATCGGATTCAGGTGGCCCGCGGCGGCCGCCGGGATCATGATCACGTTGTAGACGAACGCCCAGAAGAGATTCTGGCGCATGATGCGCACGGCGCGCCGCGCCAGCAGAAGAGCCGCGGGCACAAGCCGGAGTTGAGCCCGGACGAGCGTGACATCGCTGGACGCCGCGGCCACGTCCGCGCCGGCGGCCATGGCGATTCCCACGCCCGCTGCGGCCAGCGCCGGAGCATCGTTGATGCCGTCGCCAACCATGGCCGCCTGCACGCCCTCGCGTTTCAGCTTCTCGATGAAGGCGAGTTTCCCCTCCGGCAACACGCCCGCTTCGACTTCATCAATCCCCGCCTGCCGTGCGATGGCGCGCGCGGCAGGCTCGGCGTCGCCGGTGAGCATGGCCACGCGCAGCCCCATGCGCCGGAGTTCCTCCACAGCCTGGCGCGCATCGGCGCGGAGCGTGTCCGCGAGCAGAAACACGCCGGCGAAGCGGCCGTCGATGGCGAGCCAGAGTTCGGTTTCACCGGCGGCGCGGGTTTCCTGAGGAGGCAGTTCGACGCCGCGCTCTGCCAGCAGATCGCGTCTGCCGATGAGCACTTCGCGGGACTCGACGGCGCCCTCCGCGCCGCGGCCCGGCAGCGCCCTGAATTCGATCACCGGCGGCAACGGCAGGGCTGCATGGCGAACCACGGCGCGTGCCAGGGGATGTTCGCTCGCCTGTTCGACGGCAGCCGCCAGCCGCACGGCTTCCGCGGCATCGGCGCCGGGCGCGGGCAGGAAAGCGCGCACTTCGGGCCGCCCTTCCGTCAGCGTGCCGGTCTTGTCGAAAACGACCATGTCGATCCGTGACAGCCGCTCCAGCGCCTCTCCATTGCGGAACAGGATGCCATCCTGCGCCGCGCGCCCGGTGGCGGCGAGCACGGCTGCGGGCACGGCGAGCCCCATTGCGCACGGGCAGGCGACGATCAGCACAGCCACGGCTGCGGGGAACGAACCGGTGATGAAATACGACAGCGCGGCGATGGCCACGACGACAGGCACGAACACGGCAGCGACGCGGTCCGCCATGCGCTGGATGGGCGCTTTGGACGCCTGCGCATCGCGCAGCAGGCGGAGGATGCGTTCCAGTTCGGTTTCGCCGCCGACGGCCGTCGCGCGATACACGAGCCGCCCTTCCACGTTCAACGTTCCGCCGGAGACGCGCGAGCCGGGGGCCTTCTCCACGGGCAGAGGCTCGCCGGTGAGCATGGACTCATCCACGCTGGAGGCGCCTTCGACAACCAGGCCATCGGCGGCGATGCGTTCGCCGGGGCGCGCGACGACGAGATCGCCCGCGTGCAGCTCACTCACCGGGACCTCTGTTTCTCCGCCATTGCGCAACACGCGCGCGGTTTCCGGCTCAAGCCGCGCCAGCGCGGCCAGGGCTTCCGATGTCTTTCGCCGCGCGCGCGCCTCCAGTGTGTTGCCCGTGAGCACGAAAGCGATGATGAAAATCACGGATTCGAAGTAAGGCTCGTGCGGGGAAAAGAGTGAATACAGGAACGCCGCGCCCGTGCCGAGCGCGACCAGTGTATTCATGTCGGCCGTTCTGTGGCGCAGCGCCGCCCATGCCCTCGTATAGAACCGGCGCCCCGCCCAGGCCATGACGAGCACGCTGAGGGCAATCAGCCACGGGCGCGTCCACGATTCATGATGCCAGGGCATCGTGGCCATGGCCGCCGCGCCGCAGGCCAGCGCCACCGCCGCGCGCAGGCGCAGGCGGCGGTACTCGGCCAGCTCGTCGTCGTCATGCCGCCGCTGCTCTTCGGCGAGGGAGCGGGAAGGCGGAGGCAATTCGGACTCGTAGCCGGAATCATTCACCGCCTCCACCAGATCCGCCGGCGAGACGCACGCGGCGTCGTAGACGACCGTGGCGTTGTGCAGAAGCAGATTGACGCTGGCCTGGCGCACGCCTGGCACGGCGGAGAGAGTCTTCTGCACGTGCGCCTGGCAGGCGGCGCAGGTCATGCCCCTGACGGGGATCGTGATGGTGGCTTCGGCTGGCTGGTTCACTCCGACGTACCGATCACCTGGAATCCAATGCGTTCAATGGCGGCGGCGATGTCTTCTTTCGACAGGCGCTGTTCGTCGTAATCGACTTCGGCTTCGCCCACCGCGGCGTGGCGCAGCTCGACGCCTTCCAGTTTGCGCAGCGTGTTCGTCAGCCGCGTGACGCAGCCGCCGCAGCGCATGCCGTCGATGCTGAGTTTCAGAAGCTTGCTCATGCCCTTGGTGCGGCCCCTGCCGCCACCATAACAGATGACCGGCGGGGCCGGAGGTGACCGCCGGAGGGGAATCCGCCCGAGCCCGCCAGCATCTATACTGAAGGAGGCGGGGCCGTTTTCTGAAGTTTCGGAAAACTGACTCGCACGAAGCCGCCGGGCTGAGGGATTCTGCAGACACCGCGAATCCCTGCGCCGGAGGCAAGGAGGGAAGAAGCAAGCCGCGGCCCTGACCGGTTCCGCCCTGCCGAGCCTGCCCAGCCGCACGCCCCGAACGAGGCGCGCCGCAACCAGCCAGACTCGAAGCCAGCGCGGAGGGCCGGACCAGGATCCCGGATGCAGGCGGCCGGCCCGCAGAACGGGCGCCGCAGGAAGAGGCAGCGGCAGGGGGATGCCCGATGAAGAAGCCCGCGCCACGGTGCGCCGGCGGATTCCGCTGGAGGGCGGCCCCAGCCTGGAACATTTTGTTAGGATTTTGTACAACCCCATGCAGGACAAACTGAACATCGCCGTGTTCATCGACTACGACAACACGGAAATCGGAGTGAAAAGCACGCTGAGGCGCGATTTCGACGTCGCGCTGGTGCTCAGCGCGCTCAAAGAGCGCGGCGACATCGTCGCCAAGTTCGCCTACGCCAACTGGGGCCGCCAGGAGGCGGCCACGCGGCAGATGGCCGAAAACGCGGTGCAGATGGTGCAGCGCATTCCGTCGCCCCGCGGCGACAAGAACGGCGCGGATATCAACCTGGCGCTGGACGCCCTGGAGATGGCCTTCACGCACGACCATGTCAACGCGTTCGCCATCGTCAGCGGGGACTCGGACTTCATCCCGCTGGTCAACAAGCTGAAGGAGTACGGCAAGACCGTGTTCGTCGTCGGAGGGCGCGCCTTCACGTCGACCATCCTCCAGCAGAACTGCCACGAGTTCATCAGCTTCGAGTCGCTGCTGAATGTCGCGCCCGAAGAGGTGCAGCCGATGCCCGCGCCCGAGGCGCAGCCGCGCGAGACCTGGCGCGAGCGCCGCGAGAAGCGCATGAAGGAGCGGGAAGAGCGCCGCAAGGAGCGCGAGGCGCAGCGGCAGCAGGAACAGCAGAACCGCCCGCAGCCGCTTGATCTGGCGCTGGCCATGCCGCTGGTGGAGCGGGCGCTTCAGGTGCTGGAGCGGCGCAACGTGCAGCCGCAGCTCGGGCTGCTGAAGTCCACCATGCTCCAGCTGGACTCGACCTTCAGCGAGAGCGCCTACGGCGCACGGAGCTTTTCCGACTTCGTCGAGAAGCTGAAGAAAGCCGATCTCGTGCGCGTCAAGGGCTCCGGCGGACGGTACTTCATCGAGCGCAAGCACCGGCTGCCCGAGCGCGCGCTGCCGCGTCCGGACGAAGCGCTGACGCTGCTGCGCGACGTGCTGGAGATCCACCGGCTCGAGTTCGAAGAAAGCAGCCAGAGCGCGGAAGACCTGCTGGCGTGGATGAAGGAAGAATCGCCGGAATTCGATCCCGCCAACTACGGCTTCCAGAGCTTCTCGGAGTTCCTCAACTTCGCGCAGGACAAGACGGTGGTGCGGCTGGAGCCGCGCGAAGAGGGCGGCCTGATGGTGAACCTCGGCGCCGAGTTCTATCCGCCGGCGCCGCCCGAGGAAGAGAAGAAGGAAGAAGAGGAATACAGCGAGCTCGACTTCGTGCAGCCCATCGTCGCCGGCCAGCCCACCGCCACCGGCGAGATCCCGCTGCCGGAGGAGCCGCCCAAGCCGAAGAAACGCGCGACGCGCAAGAAGGCGGCCGATACGGGCGGCGAAAAAGTCCGCCGCACGCGCCGCAAGAAAACCTCATAGGATGTCTGCATGGCAGACATCCAGCGTATTTTTCCGCCTGAATCGCCGGCGCCCCGCGGGCCGTATTCGCCCGCCGTGGTGGCCGGCGATTTCATTTATGTTTCCGGCCAGGGGCCGGTCGATCCGGCGACCAACCAGATGTCGTATGGCGACATCCAGCACGAGACGCGCGTGACGCTGACGAACGTGATGCGCATTCTTGCCGCCGCCGGTGCTTCGGCCAGCGACGTGGTGAAATGCAACGTGTACCTTCGCGATGGAAACGACTTCGCGGCGATGAACGAAGTCTATCGCGAGTTCTTCGGCGATCAGCGCCCGGCCCGCACCACCGTGGCCGTGGATTTCGCCGATCCGCTCATGAAGGTTGAAATCGACTGCATTGCGTACCGGCCTCGGCAGAGCCGCGCACTGTCAGCGCCCGGCCGCCGGCTCATGCCGCATCGATTGCGGCAGCAGGGCTTATCTCTTCACCCAGCCGGTGGACGCGCCGGTCCTGTCGGTAGCCGCCATCCAGACGCTGGTGCCGGCGGGCATGGGCTGGCGGAATGTCACGTTCAGCCGGATGGTCATCTCCGTTCCTGAACCCGAAACCTGTAACGCCCAGGGGATGAAAGAGCACGACGAGTTCCCTAAGGGATCGTACGACTGGCCCCAGACCGGTTCGCGCCAGGTTCCGCCATCGTCGCTGGAGATGCGGAACGTGTGCGTCCGCCTGTCGTAGCGGAAGGCGCAAACCGGCGCTGCATCGCCGATGCGGACTTCGAGCACGGCGAGGTCCCCATATCCGTCCGGATCGGAGAACACGGCCGAGACAACCTCATGGCCGCCGGAAGGCGCGCGTTCCAGCCGCACGGGTTCTGGCGGACGGTTCGGATTGGGTTCGGGAACCGTCCATGTGCCTGCATCCCGCAGAGTGTAGGTTGCGCCAGAGATGTCCGTCGCGGACAGCGTGATCCGGTTGGTTCCCCCAAGCCCGGACAGGAACTGCAGGGGGAGGCGCATTTTCAGGGCGCCATCCTCTTCCCGCATCGCGAAAGACCGGACGACGCATTGTCCGTTCCGCAAATCCCTCACGCTGGAGAGCCAGTGGGCCGGACCCGTGAAGGGGTGGTCTCCGTACAGGGCCAACCAGTTCGAATGGAGTTCCGCCACGATTCTGCAGCTGTTGACCTCAGAACCGTCCCGCGAAATGGTCAGGGTGGCGGTCCGGATGTCCTGCGGGCCATCCGGGTCCCAGACCGTCAGCTCAAATTCCTGTTCGGTTCCTTCTCCCCGGACAGGATTCACTGCAAGCCCCATCGGCGGCTGATTGGGCAGGCGGGCGGTCCATAAGCCGGCTTCATGCCATCCCGACTCGCTCCCGGCCATGTCGAGCGTCTGCTGCCAGATTTTGACCGGTCCCGCCATCGGCTGCCGGAAAGCGACCCACGTCTGCACGCGAAGCCTGGTGGCAGTCAGCGTCGACGCGTTGGTTCGCAGGAGGCGGCAGCGGCCGTTTTCACGAACAGTGCCATCGTTGGGGAAGACCTGGAGTCCGGGAGAGTCGTCGCTGCCAAGGAGGAACACGTTGTTGAGCCTCTCGTGGACGATCAGACACCAGCGGTCCGGATTCTCGGCCGACTGCAGGAAGAACCGCATCACCCGCAGGTCGGAATTGCCATCGAGATCGCGCATCTCGAAAGACAGGGCCCCGACGGCACTGGTTCCTTCGAGCGGAGCCGCCGCCCCGGACTCGGGAGGCGTGTTGGCGGACAACGGCTCCGCGAGGAAATCGGCCAGCTTCTGCCAGCCCGATTCGACGCCCGCCGCATCGACAGCCCGAGCCCACACTCCTTTCTGTCCCCGGAACGGCTCGAAGAAAGCCGCGCCAAGAGTGATGCGGGCGATGCCGGATTCATACCAGATCAGCGCATCGGCGGGGACGGAGCACCTCGCGTGGGCAAGCTGCAGGTCGCCGGGTGCAGCCTGCAGCCACTGGGAATTGTCCTCCGACCGGAGCTCCACACGCCCGAGGCGCCGGGAGTAGCGCATCCAGCAGGGTGCGGGATCATCGGGTCCGCTGCCGAGCAGCAGCTCCACGGCGGCAACGTCCCGCGGCGAATCCGGATCCTGGACGCGGAGAGGCGCCGCGAGGAAGTGCCCGCGGCCGGGCGTGTTGCCCGCAAGGCCGATGCCGGGCGCGCGGCTGGACGAATTGGCCGGAACCGTCCACGGACCTGCTTCCGCCCAGGGCGAATTCAGCCCGCTCAGATCCCGGACACGGGCGAATATCCGCTGGCTCCCAGCCATGACCGGTTTCGGCTCCACGGCGAGCCTGAGCCGCGCCGTCGTTTCGAAACTCTGCACGGAAGACCGCAGCAGGTCGAAGGAACATTGGGAGTTGGTGTAAGTGGCGGGCATGCCGGCCACCCAGGCGCCCATGTGGCCTTCGCCACGGTCCGGCCGCAATGACAGATACAACGCGCCGAATCTGTTCACGGCGGTGCCATCCATGGCGCAGGCATCCCGCCATTCCGGGCGGTCGTTGATGATGATTTCGATCTTCTCCACGTCCGGAAGGCCGTCGGGATCCTCGATCTCCAGTTCGATGAATCCTCCCGCTCCTTCTCCGGGGACGTGCCGCACGCTGAGGACGCGAGGCGCCTGATTGGGAGCCGTAATGCGGATCCGTCCGGCCTCCGTCCATTCCAGCTCGCCGCCGTTCATGTCTTCCGCTTTCACCCAGATCTTCTGCTCGCCTTGAAGAGCCTGCGCGAACACCACCGTGGTCTCCAGTTCGAAAAGGCCAGCGGCCGCGTCGCCCCTGACTTCGGGGCGCCGGAGTGCGCACATCGGCCCTGCCAGCTCGATGTCTTCGCGCACGCCCGCGGGCGGGCTCCAGGGATTCTCACCGCCTGTATGGAGAAGCAGCCGATCCGGCGAGGACTCGTAAGAGAAGGCGCAGGAGCCATTCCAGTCCGGCTGATTGCCGATGACGACCCATGCCTTCCGGATCGCAGGGCCGCCCAGAAGATGATCGAAACCGAATTTCAGGCGGGCCGAAGGGCCGGTGAGGACTCTGGGATTCAGCTCCCGCAGCTGAGGTTGATCCGAAACCAGCCAGCGTCCCAGGGTGCGCCATTCGCTCTCGGCGCCTGTTTTGTCGGTCACGCGCACCGAGACCAGTTTCCGTCCGCGGAATCCCGCATGGAAATGCAGCTCCAGGTTCAGCCACGCGGGATTTTCTTTTTCCGCGATCCACTGGGCGCGGCGCAGCCGGCAGTTCCTGTTTTCCAGGGTCAGATTGTCTCCGGGGCGGCTCGGGATCCATGTCCGGCCGTCGTCGCCCTCCAGCCGCACTTCGGAGCGGACTGCGTCAAACTCAGCCTGGCAGGAGGCGCCGCTCGCTGGATCGAGCAGGCGCAGCCGGACCACAGCGACGTCCTGCGGGCCGTTCGGGTCTCTCGCCTGAATGTGCAGACTTGCCCTGACTCCGCTTCCGTCGGACGGGAAAACACCCGTTGCTTCCGGACGCTGGTTGCCGAACGGCGCACCGCCGGCTCCCTGCGAGATGGTGACTGTGAGGAGCCCCACGCTGATGCCAGCCCGGCGCGCCGTTCCCGTCGCATTCGGCTCGACCCGATACGGGATCGTCGCCGATCCAGCACCGGAAGTCTGGCCCGTCAGGTGAATCCAGAGGGCGGAACTGACAGCCTCCCAGCGGCAAGAGGAAGGCGCTGTGACGCGGATTTCGCCCGTTTCCCCTCCGTGGCCATGCGTCTTCTGAACCGCGTCCACTGTGGCGCAGGGCCTGTTGCGGGACACAGTCACGGTCAGGCGGTTTGAGGCATCGACGGCTTTGATGCTGATCCCGGAGAAGACGTCCACCCACTCGCGCCCATTGGCCAGAATTGCATCGTGAAAATCCTCTTTGCGCGAGCCGGGCGTCATATCCAGCAGGTTGGGAGGGCCGCCGTGGGTGGAGGACGCGTCCCGGTTATGGCTGTCCAGGACGTAAATCAGGGCGCCCTGCGGTGCAACCGATGGCCATCGCGCGTAATAAGGTCCCTCAGGCTTGTGGTATTCCACCCAGAGCCACTCGTCCACTCCGGCAAACCGCCGGATGCGCAACACTTTCGGCCCCGGATTCTGCGCGGCGACCGTTTCGATCGTGTAAGTCCCCTCTGCCTCTGCAGTGAGGATCTGGGAATCCGAGATCCAGCCGGCGTGATGGAGCTGCCGTGCCGTGAAGGGACCTCCGGCGCCGCCCATGATGGTGTACGGGTCGCCGTACTCGCCGGATTCTCCCTTCTCTTCTGATGCGCCCAGCGGAACGGAAGGGAATCTCCGGGAATTCGAGTGTGCAAAGCCGAAGTTGTGGCCGACTTCGTGGTGAACCACGCCCATCACCCAGTTCCAGGCGCCCTGGTCCATGTTCTTCGGCACTCTCATCCAGGAAATGGAGAACCAGTGGTTGGGCAGCCAGTCCCGCCGGGTACAATTCCCCGTGCCCAGTCCGCCCCAGTAGCATTCGCCCGGCAGCATCGGGAGGAAAATCAGGAGCCGTCTGTACCGTCGCAGATCCTCCTTTCCGTAGAGTTCATCGACCACTGCTTCGACCAGGGCATCGTATTCGAGGCACCCGTATTCCCGCTTGGTGCGTACCGGCACGACCTTGCCTGTTACCCAGGCCTGCCCGCGGGTGTGCTCGCGCACAAAATGATCGAGGGACGGTCCCTGAGGCGCGAACACCATCCGCTCGACATCCCCCACGGTCATGCTGAGCTCGTGGCCGGGGAACGACACCGCCACGGCAAGCGCCCTCTGCTCGCCCATGTTCGAGCAGTCCCCCGCGCCCGCCGCCCGCTCCAGCTTCACCACGAAGCCCGCCGCGACGCCGTCCAGCGCAATGCCTTCGAACTCCGCCGTCCAGCCGCACTCGCCCGGCAGGGGGCGCCCGGCGGCATGCACCTCGAGCCGGACGGAAGGCGAGACGAGAAAATTCACGGTCCGCGCCGTCTTGCCCTCGAAGTCGTCAAAAACATACGTTTCGATGCCGCCCGACCACCGGCCCTGTGTTTCGAGCAGCGCGTCCAGCGACGGATCCTGCGCCGTCAGAGCCTGGCGTTCCGGCGCGCTGAGAGCGAGCGAAAGGGCCTCCGAAGGCGCCGTGCGCATCAGCTCCAACATCGCCCGCCGCCTCGCCTCGGCCGCCTCGCGCAGCGGCAGGCCCGCCGCCCTCCCGGCGGGCGCGCCGCGCAGGCGGCTGTTCAGCTCCGCGATCTCATCGATCAGTCTTTTCGTGTCCCCGGTCCGCGGCTGCCCCTGAGCCGGGGAGAAAAAAGACATGAGAATAAAAGAGACAATTATCGAAAAAAGGCTCTTCCATTTCTGCATGGCGGGAATTGACTTGTTGAATACACAAAAATCGTGTTTCTGTCAATTCCCGATTCGATGAAAATTGTCTCCGGTCCCGCAACCGCGGCGCGCCGTTGCCGGCCGCAAACGATGATGCTTATTTTTGCACCCAGCCTGTGGAGGCCCCCGCCCGGTCCGCGGCCCCCATCCAGACGGCGGCATTTGCGGGCAATGGTTGCTTGAGAGTCACGTTCCACTGGATGTTCATCACGGATCCGGAACCCCAGACCGACACGGTCCTGGGAAGGAAAGAACACGCGGAGTTCTCCAGCGGCGTGCCCGAGGCGCCGGGCACTGCGCTGCCCCATGAGGTTCCCTCGTCGCTCAACATGCGGAAGGTGTCCGTCGGCCGGTCGTAGCGGAACCCGCAGAACGGAGGGGCGTCTCCGACGCGGACGTCCAGAGTCGCCAGGTGCCCGTATCCGTCTGCGTCCGAGAACGCCGCAGTCCACCGCTCCTGGCTGCCCGAGGGTGTCCGCTGCAGGCTGACCACCTCGGGTGCACGGTTCGGATCCGGTTCCGGCACGGACCATGTCCCCGCCTTTTCCAGCGTGTACGACGCCTCAAGGAGATCCGTAGCGCTGACGCGAATGATGTTCGTCCCTGAAAGCCCCGCGCGGAACTGAATCGGCGCGCGAACCCTGAGCAGCCCATCTTCCGTACGGATTTCCACCGAGCGGACCGGAAAGGCGCATTGACCGTTCTGCGCGACAACATTCTGTCCGATCGAGTACAGGTAGTAACTGTTCGATCTGTCAGTGTGAAAGCCGAGTGCGTCCTGTTGAAAATCAATGAAGAACCGGCAGCTGCCGGGTGGAAGGCCGTCACGGGAAACAGTGACGTCAATCCGGGACAGGTTCTGCGCCCCGTCGGGATCTGCGACTGTCACTTCGAAGATCTGTTCACTGCCGCTGCCGGCGGCCGGATCGAGCTGAATGGCCGATGGCGGCTGATTCGGGAATGTGACGAGCCACTGGCCGATGTCCTGCCAGCCGGTTTCGGCGCCAGACATGTCAGAGACGTTCAGGCGAAGGACAAGCGGACCCGCCATCGGTTCCCGAAATACGATGACCGGCCTCAGTCGAATCTGGTTGCCTGACAGGACCGTCGTGGTGGCGCGCAGCAGCCGGCATGCGTCCGTTGCCACGCTGGCGCCGTCGGAGGGCAGCACCTGCCAGGCAGGATTGTCGCTGCCCGCCAGGCGGAAAATGCCGGTCAGGCGCTCGTAAGCCACAGCGCACCAGCGGTCCTGATCTTTCTCTGACTGGAGCCAGAGAGTCGCCGCACGGAGGTCGGGATAACCATCGGGATCCGTGACGTCCAGGCGAACCATGGCGGCGCTTCCGTTGCCGCCCAGCGGCGCTGCCAGGGCCGCCGAGGGCGGGCGATTGACGGCCGGAATCTCCACAGTGAACGTTCCCAGGTTCGTCCAGCCGGAATCCGCGCCCGATGCATCCGTGGCCCTGCCCCAAAGGCTTCTCTGCCCCTGAAGCCGCTCCCGGAACGCCGCCCCCAGTGTGATCCGCTGCACTCCCGAGAGTGTGTACATCCACGCGTCTGCCGGTGCGGAGCATCCTGCATGCTCGAGCTGCGTATCGCCCGGAGAGGGCGACATCCAGCCGGCGCTGTCCCCGGACTTCAGCTCAATCCGGCCAAGCCGGCGGCGGTACCGCAGCCAGCAGGACTCGGGATCCTCCGGTGTTTTTCCGATCAGCAGTTCGACTGCCGCCACGTCCCGCGGCGAATCCGGATCCTGAATCGACAGTGGAACAGAGACCGCCCGGCCCCGGGATGCCACACTTCCAGCCAGACCGATCGCGGGGGGACGGTTTGAAGCGGACGGCGGGACCAGCCACGGGCCGATCTCGCTCCAGGGCGACTCTGCGCCGCTGCGGTCGCGAGCCCGAATGAAGATCCTCTGCTCGCCAGCCATCACGGCCTTTGCCTGGACAGCAAGCGAAAGCCGCAGCGCATTCCCTGCTGTTGCCACGGACGATCGCCTCCCTTCGACCAGGCACTGCGTGTTCTCGAGGGACTGCGGCGAGCTGCTATAGGAGTAACCGGCGAAATACGTTCCGGAATCGCTCCGAAGCCTGAGGAGACCAGAATCCGTAGATGCTTCCACCGCGCAAGCATCGCGGACGTCATTGCGGTCATTGATGACGATTTCCACGGTGTCGATGTCTCCCGCGCCGTTGGCGTCACGGACTTCCACTTCGATGCGTGCCTCACGGCCGGACGGCGCGGAGTGAGTGGCGGATGCGATTTCGGGGCCGACATTCGGGCCTGTGACAGTGACCTCGCCCATTTCCTGCCAGTGGGCGACTTCGCCTGCCGCGTTGATCGCCTGCATCCAGATTTTCTTCGGCCCCCGGAACTTTTCCGAAAAGGCGAGAGTACCGCCGGTGCTGAACAGTCCTCGGGCGCGGTCAGCGTACACGCTGGGCCCAAGCAATCTGCAGAGAGGACTGACAAGCGCCGTCTCGGCGGCAGGCGCCGCCGGGGCGGTCCACTGATCGTCGCCGAGCGAGAGGGCCAGCCTGTCCGGCGTTGCCGTGTAGGCAATCGCACAGGAATCCTTCCACTCCAGCCGCGGCCCGATCACGATCCAGGCGAGCCGCACAGGCGACCCGCCGGGCAGATGGTTCCAGACAAACCAGTACCGGATTGCGGGCCCGGAAGCCCGGTTGGGAGACACGTACGAGGCTCGCGGTGCATCGGCGATCCGCCAGCCTCCGAGTTCTCTCCACGCGGTTTCGGCGCCGCGCTGGTCGCCGGCACGGACATAAATCTTTTTTTCGCCAAGAAATTCCGGTTTGAATTGCAGGCTCAAACTGAGCCAGGCGGCCGCAGCCGAGCCGTCTCAACCAGGGCCTGACGTGTAGAATGAGCAGCTCTGGACGCGGCAATACCGGTTCTCCAGGGAAAGGCCATATCCGGCTTTTGCCCTGATCCAGCCTGATCCGTCTTCCGTGGCGAGCCGCACCTCGGATTGCGCCACGTCATACTCGAGATGGCAGGCAGCTCCGCTTCCCTGGTCCTGCGCGATGCGGACAGCCACCCAGGCCACATCTTCCGGGCCATTCGGATCCTGGATCTGCACCCGGAGCGCAAGGTCCGGGGCCGACCCTGCTGAAGGATCGACGGAAACAGCCACCGGCGGCTGGTTGACCGGCAATTGTTCCACAACGACCGTGTTTCGTCCGATGGCGAAATAGCCCCGGCGCAGCTCGGCTCCGCCGTTCGCCTCCAGCCGGTACACAACGGTACCGCTGCCGTTGCCAGATGCCTGCCCGGAGAGCTTGATCCAGGGCTCCGAGACGGACACATCCCATCCGCACGCCAGCGGTGCGGAGACGCGGATCTCTCCGGACTCCGCGCCTGGGCCGTGCCTGCGCATTCCCGGCTCCACCGTTGCGCAGGGAGTCTCGCGTCTGACCGAAACGGTCAGACTTTCACCCGCGGCATCCACCCCGAGATCGAGCCCCGTATATCTGTCCTGCCACAACTTTCCGGCGGTCAGCGTCCCATCCTGGAAATCGTCCGAGGATGATCCCGGAGTCATGTCGAGCAGATGAGTCCAGGCGCCAACGAACTCGGTCGGGTCGCTGTTGACTCCATCCTCGTAATACACGAGAGCCCCGGGCACGGCGGTCTTCGGCCACGTTTCGTAATAGGGGCCCTGCGGCCTGTGATACTCCACCCACAGCCAGGCGTTCTGGCCCGACTGCCTGCGGATGCGGAGCGCCTTTGGTCCCGCTGAAGGACTGCCCACAGGCTCGATCGTGTACGTCCCCGTCCCTTCCACCTGCAGAACCTGCGCCCCTGCCAGCCACCCCGCATGCTGTTTCTGACGCACGGTGAATGAAGCCCACCCGCTGCCCATCACGGTAAACGGGTCTCCGTACTCGGAGAGCTCTCACCTCTGTCCCGGCGCTCCGAGCGCCAGCCCTGAGAACCTGCGGGAGCTCGAATGCTCCAATCCGAAGTTGTGGCCGGCCTCGTGATGCACGACTTTCGGACCTACGGGCGAGGATCGAACTGATATCCAGGAGATGGAGTGCCAATGCGGCTTGCCCAGCAGGCTTCTCCAGCAGTTGAGCGACCCCAATCCCGCCCACGCGCAGGACTCGCCAGCCCCCACCGGAAAGAACAGGAAGAACCGCCGGTATTGTGTCAAATCGTCTCTTTCAGACAGCGCGCGGAAGACCGCATCGGCCAGTTCAGAGAACTCGCTGCACGAATAGGAGCGATCCAGGCGGACGCTGGCCACCGCGCCGGAAACCCACGTCTGTCCCCGCGTCTGCTCGCGCAGAAAGTGGTCCAGCGACGGCGCCGCCGGAGCAAGCAGCAGGCTGCTGATCTGCGATTCCGTGAGCGTCAGCTCCTTGCCGGGGAATGAAACCGCCACTCCGAGCGTGCGCTGCTCGCCGATGTTCGAACAGTCCCCCTCGCCCGCCGCCCGTTCGAGCGAGACGGCGAATCCGGCTGCAACTCCATTCAACGCGATGCCTTCGAACTCCGCCGTCCAGCCGCACTCGCCGGGCAGCGGGCGTCCGATCGCATGCACTTCCAGGCGCAGGTCCTTCCCCGAAAGGTAATGCACGGTCCAGCCGGCGCCCTGCTCGAAATCATCCACTGCCAGAGCCTGCACATCTCCGCGCCAGCGTCCCTGGGTTTCGAGCAGCCCGTCCAGCCCCGGGTCCTGCGCCACCAGCGCCTGCCGTTCGGCTGCACTCAACCTGGCCGCATACGCGGCGGAAGGCGCTGCGCGCATCAACTCCACCAGGGCTCCGGCGCGCCGCGCGGCGGCGTCACGCAAAGGAATCCCCGCCGCACGCGCCGCTGGAAGACTTCGGAGCTGATCCGTCCACTGGGTCACTTCCTCGCGCAGCCGGACCGCGTCCGGGCGATTCGGCTGCGCCTGCACTCCGGCGGAAGCCAGGAGAAGTGCGGCAAGGATCACGAGGGCCTTTTGGTCGTGCATGGACGTAATGGCCCACTGTACTTTGCAGACAAAAAGGTGTCAATTCCCTATTTGGGTGAAGGCCAGCGCCAGCGGTCCAGGCAGATGCAGCCCGGATCCCAGAGCCGCTGACGCTGGGCAACGGTCAGTCCGGCCGGCGCGAGCCTCCGGCTGGCGTACGGAGGGTTCAGTTTTCAGGGGTTGAGTGCCTGCCGAGCCGCGCCCGCCGCCGCAGGAGAAGCCAGCCGGCAGCCAGAGCGGCTGCCGCAGCCGGCGTCAGCCACCAGAAATGCGGCACCTCGGCTTCGACGGAGCGCAACAGCAGGTCGGATTCCTGGGCGGCCAGCGACGCATTTTCCTCTTCGCTCAGAATCTCGACCTCAAACAATTCGCCGCCCGCTGGCAGAACCACTGTCCGCAGCACGCTGCGCCGTCCGTCGGGTTCGACGAAACGCTCCACCCATTCCGCGCGGCGGCGCGCCGTGCCTGCAGGCGCCCGGCTGAAGATGGCGAACCAGCGCACGTCCGAGGGCGCGGCGACGGCGAGTTCGCGGCCTTCAATGCGGTTGCCTGAGGCTTCGAGGAAACGCCGCATTTCCGCGCCCTGAATGGCTGCCATTCCTTCGGGCACCTGCAGGGTCGCTTCTTCCGTCAGCCGCAGCCGCACAGGCCCCGCCTGCCACTGAATGCGCGGAAAATCTTCGGGCCGGTGAGTGTTCTGCATGGACCCGACTCTATTGTGCCTTCCCTTGCCTCCGCGTGGAATCCAGCCTTCGCGCCTCTGCTACCATAACCAGCGATGCATCCTGCACAGCCGCAACCCGTCGTCCGGATCGAAAACGGACCTGATTACCGCGAGAATTACGCCAACAGCGTGCAGTTGCGCATGAGCCTCTGGGACTTCCTGTTGACCTTCGGGCTGATGCGGCAGACGGGGCCGGAAACGGTCATGATCCAGAATTTCCAGGGCATCTATCTGAGCCCGCAACAGGCCAAGGCGCTGATGAATGTCCTGATGACCAACATCCAGCAGTACGAGGCGGCGTTCGGCGAGATCCGCCTGGAGCCGCAGACCGGCGCGGGGCCGGTCCAGTAGCTGTCCGCCCTGCGGCTCCCCCGAAATTCACGTTGCGGGCATCCGCCGCGCGGACAGGGGAACGGGTTCAGTGCCGCGAGTGAAGCGGCCGCAGGCCGCGGGAGCGGGCGGTTCCGCCGCGGCCGCATCGTCGTCGACGATTCCCCTCTCAACCGTCCTTCAGGCCCAGGGCAGCGGAGGAACCGCTCCCTCGAAAATCGCCCGCCACGATCCTGAAACCCGCGCTCCTCGGCTGTTTCGAAGAAAAACCGCGATACAAAGCAACGCAGCCGGCGATTTTCATTGATACTGGTGTCCCGCAGGGCCATGGGGGCCCGCTCCGGGGCGCTCCGCGCCCCTCGTTCGAGGCGCACAACCCGCCGCATGGTGCGGCGGTTTTCATCCATGCAGAACTTCCGCAGGCTCCTGCGGGCTTCCTGTGCGCCCCGGCACGGCGGCGGATGCGAAGCCCACTTCAGTTGTCCTTGCGCTGGTAAGGCTCCTGAAGATACTTGGCCGCCTCTTCGAGTGCGCCCTGGGTGTTGTCCTTCGTGCGGAGGGCCTGCTGGTATTCGTTCCGGGCGCGCTCGCGCTGCTGCGTGATGTCGAAGATCTTGCCGAGGTTGATGTGGCTCCAGACGATGGTCCAGGCGGGTTCGCCATCCCCGTTGAGGGCCTCGCGGAACGAGTTGGCCGCGCTCTGGTAGTTGCCCATCAGGAAGAACACCTCGCCGACGCGGTAGTGGGCGATGGAACTGATGGGATTGACTTCAAGCGCCTTCTGATACTCCTTGAGCGCGTCGTTGTACTGGCCGATCTCGGCGAACTGCTCGCCGCGGCGGATCGCAACGGCGACGCGCATCTCCCGGCTGAACCGCAGGACGCGGCCGTTGGGGTCGACAATCACCTTGCGCGGTTTTCCGAACGTATCGACGGAGAAATCCGTGGACGGACCGACGACGATGACGCGGGTGAATTCCGGGTTGCCCTCGGTCTCGATGCGGAGCTCCACGGGCATGCGGAAGGTGTCCAGATCCTGGGTGATCGTGCCCATGACGCGGAAGCCCTTCTGCGTGCGGTAGATCGTGTACTTGGTGCGGAACTCGGGGGCGTCGGTGGACTCGAGCCACTGGATGAAGAAGCCCTGGAGGTTTTCGCCGCTGATCTCTTCCGCGAGTTTGCGGACGTCGTCGGTGGCGATGGAGCGGCCGGCAAAACGGTCGGCGGCCGCTTTCAGGAATTTGCTGAACGCCTCGTCGCCGATGACCCAGCGGAGCATATGGTACACCGTGGCGCCCTTGCTGCCGGTGACGGCGAAGAACTCGGGGCTGTAGTCCTCGAAGCGCGCCGCCTGGCGCACGGGGGCGTCCGTGACGGTGAGCGCGTCGACGTAGAGGTCGCGGACTTCGGGCTCGACGGCCTGCGCGCCGTTCAGGTGCTCGAGATAAAGGATCTCGGCGTAGCGGGCCATGCCATTCGTAACCCAGATGTGGTTGCGGTTCGAAGGCGAGAACAGGCCGCCGTACCACTGCCGCGCGATCTGGTTGGCGAGCAGCCGCTGGTTCGGTTTGGCCGCGGAGGCGGCAGAAGAAGAGATGAACAGCAGGCCGGGAGCCGAGTAGCCGTTGGGCGCGCCCTCGCCGGTCTCCACCACCGAGAGATTGCGATAGGGTGGCACGCCGAACGTGTCCGCAAGAAAGGCCATCACCTTTCCGATCTCCTCGCCCCAGGCCTGGGCGTTGCCCGCGTTGGCGCCGCGGAACCAGATCTCGCTGACGCTGCCCTCGGCCTGGACGCGGCGCGGTTCGCCGCGCACGATCGCGAGGCTGCCGTAAAAGCCCGGCGACGTGGACCGGAACGTGGCCGACTGGCCGTCGGCGGAAGGCACGGCGACGCCGCTCGAGACGGCGCGGAAGCCCGCCGGCGCGCGGACCGTCAATTCCATCTGATAGCGGTCCGTGGTGTAGCCGCTGACCGGAAACCACCGGCCGGGATAGAGAAGCCAGGCGTGATCCGGCTTGATGGCGGCGAAGGTGATGCCGTAGACGGGGGATTCTTCCTCGCCGCCCAGGCGCCCGCTGATCTGGAAAGTGATCGTGACGGGCTTGCCGCGTTCGAGAGGCTGCGGGAAGTAGACCTCGACGATGTGTTCGTTGTAACGGCGGTTCGTCTGGAGAGCCTGGCCGGAGGCATCGGTGACGGAAAGGATGTTGAGCGAGTTGTGGAGCTCGAAGGCGGCGTTCTGCACGCGGTCTTCAGAAGGCGTGAAAGTGACCCCCGTGCGCTGGCTGAGCGTCTGCTGGGAGGGTTCGACGGCGAGCTCGATCCGGTAGCTTTCGACATCAATGGCGCCGCGGCGCTGCTGCGCGGCAGCGGGAAAAACGAATGCGGCGGCCAGAGTCAGTGTCAGGGGCGGAATGCGGCCCATCATGAGGAAACCTCTCGATTCAGGAAGGCGGCGATGCGCGCCGCGGAGACTTCGTAAGGATCGCGGTCCGTGGCGAGCGAATCCCGCACGCGGGCAAGGGAGCCGCGCATGCGGAGGCGCTCATCCTCGTCGGCCAGAAGGCGCAGCGCTTCGGCGGCGAGACGCTCGCCGGTGCAGTCCTTCTGGATCAGTTCAGGCGCCACCTCGCGGCCGGCGACCAGATTGACGATGGAGAAAAACGGGACGCGCACAAACGGGCGGCCCAGCCTCCATGTGAGCGGGTGGACGCGGTAGAAGATCACCATGGGCGAGCCAAGCAGAGCGGCCTCGGTGGTGACCGTGCCGCTGGCGGCGAGCGTCAGGTCTGCATGCGCCATGGCGTCCCAGGTTTCTCCCTCACAGTATCGGACTCTTCCCGCCCCGCAAAGGGGTTCAAAGAAAGCGCCGCCGAACCGTTCTTCGCTGCGCGCCGGAGCGGCGAGCAGAAAAGTGCAGGCCCGTGCGGCCGAGATCCGCTCGACCGCCTCGCGCAGCACAGGCAGGTGCCGCGCGATCTCTCCGCGCCGGCTGCCCGGACAGAGCGTCACCAGCGGCTGGCCGGAAGGGATGCGGAGACGGGAGAAGAATTCGCCGCGCCCGAGCGACGGCCGCACCACGCGGGCCAGCGGATGGCCGATGTAGCAGGCGTTGACGCCGCGCGAGCGGAAGAAATCCTCCTCGAAAGGGAAGATGCAGTGGAGCTCGGCCACGTTTCGCCGGAGTTGGCGGACGCGGCCTTCGCGCCACGCCCAGGCCTGCGGAGCGACGAGATGGAAAACAGGGACGCCGAGTTTCCGCAGGCGGGCGGCGAGCCGGAGATGAAAAGCGGCGCTGTCGGTGAGAAGCGCGGCGGCGGGGCGTTCGGCCCGGGCGGCCGCCTCCAGGCGGCGGAACTCGCGCCAGATGCCGGGAAGGTGGCCGAGCACTTCGACGAGGCCGACCACCGAGAGCGCAGACTGGTCGGCCACGGCGCGCACGCCGGCCGCGGTCATTTCCGGCCCCGGGCAGCCGAAAAACTCGGCGCCCGGCAGCCTGCGGGCGAGGGCGCGGACGACGCCGGCGGCGTAGCGGTCGCCGGAGGGCTCGCCGGCCGAGACGAGGATTTTCACGGCAGACACCAGTGTGCCACGCCGCGCGGGAGAAAGACGGGCGGCGGGAGGCGGCTCTGGTATGCTGAAAATACAGGGATTGATGTCATCGCCCACCCTTCCTTCGCGGCTGAAGCTGGCGCAATTCGCAGATCATTTCCGCAACGAAATGGTCCCGCTCGGCAACCGCATCTGCTACTTCGCGGCGGCGGTTCCGCTGAATGAAGAGGACCGCCGGGAGCTGCTCGAGGAGCCGATCGCGGCCCTGCCGCCCTCGATCGCCGCGCTACTCCCCGAAATGCGGATCCTGCTCGTGCCCTACCTGTGCCGGAGCCGGGCGCACCGGAAGCGGGAAAGCGAGGAGACGTTCATCTCGACCGAGCCGCCCGACAGCCGGGAGGCGGTGGACTCCAGCACCGTGATGGTGCGGGACGGCGCCGTGCTGGCGTTCGCCGTCAAGGGCGCCGACGTGGCGGACCACCATTACCGCTTCTACCGGGCGATCGCCGGGCTGACGGCGGACTCTCTGCCGGAAGGGATTCCGCAGGAATACGCGGCGCTGCTGGAAGCGGAGCTGAAAGCCGGCGTGCACGGGGAAGTGGACGAAGGGGCATGGCGGCTGAAGAACGAGCTGACCAGGCGGGACAGGACTTTCCGCCGCCCCACGGAGCGGCTGAAGCAGTACATCCGGCAGAGCTTTGTCGACACGCTGACGCTGTACCTGCACGGCATCTGCTGCGATATCGATGTCGAGCCGGGACCGCGGCAGATTCCATCGAACTGGCTGCGGAAACGGCTGACCCTGCTGAAGACCCTGTTCCCGCCGCCGCAGGGCTACGCGGTGTTTCCGGAAGATCTGTGAGCCGGCGCCGGCCGGGGCCGCAGGAAAAACTGTGCTGGAATCGGGGAAAAAACGCTTGAAAATCGGATTTGTCAGCCTCGGCTGTCCCAAGAATCTGGTCGACACGGAAGTGATGATGGGCACGCTGGCCGCGCGCGGCCACGAATTGACGGCGGACGCGGGCGAAGCGGACGCCATCGTGGTCAATACGTGCTCGTTCATCGACCCCGCCAAGCAGGAATCGGTGGATGCCATTCTCGAAATGGCGGAATTCAAGAAAACAGGGCGGGCGAAAAAGCTGATCGTTGCAGGCTGCCTCGTGGAGCGGTTCCGCGGCGACATCCGGAAAGAGATTCCGGAAGTGGACGCGGTGGTTGGGACCAACGAGATTGAACGGATCGCCGACGTATGCGAAGGGATCGGCGACGCCGGCGGCGGGGCGGCGCCTTACCTGTACCACGAGCTGACGCCGCGGGTGCTGGCGACGCCGCGGCACTACGCCTACATCAAGATCAACGAGGGATGCGACCACCCCTGCACCTTCTGCGTGATTCCTCAGTTCCGGGGGCGGTTCCGCAGCCGGCAGCCGGAGAGCGTCCTGGCGGAGGCGCGGGCGCTGCTCGCGCAGGGCGTGCGGGAAATCAACCTGATCGGGCAGGACACGACAGCCTACGGGGAGGACCTGGGGCTGAAGGACGGGCTGGCTTCGCTGCTGGCGCAGCTGGCGCAGATCGAGGCGCCGCACGGGAAGTGGATCCGGTTC
>Ga0073932_1001944_pt1 | contig 35426 bp, 30 predicted proteins | sample DewCreD2012metaG_FD_76967 | JGI IMG/M metagenome (GOLD analysis project Ga0073932, IMG submission 76967) | Hot spring sediment bacterial and archeal communities from British Columbia, Canada, to study Microbial Dark Matter (Phase II) - Dewar... ...
CCCCCCACGCCCCCCCCCCGCACCCCCGACGGCACCGCCGAGCCGGATCGACCGGCCGCCAGGCCTTGCCCGCCCCCACGCCTTCTGGCATCGTCCCGACCGATGTCTCGACCCCCCGACCACCTGCACGTCCTGTTCGTTTCCGACCACGATGCCTGCCGCGGACCGATCGCCAAGGCCTTCCTCCAGAACCTGGGAGGGGCCGGGATCACGGCGGAAAGCTGCGGCATCACGGCTCGACCCGTCCTCCCCGAAACCGTCCGCGTCCTGTCCGAGGTCGCTATCGATGTCTCGCGGCATGTCTCACGGACGACCGCCGACCTGGGAACCTCAACCTTCGATCTCGTCGTCACGTTGGGGGACCGTGCCCGGGAATCGTGCGCGAAGCTCCGCGCGAGCGCGGCCGAGGCCGCGGAGCAGGATGACCCCCGGCGGCGCAATCCGCTGTTCGGAGAGGTGCCGCTGCGGCTGCACTGGTCGATCCCGGACCCGACCGACGGCGCGCCGGACGGGCCCGAACTGCTGGCGGCGTGCCGGGCGACCCGCGACCTGCTGCGGGAACACGTGACCGCCCTGCTCGCCCACGGCTACCTCGCCGCCCTGGCGCGGGAGCGCGACCGGCAGGCCCGCCTGCTCGATTCGCTCGACGAGGGGATCCTCGTGCACGACGCGTTCCGCCGGATCTACCTGTTCAACCGCGCCGCGGAACGGATCACCGGACTGTCGCGCGAATCGGTGCTCGGACGGGACTGCCACGCCGTGTTCGCCCCCGACGGACTGTGCGGCCAACAGTGCGCCTCGTGCCGGAACAACGGACTGCCGGAGGAACGTTGCGAGTACTCCATCACCTTCCCGCGGCCGGACGGAGCGGAACGCCGCCTGCGGGTCGTGCTCAACCCCGTGCGGCTCGACGACACCGGCGCCCGCGGGGTCATCGCCTCGCTGCGCGACGACACCGAGCTGACCGAACTGCGGCACCGGCTGCACGCGACCCGCAGCTTCCACGGGATGGTCGGCGTCTCCCGGACGATGCAGGAAATCTTCGAGACGATCCGCCAGGCGGCCACCGCCGACTTCCCGGTGCTGATCGGCGGGGAGAGCGGCACGGGAAAGGAACTGGTGGCCAACGCGATCCACAACGAGAGCCGCCGGCAGGGCGGCCCGTTCGTCCCCGTCTCCTGCGGCGCCCTCCCGGAGACGATCCTGGAAAGCGAGCTGTTCGGCCACGTCCGCGGCGCGTTCACCGGCGCGATCCGCGACAAGAAAGGACGCTTCGAACTCGCCCACGGCGGCACCCTGTTCCTCGACGAGGTCGGCGAACTCAGCCCGGCGATGCAGGTCAAGCTGCTCCGCGTGCTCCAGGAGAAGCGCTTCGAGAAGGTCGGCGGGGAACGCACGATCCAGGTCGATGTCCGGATCATCGCCGCGACGAACCACGACCTGCGGGCGATGGTCAAGGCCGGCACCTTCCGCGAGGACCTCTACTACCGGCTGGCCGTCGTGCCGATCCGCCTCCCGCCGCTGCGCGAACGGCGCGAGGACATCCCCCACCTGGTGCAGCAGGTCCTGGCCGACGTGCGCCGGGAGTACGGCAAGCCGATCGAACGCGTGGCCGACGACGCGATGGACCGGCTGCTCCGACATCCCTGGCCCGGCAACGTCCGCGAGCTGATCAACGCCCTGCAGAGCGCCTCCGTCCGGTGCGCCGGCGACACGATCCAGCTCGCCCACCTCCCGCCCGAGGTCCGCGACCCGGTCGCAACCGGCCTCGCCGCGCCGCCGTCCATCCCCGGCCTCACCCCCCCGCCGCTCGGCGAACGGTCCTTCCGTCGCACCTGCAAGCTCGACGAGGCGGTCGTCGCCGAAGCGCTGCGGACCACCGGCGGCAACAAGGTGAAGGCCGCCCGGCTCCTCGGCGTCGGCCGCGCGACCCTCTATCGCTTCTTCAAATCCCGGCCGGGCGCCTAGCGCGAAGACCGACGCGACGCTAGAGCTGCCGTCGCACGAACACCACCCCGCCCAACCACCACAAGACCGCCGCCCCCGCCGCCAGCACCCCGAGTTCCCCCCACGCCCCCGCCGCCCCGCCGGTCCATTCCCGCGCCGCCGCGTAGTGGCCGTACGGGTTGAGCAGCCCCCACACACCCTCCCCTCCGCCCTCCACCGCCGTTCCGGCCGCGAACAGCAGGAACTGCACGCCGAGCAGCGCCAGCAGGCCTTGCGTGTGATCCCGGAACGCCAGGCTCACCAGAAACCCCAGCCCCCCGAGACAGGCGAACAGCACGAACAGCCCGAGCCCCGCGCGGGCCGTCGCCGTGCCCGACACGGTCCCCCCGCCCCACACCATCCCGACCCACGCGCCGCCGGACAGTGCCGCCACCAGCACGGCCAGCCCGAGGCCGTAGGCGGCGATGCGAGCCGCCAACAGCCGGACGCGCGTCACCGGCAGCGACAGCAGGAACTCCAGCGTCCCCGCCGACGCCTCCGCCGTGTAGATCCGCAGCACCGCCGACGAACTCCAGACCAGCAGCAGCACCGGCGCCGCCGTCCGGAACAACGCCGCCAGGACCAGCGCCGAGGGATCCCGCAACGCCGCCTTCCCCCCGAGCAGCCGCAGCACCGCCGGCAACCGCTCCAGGTTCCGCTCGAACAGCGCCAAGAACTCCCCGAGCTGTCCCACGCGCAGCGCGAGCACGCCGAGGCCCGCGGCCAGTAGCGCCGCCGCCGCTGCCCAGCCCGCCAACGCGCGCGCCTCCTCCCGCACCCAGTGCCGGAACAACGCCCGCGCGCCCTGCACCACCGCCATCCCCCGCCTCCTACGCCGCCACCCGCATCCGCCCGAAGACCCGCAGCGACCACCCGACCAGCAGGCCCGTCGCCGCCAACCCCGCCAGCACCGCCCCCCACGGGAACACGCCGCGCCCCACCACCTCCTGCGCGTCGACCAGCCCGTACAACACGGCCCACCCCACCGCACGCGGCCCGGCCGTCACGCGGTTCACGACGTCCACCAGGAACGTCCCGACCGCCAGCAGCACGCCCCAACGCATCGCCGCGCCGTGGCCGCGGCTTCGCAGGCCGAGCCGCAGGGCCGCCGCCGCGAAGGCCAGCGCCACGCACCAGCTCCCCGCGTGGAACGCCGCGTACCGCCCGAACGACCCGCGCATCCCCTGCGCCCACAACGTCGCCGCCAGCCCCAGATACGCCGCCAGGTAGACGGCGCCCAGCCCGATCGCCAACGCCGCGAAACGCGCGGCCAGCAGATGCGCCCGCGTCACCGGCAGGCTCAGCACGAAGTCCGCCGTCCGCCGCTCGATGTCCCGCGCGATCAGCCCCAGCGCCGCCGTGCTCCCGAACAACGCCCCGATCAGCGGCATCAGGTACAGCCACTTGAACGAGACGAAAAAGTCCACCGCGTTCTCGTAGTCCGGCACCCGTCCGAGCAGCCGCTGCATCTCTTCGGGGAGCTGCCCGAGCCATTCCCGCAGCAGCCGCGGATCCGCCACCGCCTCCGCGGTCGAAGCCACGGCGGACGCCGCCAGCGCCGACGCCGCCGCCCACAGCAGCAGCGACAGCCGGCTCTCCCGGAGCTGCTGCCGCACCAGCGCGCCCGTCACGCCCGTCATCCGCCGCCTCCCCCGCTCCCCTGCCCCGGACGGTAGAACGCCCGGAACACCTCCTCCAGCGTCGGATCGCCGACCGAGGCATCGACCACGTCCGCCCCGGCCAGCCGCTCCAGCAACGCCCCGATCGGGCCGTGGAACGCGAACCGCACGCGCGACCCGTCGACCCGCACCTCGCTGCACCCCGGCCACGACCCGACGTCCGCCGCCGCTCCCCGGAACGTCAACGCGACGTGCTTCACCCGGTTCCGGCGCAGCGCCTCCACCTCGTTCACCTCGACCAACAACCCGTCGCGGATGATGCCCACCCGCTTGCAGAGTTGCTCCACCTCGGACAGCACGTGCGAACTCAGGAACACCGTCTTGCCGGCGTCCCGCTCCTCCCGCAACAGCGCGAAGAACTGCTCCTGCGCCAGCGGGTCCAGCCCCGTCGTCGGCTCGTCGAGGATCACCACCTCGGGGTCGTGCGCCAGCGCGACCACGATCGCCGCCTTCTGCCGCTGCCCGTGCGACAGACTCCGCAGCCTCGGCCGCAGATCGACGCTCAACCGCCGCGCCAGCTCCGCCGCCCGCAGCATCCGCTCGGGACACCCCCGCACGCGCAGCGAGAACCCCACCGCCTCCTCTCCCGTCATCCCGAGGTACAGGGCATTCTCGCTCGGCAGGTACCCCGTCGCCCGCCGCACCGCCACCCCGTCCGTCACGATGTCGTGCCCCGCCACCCGCGCCGTGCCCGCGTCCGGCGCCAGCATCCCGAGCAGCGTGCGGATCGTCGTGCTCTTGCCGGCCCCGTTCGGCCCCAGGAAGCCGAAGATCTCCCCGCGCTCGACCTGCAACGTCAGCCCGTGGATCCCGCGGCCGTTCGCGTACTCCATCCGCAGGTTCTCGAGTTCGATCACGTGCATTCCGTCCTCCCCCGCCGCCCGGCGGCCCCGCCAGCATACGGGCCGCGCCGCGCACGGCGCAACCGCCGCCTCCCCGCGCCCGTGCCGCCGATCCCGTCGCACCGCGCGGGGATGATCCGCGGGCGCACTCGCCGACGCCGCGACGCGGCTCCGTGGCACCCCGACCACTCCGTGGGCGACACCGGGGCGCAGGTTGGCGGCGGGCCGCGGGTCGGAAGACGGGGCCGGGGCGGTGCGCGGGGACGACGGCGCGGGAGGCGCGGGCGGGCGGCGGGCCGCGGGTCGGAAAAGGCTTGACGGGCGTGCCGCGGTTGGTAGATATAGAGCGATATGGCTATATCAATCCAGGGATGCGGTCGGGTCGTGCTGCAGGACGGCGGGGCGGCGGGTGAGGCGGCCGAGCTGCTCAAGGCCGTCGCCCACCCGCTCCGGCTCCGCCTCGTCGCCCGACTGTGCCGCGGCGAGGCCTACGTCAACGAGCTCGCCGAAACCCTCGACGCCCCCCAGGCCGTCGTCTCCCAACAGCTCCGCATCCTGCGCATGCGCGGCCTGGTCCTCACCGTCCGCCGCGACGGACGCACCTACTACCGGCTCGCCCGACCGCACCTGCGCCAGATGATTCGCTGCGTCGAGAGCTGCCTCGACCGGGGAGGACGACCGTGAAACGAAGCCCCACCCTGTCCCGCCGCGGGTTCCTCCAGCTCTCCGCGGCGACGGCCGCCGCCGCCGTCGCCCCCCGCTCCGCCGCCGCCGACCCGCTCCGCCGCAAGGGCCGCTTCGGTGATCGCGAGGCCGTTCTCGTCCCCTCGATCTGCGAGATGTGCTTCTGGAAATGCGGCATCCGCGGCAAGGTCGTCGACGGCCGCCTCGTCCGCCTCGAGGGCAATCCCGATCATCCCCTCTCCCGCGGCCGCCTGTGCGCCCGCGGCAACGCCGGCATCGACCTGCTCTACGACCCCGACCGCCTCCGCGGACCCCTCGAACGCGTCGGCCCGCGCGGCCAGGGCCGCTTCCGCCCCATCTCCTGGGACGAGGCGCTCGCCCGCGTCGGCGCCGAGTTCCGCCGCGTCATCGATGCCTACGGCCCCGACGCGCTCGCCTTCTTCGGCCACGGCACCAGCGCCAAGTACCCCCTCTCGATGATGGAACACCTCGGCTCCCGCACCGTCTCCTCCGCCTCCTTCTTCCAGTGCCGCGGCCCGCGCGAGGCCGCCTACACCCTCACCTTCGGCATGACCCCGGGCTCCCCCGAACGCGTCGATCTCGAACAGGCCCGCGCGATCGTCCTCCTCGGCACCCACCTCGGCGAAAACGCCCACGTCAGCCAGGTCGCCCACCTCGCCGAGGGCCTCGCCCGCGGCGCCACCCTCGTCGTCGTCGACCCCCGCTACTCCGTCGTCGCCTCCAAGGCCGACTGGTGGCTCCCGATCCGCCCCGGCACCGACACCGCCCTGCTCCTCGCCTGGATCCATCGGGTGATCGAACGCAAGCTCTACGACGAGGAGTACGTCGCCCGCTACGCCACCGGCTTCGAACGGCTCGTCGAACACGTGCGGCCGTTCGACGCCCGGTGGGCCGAGGCGCAGACCGGCATCGCCGCGTCCGCGATCGAGGCCACCGCCGACCTGTTCGGCGCGACACGACCCGCCGTCGCCCTCCACCCCGGCCGCCAGACCGCCTGGTACGGCAACGATACCCAGCGCGCCCGCGCCGTCGCGATCCTCACCGCGCTCCTCGGCGCCTGGGGCCGCCCGGGCGGCCTGTTCTACCCCAGCCCCCTGCAGCTCGGCGCCTGCCCCTGCGACCCCAAGGACGACCCCGCCCGACCCCTCTGCCCCGACGACCAGTACCACTTCCGCCAGGAAGGCATCCCCACCCACTGCATCATCGAGAACTCGCTCGCCGACCCGCCCCCCGTCCGCGCCTGGCTCGTCTGGGGCCAGAACCTCCTCCAGTCCGCCCCGTACCCCCAGCGCACCGCCGAGGCGCTCCAGCGGCTCGAGTTCGTCTGCGTCGTCGATATCCTGCCCACCGAGATCACCCAGTACGCCGACATCGTCCTCCCGGAATCGACCTACCTCGAACGCTACGACGGCGTCTTCGCCGAACGGAACGCGCAGCAGCCGTTCCTCGCCCTCCGCCAGCCGATCGTGCCGCCCCTCCACGACACGCGCGACGGCTTCGCGATCACCCGCGGGATCCTCGAGGCGATCGGCCGATCCGACTGCCTCCCCTGCGCCTCGATCGAGGAGTTCATCGGCCTGCAGCTCGCCAAGGCCGACGTCTCCTTCGACGAGCTCCGCCGCAAGGGCGTCGTGGAGGCTCCCGGCTGGCCGTTCCCCGACGAACCCAAGCTCTACACCGACAGCGGCCGGATCGAGCTCTACTCGCGGGCGCTCGCCGAGAAACAACTGCCGCCGCTGCCGACCTACACGCCCCCCGAACGCAATCCGCCGGGGATGCTCCGGCTGATCGCCGGCCGCACCCCGTACCACAGCTTCGCCCGCTCGCTGAACAACCGGCTCCTCGACGCCCACGTCGACGACAACCCCGTGTTCGTCAACGACGAACAGGGCCGCGCGATGGGCCTCGCCGACGGCGACCGGGTCGAGCTGGAAAACCAGGACCAGGTCCGCAGCGGACCCGCCGTCGTCCGCCTCACCCCGGGCCTCCGGCCCGGCATCGCCTACACCTGGCACGGCTTCGGCGGCCGCTCCCCGGCGCTGCGGCGCGGCTTCAACCGCGGCTGGTCCGACAACACGCTGACCACGCGCTTTGCCGTCGACCCCGAAACCGGCGCCAGCGGGATGCGCGTCAACTTCGTCCGCCTCCTCCGCGACGGCGTGCCGCTCGACGCCCCGGAACTCGAACCGCCCCCGACCGCCGTGTTCCGCGACCGCAAGCGCGAGGCGACGGCGCCCCCGGCCGCCGTCGCCGCCCCGGTTCCCGCCGCCGCCGCGCCGCCCCCCCGACCGCCCGCCGACAGCGCCCCGCCGAAGGGCGGATGCTAGGGAGGACCGCCATGCCGCGCTACGGAATGGTGATCGATCTCGACCGCTGCGTCGGCTGCGGCGCCTGCGTGCTGGCCTGCGAAACCGAGTGGCAGACGCCCCCCGACACCCGACGCCGCGACTGGGTCACCGAGATCCCCGCCCAGGGGACCTTCCCCAACGTCGAACGCGCCGTCTACGTCGGCCTGTGCAACCACTGCGACCGGCCGAGCTGCCTGTCCGCCTGCCCCACCGGCGCCACGTACCAGGACGACGCCGGCCGCGTGCTCGTCGACGAAGCGCTCTGCATCGGCTGCGGCTACTGCGTCCACGCCTGCCCCTACCACGCCCGCTTCTTCAACCCGGTCAAGCAGAAGGTCGACAAGTGCACCTTCTGCGCCCCGCTCGTCGACCGCGGCATCGCCCCCGCCTGCACCCGCACCTGCATCGCCGACGCCCGCATCTTCGGCGACCTCGAAGACCCCGCCTCCGACGTCCACCGCCTCGCCTACCTCGAGGGCGCCGCGCGGCTCGAAACGCCCCAGGTCGCGATCGGGCCCAACGTCTACTACCGCGGCTCCCCGGCCAAGTTCGACCTGATCCTGCGCCACCATCCGCCCGACCCGGAACGCACCGGCCCGCCGCCCGCGGGATCGATCTGGCAGCGCGTCCTGCGCCCCGCGATGTTCGCCGTGCTCGGCCTCACCTTCCTCGGCCAGGCCGTCGCCTTCTTCAGCCAGCTCGTCCAGGGCGAGAAGTTCGGCCGGTTCGAACCCCCGCCGGACGAGCCGGACGACGCGCTGCCCGAACCGCTGCCGGCCTCGCGGCCCGAGGAGCAGGACCATGCCCGCCACCGCTGACCGCGTCGAACGCCTCCTCGAACGCCTCGGTCGCGCCCTCGCACCCGAGGCCGCGCCGGCGCGGCGCTTCCCCCCGCCGCGCCGCGGCGCCACGCTCCGGAAACACGACGTCGCCGTGATCTGGCTCCACTGGTTCAACGCCGCCGTCTGGGCCCTCGAACTGCTCACCGGCGGCGCCCTGATCGTCACCGGCCGCTACCACGTCGCCCCCGGCTGGTTCCAGGAACTGGTCGTCGCCGTCTTCGGCTCCCGCGCCCACCTGCTCCGCTTCCACGTCGTCGTCGGCGTGCTGTGGGTCGCCGGCATGCTCCCCTACGCCGTCTTCGGCTTCCGCCGCTACGTCCTCGGCTTCCTCCGCAATCTGCGCCTCGACGCCGACGACCTCGTCTGGCTCTGGCGCAAGGCCCGCTCGCTCGTCCGCCCCTCCCTCCCCCTGCCGCCGCAGGGCGCCTACAACGCCGGCCAGAAGCTGTTCGGCTGGGTGGTCGTCGGCGCCACCCTCGTCATCATCGCCACCGGCTTCATCATGGCCTTCCATCTCGGACCCCAGGCGCTCGTCGCCTGGTCCGTGCCGCTGCACTTCGTCGCCGTCGCGGCGGTCTTCGCCGCGTTGTTCGTCCACGTCTACATGGCGGCGTTCATGCCCAACGAGCGCCCCGCCTTCTTCTCGATGTTCACCGGCAAGGTCGATGCCCGCTACGCCTACCATCACCACGCCAAGTGGTACCACGAGGTGCTCGACGACTGCCTGGCCGGCCGCCGCACCTGCGACGCCCCGGCCCCGGAGGGACCCGATGCCGATCCGACTGCGCGACCGTGAGTACTGGAACCCCTACCTCGTCGGGGTCGCCCTCGGCCTGGTGGTGCTGCTCGCCTTCCTGCTCACCGGCAAGGGGATCGGCGCCTCCGGCGCGATGGCCCGCCTCACCGCCTGGGGCACCCACCTCGTCGCCCCCGGCTGGACCGAGGCCAACGGCAACTTCAAGTGGTTCTTCCACGACCACGCCCACCCCCTCGACTACTGGCTCGTCTACCTGCTGGTCGGCACCGCCATCGGCGGCCTGGTGTCCGGCATCCTCGGCGGCCGCAACCGGACCGAAGTCCTGCGCGGGCCGCGGGCCGGCCGCGGCCTCCGCCTCGGCCTCGCCTTCGCCGGCGGCATCCTCGCCGGCGTCGGCGCCCGGCTCGCCCGCGGCTGCACGAGCGGCCAGGGGATCGTCGGCGGCGGCCTGATGTCCGTCGGCGCCTGGATCTTCCTCATGGCCGTCTTCGCCGGCGGCTTCGCGATGGCCTGGTTCGTCAGGAGGCAGTGGACATGACCACCGGACCGCTCCATCTCCAAGACCTGATCGGCATGCCGCTCGGCGCCCTCGTCTTCGTCGCCGTCGGCTTCCTCTTCGGCTTCCTCCTCGAACGCGGCGGCTTCGGCGACGGCCGGAACATCGTCGCGGTCCTGTACCTCCGCGACTTCCGCGTCCCCAAGGTGATGTTCTCCGCCATCCTCACCCTGATGGCCGGCGCCTACCTCCTCGGCGCCCTCCGCGTCCTCGACCTCACCGCGATCGACACCCCCCACACCTGGCTCCTCCCCCAACTCGTCGGCGGCCTCGTCTTCGGCTTCGGCTTCGTCATCGGCGGCTACTGTCCCGGCACCGCCGTCGTCTCGGCCGTCAACCGCAAGCTCGACGGCCTCGCCTACCTCGCCGGGCTCGTCGTCGGCATCGCCGGCTTCGCCGTGGCCTACGACCCGCTGGCCGACTTCTACAACAGCACCGCGCGCGGCGCGATGACCTTCCCCGGCTGGCTCGGCGTCAACCCCGGCTGGGTCCTCCTCGCCGCCGCCCTCTTCGCCTTCCTCTTCTTCGGCTTCGGCAACCGCATGGAAGCCTACTGGGCCCGCAAGGCCGCCGCCTCCGCCGACCCCGAACCCGCGGCGAAACCCGCCACCCCCGAGGAGCCCCGACCATGAGCGCCTTCCGCTGGAACCGCACCGAGAAGACCGGCCTCCGCATCCTCGTCGCCCTCGCCGCCCTCCTCTGGCTCTCCCCCGCCTTCCCCGTCCCCGACGGCCAACCCTGGGCCCGCCTCGGCGAAGACCTCGCCGCCGACCTCGCCCAGAACCCCGGCGCCCTGTCCCCCGCCGAGTTCGACTACCTCGTCCGCCGACAACCCGCGACCCTCCACCTGCTCCAGGTCGGCGGCGACGGCGGCCTCCCCCGCGACAACTTCCCCGGCGTCGATGTGCGCCAGGTCGATCCCGAACACCTGTTCGAGCCTTTCGCCGCGGTGTGCCGGGACGACCACCAGGTCGTCTTCGCCGATCGCACCGGCCGCGACGGCGGCGCGGTCCTCGGCGGCGTCCTCTACCGCCTCAACGGCTGCAACGCGATGTGGCTCGCCCCGGGCACCGACGGCTACCTCGCCTGGCTCGCCGGCCAGAACCGCACCGCCGTCCTCCGCCCCGACGTCCGTCCCCCCGGCCTCGCCCTTCCTCCGCTCGCCCCCGCCCAGGCCGCCCCGCTCGCTCCGACACCCGTGCGCGCCCCGACCACCGCCCCCGTCTCGACGCCCGCCGCGCCTCGCCCGCCCCCGCCGCCGGCCGCGCCCCGCCCTCCCGCCCCTCCCCCCGCCGAGAAGCCTCCGTCCGGCGGCTGCTGACCGCACCCCCCACCACCCCGCCCGACCCGCGCCGTCCACTCCCTCTCCCCCCCGCCCCGCTCCTCTGCTATGTTCCGCCCCCGCCGAGACTTCCGGCGGAGGTCAACCATGAAACTCGTCATCACCGCGTTCCCGTTCTTCAGCGAACACAATTGCCACGTCCTCGAGGCCATCGCGTCGCTCCCGGGCGTGAAGGTCGCCGCCGCGACCCACGACCCCGAGGAACTGCTGCCGCCGCAGTATCGCGGCCTGCTCTGCGGGCACTGGCGCGTCCAGGACCTCCGCATCATCGACCAGTTCCGCTGGGCCGTCCGGGAACTCTCCGCCCGGCACGGCCCCGTCCACCAGCTCTTCTCCCCGATCGAGCACCTCCAGACCGTCTGCGCCGAGCTGCGGGCCGAAATGGGCATCCCCGGGATGTCCGTCGAGGCCACCCGCAACTTCCGCGACAAGGCGCGGATGAAGGACCTCCTCCGGCAGGCCGGAATCCCCTGCGCCCGCCACCGCCGCGCCCTCTCCGAACACGACGCCTGGTCGTTCGCCGGCGAGGTGGGCTACCCGATCGTCGTCAAGCCGGTCGAAGGCGCCGCGTCCCAGGAGACGTTCAAGGTCGACGACCCCGACGGCCTGCGCCGCGCGCTCGACGTCCTCCACCCGTCCGACCGCGACCAGATCATCCTCGAGGAGTTTCTCACCGGGCAGGAACACTCCTGCGACTCGTTCTGGCTCCGCGGCCGGCGCCTGTTCCACACGATCAACCGCTACGACCCGTCGTGCCTCGAGGTGATGCGCAATCCGTGGATCCAGTGGGTCGTCGTGCTCCCGCGCGAGACCGATGACCCCGGGTACGACGACATCCGCGCCGCGTCCCTCGAAGCCCACCGCGTCCTCGGCATGGGCTCCGGGATGAGCCACACCGAATGGTTCCGCCGCCCGGACGGGTCGCTGGCGATCTCCGAGATCGGCGCCCGGCCCCCCGGCGCGCAGTTCACCACGATCATCTCCCGCGCCGCCGACTTCGACGCGCTGCGCGCCTGGGCCGGCCTGATGGTCTACGAGGAGTTCGACCCGCCGACGCACAAGTACGCCGCCGGCTGCTGCTACCTCCGCGGCCAGGGCGCCGGCTCCCGCGTCCGCGGCGTCCGCGGCTGGGACGAGGTCCGCGAGAAGATCGGTCACCTGCTGACCGACGTGAAGCTCCCCGCACCCGGCGCGCCGAAGAGCGTGACCTACGAGGGCGAAGGCTACCTCATCGCCCGACACCCCGACACCAGGGTCGTCGAGGACGCCCTCAAGTACGCCGTTTCCGTGATCCGCGTCGATCTCGGAGACTGACGGCCACCGCGCGACGCGCGACTAGCGCGCTTCGATCAGCCGGCGGTCGTCCGAGGTCCCCACCGGGTCGCCGGTGTGGAGATCGATGTACCCCGGGTAATGCGGACCCGCCACGAACGCCTCCCCCCGCGGGTCCCCGTCGCGCAGGAAGCGCAGCAGCACGTCCCCGCCGTTGAACCGCCAGTCCCGCCCGTCCGGCCCGCGATACTCGATCCGCATCCCGTGCCGCGTCTTGATGTGCCACTGGTCCTCGGGCCGGTCCCACGATTCGTCGGTCACGAACTGGAGGAACTGCCATCGCCCGCCGCTCGGCGTACGCCCCTGCGTGACCGCGATCCCCGAGTCGTTCGGCAGGCCGAAGACGTAACAGTCGGGATACGACCGGGCCAGCCGCGCCACCCGCTCGGCATGCTCCATCCCGTGGTGCAACTGCACGATCACCCGCTCGATCAGCCCCAGGCAGCGCACCCCGCCGTCGCAGCTCCACTCGCAAAGCTGGTCCGCCCCCGCCGAAAACCCCACGTTGTACAGCCCGCGCGCCTGCCGCTCCCGCAACACCCGCACGAACCGCTCCGGGTCCCCCAGCCGCCGCCCGAAATCCGCGTACCGCTCCAGCCCCGTGGTCGTCATCCCCCCGCCGAGAATCACGACCCGCGACTCCTCCAGCCAGCGGAAGAACAACTCGACGTCCTCCCGCCGCAGGTCCTCCGACCAGTAGAAATGACGCGCCTCCAACCCCCGCTCGCGGAACCGCTCGAAGTAGGGCCGGAACGTCCCCCAGGAATACTCCTGGTCCCCGCGCGACGGCGACGAGCACGGCAGGTAGAAGATCGTCCGGTTGTCCGGCCCTTCCAGCGCCCGCTCCACGATCCAGTGCCCGTGCAGATACTCGCAACGATCGTGCGAACTGTACACCAGCTCCGTCGGCCTCACGTTCTCTCCTCCTTCACGGCCTCCGCGCCCCCGCGGTTCCTCCCCCCTCCACCCGTCCGCTCCAACGCGCACTCGACGATCTTCCGCAGCGTCGCCCCGAACGACAGTCCCGCCTGCTCGGCGGCCAGCATGAACGAGACGCTCTCCGTCAGATCCGGATTCGGATTCACCTCCAGCACGTAAATCCGCCCGTCCCGCGCCAGCCGCATGTCGATCCGCGCGTAGTCCCGACACCCCGTCACCCGGAACGCCTCGAGCGCCACGGCGGAGGCGCGGCGCGCCAGCCGCCGCGGCAACGGCGCCGGACAGACCTCGTGCACCTGGTGGTACGTCTCGTCCAGCGGGTTCCACTTCACGTCGTAGCTGATGATCGGCGGGTGCCCCGTCGAGACCTCCGAGAAGTCGTACTCGACGATCGGCAGCACGCGCGGCGGACGGTTTCCCAGCACCGCCGCGTGGATCTCCCGCCCCTCGATGAACTCCTCCACCAGGATCGGCACCCGCTGCTCCGACACCAGGCGCTGGACCGCCGCCTCCAGTTCCGGAAGCGAGTGCGCCACCGACTCCTTCCAGACCCCCAGGCTCGCGTCCTCCAGCGCCGGCTTCACGATCAACGGGTAGTGCAACCCGTGACGCCGCGGGAACCGCGCCGTCCGCACCAGCCGGTACCGCGGCGTCGGCACCCCGTTCGCCAGCAGCAACTGCTTGGTCATCGCCTTCCGCCGGCACAACCCCAGCACGAACGGCGACGACCCCGTGTACGGCACCCCGTACAGGTCGTACACCCCGGCGACCGCCGACTCGAGCGCCGCGTCGTCGCGGAAGAACTCCACGAGGTTGAACACCACCTGCGGCGCATCCTTCCGCAACAGCGCGTGCAACACCGTCACCCGCTCGCGCAGGTTCACCGACCGCACCGCAAAACCCTCGGCCTGCAACGCCGCGGCCAGCGAATCGTACTCCTCCTGCACCGTCGCCACCGCCAGCGGATACGCCGGCACGAAGTCCAGCGTGTTCGGATCGACATCCCGGTACTGCTCGAACGGGTCCGGCCCCACCCGGTTGTACACCAGCGCCACCGTCGTCGCGCCCGCAACCGTCTCCGCCGTCCGGCCCGCCTCGTCCATCGTCGGACCAGGACACCTAGCGGATCCGCCCGCGAATCGCAACGGCGCGGGACACCCCACCCCGCGCCCGGCCGCCGCCTGCGCCGGCCGGACCCGCCGCGAGCCGCACCGACCCTATTGGATCCCGAGCCGCTTCGCTTCGTCCGGAAGCTGCGCCCGCAACTGGTCGAAGTTCGCGTACCGCGTCACCCGGCGCAACTCCTCCAGCCGCTTCGCCAACCCCGCGTCCTGCGCCCGAATCGCCTCCTGCGCCGTGTCCAGCGCCTGGAGCTGCTCGTCCGGCACCTTCATCATCCGCGTGCGCGCCACCCCGTCGCACCGCTCCCGATCGTTCGGCGCCAACGCCTCCCGCTGCCGGCCCAGCTCCACCATCTCCCGCACGTACTTCTCCCGGAGCTGCTCGATCCGCGGCGCCACGGCCGACACCTCCGCCCCCGACCCCACCGCGGCGCTCAACTCCTCCATCAGCTTGCAGTAGCTCGCCCCGATCTCGGCCCCCAGCTCCTCCGGGTTCCGCTTCGCCGCCGCCTCCTTGCCCCCCTGGCACGACCCCAGGCCGATGCCCCACACCGACAAGACGACAACGCCCACCAGAGACACACGCGCCATGTTCCCCTCCGTCTCGGGTCCTCGGGTTTCTCGGGAGCTTGCCGCGCTCCCCCCACGACCCCCGCCGCACAGAACCTACTTCCCCGGACAGCAGCCGTCAAGGCGGGGCGCACGCCCGGACCCCCCCGTGGCGTTCGGCGCTGTTCGCGCCGACGTGGTCGTCGTCGTGGTCGAACGTCCGCGGTCTTTCCCGCCGTGGGTGGCGACGCGGACTGCCCCACGACGACGACGTCCGCGACCCCCACCACGCCGGGGGTCCGCCACGGCGAAACTCGGGCGCGCCCGGCGCATGGCTCGGGCAGGACTCAACGCAGATCCAGCGGCCCCTCCGACGCCGCGCCGGACCCCGGCGACGGGGAGACGAGTCCCATCACGGCTCGGTCCAGTCCGTTCAGCCGGATCCGTCCGGGTCCGCCGCCGCCGCCGCCCGCGTTGTACAACGTCTCGCCCGCGCACGGCGCCGCGTCGCCCCCCGCCGGCGCACCGCCGGCCCCGCCGACCCCGCCCTCGCAGGCGTACGCCGTCACCGGCGCCCCGCCCGCCGCCGGTTCGTCGCTCCCGGGTGCGCCGTCGTCCCCGTCCGAACTGCCGTCGGACGCCCCCTGACCGCCCGCCGCGCCGCCGCCGCCGTTCGCCGTCACCGCGCCGAGGACGCGCAGGCGGGGCGCCTCGAGCAGCACGCCGCCGCCGCTCCCGCCACCGCCCCCGCCCTCGTTCGCCCCGTAGCTCGACTGGCCGCCGCATCCGCGGGCGTCCACCCAGCCGCTCAGCGTCAGCGTCCCGCCGGACACGATCTCCACCGCGCCGCCGCCGCTCCCGCCGCGACGCCCGTCCGGCGACGAGCCGCCGCCGCTCCCGCCCCCGCTCCCCGCCTCCAGCGGCACCAGCTCCGCGGTCCCGTACGCCCGCCCGCCGACCCCCCGCAGCGGATCGGCAAAACCGCCGCCCGTCCCGCCGCGCCCGCCGAAACCGCCGCCGCCGCCCCCGCCGTCCCGGCCGCCCGAGGGCCCCGGCATCGTGCTCCCCACTCCGCCCGCCCCCGGACCCAGACTCCCCTGGCGCCCCCCGCCGACCGGCGCCACGTCGTTCGCCCAGCACCCCGCGAACACCCCTCCCTCGATCGTCGCGTCCTCCTCCGACAGCAACACCAGCGCCCGCGGCCCCCAGACCGTGAACGTCGCGTTCTCCGGCACCACCAGCCGCTGGAACGAGAACACGCCCAGTTCCGGCGCCCCCTCCGGCTGCGCCAGCGTGGTGAAGTGGATCCCGCTCTCCACGTCCAGTCCCACCCCGGCGGGCCGGAGATCGAACAACGGGTTCCAGTCCGTGTCCCAGACCGAAACCTGCCCGCTCGACGTGTCGAACTCGACGAAGACCTCCTCTTCCACCGGGAGCGACCACTCCGTCGCCGGCAGTTCCCCCGCCGCCAGCAACCCCGCATCCGGGATGTTCGAGATCACCCACGCCAGACAGCGCGGCGCCGGATCCGCGCCGCAGCCGAACTCGCACGGCTCCGCCCGCCACGCCCCGACCCCGCGCGCGACCTCCACGCACGTCTCCACCGCCGAGCCGTCTCCCGAACACCGCACCGCCCCGACCGCGCACTCCCCGACGTCCGGCGCGTCCGCCACCTCCCCCGGGTCCGTCGTGCCCCCGTCGTCGACCTCCGGCGCCGCATCGACCTCCGCCCCGACGTCGCCACCGCCGTCCGGCAGCAGCGGCGTGCAGACGCCGAAGTAGCACTCGAAACCGGGCCCGCAAGCCGGGGAGCACTCGTCCGACCCGCCGCAGCCGGCCGCTCCCACCACCGCCCACAACAACCCGCCCGTAACCGCCACCGTGCGCATCTTCGATCCCTCCCGGACCGGCGGCCCGCGCCGGCCGTTCCGACCGCCGAGCTTACCGCAAGCCGCCCGCAAAGCAACGAACCCTCCACCACTCGCGCCGGCCTCTTCCCCGGCGTCCCTGCACCCGCCTGGCCGCCCCGGCGTCGCTGTGCTACTTTGCCCGGTGGACCGTTCGCACGGCCCTTGCGGAAAGGACGACCGTCATGCGCCAGACCCGCTCGACCGAACCGGCCGCCGCCCGCCGCCCCAGCCTCGCGGCGCTCCTCGCGCTCCTCGCCGCCGGCGGCCTCGCCGCCTGCTCGCCCGCCGACGACGAACCGATCGGCCCGCGCGACACCTGGACCCCCGCCGACCACGGCGGCGACACCGGCACCGAAGTCGCCACCGACACCGGCCTGCCGCCCGACGGCTGCGAGGAACGCGCCCGCTGGATCTACATCGTCAGCGAGGAGAACATGCTCCTCCGCTTCTACCCCAACGAACTGCGCCTCGAGGAGATCGGCACCCTCGGCTGCACCCCGACCGGCTTCGGCGCCACGCCGTTCTCGATGTCGGTGGACCGCAATGCCACCGCCTGGGTCCTCTACACCGGCGGCCCGATCAACCCCGCCGGGGAACTGTTCCGCGTCAGCACGATCGACGCCTCCTGCACCCCCACCGGCTTCGCCCGCGGCCAGGCCGGCTTCGAACTGTTCGGCATGGGCTTCTCCACCGACGTCGCCGGCGGCGATGCCGAGACCCTCTACGTCGCCGGCGGCCTCGCCTCCGGCATCGCGACCGGCGACCAGCGCCTCGGCGCGATCGACACCGCCTCCCTCGTCCTCACCCCGATCGCCACCATCCCCGGCTCCCCCGAACTCACCGGCACCGGCCTCGCCGAACTCTGGGGCTTCTTCCCCGACACCTCCCCGCCGATGGTCGCCCGCATCGACAAGACCGACGGCGGCCTCGACCGGATCTACAACCTCTCCCTCTCCACCGCCTCCACCCGCGCCTGGGCCTTCGCCTTCTGGGGCGGCGACTTCTGGATCTTCCTCATGGCCGGCAGCGACGCCTCGACCAACGTCTGGAAGCTGGAGGCCGACGACGGCTCCGTCACCGAGGCGATGCACGACATCGGCTGGACGATCGTCGGAGCCGGCGTCTCCACCTGCGCCCCCGTCGTCCTGATCTGAGCGGCCCGCGCGACGGACCGATGACCTCCACCAAACCGGCCGCCGTCCGCGACCTCCTGCGCCACCTCCGCCGCCCGGGACCGGCGATCGAACTGCCCTCGGCCGACGACGTCGAAGCCCTCGTCCCCTCCCGCGCCCACGGCGCCCTGCTCCTCGACTTCTACGCCCCCGACGACGTCCGCGAAGCCCTCGCCCGCTACGGCGTCACCGAACGCCTCGCCCACCGCGGCTTCGGCCCCCCCCAGGTCGAACTCGAAACCGGCGACCCGGAACACCACGTCGTCCGCGTCCACGCCCCCCGCGACGGCCGCACCTGGCTGCTCGGCGAGGCGTTCCTGCGCGCCGGCGACTTCGAGACCGACGCCGCCTTCGCCGCACCGCTCCACGGACGCCGCATGCGCATGCTCTACATCCAGTGGCTGCGACTCCAGGACCCTTCGCGCTCCTTCACCCCCGACCGGCCCCGCCTCCCCGGCCAGGACCACCCGGGCCTCGGCATCGGTCGCGAAGTGATGGCGATGTTCCTCGGGATGGCCGACCGCCTCCGCCTCGCCGGCATCGTCTCCTGCCCCGAGTTCGCCCACAACGCCGTGCTGTACAAGCGGACCTTCCGCTTCTTCGACCCCGCCGCCCAGGGCCGCTTCGAAGCGCTCGAGGCGGCCGCGGCGGGCCTCCCGCTCGCCGATTTCGCCTGGGCCGTCGAACAGGGCCGCGTCGTCGACCCGGACACCGGCCGACCGTTCCACTGGACGCGCGAGGAAATGGTGTGCCCCACCAGCCCCCTGCTGCGCGAGCACTTCGAGTCCGCCGCGTACCACCGCCGCGCCGACGAGGCGCGCCGGGCGACGCGCTTGCGCCTCGTACCGCCGCCGCCCCCGTGACCCGCGGCCGCGAGCGCGCCGGACGGAGCGCGCGCCGGCCGCGCGGGCGCCTTGGTTGCACGTGGCCGCAGGCCGACCCGCCCGCCGGAAGGCTACCCTCCGGGAGTCGCCGCCGACACCGGCGCCGCCGGCGCCGGCAGCGCCGCGGGCCGCGGCTCCGCCGCCAACCCCGACGCGATCCGCTCCCGCACCGTCGCCATCCACGCCTCCCGCGCCCCCGCCTCCGCCGGAGCCGGCACCGGCGCATGGAACGTCACGTCGATCACCCGGAACGGCCGCACGACCAACCCGTGGCTCGGCAGCACCCGCTCGCTGCCCCGCACGCTGAGCGGCAGGATCGGCAGCGCGGCGTCGGCCGCCACCACGAACCCCCCCTTCTTGAACGGCAACAGGTCCCCGGTCGCAGACCGCGTTCCCTCCGGGAAGAACAGCACCGAGTTCCCCGCGGAACGCAACAGCCCGGCGCGCAACGCCGCCACCGCCTGTTCCCGGTCCCGCCGATCGATGAAGATGTGCCCCAACCGCGCGCACGCCGGACCCAGGAACGGCACCTTGCGCAGTTCGAGCTTCATCACCCACAGGAACGGCAGCCCGAGATGCCCGTACAGCACCAGCGCGTCGAAGTGGCTGCGATGGTTGCTCATCACCACGTACTGCCGGCCCCGCTCCACCCGTTCCCGGCCGTGGACCCGCACCCGCACCCCGGCCAGCGCCAGCGCCACCCGGCCCCAGATCACGCCGCAGGCGTCCGCTCCGCGCCGCGTCGCGAACGACAGCAGCCAGGACGCCGTGCCCATCAACACCGTCAACACCGCGAACAGCGGCGCGAACCAGAACCACGTGTAGACCCACGCCGCGGCCAGACCCAACCTGCGCATCGCTGCACCCCGCCCGGCGCCCCGCCGCGCACGCCCCGCCCCCCGACCCGGGGTCGCGCCGCGGCCTCGCCCGCCCGACCAGGGTGCTCCACCGCAGGTCACGATTGCGTCACGCCACTCGCACGACGAACCCGGCCCGGGCCGCCGCCCCCCGCTCCGGGCCCGCCCCGCCCCTACAATGCCGGCGACAACACCCGCGCCACCGCCTCCAGGAACCGCGCCCGCGCCGGCTTCTGCCGCAACGATTGCAGTTCGACCGGCCGGGCCCGCGCGATGTCGTCCAGGAAGATCCCCTCCATCCGCTTCCCGAACGCCCCCCCGAACACCAGCACGTTCGCCTCGAAGTTCAGCCGGAACGACCGGATGTCCATGTTCGCCGAACCGATCGTGGTCCACGCCCCGTCCACCACCATCGTCTTGGCGTGCAGGATCCCCGGCCGGTGCTCGTAGATCTTCACCCCCGCCTCGAGCAGCTCGCGGTAGTAGGACCGGCCCGCGAGGCGCACGAGCGGCAGGTCCGACCTGCCCGGCACGAGGATCCGCACGTCCACCCCGCGCCAGACCGCCGTCTTGAGCGCCATCAGCACGGCGAGGTCCGGCACGAAGTACGGCGTGGTGATGAACACGCTGCGCCGCGCCTGGCTGATCGCCGTGAACACCACGGCGTGGATCGCCCCGTGGTCCTGGTCCGGACCGCTCTCGATCACCTGCACCAGCTCCTCCCCCGCCGCGGGCGTCTCGGGGAAGTGCGCCGGGTCCGGCACGTCCTCGTCCGTCGCGAACAGCCAGTCCTCGAGGAAGATCTCCTGCAGCCGCAGCGCCGCGCTCCCCTCCAGCCGCACGTGCGTGTCCCGCCACGGCGCGAACCGCTTCTTCCGCCCGCGGTACTCGTCGCCGATATTCAACCCCCCGGTGAACCCCACCCGGCCGTCGCAGACCAGGATCTTGCGATGGTTGCGCAGCGTCGGACGCCAGTGCGGCCGCAGCGGCAAGACCGGCATGAACACGGCGAACCGCCCCCCCGCCTCCAGCAACGGCCGCAGGAACCGCCGCGACAGCCGGTGCGAGCCGACCCCGTCCACCAGCAGCCGCACCGTCACCCCCGCCCGCGCCCGCTCCGCCAGCGCGTCCCGGAACCGCACCCCCGCCGGGTCCTCGCGGAAGATGTAGCTCATCATGTGCACGTGCTGCCGCGCCGACCGGATCTCCTCGATCATCCGGTCGTACGTCTCCTCCCCGTCGATCAGCACCTCCACCCGGTTCCCCGCCAGCACCGGCGAACCCCCGAGACACGCGCCGACCCGCGCGATCTCCCCCGCCGGACCCGGCAACTCCGGCAGCATCGCCTTGGCGTCGCACGCCGCCGCCGTCCGCGGCAGACCCCCCAGCACCCGCAGGAACGCGTCGTGCGCCCGCCCCCGCTTGCGCCGCCGCCGCCAAATCCGCGTCCGGCCGATCAGGAAGTACAGAAGCGCCCCCGCGTAAGGCAAGAACGCAATCGCGAGGATCCACGCGAGCGTCGCGCCCGCTTCGCGCCGGTCCATCACGATCCGCGGAATCAGCACGAACGCCAGCGCGTACCCCCCCACCGTCGTCAGGACCGTGACCAACGTCTGCCACGGAATGTCCAGCATGCTCGGCATCGCAGCCCGCTCACTCCGCGCACGGCGGCCGCCCCAACCGCTCCCCCGCCGCTCGTCGGTGATTCGAATCGGGATAGTCCTCGATCAGTCGGCGCAGCAGCGCGCACCCGCGCTCCGGGTCCGCCAACGGACCCAGATACAGCTCCGCCGCCTCGAACAACCCATCGTCCCGCAGGACCGAGTCCGTGAACTCCTCCAGGTCGAGGAACGCCTCCGCCGCCCCCGCCGCATCCCCCAGCTCGTCCCGCAACAGCTCCGCTTTCAGCCGCTGCGCGTCGTCGAAGTAGGCCGAGTAGAACGACCCATTGAAGAACCAGCACTCCTCCTTCCAGAACAACAGGCGGTCGATCCACTCGACCGCGCGCCGCCACTCCCCCCGCTCCCGCGCGATCCGCGCCCCCTCCCACGGCAGGTCGTCCCAGAACACGCAGTACGGATACGGGCAGCGCTCCAGCCCCGCCTCCAGGTCCGCGTACGCCTCGCCCGGCCGGTCCAGCGCCGCCCACGCCCGCGCCCGGTGCAGCCGCAGCGCGGCCGTCAGGTCGACGTCGCGGTCGGGTCCTCGCCCCAGTTCTTCCTCGACCAGCGCCGCGAAACCTTCCAGGTCCCCGCGGTCCTCGTACGCCTGGTACAGCCGCCGCACCGCGACTTCCGCCATCGCCGACGACGGCTCGTCCCGGATCAACCGCCGCCACAACCCGATCGCCTCGTCCTCGCCGCCCGACCGCTGCGCCAGCCGCCCCGCGTCGTACAGCGCGCGCCCCGCGTCCTGCGTCCCGGGCCACCGCTCCGCCACCGCGAGGTACAGCGCCATCGCCCGCCCGGCCTCGCCCGCCTGGTCCGCCGTGATCGCGGCCCGGTACAGCGCCGACCGCGCCGTCGCCTCGTCCGCCGTCCGTCCCGCCGCGCGCTCGTACCCCTCCGAGGCTTCCCCGTACCGGTTCGACCGCTCCGCACGCCCCGCGGCCGCCGCTTCCCGCACGTACTCGTCCTCCGGCAGCGGCGACGCCGGACAGCCCACCGCGACCGACGCCACCGCCAGCCCCAAGCCGAAACGCACCGGCCGCCCTCCGCGCACGCGCGCAGCCTACCACCGTCCCGCCCCCCCGGAAACGCCCCCGCCCGCCCCACCACCCCGCCGTGACGGTCCTTCGACCCGCAGGGCAGCGCGCGGCGCGCAGCATCTCCGCACGCAAGGGCTCCCGCGAACTCCATCACACCCCTCGGGGGAAACCCACGGGCCCACTCGCCGACGCTTCGCGTCGGCTGCGCAACACCCCCGAACCCCCGGGCCGCGCCGTCGGCTCGGGCTTGCATCGCGTTTCGGACCCGCGTCCCCCGTCCCGCCCTCCGGCCCTGGCTGCCCCGCTCTCCCGCGACCGCGCGTCTCTCGTCCTACGGCTCGGCGGCCGGCAAGGTCACGCCCGGCACCGGAAGCGCCGTCGCGTCGAGGTTGGTCGGATTGCCGCGGAACAGGATGCGGTCCATCAGTCGCCGGTAGTCGAAGCCCTCGGTCTGCACGTTGGCGCCGCAGACCGTGTTGAAGGAGATCTCTCCCTCGTGCAGGTCCATCGTTCCCCCCTCCGGATGCGGCACCCCGAACGCGTCCAACCCGTGGGCGACCTGAATTCCGCACAACGCGCTGCGGGTGACCAGGAACCGCGTTGCGGCGAGCCCTGCGCCACCGTACGACGCGACTCCCAGGCCGCCCGTTCCGGGACACGGAGGAGCGTCGAGACCGCACTCGGCTCCAAGCGTGTCGCGAACCACGAGGTCTTGCAGCGTCACCGAGGTCCCGGCATTCGTCGCGCAAATCGTGATGTCGTGGTTCCGTTCGAACATCCCGCGCATCACCTCCGCCGATGCGCCGCCCTGGACGTGCAGGCCCACGCCGAACGTACGGTCGCTTTCCCGGCTCCCCGTGTCGCGGAGCGCAACATCTTCCAGGATCACGAGCGTCCCGGGATCGAATGCGGCGACCGCGGCATCGAGGTTGCGCTCGAACGCCGCACGCCGCACCTGCACCGCTGCGCCATCCTGGACGTTCAGTCCGCGCCCGAAGTTCCGGTCGGTGTCCCGGCTCCGGGTGTCCCGGATCGCGACATCCTCCAGGATCACCGTCGTCCCGACATGCGCCGCCAGCAACCCGTTGTCACGGTTGCGCTCGAACACGCCGCGCGTCACCTCCACCGACGCCCCGTCGCTCGCCTGAAGCCCCCGGCCCCCCACCCCATCGCTTTCCTGGCTCCGCGTATCGCGGATCGCGACGTCCCGCAGGGCGACCGCGGTGTCGACATCGAATGCCGTGACCGCGATGTCGTGGTTGCGCTCGAACACGCCGCGCGTCACCTCCACCGATGCCCCGTCGCTCGCCTCCAGCCCCCGGCCGCCCGCTCCGTCGCTTTCCTGGCCCGCGGTGTCGCGCACCACGACGTCCTCCAGCCTCGCCGTCGTGCCGGCATGGAGCACCGCGACGCCGCAGTCGCGGTTGCGTTCGAAGACCGCGCGCCGCACCTGCACCGATGCGCCGCGGTTGACCTGCAGCCCGCGACCGGCCTCCCGCTCGGCCGGCCGGTCCGTTTCCCGGCTCCGGGTGTCGCGCACCACGACGTCCTCCAGCGTCACCGTCGTCCCGGCATGCGAGACCATCACCGCCGTCTCGTGGTTCCGCTCGAACACCCCGCGCCGCACCGCCAAGGACGCACCGTCGACCACCTGAACCGCCCGGCCGAAGTACCGGTCGGCTTCCCGGCCTCGCGTCTCGCGAATCGCCACGTCCTCCAGCGCCACCGTCGTCCCGGCGTCGAACACGGCGACCGCAATGTCGCGGTTGCGCTCGAACACCCCGCGCGTCACCCGCACCGATGCACCCGCGGCCGCCTGGAGCCCCAGGCCGTACCGCCCGTCGCTGGCTTCGCTCCGGGTGTCGCGCACCACCACCCGCTCCGCGGTCAGCTGCGCTCCCTCGTCGACATACAACCCGAGCACCAGGGTTCCGGCCACCACCACGTCCCGCAACTCCGCGGATCGCCGACCGCCCATCACCATCACCCCCCACCGCTCGCCCCCCACCCGCAGATTCCGCAATACGACCGCCCTGCTTCCCACGGCAACCGTGGCCGCCGACTCCGACGGCACGGACGAGGCGATCACCGTCTCCGCGACGCACGCGCCCCACAGCGTCACCCCGCCCGGCACCGACACCACCTCGTCGTACGTCCCCTTCCCCACGGCCACGATCGTCCCCGCCGCCGCTCGCGCCAGCGCCGCACCGATCGTCGCAAACGGCGCCGCCCGCGTCCCGTCCCCGCCCGGCGCGGCGCCCGCCAGCACGTACAGGATCGGCGCGCCGGCCGGCAGGTCCGTCGCCCAGTCGTCGTCCGGCGAACAGGCCGTGCCGACCCTCGTGCAACCCGGCTCGCCCGGGAAGTGCGCCTCGTCCACCGCCGCGCAATCCTCGTGCCCCGTCTCCGGCCACGGGTCGCACGTCACCGTCCCCGTCTCCGGGTCCGCCAGCTCCCGCCACCCCGGCGGACACGGCGTCAGCCGCGGCGCCTCCACCGGCGGCGTTCCGGCATCCAGCCAGGGGATGTCCGGCGGCTCCGGCGGCGCGATCTCCAGTTCCCCCGCGTCGTCGCCCGCGCCGGCCTCGTCCACCTGGTCCTCCGCGTCCGCGTCGCCGCCGCTCGGGGTGCCCCCGGAGCACGCCGCGAGCACGACCGCCGCCCCGATCGCCCCGCTTCGCCTCCACACCGTCATCGGACCCCTCCTTCGCCCTGCGGCTCGCCGAGCGGCAGGCGCGGGTCCGCTGCGGGCCGCGCGGCCCCGTGAACCGGCGGCCGTTCTGCATCCCCCGCCGCCCGATCAAGCTCTCCGGAAACTGTACGGGCGGACCAGGGAACGGGCAAGAGCTTGATGGCCACCGCGCGCGCCACACTTCTTCGTCCCTTCCCGCGACCGTGGTAGCTTCCGCCCGGCGGACGACCCGCCGGGAGGAACTCATGGACCCGCTCCTCAAACTGCTCCAGCAAGACGCCCTGACCAAACCCGAACTCCTCGCCCGGGCGCTCGAAACCACCCCCAAGGACGTCCGCGACCGCCTGCGCCGGCTGGAACGCGACGGCACGATCCTCGGCTACCGCGCGATCCTCGACGACGAACGCACCGGCGAAGAGCGCGTGAAGGCCGTGATCGAGGTGAAGATGACCCCCGAACGCGAGGGGGGCTTCGACCGCGTCGCCCGCCGCATCGCCGAGTTCGACGAGGTCCACGCGGTCTACCTGATGAGCGGCCGCTACGACCTGCTGCTGTTCGTCGAAGGCCGGACGCTGCGCGAGGTCGCCTTCTTCGTCGCCGAACGGCTCGCCACGCTCGAAGGCGTCACCTCCACCTCCACCCACTTCATCCTCCGCGCCTACAAACAGCACGGCGTCGCGATCCGCCCGCGCGGCCCCGCCGAACGGCTGCCGGTGAGTCCCTAGGTGGAGCGCCGCCGCTCCGGCTCGCGGCGCCCGTCTCCCCGGCCGCCCGCGAATCCCGCCGCGCCCCCGCGCGACTCGCTCGTCGCCCGCCACGTCGCCGCGCTCCCCCCCTCGGGCATCCGCGAGTTCTTCGAGCTGGTCCGGGCCGCCGGCAGCGGCCCCGACGAGCACGGCCGGCGCCTGATCTCCCTCGCCATCGGCGAACCCGACTTCGACGCCCCCTGGCACGTCCGCGAAAGCGCCATCTGGTCCCTCGAACGGGGCCGCACCGGCTACTCCCCCAACCTGGGCCTCCCGGCTCTCCGCGCCGCGATCGCCGACCACGTCGCCGAGGAGACCGGCGTGCGCTACGACCCGGCCGGCGAGGTGCTCGTCACCGTCGGCGTCTCCCAGGGCCTCGACCTCGCCCTGCGCTCCCTCGTCGAACCCGGCGACGAGGTCCTGCTGCACGAGCCGTGCTACGTCTCCTACGCTCCGTCCGTCCTCCTGGCGCACGGCCGCCCGGTGGCCGTCCGCACCTCTCCGACCCGCGGCTTCGCGCTCGACCCCGACGACGTCGCCCGCGCCTGCTCCCCGCGCACCCGCGTGCTGCTCCTCAACTTCCCCTGCAACCCCACCGGCGCCGTCCTCGACGACCGCACCGCCGACGCCCTCGCCCGCCTGGCCTGCGAACGGAACCTCGCCGTCGTCGCCGACGAGATCTACGCCGAACTCGCCTACGACGGGCCGGCACGCTCGATCCTCTCCCGGCCGGGCCTGCGCGAACGCACCGTGCTGCTGCGCGGCTTCTCGAAGAGCTTCGCCATGACCGGCTTCCGCGTCGGCTACGCCTGCGCCCCGCGCCCGCTGATCGATGCCCTGAACCGCATCCACCAGTACACCATGCTCTGCGCCCCCGCCCCGGCCCAGGAGGCCGCCCTGGAGGCCCTGCGCCACGGCCGCGCCGGCCGCCTCGCCATGCGCGACCAGTACCGCCTCCGCCGCAACTTCCTCGCCCGCAGCCTCGCGGAACTCGGACTGCCCTGCGTCCGCCCCGCCGGCGCCTTCTACGCCTTCCCCTCGATCGCCGGCACCGGACTCTCGTCCCGGGAGTTCGCCGCCCGCTTCCTGCGCGAGCAGCGCGTCGCCGTCGTCCCCGGTGACGCCTTCGGCCCCTCCGGCGAGGGGCACGTCCGCTGCGCCTTCGCCGTCTCCCTTCCCCTGCTCGAGGAGGCGATGGACCGGCTCCGCCTCTTCCTCACCGGCCTTCGCCGCTCCCGCCGCCGCTGACCCGTCCCTCGCTCCGCGAACCGACCCCGGCGGCCGCCGCCCGCCCGCGCCTCGTCACGCGCCGCCACCGGCGCGGCTCCTACTCCGGATCGGCGACCACCACCTCCAGCGTCGGACGCTGCGTCGGGTCGCCCCAGTCCGGGAAGTCCGTCGACCGGACGAACTGCTTCCCCGTGTGGTACTCGCTGTCCGCCGAATACAACGCGAACGCCACGTGCCCCGCCCCCGCTTCCGCCGCGCGCGCCACCGCCCGGCTCACGTCCCACCGCCACTCCGGCAGATCGTCCCAGCCGGTCTCCATCACCCCCGTCCGGTCGCCCCAGAACCCCGCGCAGTTCTCGATCGGCAGCGGCGCATCGTTCCACGTCAGGTTCGTCGCATCCCACGGCGTCGTCCCGTCCCGCAACACCGCGGGCACCTCGAACGCCTGGATCAACGACCACTCCCCCTCTTCCCCGCCGCTCGTCGGCATCGAATGGTGCATCCGCAGCGCCGCCGACACCACCACCTTCCCGGCCGGCACCCGCGCCAGCGGGAACTTGACGTAGATCCGGGAGAAGCAGGGCCAGTCGGCGTAGTCTTCCTGGTTCTGCACGTGGAAGTACTCCCGGCCCACGTTGCCGCCCCAGCTCGAACGCCCCTCGCCGAAGTTGTAGTCGTCGTCCCCCGAACAGAGCACCTCCGACGCGCCCACCGCCCCCTCGTCCACGTCGTCTCCCCCGACGCCCTGCCGGATCTCGATCGTCTCCTCCGTCCCCGCCGCGTGCGGCGGCGGCTCGTAGGCCACCGCGTACGCCGGCCGCCCGCGGCCCGCCGTCGCGCCGCTCTCCTCCCGCGACAGGAAACGGCCGTCGAGGAACTCCCAGGTCCCCCACGTCGCCGGGTCGTCCTCGTCGAACCCGGCGCCCGGCCAGTGCTGCGGCGCGCCCCGCAGGGTTCCGTCCAGGCTGTCCCGGTCGCGCGCCGTCAGCGCCACGTTCCACAGCCGGTCTCCCGCCCCGGGCGGCCCGGACATCCCGAGCATCGCCCACGGAACGAACCAATTGATGTGCCAACCGCGGCTCTCGTCGCGCTCCTCGCCGCGATACCCCTTGCCCACGCACAGCGCGCCCGGCGTCCCCCCGCACTCCTCCCCCGCCGTCACGCCGGCCTCGACCCATGCGCCGTCCCGGCCCCGATACACCGCCGTCTGCGACGTCCCGTGCCGCCCCGCCTGCGCGTCGATCCGCCACGACCGCTCGTCGAGCGATCGCTTGTCCGGGTCGCCGTCCAGGTCGAAGTACAGCTGCAGCGCATCCCACTCCGGGATCGACGCCGCGTCGGGGGCCTCGTCGTAGATCTCCCGGTCGAACACCGCGCACTGCATCATCAGGATCGCGTCGTCGTAGCCGACCCGGCACTGCACGTAGTCGTCGCGACGGCCGACGCGCCCGAACCAGAAGATCGCCATCCGCTGCTTGTGGTTCTCGATCGCCCCGCCCCGCCCGTCCGGGACTACCCGCGGGACGAAGATCCGCGGCCGCGGATCCGCCGTCGGCGGGATCTCCGAGCTGTCCGCCACCGGCACGTCCCGGCCGTCCGCCCCATCGACCTCCGCCGGCGCGTCGGTCCCCCCGTCCGTACCCGTCCCTCCCCCGTCGCCGCACCCCGCGAGCAGCAACGCCAGGCCGACGCCGCACCACGACGCACCGATCCCGACGCCGAACGCTCCCCGCACCACCCGTGGACCTCGTCGTTCCTTCCGCATGACCGCAGTATACCCCGCCACGCCCCCGACGGCCCCTGCGCCGAAACTTGACGCGCGATTTCGACCCGACCACAGTGGTCGCGACGACCGGAAGAGAGGAACGGGAAGCCGGACCATGCCGGGGCCCGACGACAACGAGACGAAAGCCGCCGCCGAGGCGGCCTGGCGGGACGCGCGCCGCGCCGCCGACGCCGCCCGCGACGCCGCCCGCGACGCCGAGGCCGCCTGGCGCACGGCCGCCGCCGAGGTGGCCCGCGCGGGCGAGCGGGCCCAGGCCGCCGCGCGCGCCGCGCGCGCCGCCGCCGCCACCTGGCGCAACGCCGCCGCCGCCGAGACCCGCGCCGCCGCGGCCCTGGACGAGGCGCGCCGGAAGGTCGAGGCGGCCGAGGCCGACGTCGAGCGGGCCGCGGCCTGGCGCGAGGCGATCGCGCGCGCCGAGACCGCCGCGCAGCGCGTCGCGGCCGCGAAACAGGCCCGGCACAAGGCCGTCGCCGAAGCCGGTGTGGTGCTCGGCGTCGCCGAGTCCGCCTGGAAGGACGCCGTTCCCGCGGCCGCCGCCTGGCACAAGACCGCCGCCGCCGCCGCCGACGACGACCGCCCCGCCGTCTTCCGCAAGGCGACCGCCGCCGCCGCCGCCGCCGACACCGGCGGCCGCTGGGTCGCCGCCGCCGAGACGGCCCTCGAGACCGCCCGCGACGCCGCCCGGGCCTGGCGCAAGCCCGACGACGAACGCCGGGCCCGCACCGCCGCCGACGCGGCGTGGCGCGCCGCCGTCGAGGCCGCGGAGGCCTGGCGCGCCACCGCCCAGGCCGCCCAGGCCTGGTGCGCGCTCGACCCCGCCGCCCAGGCCGCCTGGCGCAAGGTCGCCCGCAGCGCCGAAGCCGCCTTCGCCGCCGCCCGGACCGCCCGCGAACGGGCCGCCGCCGCCGCCGCCGCCGACACCGCCGCGGCCGAAGCCGAATCCCGCCGGGAGGAAGCCGAACGCGCCGCCGACGAGGCCGCCGCGCGGGCCCTCCTGATCGATGCCGGCCCGCGAACCCCCGGCGCACCCGGCCGCGAACCCGACGCCGAACGCGAAACCCGCATCTCGCTCACCGATATCCAACTCGACCCCGCCCCCGACGCGCCCCCTGCCCGGGCCTCGTTCGTCGAGATCGATGTCTCCTCCATCCGTCCCCCGGACGACTCGTCCGGCCCTCCGGACCGCTGAAAGGAGCCCGCATGCGACGCCTCGGCCGCTTCCCCGTAACCTGCCTCGTCCTCGCCTCCTGCGCCTACGGCCCCGCCGTGGGGCCTCCGCCGGGCCCCGCACCCCATGCTTCCCGCGACGAGGGGCCGCCGCCGCCCGCCGGCGAGATCGCTCCCGTCGCCGGCCACGGCGCCCAGCGCGTCCTCGCCGCCGGCCTCTACCGCGGCGACCTCGTGATCGAAGGCAACGGCAACCTGGTCCAGGGCGCCGGCACCGATCGCACCCTCGTCCGCGGCGACCTCCGCATCCGCGGCGACGCGAACGTCGTCCACTCCCTGCGCATCCTCGGGGAATCCTCGATCGAAGGCGAGGAGAACGACGTCCGGGGCGTCGCCTTCGGCGAGGCCGACGACCCCGCGCCGCCCGCCGCCCGGCCGACCCTTGCGCCGGAAACGGAGTGACCGATGAAACCCGCCGTCGTCGTCGTCGACATGCTCGTCGATAACATCCACGGCGAACCCGGCTCGCCGATGTCGCGCGCCGCGCTCGCCGTCGTCCCCGCGATCAACCGCCTGCTCGACGCCGCCCACGCGCGCGGCTGGCCCGTCTGCTTCGCCTGCGACTCGTTCCTCCCCGGCGACTTCCTCTTCGGCGGCCGGATGAAACCCCACGCCCTGCGCGGCACCCCCGGCGCCGACCCGATCCCCGAACTCCACCGCGACCCGGGCGACGAGGTGCTCCGCAAGCGCCGCTTCTCCGCCTTCTTCAAGACCGACTTCGACCAGACCCTGCGCACCCGCGGCGCCGACACCGTCCTCGTCGCCGGCATCGCCACCAACTTCTGCGTCCTGGCCACCGCGTTCGACGCCGTCTGCCACGACTTCCGCGCGGTCCTCGTCGAGGACGCCTGCGCCGCCGCGAAGCCCGAATGGCACGAGGCGACCCTGTCTTGCTACCGGCGCAACATTCTGCACCCCCTGCTGCGGGTCCGCACCGTAGACGAACTCCTCGCCGAGGCGGACGAGCCGTCCGGCCCGGGAACCCCGCGGGAGTAGGATCCCTCCCCGGAAAGGCGCCGTGCCCGTCCAACCGAGGAACCCTGCGCGGGCGTGGCCGTGGCCGTGGGGTGCCACCCACGGAAGGTCCTGACCGTCCAGCCCGGCGGAAGCGCTGGCCGCTGGTGGGCCGTGTTCCCGTCCGCGCCGTCCTTCAACCGATCCGCGGGCACTCCCCTGCCGTCGGCCCGTACCCGTTGTTGTCGACGCGGCACTCGTGCATCGCCCCCGACGCGGCGCCCGTGCCGTCGTCGTCCACCACCACCCAGTAGACGATCGTCTCGCCCGTCCGGGCCTCCCCCACCGGCGCGTCGAACGGCACGCGCACCGACGCGCCCGGCAGGATCGGAGCGGGCGTCGGCACCACCCCGAGCAGCACGCCTCCGGCGGCGGGGTCCCCCTCGTAGAAGGCCACCGGGATTCCGGCCGGGGCCCCCGCCGCGCCGCGGTTCGCGATCCAGGCGGCCAGCCCGAGATGCCCGGCGCACCCGCGCTGGTCCACCACCACCCGCGCCACGACCAGATCCGGAGCCGCGAACAGCCCCTCGGGCTGTACGTTCTGCCGGAAGTTGTTGAGCCCCGGCACGGTCCAGTTCCGCCGCTCCGCCCGCGGCACCGTCCCGTCCTCCTCGACGTTCGTGACGTGGTACGTGTGCTGGTTCCAGATCCGCCGCGTCCGCACCCAGTTGTTCGCCAGGTCGCCGATCACGGCGATCCCCGTCGGACCCCGCGACCCGTCGTCGCAGACGAACGTCGGACTGTAGTTGTTGCGCGCGATCACGATCTCCGCGTGCTCGTCGTTGTCCACGTCGACGATCACCGGATACTCCCAGTGCGTGGCGCTCGTGTTGCACGTCGTGAACAGCTCGAACCCGTCCGTCCCGCGGTACACGTGCAGGTGGTACTCGTCCCCGTACACCGCCTCCGCCGCCCCGTCCCCCTCGAAGTCGAACACGCTGGAACCGGTGCACCGGCTGGAGCGATCGATCGTCTCGCGGAACCACAGCGGCCGGCCGTCCTCCCCCTCGAAGATCACGTAGCCGTACCCCCCGGCCGCCGCCACCTCCGGTCGCCCGTCGCCGTCGAAATCCGCAATCGTCGGCGGCCCGCCGCCGGCCGGCCCGTCCGGGGTCGGCCACCCCTGGTTGAGGTCCACCGGGCCCCACAGCACCGTCCCGTCCGCCCGGAACGCCTGGAGCTGGTGCGGCCGGTCGTGCCAGCTCGAGCCGACCCCGGAGCCGCGCGACTGCACGACCACCACGTCGGGACTCCCGTCGAGGTCCAGGTCTCCGACGGCCGGATACCCGGTCGGCAGCCCCGCGTCCCACAGCACCGTCCCGTCGGTGTCGTACAGCGTCGTGCCGGCCACCAGCTCGAGCCGCCCGTCGCCGTCCATGTCGGCCAGCGTGGAGAAGTCGCCGCCGGCGTCCTCGCCCGACCCGGTCGCCAGCGGGTGCGTCGTGTCGCGCCAGATCACCGACCCGTCCGTCCCGCGCAGCAGACCGCGACCGATCGCGATCTCGACCGATCCGTCGCCGTCCACGTCGCCGATCGCCGGCGCGGCCGCCCGGCAGAGCGGCCCGCCCGTCGTGTGCCACTTGAACGTCCCGTCGTTCTCGAACGCCAGCACCCCCTGCACATCGATCGGCGAGCAGGTCACGATCTCGACCAGGCCGTCCCCATCGATGTCCGCCGCCGCCAGGCTCGAGTCCGGCCGGGTGCGGTACGCCGCGTCGGTCACGTCGAAGACCGGACCGCTGCCGTCCCCGTGGACCGCCCGCAGCACGCCGTTCCGCTGGTAACCGGTCGCCGCCGAGAAGGTGTGGAACACGATGTCCGGCACGTCCCGCTCATCGACCCGCCCGTCGCCGTTGTCGTCGGTGAGCGGCACGACGATCGGCTGCATCATCACCTGGTCGTGCGCCGGTTCCACCGCGCTGCCGCTCCATGCCCACTCGACCTGCGGCGTGAACACCCCGACCGGCGGACGGTACTCGCACGTCTCGTCGATCCCGCCCCGCGGCAGGCAGCGGCCGATCGTCGGCTCGCAGTACATGTCCGGCGGGCAGTCGTACGGGTCGTCGCACGGGTCGCCCGGAACGGTGCAGCCGCCCGCGTGGCACACCTCGCCCGCGGCGCAGCAGACGTCCCCGCACGGCGGCTCGCCGCCGCAGTCCAGCCGGCACTCGCCGTCCAGGCACACCTCGTCGTCCCCGCAGCACGCAGCGACCCCGCAGACGCGGTCGGGGTCGCAGCAGGCGCCGCCCGCGCAAACCTGTCCCGGCTCGCAGCACTCCTCGCCGCACGTCCGCCCCGGACACGCCTCGCCCGCCCCCTCGTCCGCGCCGCCCCCCTCGTCCGGCGGCCCGACGTCGGTCTCGCCCCCGCCATCGACCACGACGCAACGGCCCCCGATGCAGACCGCCCCCGGCGTCGTGCAGTCGGCGCTGGTCGTGCACGCCTCGTCCGGCGGCGTTCCGCCGCTTCCGCAATCGCATCCCCCCGGCGCGGCCGCACCGCCCGCGATCGCCAGCACCCAGACCACGACGCCTCGTCTCGGACGCATCGCCTTCCTCCACCCCGCCGGCCCGGTTGGTCCCCCCGCCCCCGCCCGACCACCCCGCCGCACCCGTTTCCCGCAGGCGCGAGGGCCGGCGGCGCCGCGAAGACCATCGCGCCCGCGCCCGGACGGCGCGGCGCCCCGCTACTTCTGCAGGCGGCGCTCCTCCTCCGGCCCGCGTTCCCGCACCCGCACCAGGATCAGATCGCGGTCCGCCCGCGCGATCGTCTGCGACACCCGCTCCCGCGGCTTGCGCACCGCCCACCCGACCGAGAACGACACCGGAGGACACCCGACCGTCGGCTCCTTCAACCGCTGGACGATGTGGATCGTCGCCGTCGCCGCCCCCTCCGACAGCAGGATCAGGAACTCGTCGCCCCCCACCCGGAACACCGCGTCGCTCGTCGCCCGCACATGCCGGTCCAGGAAACGCGCCGTCTCGACCAGCGCCCGGTCCCCCGCCGGGTGGCCGTGCCGCTCGTTGTACGCCCGGAAGTCGTTGAGATCGACCAGCACCACCCCCCACTCCCGGTCCTCCCGCTCCAGCCGCTCCTCGATCTCCGACAGATGCCGCCGGTTGTAGCACCCCGTGAGCGGGTCCCGCACCGTCAACTCGTGCAGCCGGCCTTCCATCTCCTTCCGGCGCGTGATGTCGATCAGGATGCCGTGGAACAGCGTGTCCCCGGTGTCCGGGTCCTGCACCGCGTAGCAGGAATCGAGCACGGTCAGCACGGTCCCGTCCGTCCGCCGCACCTGCAGCTCGAAGTCCCGCACCACGAACTGCTTCTCCAGCAGCGCCAGTTCCTCCAGCCGGCGCGACATGTCGACCACCAGCTCCCTGGCACTGGTCCGCCGCAACGCCTCCACCGAGGGAAAACCGAACAGGTCCAGGAACGCCGGGTTCGCGTCGAGGATGCGGCCCTGGACGTCCGTGATGTAGATCCCCTCGCGCACGTTGCGCACCAGCTCGCGCGCCGTCTCCGGGTCGGTCAGCGTTCGGAATCGCGACATCGGTCGGACCGCCTCCATCCTGCCCCCCGGGAATGCGCCCCCACGGCCGCACCCGCCGCGCGGCCTCGATCCTACCCGACCGCGCTCTCCCGACACAACCACCCCGCCCCGGGCACCGCCGCGAACCTGCTCAGGGGCTCTGCCCTCCACGAATCGTGGATGCACCCGGCCCCCCCGCGCCGTCCGCCGTGCCCGGCAGAAGCAACCCGCCCGCCGCCCCTCTGCCCCGTTGACCGTCGCACCGCGACGGTTCAAGCTGCAGTCATGAGCAGACTGCGTCGGGGTTTCGCCGGAGCCGCTCTCTTCACCCTCGTCGGCTGTTCCCTCTCCGCGGGGGGGCTCGGACCCGGAGACGACATCACCGACCTGCCCGGCGACGGCAGCGGCGACTTCGTCATCGATACGGGACCCGACGCGGACGCCGACGCCGATGCGGGCGCCGACGCCGACGCCGATGCCGACGTGGGCCCGTGCGATCCCGAGGAATGCTCCGAGCGCTGCATCGCCCTCGGCTTCTCCGGCGGCAACTGCGAGGGAATCAACTGCCGCTGCAACCCACGGCCCGACGCCGATGCCGACGCCGCGGCCGAGGCGGACGCCGCGGACGCGGCGGACGCGGTCGTCGACGCCGCCGGCGACCCGGAGAGCGA
>Ga0073932_1001950_pt1 | contig 35358 bp, 28 predicted proteins | sample DewCreD2012metaG_FD_76967 | JGI IMG/M metagenome (GOLD analysis project Ga0073932, IMG submission 76967) | Hot spring sediment bacterial and archeal communities from British Columbia, Canada, to study Microbial Dark Matter (Phase II) - Dewar... ...
AGAACGGGCTGGCGTAACGGCCGGGCGCTTGGCCTGCCTGGCCTGACAGGTCGCTTACCAGAATGCACCGTTGCGGGGTCTTGGCGCGGACAAAGACCTTGACCATGTCGGGCGGCAGATGGTGCCCGTCGGCAATCAGGCTGGCCCAGAGCCGATCCTCGGCCAATTGCGGCCAGAGGTAATTGCGAAACCGGTGGAACGTGGGATGGGAACCGTTGCCCAAGTGGGTGCTCAGCCGGGCCCCGGCGTCGACGGCCGCTCGGATCTGGTCCGGACTGGCCGATGTGTGCCCGATCGCGACAATCACCCCCCCGGCGCATGCCTTTTGGATAAAACCCACGCAGCCATCGAATTCTGGCGACAGGGTGAGGATGCGGATCCAGCCCCGCGCGGCCTCCTGAAGGCGTTGAAACTCGTCCCAGTCCGGCGGGCGGCAATGTCGCTTGGGGTGGGCGCCCCGGGCACCCTCCTCCGATGTGATATACGGCCCTTCCAAATGGATCCCGGGCATTCGCCGGGACCATGCCGCCGATCGATCGCACAGCGAGGCGATGGTCGAGACCGCGTGAGTCAGGACCTCCACGCCCTCGGTCGTTACCGTGGGGCAAATGCGCGTCACGCCGAACGGGTGAAGCGATTGGACAACGCCCGCCACCTTGTCTTCCGTCAGCCGGGCGGAACTAAATTCTACCCCCCCATAGCCATTGACCTGGATGTCGATCAGGCCCGGACTGATCCACGGCCATCGCTCGATGTCCGGCTGTCGCCCGGCGCCCGACTCCACGGCCGTGATCCGCACTACTCGACCATTGGCGATCTCGATCTCCGCTGCCTGACCGCTGTCGTAAAGCCGTCCTGAAAGTCTCATGGCGATCCTCCCACCCCACTTTAGCCGAAGCCGCTTGGGGACGAAAGTGTTCGCGGTTTGCTGCCAATCTGGCAGCGGAGGCTTGGGAGAGTGGTGTTGGTATCGCACTAAGTCTTTGCTGATCCATGGCTAAGATCGGCAGAAAGGATTTGGCATGACGTTTGCATGAGATTGGGGTGCGGTCGGTTCAGTTGTCACGGAACTTCACGATCCACACGAAGGAGGCTTGGCCCATGGTTTTGCGCTACATGAATCCCACGCATCCCGTGCATCAGCTTCGCCGGGAGTTGGACCGTTTGTGGTCTCAGGTGATGGGCGATCAACTCGAGCCGCCGTGGACCGGCCTGGTTCGCGGCCAACCGGCGGTCAACGTTTGGGAGACCGAGGACGCGCTTTTCGTGGAGTTGGAGACGCCGGGGCTGAAGAGCGACCAATTGGACATCTCCGTGGTCGGCGACCAGTTGTCCATCCGCGTGCAGCGGCCGGAAGTCGAGGAAAAAGGCGCGACGTACCATCGCCGGGAGCGGCCGGTGGGCTCGTTCAGCCGGGTGCTCCGACTGCCGGCCCCCGTGGACGCCGACGCGGTGGAGGCCGAACTCCAAAACGGCGTGCTGTGCATCAAACTGCCGAAGGCCAAAGAGGCCCGGCCGCGGAAGATTCAGGTCGTTGGCAAGTGACGAAGGAAAAGGAGCTTGACATGGCAGACGATCCCCAAGTCGTGAAAACCCCGGCCAGCGAGGTCGCCCCGGCCGAACACACCCGATCCGGGTCCTATTATCGTCCGAATGTGGACATCGTCGAAAAGGCCGAGGAGCTGATCGTCCGGGCCGACGTGCCCGGCGCAACGGCCGACGGAATCGACGTGAAGTTTGAAGACGGAACGCTCGTGATCCACGCCAAGGTGCCGCCGCGAAACCAGGATGTCGACTTCCTGGTGAAGGAGTACGGCGTGGGCGATTTCTATCGCGAGTTTCGCGTCAACGAGACCGTGGACGTGGCGCGGATTTCGGCCGAACTCGCCGATGGAGTGCTCACCCTCCATTTGCCGAAGATCGAAGCCGCCAAACCGCGAAAAATCCCGGTCAAGTCGTAGACTCGCGGGTTTCCCCGTCGTGAAAGCCGGAAGGCGCCTTGGCGCTGGAAACGGCAAAGGCGTTCCAGAGAGCCGTTGATCTGGATGGTTTTCGGTAAGCGTTCACGGGGACTGTCCCGATGTTCGCGGCGAAGTCCGCGAAAATGGGACTGTCCCCCTGGCCGGTCAGGGGACACGCGCATTTTTCGGCGCGAAAGGGCTCGAAAAACGAGCCAGTCCCCGGCCTGCAAACGGTTTCGGTTTTCGACACCCCCAGCCAATCGAAGGAGACGTTTCGCATGAGCCTGATCCCTTGGAGAAACAAGTCGAAAGAGCCCGTCCGCGCCGACGTCTCGCCGCTGGCGGCCCTGCGCATGGAGATCGACCGCTTATTCGACGCTATGGCGCGGGATCCCTTTGGGGCCCTGGATTGGGCCGTCGGCGGAAGCCGGGGCTGGGTTCCCCCGGTCGACGTCGCGGAAAGCGAGGACGAACTGACGGTTCGCGCGGAAATCCCTGGAATCGACCCGAAGGAGTTGCAGGTCAACATTTCGGGCAATCAGCTTGTGTTGGCGGGCGAGAAGAAGGAGTCGAGCGAAAGAAAGGGCAAGGACTTTTACCAGACCGAGTCCCGCTACGGGGCCTTTCGCCGCTCGATTCCTCTCCCCGACTCGGTCGACCAAGAGAACGTGGAAGCCGAGTACGTCAATGGCGTCTTGACCATCCGGTTGAAGAAACGCCAGAGCGCCCCCCCGAAAAAGGTGGAGGTCAAGGTCAAGTAACGTTGCCGCAGGGCGACGCCCGGTCCATCGCGACGCACGCGGGCCAGGCTTTCGGCTTCGTCGGGCACGAGGCCGAGGGCCTGGCCTGGGTTTGGCGAATCGCAATTCGCGGCCGCGAACGGGTCGGGGCAGTGGCATGTCCAGGCCTTCTCGTGTAGACTTAGGGGACTAGCCACGTCCCGGACCGCCTCGATACGTCAGGAAATCGGCCATGTTCTGCCGCGGAGTCCGCGGGGCCACCATTGCGGACGCCAACACCCCGGAAGCGATCCTGAAGGCGACGCTGCAACTGTTGGCGCTGATGATCCGCCAGAACGGCATCCGGCAGGAAGACGTGGCCAGCGCGATTTTCTCCACCACGGCGGACCTGGATGCCGAGTTTCCGGCCCTCGCCGCACGGCAGCTCGGCTGGCTGAATGTCCCCCTGATGTGCAACCACGAACTCGACGTGCCCGGCTCGATGCGCCGATGCGTCCGGATTCTCCTCCACTGGAATACCGACAAGACCGCGGAAGAGATCGTTCATGTGTACATCAAGGGCGCGGAACGACTCCGGCCGGACCTGTCCAAGCTGCCGCCAGTGGACTGGAACGAATTGGAAGGGTGGATTCGGGATCACTTGAATCAGAACGCCAAGCCGATCCGGCAATGAACGGGGCGCTGGCGCGGCTTCGTCGGCGCTTGAAGAAAGAGATAAGCAGCCTGTCCCCGACGGGGGGCTGTCGCCGTTTCTGGAGTAGCTCGGAGCCGCTTTGCCCAGGAGGATTCCATGATGAAAGCAACGAAGGTTTGTCTGGCCGTGGCTCTGGTTGGCCTGGGTTTCGCGGCCGAGGGCTCTGGCGCGGACAACGTCCCGCCTGACGGATTTGTGGCTCTTTTCAACGGAAAGGACCTCACCGGCTGGAAGGGCCTGGTGGCCAGCCCGCCGGTGCGGGCCAAGATGTCGCCGCAACAGCTCGCCGAGGCCCAAGCCAAGGCCGACGAGAAGATGCGGGCTCACTGGAAGGTCGAGGACGGCGTTCTGGTGTTCGACGGCAAGGGCGACAACCTCTGCACGGCGAAGGACTATGGCGACTTCGAGCTGCTCGTCGATTGGAAGATCCTTCCCAAGGGCGACAGCGGCATCTATCTCCGCGGCTGCCCCCAAGTGCAGATCTGGGACTACAACTTCAATCCGGTCGGCTCGGGCGGACTGTACAACAATCAAAAACACCCCAACAAGCCGCTCAAATGCGCCGACAAACCGATCGGCCAGTGGAACACCTTCCGCATCAAGATGGTCGGCGAGAAGGTCACGGTGTGGCTCAACGGCGAACTCGTGGTCGACAACGTCGTCATGGAAAACTACTGGGAGCGCGACAAGCCGATCTACCCGACCGGTTCGATCGAACTCCAGAACCACGGGAACACGCTGTATTTCAAAAATATCTACCTGCGGGAGATTCCCCGATAGGGGCGAGCGGCCGCTTGAAGGGTCGGGATCCCATCGGGTTCGAACCTTGCTTGCGGCCTCGACGGTTTCTCTCCCGCGCCGAAGCGCCCCGGGGGCGGCTCGCGAGTTCGCCAGACCGCGTATTGGATCAGAGAAGGCCCGCCCGGGCAAACAACTCCCCGACGGCCTTGACCGATTGTTCCAGGTTTTCCTTGCCCATGGCTGCCGTTGCATCCCGAGGGTCTTGTCCCCCAACTCCCTGGGGCCACTCGGAACGCGACTTCGGCAGGCGCGCGAGGTCCACGAGATCGGGCCGGAGGTGCAACATCAGCGAGGTTTCATTGCCGCCGGCGTGATCTATCTGACTCCGCCATCGCGGGCTGATCTCCTTGGTCACGCCGAAGAGCTTCAAGCCGAACCGCGATTGGCGCTCGGCCAGGTTTTCGACCCAGGACCAGCGAGAAGGGCCGTGGCCATCGGCGAACACGGCTTGAAACCCCGCTCGTTTCAACTGGGCGAGGATGGCGTCGACGACGAGCAGATGGAGTCCGAGCGGGACCCAGTAGCAGCTTCCGTCCAGCGGCCGGGGCGGAGTCGTGGTGTCGGCGTAGTCCATGCCGATGAGGGTGCTTCCGTCCTGGGCGACTCGCACGCGGTCGGGGCCCTGATGGATGGGCGGCATGACGACGCCGCCGAACCGCCGCGCGCATTCGACCATCAGCCCTTCCGCTTGAATGGCGTCGGCGCCCAACGCCAAATGTTCGCCGTGCCACTCCAGTGTTCCCAAGGGAAGATAAGCGATCGGGCGCTCGGCCAATCGGCGGCGAAACTCGTGCGGCAACAGTTCGGCATAGCGAACCTTGACCTCCGGCGGCGTGGCCTGGCCCGGGACGGACACCGCTCCCGCCGTCGGCGACGCGGCCAAAAGCATCGCTCCGGAGACGCCTCCCACGCTCGCGCCGAGCAGATCGCGGCGCGAAAGGGCATCGGCCGGTTGAGGACTTGAAGGACTTTGCATCGGGCTTGCTCCCTTGGGTGATTCGTGTCTGGGACTCCCGGCCTTCCCCCGGCCGGTTTTCCGAACCCGCGCGACCACGCGGGCCACGCCGGAGCGCGGGCTGCCATTGGTCGCAAGGGTTCCGGTTCCAGCAGGCGAGAGGCCCCTCGACCCTTGCTCGCTTAGCTTATCCTGCCCGCCGGATGCCATAAAGCACGTCTTCCCATCGCAGCGTTCGGCGCTTCCCCCACGAGGCCAGTCCTGCTTACCCTCCCGGCGGCGGCGGAATTCCTTGTGCACGGCGACGCCTCGGGCAGGAAGCGATCGGGCTTGGCAGCTCAAACCGCCGCGATGGCCGAGGATACCGCCCCCCCTTCGTCGGTCGTCCTCGTCTGAGCCGCTCGCGTTTCTCCGCTGGCGATACTCGTGGGGGCGCCTCATAAAGAACTGCAACGTGATGTCGCCCAAGACGTTAGGAAAGGGAGCCAGGCGGTGGATTCGTATTGTGGGGATTGCCTGGGGCGGTTACAATCTGCGTTCCGCTCACCCTAGGATCAGCCGATATGTCCGCGGAAGGGAATCCGCAGAACGAACGCTCCATTCTTGCCCGTCTGCTCGTCGGAGTCGCTCGCTGGGCGACTGGCTATCCGCGACTGACGTTGGCGATTGGGGTCCTCCTGGCCATCGCCTCGATCGTGTTTGCCGCGACGCGGATGCGCTACCATACCAGCCGTGCGGCCCTGATCAGCAGCCGCTGCCCCTTCCATCAGCGGTGGCTGGAGTATACGAAGGAATTTGGCGAGGCCGAGGACGTCGTCATCGTGGTCGAGGGCAAGGGCCGCGAGGCAATCGCGCCGGTGGTCCGGGAGATCGCCGATCGCGTCGGCCGCGAAAAACGGTTCTTCTTTTCGGTGTTCCACGACGACGTGGATCTGACGCCGCTTCGCGCCAAGGGCCTTCATTATCTGCCGCTCGCCTCGCTCGAGGCGATCGACCGCATGTTGGACGAAATCTCGCCGGTGCTCCAAGGCGACTGGTCCCTTCTGAGCCCCGGCGCGATGGCCGGCGCGTTGGCGTCCGGCATGGCGCGGATGTCCGGGCCCGAGGGAGGGATTCCCGCGGCGGCCGAGGAAATGGCGGCGGGCGTCCAACGGGGGCTGGGGCCGTTGTGCGATCTGCTCAGCGCGGCCTTCGATCCGAGCGGTCGCTATCGCTCGCCATGGCCTGATCTGCCGGACTCGATGGGGGCGGCTGCCCCTTCGCTGGCCCCAGGACTGCACCCCGGCAGCGACCGGTTCGGCTTCGTCGTGCTCAAGCTCCACGAAGACAAGTCGTCGAGTTTTGCCCAGAACGCCGAGGCGATCGCCCTGTTGCGGAGGATCGTCGCCGAGGCGAGGGCGCGCCACCCCGAGGTGAGCATCGGCCTGACCGGATTGCCGATCATGGAGCACGACGAGATGCAGTCGAGCCAAAACTCGACGATCGTCGCCAGCGTGCTGGAGGCCGGCGGTCTGGTGCTGGTCCTGGTGGCCGGTTTCGGAGGGCTGAGGCATTCGCTCCTGGCGATGACCTCCCTGGCCTTTGGGATGGTGTGGTCGTTCGGCTACGTGGCCCTGACCATCGGCCATCTGAACATTCTGAGCAGCGCGTTTGGAGCGATCCTGATCGGGCTGGGGACGAATTACGGCATCTACTCCGTCGCCCGATACCTCTACCTCCGTGCCCGGCGACTCCGGACCGACGAAGCGCTGGAGGATACCGCGGCGACGGTGGCGCCGGGGATCACGGTCGGGGCGGCGACCACGGCGATCGCGTTTTTTGTCGCTGGGTTCACCGATTTTCCAGGGGTGGCGGAACTGGGCGTGGTCGCCGGAGGCGGCATTCTGCTTTGCTGGCTGGCGGCCGTCACGGTGCTGCCGGCCCTGGTCCATCTGGTCGATCGCAAAGCGTCGCGGCGTCCCGTTCCCGTGCCCCTCGACTTCCACTTGTGGATCCGTCCCCTGGTGGCCAGGCCGCGCCGGGTGATTGCGATTGGGATGGGCATTACGGCGCTCTTGGGGCTGGGCATCACGCGCCTGTGGTACGATCATAACCTGCTGCATCTCCAGCCCGCCGGTCTGGAAAGCGTGCAATGGGAAGAACGCTTGCTGGCGGAAATGAGCCAGGGGGCATGGTTCGCGGTCTCCATGGCCGACACGCCCGAGGAATTGGCCGCGCGCAAGGCCGCCTTCCTCCGGTTGCCGACGGTGGACCGGGTGGACGAGATCGCATCGCTCTTGCCAGCCGATGAGGATCGGAAACTGCCCCTCATCCGCCGGATCGCCCACCGGCTTCGCGACCTGCCGGACCAGCCTCCCCGAATCGCCATTCCCCGCCAGGAGCAGCTCCTGCCGGTGCTTCATCGGCTTCGGGCGGCGTTGGCGGGCTGGCCGACGGCAGCGGGCGCGGCCCGCGAATTGGCGGCCCTGGAAGAAACCATGGGACAGATGGCCCCGGCCGAGTACTACGCGAAGCTCTCCGGATACCTCGACCGCGCGGCACGCGAACTGCTCGATCGCCTTCACGCGCTTCGCGACGCTGCCCATCCCTCGCCCCCCGATTGGAACGATCTGCCGGCCGGGTTGGTCGATCGGTTCGTGGGCCGCAGCGGGAAGCTCCTCCTGCGGGTGTATGGCAAGGGCAGCCTTTGGGACATGGACGCCATGGCGAGGTTCGTCGCCGACGTCCGTGGCGTGGACCCCAAGGCCACCGGCAATCCGATGCAGGTCTACGAGGCCTCCCGGCAGATGAAGCGAAGTTACGAACAGGCCGCGCTGTACGCGATCTTGATCATCGTCCCGCTGGTCTTCCTCGACTTCCGCCGACCGCGCGACACGTTCCTGGCCGTCCTGCCGCTCGGGCTGGGAATGTTCCAGTTGTTCGGACTGATGGGCCTGCTGAACGTGCCGTTGAATGCCGCGAACATCATCGCTTTGCCGCTGATGCTCGGCATGGCGATCGACAACGGCGTCCACATCATGCACGATTTTCACGGGCAACGCGGCCGCTACCGCATGAGCCACGCGACGGCGATCGCCGTGGTGCTCGATTCGGTCACCACCATGGTCGGCTTCGCCGTGTTGATGGTTGCCGACCATCGCGGGCTGCAAGGGCTGGGCCGCGTCATGACGATCGGAATGGCTTGCTGCTTGTTCTCCTCGCTCATCATTCTGCCGGCGATCCTCGCGCTGATGACGCAAGGCCGGGAGGAAGAGCGGGAATCGCTGCCAGCGTTCGAGCCGAACGTGGCTGAGGAAGCATCCGACGAGCCGGAAAACGCCCAGATAACCCTGGCCCCCGCCCTCGCGCGCCGCGCGGATCCCGAGCGGGCGCCGCCTTCCGTCGCCGTGCGCCCGTCGCGATCCGCGCGCCCGTCCATCCGCCGGGCGGCGTGAGCGGCAAGCGAGGCGATTCCCTCTCACCGCGGTCTTGGCGCAGGAACGCAATGGCCGCGCCCCCCCGTCGCCGCCGGTTCAAGGGCCCTCGGTGCTCTTGCCGGCGTGGGCAAGGTTGCGGAGAATCTGCTGGGCGACCTTGTGCACGTCCATATCCACGGCCACTTCCATGTTGTGACGCCAGGCGGGGACGCGCCGCCGGTCGAACACCGTCGCGCCCACCGTGAGTTCGCCGCGGACCTCCACGTCGCCCGCCATCTCCTGCGTCACGAACAGCTCGGGATTCGTGACCGCGATCAAGGCGATCGAATCGTGCACGTGGATTCCCTCCAGGCCCGACTCCTGCCGGAAGGCCCGGAACGCGGGCGGAAGAATTCTCCGCACCAGTTTGCCAACGCGGGTCGTTTCCTCGGGCAGTTGGCTGAGCACATCGAAGCCGAGAACCAGCCGGTTGGTCACGTCCAAGGGGACGAGGGTCTTGGTGGTTCGGGAACGGAAGACGGCGCGAGCCGACTCCGGATCGCAATAGATGTTGAACTCGGCGGCGGGCGTCACGTTGCCCGGCCCCGCCACCGCGCCCCCCATCATCACGATGCGGCCCACGAGCGAGGGAAGTTCCGGGTCGCGATGGAACGCGCGGGCGAGATTGGTCAGCGGCCCCAAGGCCACGATGGTCACTTCTTCGGGCGCCGCGCGGACCTCGTCGCAGATGATTTTTTCCGAGGGATGCGGGGCGAGCAACTCGGCCACTTCCAGCCCGGCGTCGCCCAACCCGTCCACGCCAAACAAATGGCGGCTGTCCACAGGCAATCCGTGATCGGGCTCCGAGGCGGCGCCGAGCCGCGGCAGGCGGGGCGGATCGAGCTGCTCGACAATGGCCTGGACGTTTCGCGTCGCCAGTTGCGGCGAGACGTTCCCCCCCACCGCCGTCACCGCCACCACCTCCAGCCGCGGATCGAACAGCGCCATGCACAGGGCGAGGGCGTCATCGATGCCCGGATCCACATCGAGAATCACCTTTTTCGCCATTCCACCCTCGCCTCATTGCAGGGGCAATCGACGCGCGCCGCGATCCCGTAAGCTGCCCTCCGCCGCGACCAAAGTCTGGCGCCCGTTCACGGGGACCGCCCCGATTCTCGCGGCAAAGTCGGCTGAATGGGGCCGGTCCCCTTGGCCGGATGCCTCGCGACGCGGCCGAGCATTGTTCGCCCGGCTCCGCCACGCTATCCTAGGGGAATCCATCCCACGTTGCAAGCCACCGCCCGTCTTTCCCATGGCGTTCGCCTCAGGGCAAGCCAAGACCGCCGAATCGAGCGACAAGAGAACACGATATGGACGCGCTTTCACCGGAGTCGGTCATTCGTTGCGTGGAAGCGGGCCAGGACCTCGCGATGGATCAGATGCAAAGCGCCGTGGACGGCGTCATGCTGGGGCGATTCACCGACGCGCAGATGGAACGCCTCTTGCTGGGGTTGCGCCGCAAGGGGGAAACCGTGGCCGAGGTGGCGGGCGCGGCCGCCGCAATGCGCCAGCACGCCACGGTGATCCGTTCCCGACGCACGGGAATCCTGGACACCTGCGGCACGGGCGGCGACGGTTCGAAGACGCTCAACATCAGCACGGCCGCTGCGCTGGTGGCCGCCGCAGCCGGCGCGCCGGTCGCCAAGCACGGCAATCGCGGCGTGACCAGCCGGAGCGGCTCGGCCGACGTGCTGGCCGCGCTGGGCGTCAACATCGAGGCCAGCCCGGACTGCGTCCAGCGCTGCCTCGACGAACTCGGCATCGGCTTCTGCTACGCCCCCCTGCTGCACCCGGCAATGCACCGCGTGGCCGCCGTGCGGCGCAAGCTCGGCGTGCCGACGATCTTCAACCTCCTTGGACCCCTGGCAAACCCCGCCCAGGCCAGCTACCAGTTGATCGGGGTGGGCCGTCCCTCGCTCCGCCGGTTGTTGGCCGAGGCCCTGGCGATGCTCGGGACGCAGCGGGCCGCCGTCGTACATAGCGACGATGGAATGGACGAAGTGAGCCTCGGCGCCGTCACGCGCCTGACTCTCGTCGCCGAGGGCCGCCTCACCGAACTTGCCCTCTCGCCCGAGGACCTCGGTTTGCCTCGCTGCTCCCGCGACGAACTCGTCGTCGAGGGCCCAGAGCAAAGCGCGGCGGCGATCCGCGAAGTACTGCTCGGGCAGCGCGGCGCGCCGCGGGACGTGATCTTGGCCAACGCCGGTGTTGCTCTTTGGGTGGCAGGCAGGGCGACAAGTCCCGCCTCCGGTGTCGCTACCGCGTCCCAGGCCATCGACAGCGGCGCCGCCGCCGCATTGCTCGCCCGTCTGGTACAACTCACTCACCAGACGCCCGGCCGCTCCCCCTGAGTCGCCCCGCGAAACGACTGCGCCCCCTTCGCCGTGACCGGTCCCAGGCCGCGGACTGGTTGATCATTCGCGCCATTTCGGACCGAGAAACCCTCGTATCACCATAACACGCCAGGCGGGTCCATATACGCCCATAGGTTCCATCACGAATCGGTCTACCTTCAGGATGGCAAACTGGGTAGAATTGACACCTCATTTTTGGAGGCATCCCAAAGGCGTTCAGTCAAGGTGATCCTGTCGCGCGGCAAAGCGAGTCGGCGGGGGCCGATGCAGCGGGATCGTGGGGCCGTAAGTCGACGAAGTCCCCCTGTTTCCACCCGCGGCGGACCACCGACGATGTAGCGCAAGTTTCATTGATTTAAGGGTTTTCGGCGGAACTCCTAAACCTTGTAGCGGGCGGCGCGTCGAAATGTTGCGTTTCTGGACGGCGGGTGAGTCGCACGGACACGCCCTGGTTGCGATTCTGGACGGGTTTCCATCAGGGCTTCCGATCTCGATCACCGAGATCGACGCCGAACTCGTCCGACGTCAGGGGGGGTATGGTCGAGGGGGACGGCAACGCCTCGAACAAGACAAGGTCGAAATCCTTAGCGGCCTCTGGCGGGGGCAGACCATCGGCAGCCCCATCGCCCTGGTGGTCCGAAACCGGGATTATAAGATCGAACGCATGGAGGATCTGGATCGTCCCCGGCCAGGCCATGCCGATTTGAGCGGGGCCATGAAATACCTGGCCCCCATTCGGGCGGTGCTGGAGAGGGCGAGCGCTCGGGAGACGGCCGTCCGGGTGGCGGCGGGGGCCTTGGCCAAACAACTGCTGGCCCCTTTCGGCGTGACCGCCTTCGCCCATGTTGCCGAGGTCGGACCCATCCGCATCACCCCCAAGTCCGGTTCACTCGCCGAGCAACGAGCGTTGCGCGACGCCAGCCTGCTGTATACCTTGAATCCCGATCAAGACGACGAAGTCAAGACGCTGATCGATCAGTGCCAGAAAGCGGGCGACACGCTTGGCGGGGTGGTGGAGATACGGGTCGAGGGTGTGCCCTTCGGCCTGGGGTCCCACACCCAGTGGGACAAAAAACTCGACGGACGCCTGGCCCAGGCCGTCATGTCCGTTCAGGCGATCAAAGGAGTGGAGGTCGGGCTGGGCTTCGAGGCGGCCCGACGCCGCGGCTCCGAGGTCCACGATCCGATCCGCTACGATCCGGCCCAAGCCTCCACCCACACCTTGGGATACGTGCGTCCGACGAATCATGCCGGCGGCATCGAGGGCGGGATGAGCAATGCCCAGCCGATTGTGATCCGCGCGGCCATGAAGCCGATCAGCACGCTGGCCCGCCCCTTGGAATCCATCAATCTCAAGACGAAGCAGCCCGAGCCGGCCGCCTACGAGCGGAGCGACGTGTGTGCGGTCTCGGCGGCTTCGGTGATCCTTGAGAACGTCGTGGCCTTGGAGATTGCGAGGGCCATGGTCGACAAGTTCGGCGGCGACAGCCTCGCCGAAATGCAGGCGCGGTGGACGCTGTTTCATCGGATGGCGGCGGAGCGATGATTCGACTCCACGACAGGACGCGGCGACAAGTCGCCTTGGCGATTTTCTTTGCATTGGGCCTTGTTCCCACGCTGGCGATTTCCGCGTGGGGGCTCTGGTGGCGGTCCGCGCGGCACGTGGCGTGCGAGGCCCAACAACTCGGCTGGCGGCTGGGGATGATCGCGTCGCTTGGCGGCGTGCGCCATCCAGCGCCGGGCGAGGTGGTTTACGAAGATGTCTCGCTCCGCGAGCCCGAGGGACGCCAGCCCGTCTTCCGCTGCCGCAAACTGGAGATCCGCTGGGAGGATCCGCCCGCCAAGGGCCAAGGGCTGCTGCTCCGCGTGGCCCTCTCCCGGCCCGAGATCGTTGCCTCGCATTGGGCGGAGATTTGGCGCCTCGTCGATCGGCTGCTCACCGGACGCATGGAGGCGGAAGGCCTGACCGCCCGCCTTGTGGCCGAACGACTCCGCGTGGTCGGATGCCAGCCCGCGCACGAGTTGGAGCAAGTGGATGTTCGGATCGAAACGCGGGCCGAGGGACCTTGGCTGGAGGCGGTCTTCCGCATGGCCGGCGAGGCCCGCGCCGAGCCCGCCCGACTCCTCGTCACGCGCAACCGCCAACGCACCCCGGCCGCCACCGGGTTCGAGTTGGACACAGGCAACGGGACCTTGCCGTGCGGACTATTAGCCGGGGGCCTGCCCGGCTGGGATGCCGGCGGACCGGCTAGTTCGTTTCGCGGCGTATTGCGCGTCGAACTCTCGCCCGACGGCCCGAACGCCGAACTCGACGGCCAATTCCTGGGCGTGGATTTGGAAACCTTGATCGCCGACCGGCTCCCGCACCGCCTGAGCGGGATCGCCGACCTCGCGATTGAGCGGGCCCGCGTCCGCCACGGACGGCTCGTCGAGGCCGCCGGCTCGCTGGTGGCCGGGCCGGGCATGGTCGGTCGTTCGCTGCTGGAAGTCGCGATCCAGCGGCTCGGGATGGCGGGAGGCGCGGGGATCGATCGGCCCGACCGCCTCGTGCCCTATGATCGTCTGGCGGTCTGGTTCGCTTGCGACTCCAAGGGAATCCGCCTCCGCGGGCTGTCGCCCAGCGGGGCGCCGGGCACGGTGCTTTCCGGCCGCGGCGGCGCGATTCTCAGCGAACCCGATGCTTTGGAGCCGCCGCTGCCGCTCGCCGCGTTGGTCCAGGCGCTGGCCCCCGATGCCGAGGAACTCATCCCCATCGCCCGACAGAACGACTGGCGGATCCGCCACCTGCCGAGTTCGCCCCCCGCCGCCCCGCCCGCCACCGACAACCCCTTGCGTTGATCCCGCCCCCTGCGGCAATCCCAAGCCGTGCACGTCGCGCCAAGAGCGAGCGGCACTCGAATCTAGGCCGCCGAGACCAAGCCGCCGGAAATCATGCCAAAAAGGCAACGCCGACCGGATCCAACGAGCCGTCGAGCCGGTGCTGGTTTCCCTGGGCAAGCGATCAACCGCTCCGCCAGCCGGGCCATAACCTGCTCGAAACGGTCATTCAGGCGCTTGCCGGCGATCAGCATCCGGCTGCTGCCGTGGCCGCCAAAAAGTGCCTTCCGGGCGGCGAACGTGTTCCCACGAGCCACGTTTCCAATCAGGCCGCTTACGCCGCGAGGTGGGGCCGAACCGAAATCGCATTGCCAAGGCAAATGCCGCGCACCGCACGAATCACATGATCGATTTCTTCGTCCCGCATGTCGGGGAAGAGAGGCAGGCTCACGAGCCGCTTCCAAACCTCGCTGGCCGCAGGTAGGTGTTGCGGCTGCCAGCCGAAGGTCTCGGCATAGTACGGGTGCAGGTGCAGCGGCCGCCAGTGGACCGAGCAGCAGACTCCCCGGGCCCGCAAGGCCTCAATGAAGCCGTCGCGGTCGATCGCCAGGCGCTCCAGTCGAAGGCGCAGCGGGAAGAGGTGCCAGGAGTGGAGGCGATCCTCGGACAGCGGCGGCATTTCTGCCGCTTCCAGCTCGCCGAGCGACTCGCAGTAGTGGATCGCGATCGCCTCGCGGCGGCGCCGCATGGCTTCGGCGCGGCGCAACTGATGGATGCCGATGGCCGCGGCCACGTCGGTTAGATTGTACTTATAGCCAGGGGCGACGATCCGGTAGTCCCAGCTCCCGCCGGAGTAACGCTTCCACGCATCGTGCGAAAGGCCGTGGAGCGACATCTGGCGAATCCGCTCAGCCAACTTGGCGTCTTCCGTGACGGCCATCCCGCCTTCGCCGGTGGTGATCGTCTTGTTGGCGTAAAAGGAAAAGCACGTCACAGCCGCCGTGTTCTCGCCGCATCGCCGCCACGCTCCGGTCGCGCCGGAGCGATACGCGGCGGGCAAGGCATGGGCCGCGTCCTCCACCACCCAAAGGCCATGGCCAACGGCAAACGTGTTGACCTCGTCCATGTCGACCATAAGACCGCCATAGTGAACCGGCATGATGCCGACGACCTCCAGCGACGGGTCCAGCGGCGTGCGGCCCTGCTTGAGATCGGCGATCTTCCGCTCCGCGTCGGCCAGGTCGATGTTGAGCGTCGCCGGATCACAATCCACCAGTAGCGGCACGGCCCCCTGATAGCGGACCACCTCGGCCGTGGCCGCGAAGGTCATCGTGGGCACGAGCACCGCCTGGCCCGCCCGCAGTCCCAAAGCCTCGACGGCCAGGTGCAGCGCGGCCGTACACGAGTTGACGGCCACGGCGTGCCGGGCGCCGACCGACGCGGCCAATTCGCTCTCGAATTGCCGGCACCGCTGCCCCGTGGTCAGCCAGCCCGAACGCAGGCAGGCCACCACTTCGTCGATCTCGGCGTCGCTCATCGAGACCCGGAAGAAGGGGACGTTCATCGGCGCTCGCTCCTTGGGAATCAGGGAGGACGGCTCTCCAGAGCCGTCCTGGACGGGTCTGGAAACCCAACTTACGATTGGGCGCAGCCGGTCCGAGACGAGGCTCGCCACCGTGGCAAAGATGACCGCCACATCCGTCCGCAGCGACTGCTCGCGCACATAGCGTTTGGCGATGGCGATTTTCTCGGGCAGAATCCGCTGGATATACTCCTGCTCGGGATCGGCGGCCTGGCCCAACAGCGCCGACTCGTCGCGGTAGAGAATCGAGGCCGGATCCGTAATGCCCGGCCGCACCGTGAGAATCTCCTCGTAATCCGAGCGGAACATCTCGACGTACCGCGGGACTTCAGGCCGCGGCCCGACGAGGCTCATGTCCCCCTTGAGGACGTTGAAGAGCTGCGGCAGCTCATCGAGCTTGGCCTTGCGGAGCAGTCGCCCGACGCAAGTAATCCTGGGATCATCTCCGCAAGTGATCTCCCCTCCGCGTTGGGGAGCGTCCTCGACCATCGTGCGAAACTTGTAAATGAGAAACCTCCGAAACCCTCGCCCAACCCGCTCCTGCCGAAAGAACACCGGTCCTCGCGAAGTGGCTTTAATCGCGCAAGCCAACACGAGAAACAACGGGAATAGCAAGAGGATCCCCAAGAAGGCGATCGCAAGCTCAATACTTCGTTTCATGACGTCGAGCCCACACGCGTTGGTCGAACGAAATCGTTCGAGGATCAGCGGCAACTCACCATCTCAGCCGGCTTTCTTAGCGACAAAGAAATCGAGTACATACCGGTGCATGGCGCGCCCCTCGGGGGTCCGATAGACTGACTCCAGTCGCCATCCTAGCCGGTGGTAGAACCGAAGGGTGGAATCGTTGTTCGCGGCGTCGGTCGTCAGGTAGCAGCCGAGACTGCCTCTCGCCCTCGCTTCTTCCAAGAATGCGCGAACCAGGGCGGTGCCCAAACCCTGCCCCTGAAGCTCCGGCGCGACGGCAATGGAACTGAGCAACGAGCGCGGTACTCCCGGCGGGCAACTGCCACGATAGAAAATGGCCCGAACGAGCCGTCCCGCGATAGTCGGCTTTCGGAGCAGCGCGGCGAGACTTGCAGCGGCAAAAGCCCACCATCGCCGCCACAAAAGCCGACGGAAATACCCCGCGGGTTGTGTTGTGCCCACCACGATTCCCCCCACGCGTCCATGCCCGTCCACGGCTACAAAACCGATGGCGGCGTCATCCGCCAGGAACGATGTGTAGAATTCCTTCAGAAACGCAGTGCCGAGGCCAGTCAGGAAGAAGCTCGGAAACGCGCGGCGGTGAATGGCCACCGACGCCTCAACATGTTCCAGCCGGAAAGGTTCGACCGTCCAGATCATCACGCGGTTCTACCCCCACACAAAATCGCCTCCTCATCAATTCAGCGCACGTTCACGCGACGCTTTTCAAGCCCCTCGGTGACCGAGGTTGGCGACGGTCGTTTCCGCCGCCGGCGGCATGGGCAGCGCCGATCCGTCGCTCCTGCAGGCAGGAACAATAGAGCTTTCGATACTCCTCAAGCATCCGTTCTTCCGTATAGCGCGCACAGTAGATTTCGAACGCTTTCTCCGCCAATGTCCTAGCCAGATCATGATCCTCGAGAAGCCGGACGATCGCCGCGGCGAGAGCACAAGGATCGCGGGGTGGAACAAGCAGTGCCCCACGGCCGTCCTGCGTCGCTTCGCAGTTGCTGCCAATCGCCGTGGCGACGATCGGTTTCCGGGCGGCCATGGCCTCGAGCAGGGCGATCGAGAGGCCTTCCCATAAACTGGGAATAGCAACGACGTCGCACGCAGCCAAGAGATTGCCCACATCCTGGCGAAAACCGAAGAACAGGATGCGATCCGCGATGCCGAGGCTCCTCGCCCGGTGCTCCAACGATTCTCGCAGCGGACCTTCGCCCACCAGAACAACTCGTAACGGCTTTTTCGTGCACCCGGCCACTACGGCCGCCGCATCAATTAGATACTCAAGCCCCTTCTGTTTCGCCAATCTACCCATCGAGAGAACCACGGCTTCCCCAGGCAAGACGCTCCACTCCCGGCGGGTTTCGCAGCGCGTCCGGTCAGCCGCGACGCGATCCATAGCCAAACCGTTCACTATCGCCACTCGCTGGGAAGAATCGCCGATGCCAAGCTGAGCCGCCCATTCCCGATGGTATTCGCTCACGGTGACGAGGCGATCGCACCAGCGGGCCGCGAGACGTTCCATTGCCGCGTACAGCCGGGTTGGAAGCCAAGGCGAGGCCTCGTGGAAGGCAAAGCCGTGGACGGTGTGGACAATCACTGGGACATTGGCCCGATGGGCAGCCCACCGACCGACGAATCCGGCCTTCGACGTGTGCGTGTGGACGATCGTATAAGGATTCCGCCTCAGATGCCGAAGCAACCGAAATGCGCCCGCCAAATCCCAAAACGGGCGAATCCGCCGGCGGATGACGTCGATGGACAGCGTGCCCAGGCCGGCGCGGTCCAGCACCTCCTTGAACACCGGGTCCGTGGTAAGGACCTGGACGTCCCACCCCAGCGAACGCGCCAATTCCGCCAGGCGGAGCACGACGATTGAACCGCCGCCAAACCGTGAATCGCCTACCACGTGCAATACGCGAATCATGTTGATCCCTCAGGCGAGCGAGTCCATCGCCATCTTGAAGCAGTGAACGTGATGTTCCGGAGAGAAGCGTCGGCTGCGCAGCTCGCCCTCGCGCGCGATACGAGCCAGTCGGTGCGGTTCGATCTGCGGGAGGCTCCGGAAAGCACCGGCCAGTGCGGTGACGTCCCCCTCCGGAACGAGAATGGCACAATTCGGATCCAGTATTTGACAGTGGCTGGCGTTCTCCCAGGCGATTGCAAGCCGTCCCGAGGCCAGAACCTCCAGAAGACTATGCGAAAGGCCACCAGCCTTGCCGGCCGCCGCCCGATTCAGAAACACAACGGCGTCAACCTGAGCCAACACCGCGGGAAGCTGTGCCGGGGAAAATGCTCCGTGGCATCGGATCGTCCCCCCACTCCTCGGTTCTGGAAGCTCGCCCCCCCATACATGGAACTCAATTTGTGAATCAGCGAGTCCGCAACGTTCCGCGGCGAGGGTGAAGTCGGGAAATCCCTTCGCCTTCGCCAACCTGCCCAGATAGGCGATTTTTAGCGGGCGATCGCTGAACGACGGCCGCTTGAGACCTCTGAATCGCGCACCGTCGACGGCGTTGGGCACGAGCCGAACGCGATCCCGAAGCGCTGGAAACTTGCGCGTGTAATACGTCAAGGTGTCTTCCCCATTCGCCAGCACCAAGTTCGATTGCTTCAAGACACGCGTTTCGATGTGGCGAGCGGCGAAGAGAAGCAGGCCGGACCGATAGGTAGCCAGCTCGCCGACGTGGATACTGCGCAGCCAGGTGACCCATTTGGTCCGTCGCGAGAGACCGCACATGCCCAACCATGCCACCACTCCCTCCGCCACGGTCCCAATCAAAAGGACGATGTCCCCATCGCGCACCCGACTCTGCATCGCGCGATACGTCTTCAAGGCGAACCGCGCAACGTTGGATAAGGGACCGCCGCGTTGCCCCGGGTTCACATCTGCGAGCACCGCCTCTATGCCGAGCCGTTCCATCATCTTCAAGAGGCTCGTGCAATCGTCGCGAGGTTGCAGCGCATACACATGAATTGCTGAGAACTCCGCGCCCTGCGCGATCTGCGGAAGAAAATAGCCGAGCCAGGTCTCTCGGCCGCCGCCAGAATCATGCAACTGCGAGTAGATCACCAGGTGGAGGCTTGGTGAGGTCGTCATACAGGTTCCTGAATCTCGCTATGTAGTTCTCGACGTTGCAGTGCGTCTCGGCCCATCGCCGCCCCATCTCGCCCGCACGGCGGCGGTTGTCGGGATTCGCGACCCACTCCATGGCAATCTCAACAAATTCGCGGTGCGAATAAGCAATTCGGCCGCCTCCGCTTGAGCGAATCATTTCCGCAAGCCCCCCCGTCGGGGAAGCAATGACCGGCACGCCAAACAAGAGGGCTTCCAGCGCGGCCAATCCGAAGCCCTCAAAACGGGAGGGCACGACGAGCATTGCGGCCCCGCAAATCCAGGGATACGGGTTCGGTTGAAATCCCAAAAGACGAACCGCGTCTCCCATTCCTCGGACCTCGATCTCCTTTCGACAGATCGGCATCAGCGGCCCGTCTCCGATCAGGGCTGCCCGAACCCTGGGGAAGGTCGCGCGCAAGCTAGCCACAATTCGAATGAATTCGACCGGATTCTTCTCCTCGGCGAGCCGCCCCACAAACAGTAGATCAACTTGGCGTGGGGGCAACGAACCTGCAAGACGTCGGACCAACACAGGATCGACGACGTTGGGAATGAGGACCGACTTGCGAGCCAGACGGGCCGGCGCGAGGAAGCTGTCTCCAATCGACTGCGAAGCCAATACAACCCGATCGATACGCCGCAGCGCGACCAGGTAGGCAAGACTTCGCGCGCAAAGCCGCCCGGCCCACGGCGGATTGCTATGCAAGTGTGAGATCACGGGACGTCGGCCTGCGGTCATCGCCGCAAGAACGCTCGCGCGATAATCGTGCGCATGGAGGATTGCTGGATCGAGCCTCCTAATCTCGCGTCTCACCTCCCGAGCGACCATCCGCCTTAACGGAACGTATGCGACCCCTACGTCGGCCAGAAAACGCGCCAGGCGATCGCCATAGGGCGACGCGTAGGCGGACGTAATCTCGGATCGAGCACCCAATGCAATCTGCGTTGCAACCCGCTCCGCGCCCGCCACATCGCTGGACGCCAACACGTGCAACACTTTCAGCATACCACTCCCCCCTGGCGCGGCGACGGAACTCTTTCTCGCGAACCCGTCATCCTCATGGTTGGAGCAATCCATCGTGCCTCCTGCCCGCTTGCCAGCGCGAAAATCGAGAGAACAGGGAAGAAGCGGCTGTTGATGAGATCGGGGACAAACAGTGAGCCGACCAACGCGACAAGATAGGCGGCCAGGATTGGGGCCGGCGAGGAAACTGAGGCTCGCAGTAGCGCTATTCCCAGCAAGAGGAATGCGGAGAAACCAATCAGCCCGCCCTGAACAAGGTATTGAATCGCGGAATTGTGTGGAATGGCCTGGCCGACGGTTTCGCGGTACGCGGTGACGCCAAGCCCCACGCCGAACCATGGCGTGGACTGGAATGCGCGCAACGCTATCTGGTAGCCTTCGCGCCGGCCTGAGTCATCCAACAGGTCCTCTCGAAGCCCACCCAAGACGCTCACCAAGGCAACGCAAGAGGCTGCTGTCACTACAAGCGCGGCCGTTCGCGCGCCCTGTCGGGTGCGCACTTTGCCGATCCTCAGGACATGCCACGCGATCACACCCAGTGCAAACGCAACCAGGCCAGATCGGGCCGTCGTCAGAATCGATCCCATCAAGAGTGCGACGACTTCCCCCAGGAGGAACACTGTACCACGCGCCCCAGCGCAGGCCGCTGCATACCTCATTGCGGCCCCGGTCGCGAGGAAAATGGAAAGATAGCTGAAATCCGTGAAGCTGCTCCCGAATGCCTCGCGCTGGCCGCCCATGGTAATCTGCGTTCCCAAGGTGACGCCCCACAATCGCGAAGCCGCAATCTGGCAGAGCAACGTGAACGCCGTGACCTCGACCGACATAACATACAGCCGAACGTAGGCGTCGCCCTCGTTCCGCGCGAAAAGATCCTGAACCTGGGCCGCGGACAGGACCAAGCCGCCAAACGCAAGAAAATGGAGATACTGCCTGAACGCCGACGCAGCATCGTTTCCCAGAGCTACGGCGGGCAGATACGCAACCAAAAAGCAGAAGACGATCGGCGGCCAAATTTTGCAACATCTTTGCTCCACAGCCACGGGCCGGAAGAAAGCGCACAGAACGAAAAGCATCTCAAAGAGATTGAACCAGGAAACCGGCATTTCCTCATAGCCCGTCCCCAAAATGCTGCGGAACGAGATGGGCAAGGTTATTATGAGTCCGCGGATCGCAAAGTCCGTGAGGCCTCGGCTTCCGCATTTGGCGAGCAGCGCGAAACAGCCGAGGCAGAGCGACAGATGCATGACTGCGCTCTCCACGACGGATTGCACATGCAGGACCGACAGCCCGAAGGCTGCCGCCGCCGAGGCAATCAACCAGCCCCGCGAACGGCGACGCGCTGAGGCCGCGCCGCCTGCGTTGACAGCGACGTTCACCCGCTTGGACGGTAATTGAGGCTTGCTGGTCACGCCGCCTCCTTAGCGACTGGTGCGCCATTGGGCTCGGGATCTGCTTTCACCAGCCGTTGGCGCAAAGCCCGAAGCTCCTCGGGGCGAATCTCGCGAAGCACGCGCGCCGGGACGCCGGCAACCACCGTTCCGCTCGGCACATCTCGTGTGACCACGCTGTTGGCTCCGATAATCACATTGCTCCCCACTCGCACACCGAGAATCTTCGCGCCTGTGGCGATGAAGACGTTGTCGCCGATGACTGGGGGATGTCCGGGCTCGAACCTTCCTCCAATGGTCGCGCAGGGCGAGATGACGACGTTCTCGCCAATCTGAGCATCCTTATGCACAATGACGCACAGCCCGCCATACGTAAAGCGGCACCCCTTTCCGATACGCGCCGTAAACGGCACAATGGAATGAAACAGGGCGGCGCCTGCGACGTAAAGCATTTTGGGAAGCACCGGAACTCGGCGCTCGTAGAGCCATCGGCCCATTCGATAGAGGTGCATTGCGTTCAACATCGGCCTCGCCCTCGCCTCAGGCACACTGCCTTCGTTCCCGCAGCGGCCTGGCCGGAACCCCTGCGACGACCGAGTCGCTCGGTACGCTTTTGGTTACAACAGCGCCGGCCCCAACGATGACGCGGTCCCCGAGTTGAACCCCCGGGAGGATTACGGCGTTGGCGCCGATCCAGCAGTCTTCGCCAATAACAATCGGTGGGCCAGGCTCCCACTTGCTGTGGTCTCTAGGATCGTGGTTGGCTGAGATAATCTTAACCCCCGGCGCGAAGATGGTCCTGGCACCAATCCGGATTCCGTTGGCGGCCTGCACATAACATCCGCCGCTGACGGCGAACGAAACCCACACGCGTTCTCCAATGACCAAATGCGACGGGGTTGGCATCACTACGGTAGAGGTAAAATGGACCATCCAGGGAACATTTCCGTTAATGCGAAGAACGCGTTGCACAAGGAAGTTGACAGCCCAGACCCCTGGGGACACGGGTCTTGTTAGCGCATAGGCAGCCAGCCAGGGCCACCGAATGAGAGGTTCTCTACGAAGAGCGGCAAATAGCTGTTGGAACGCTCTGGATAAAGGCACGTCGTCATCCCCTCAGCCCAATTGCGGTACCGATCCAGCGCGAAACCCGCGGAAAGAACACCAGGTGAAAAATACGCAGGAGTACGAGGGTTGCCGAGAAGAACACCAGGCCGGAAACTAGTAGGGTCACCAATTCCGGCCATCCGGCGGCCAGCGAACGAACGAGGGCGAGGACTGCGATCGGTATTCCGCAGGCCACGATTATTTCGCCCAGATTGCGCCATGGAATCAAAGTACGAATCGGACAATGAAGCCAACGCCGCAATTGAAGAAGGAGATAGGGAAGGGAAACCAGATATACCGCTCCGACAGCCGCGATTGCGGCCCCGATCGAGCCGAAGAGCCTGATTGCCAACCAGGCGGCGGGGACATTGATCGCCAAGGTGGCGACCGTTTGGATCAGGATGCAACGCCCCTTGCCCATGGCCATTAGCAGCGCGCCGAACGTGAGGGTACGAACGGGCAGGAGTAAGAGATACACGCGGAAGGGAGCAGCGCTTGCCTCGTAGGTGGGGCCGAACAGTAGGACCATCAGGTCGCCGGCAGCGACGAACAGGAAAGCCATCGCCGGGAGGATGACGAGCGCGCAACTGGTCATCGCACGGTGCATCAAGGCCACGATGTCGCTCAGTCGGCCCTCCGCGTACAGCCGGGTGTACTCTGGGATCAACACGGAGGTGACCGAGCTGGTCACCACGCCGATCAAGGGGATCTCGAGGGCGCCGTTGACGTAGATGGAGAAGTCCTCGGGGCTGGCCATCGCGGCCACCATCAGCTTGTCGACGCTCCGCTCAAAGAGGCCAATCGCGGCCGCCAAGCCGAGAGGAACGCCGAAGGCCAATTGGCTTCGCAAGCCGCGAAGCGTCGGTTGCCACGAGCCGCCGCGGCAAGCTCGCCCCATCATCAGGAGGGCCGCGGCAGCGCAGACGCCTGCCCCCGCCACTGCCCCGCTTACTGCCGTCAGCGGCCGGGGCCAGATCAGGCTCGGAATCACCACCAGCAGGAACATCAGCAGGCGGCTTCCCGCGTTGAAGGCGGCGACCTCCCGGGCTCGGCCCCAGGCCATCAAGCAGGCGGGAAGTGAGGCCGCCGGCAGCATCAGAAGGAAATAGGGGGCAAACACAAGGAGGCAGGAGGCGAGGTCTGGATTGTCGAACCACCAGGCGACCCAATGGCGGCCGCCGATGGAAAAAAACAGCGAGCAAATCAGCCCGCTGCCCGCCAGCAATAGCAAGTTCTCAGCCAAAATCTGCCGCGATCGCTCCGCGTTCAGCGGGAGGAAGTAGTACATGGCCTGATGCAGGCCCAACATGAGCAGCGGGGAAGCCAACTGGAACGTCAGCATGGTCTGCTGATACGTGGCATAGTCGCGCTGGCTGAACACCCGCGCCAGCACGACCATGGTCAGAATCATGGCCACGCTGCTCAGTGCCTGGCCCGACGCCAGCACCGCCGCCTTCTCGGATAGCGAAAGCGATTGCCCCGACGAACGCTCAGCCGGAGACTCGATCGTCAGTTCGGGAGTGGTCCTAGTCGCAGCCGTGGACATGTCCGTTGGGGATCGGCGTCAAGGCAAGCAGGCCCAACGCGCCTCGGTGAGTGGCTGTCTGTGAGCGGGACAACGATGCTGCCCGCTTTGGCCAGACGGCTTCTGCCGGCGACAAGATTTCGATGATTCGGCGCGCGGGGCCGCCGTCGCACGGCGAAGCCATGATGGCAGCGGGAGGTTCCTCCGTCGCCCTCACGGCCGCCACGATCCGCACCCGGTCCGCATCCGCAAGCCGGTTCCAGCCGCTTGCGACCGTCTCGCCCCATTCGGTTCCCTCGTGGAGCGTCACGCACCGCACGCGCAGCCAGCAGGCCTCCTCCTGCACTCCTCCCCCATCGGGCCGTTCTTTGACGAGGACTTCCTCGATCTTCCGGAGCATCTCGCCCGTCTGAAACCCGTGAGACCCGGAGCCGACGTCAAGCCGGTAGTCGGGCGGCGGGATCTCCAGCTCGCGGAAAAAGACCTCGCTCATCGACGCATCGTAGTGCTGGCCCGTGTGGATGAGGACCTCTTGCGCGACTTTGCGAAGTTCGCGCGAGACGGCGGCGCACTTAATGAACTGAGGCCGGGCCCCGACCACGGACGCGATCTTCATTCTTCCACACGCTGCGAAGAAACCATTTTGCGAAGCACTGCTTTGCGAGGCACTGCGGGGGCGGGAATGTAGCAAACCAAGGCCTCAACAACAAGATCAACCCGAACTACCACAAACTTGGGGGGCGCCTTCCACTCACAAGTGTGCATTCATGTGGTGGCGAAGGGGGGCATGTTGGTCTTTGTCGGAACCCGGCCTGTATTCCAACCCTTGCCCCCGCATTGGGGAAGATGATTCCTGCCTCCCGGATGGGATAACGAGAGCGCTCGAAGACAACTCAGCCCTCGACACATCGCGGTGCTGGCCGGTGTGGATGAGCACCTATTGCGCGACCATGGTTTCTGGTCGCGCCGCAACGGAGGGGATGGCCCATCGCCGCAAAAAAACCGAATCCGCGCCGCCGAGCGTGATTCCGCTCCCGGCAGGCGGGGGGGATACGCATCAAAGCGTGGGAAACATCAAGGGGCGGGAAACAAGGCGTAGCTCGCCCACACCAGGATGGCCAAAAGCGCGAGTCCCAAAGCGATGCTCCAGGCGATGAGCTGCTTTTCGGCGGGCAACAGCGGTTCGTACGCGCTTCGGTTGAGTTCTTCGGCGATGTGGGGATCGGGCGTGGGGTTCAAATCGGGCGGGTCCGCCATCTCAGCCTCCTACCAACGGCGGCTTCACGCCGTGAAAGAAGATCCACGAGATCGCCAGGCCGACCCAGATGATGAATCCGAACAGGCAAACCACGTACACGGCGGCCAGGCGTCCGATTCCCTCTTCCCAGAGCTTTCTGAAGTTCGACACCGCGCCGATGGCGAAGAAGGTCATGGCGAAGAACACGCCGCGGAGCAGGTTGGCCTCGCCCATGGCGGTCTTGAGCGGGTCCACCAGGTCGGCCCGCTGCCAGGCCACGACGAGAATTCCCAGGAAGGCGATCAAATAGCCGATGACGAACTTGGGGAATCTCCCCCAGATGTGGGCGAGCGGCACGCGCTGGCCGGGCTTGCCTTCGATCCACGAGCACCAGACGACGGCCAAGACGAAGGCCCAGACGCCGATGAACACATCGATGAACACCTTGACGGTGGTGGCGGCGCCCATGATCCAGTTCGGCTGATAGTGGACACCTTGTTCCAAGGCCTTGGCGCGAATCAACGCGTCGGCGATCGCGCCGCTGGCCACCGCGGCTCCATCGGTCTTCACGGCCAGGCCCATCCAGGCCCCGGCCACCATTGGCTCGTGGCTGAGGAAGGCCTGGGCGGCAAACGGCAGGATCAGCAATTCCACCACGGCGAAAATGACCACCAGCGAGGAAACCATGATCGGCACGATGGGCCGGGCCTTGATCGCCGCCCCCGTGGCGATCGCCGCGGAAACCCCGCAGATCGAGATCCCCGAGGCCAGCGGCGCCGACCACTCGCGGGGAAAGCGGAAGAACCGCCGGGCGACGAAGTAAACCACCGCCCAATAGATCAGGTACGCTTCCACAATCGCGCACAGGCCGCGGAACATCACCGCCTTGGCCAGCGCCAACTGTTCCGCCGCCTGCACGCCGAGCGAACCGCCGAGAATCACGATGCCGGTCTTGATGTACCACTCGGGCCGGATGGCGGGCTGGATCGACTGGGCGAAGCGCGGCAGGAAATTGCCGACCAGCAGCCCGGCGCCCAAGGCAAGGATGAACCCCGCCTCCGACGTGAGATTCAGAGACCAGGAGATGCCGTGCGCCTGGAGCTTGTCCGGCGTGGCGGCAATGTGCGCGTAGCTTCCCAGGATCCAGCACGCGTAGCTGATCCAGAAGATCGCCGTGAATCCGAGGGCGAACTGCCCGATCCTCGCCCCCAAAAACACCGCACCAAGGCTCGTCAACGCCAGCAAGAACAGATAGGTTGCCGCCAGGGAGAGCGCGCCGGGCCATGCCCACGTGCCCGAGGCGGGCGCAACGGCCTTGGACCAATCCGTCCAGACCTGAGTCTTCGCGCACCAGCCCAGCAGGTCCACGCCCGCCAAATGGCCCAGGCCGATCGCCACGATCCCCAGGCCCATTGCCACGGCCAACCAGTCTTCGTTCAGTTTCACTTCAAATCCCGCGTTGCGTCTCGACTTCGTTCATCGCGTAATCGTTGTAAGGTAGGACGGAAAAGTCAACTCAAGCCGGCAACGCCGTGGGGGACGATCGGCAGGAACGCTAAGGGAACGCACCGTCCGCGGCTCCCGTTGACGGTTTGAAAAAACGCAACCGTTCGCAGGCCGGGGATTGGCTCGTCTTTTCGGGCCGTTTCACGTTGAACAATGTGCGTACCCCTTACCGGCCAGGGCGACACTCCCGTTTTCGCGGACTTTGCCGCAAAAAACCGGGACAGTCCCCGTGAACGGTTACGAAAAAACTGGACCCGGACTTCCGGAATGCCTCATCGCCCGACCCCCTGCTCGGCAGCCGAGGCGGACACGTTTCGGCTCCCCGTTCGGGCGGCGATTCACGGCGGGGAAAGGGGGCGGATCTTGATATTGCGGAACTCGATCCCGCCGCCGTAGTCCTGCAAGGCGATGTGGCCCTTGGGCGCGCGGCCCCAGTTGCCTTTGCCGTAGGCGGTCAAATAGAACTTGCTCGTCTTGACGTGGGCCTGCCAGACGCGGCTGTCGACATCGTACTCCAGCAACTTTTCGCCGTTGAGCCAATGTTCGACGTGCTTGCCCCGGGCGACGATGCGCGTGTCGTTCCATGCGCCGAGCGGCCGGGTGGCGTCCTTGGCGGGGGCGAACACCGCGTAGCAGGCGCCCACAGAGGCCAGCCGATTCAATCCGTCCAGATGCCCGGCATTGTCCAGAATCTGATATTCCGGCCCGGTCTCCCAGGCAAACTCCAACGCCTCGCTCGCCCGGTAGATCACGCCGCTGTTTCCCCCGGGGGTCATTTTCCATTGGAGGGTCAGCTCGAAGTCGCCATATTCGTCGACCGTGACGATGTCGCCGGCCGATTTGCCTTTTTCACGCCGGGCCAGCAGTGAGCCGTTTTCGACCCTCCAACTCTCGGGCATCCGGTCCGACCGATAGCCGCGCCAGCCGGCCGTGGTTCGGCCGTCAAACAGGAGCTGCCAGCCGGCTTGCTTTTCCTCGGGAGTCAGGGTATTGGGTTCGTCGCCCCGCGCGGGCTGCGCGAGGGCGAGCGCCAAGAGGATCGCCACCGTCGCGGCAGCGCCGCGCCGGGGATTCCAGCGTCGGTTGGAAGCCATGCCGTGTTCTCCAGTCGAAGTCTCGGGATCAGGGCGCGATTCGGGTTAATGCAGCGAGGGAAAAATGATCTCGCCGCGGGCCTGGGCCTGCGTGTTCTCGTACGCGCCGAAAAACTCAGAATTGCAGTCCAGCCAGAGGGTGATGCGGCGGCGATCCTCGGGCGGCATCTTGACGCCGTAATGCCGGTCGTCCAGGTAGCCAAGCAGCTTCGCCGCCCGAGCCCCGAACTGGCCGGCGGTCGTGCGGCTGCCTCCGTGGATTCCCGAGTGGATCGAACCATTCTGCACGTGGAAATAGAAGCCGTACTTTGCGGCCAGATTGGCATAGGAACGGGTCCAGCCGTGGGCGCCCTCGATCGTGCCCGTCAAATCGACCGCCTTCTTCTCGCGGTGGCAACCGACGCAATGGCGGTCGAGCACCGGTTGGACGAGCCGCACAAAGCTGAACGGGTGAGAGCCGTCGGGTTCGGGCGAAATCGGGGAGGGGGGGCGGCGAAACGCCAGCGGCGTTCGCGGGACCGCGGCCGGCGGACGGTGCTTGGGTTCGTGGCAGCCCTGGCAGGCCAGGCGTTCGCCAGGATGCACGTACGTCCCCGATCGCATCGACTGGATGGCCATGCCGTCGGCGTCCAAGGCTTGGAAGTAGATCTCCTTGCCCACCGGGGCCAGGAAAAAGGCGCTGCCGTCGTCCTCGACCGGCACGACGCCCAGCACGGCCCGCGCGTTCGTTTGCTCCGCCACCCCGATCCGCGGCTGATTCGGCGGGGCCGTGCTCTTGGGGAGGACTTGGATCACGCGGAGGGCCGAGACCTTCGCGCCCGCCGGCCAGGAAAAATCACTGTCGTACACATTGGCCACGGCGATGGTCGCCGGCGGAACCCGGCCTTGGGCCCGGGCAACGTCCTCGGCGGCTTGGACGGTCTGGGAGGGGATGACCGGCGGCATGGGGCGCGGTCCGAGCGGCGTCGGGCTGATGCAGGAAATGGCGGGATCGCGGTAAATCAACTCCTTGTTGCCGAAGCGATCGATCCAGTAAATGCCCCGATTCTTCGCCTCGGCGTCGTACACGCAAAGATAATCGTCTTCGCTCAACGGCCACGGCGTGCCGTACTGCATGTAGCGATCGATGGGCCGGCCCTCGGCTTCCGGGAAGGGGCAATCCGGCGTCAGCCGCTCGATCTGCGACGTGGCGTTGTCGTCCGGCACGCGGTGGTCGATCAGCACCAGCGAGCCGAAGGCGTGGCCGTGGTGGGCCCCCGTGGCGGCCACGAACTTGTGCGATCCCGGCACCGCCCGAATGTCCATCTCCATCCACGGGCGGCTCTCGCGCCGCAAGGGATAGTTGCCGTGGAAGCTCCGCGGGTCGCGTCCGTCGGGAAAACACGTCCAGATGTGATGGGCGATGTTCGTGTCCCGATCCACGTAGTCCCACCGCGTGTACACGAGCATTCCCTCGTGGGTCACGCTCGGCTGCCATTCGTGCGTCTCGTGAAAGCTCAAGCAGATGATGTCGCTGCCGTCGGGCTTCATCGAGAACATCGTGTACACGGGGCAATGGCGGCCGCAACGGAGGTAGCCGCCGCGCCGCATGGAGATGAACACGACGCGGCCGTTCGGCAGGAAGCAGGGGTCGAAATCGTCGGTCGGCCCGTCGGTGAGCTGCACCAGGTCCGACCCGTCCGCGTTCACCTTGAAGATGTGGTAACTGATCTCCGGCCCCCAGAGATAGGTTTCCTTGCCCTGCGCCTGGGCGAAGGCCGCGGCCTCGGTGTAGGCGAACAGGATCGTGCGGCCGTCGAAGGAGACCTCGGGCGACAAGAACGAACCGCCCTCGAGCTTCCGGCCCTTCAACCGGCCTTGCTGGACCACGGACCGCTCCAGCAGGTTCACCAGCCTGGGCCGCGGCCCCAACGGATCCTCGAGCACATAAAGCCCTCCGCCGGGCACGGCGTTGCAGCCGTAAAATTGGTCGCACATGTGGAACACGCCGCGGGCATCGTGCCGCTTGACGAATAGCAGCCTGTCGATACGCAACAGCGGATTGCAGAAGGCGATTTCGCGGACCACGCGCCGTGCGGCGAGGTAGAGGTCGCGGCGAATTTCCACCGCGGGGGGTTCCTCCGCGGCCAACGCGTTGACCCGGGCCTCAACGCGCCCCAGCTCGGCGACCCATGGATCGAGCCGCGCCGCGTCGGCCTTGGACTTCAGCCGCTCGGCCAGGCGTCGGCCCCGCCGGAGCACCTCGCGCGTGTGGGCGAGCGAAAAACCACCGCCGTCGGGCTGGGCCGCCGCGGTCTGCGACGAAGCGGCCGGCGACGCTTGATGCCGGACCGAATACGGGCCGACACTCTTCTGATCCGCCGGCTTGCCCAGCGCGATGTTCGTCCGCGGATCCCCGGCCGCGTAGACTTCAACTTCGTCCAGAGCAAACGAGCACCGGCCAGGAACCTGAAGCCGGACGATCCGAGCGGTGAGGTTCTTGCCCTTGAGATCGACGACGAGAGGCTTGTTGTCGGGCGCGCCTCCGAACGGGCCGCCCGCATGCTGATAGACCTGCTGGAACCGCCGCGACGCATCGGCCGCCACGAGCACGCGGAGGTTTTGCGTGCGGGCCGCCTTGCCCGAGTCCATGCGATTGAACACCACCACGCGGTCCAAAACCACCGGCCGGCCCAGGTCGACTTCCCACCAGGGGTCGAGTTCGGCGCTTGCCGTGTGGAATCCGTACGCGCCATTCTTGACGCCATCGACGCCGCCGGCCGCGTCCTCGACGGTGCTTACCGAAGGAGCCTTGGAGGTCGGGCTAGAACTGGATTGGCTCTTGTCATAGCGTCGGTCCTGATCGATCCAATCGGCCAGAACCATCGCATGCAACGACTGGGACAAGTCCGCCGACGGGCCACCGGCCCCGGCCTGACCGTCCGCCGCAACGCCAACCACGACATGAAGCAACGCCGCGCCAACAACAACGAGGGCAGTCACGGCGCGCCACGGACTGAGATCGAGTGCTTGCATGACGCAACCTCGTGGAAAGCGAATCAATGCTGCCCGGGGCATTTCCGTGCTCGACGGATGGCGCGCAGGGCTGTTTCGCCCCGCGGCCCCGTTCCATCATCCGGGGTTCACCCGTCAAGAACGCCCTGCAAGGCCCCGCGAATCCGCACGGCCCGCGAAGCGGAACCGCCGGATGCCTGTGCTGTCCAATATACCCGGCTCGGACGCGCGAAAATAGCGCCTGCATCCGTGGCGCCCGCCGCCGTTGTACACCCATAAGGACACGAGGTCATCTGGCTATCAAAGGGGAATCCTGGCGTTTTCAGGGCGGCCCAGCACGGAATCGATACGGTCTGGCAGCAAGCAGGCAGGTCGTCTCCGGGGATCGTTCACAGCACCCCCCTGGAGGGGAACGCTCCGTCGTGGCCGAACCAACATCACGTTGGCCGACATCAACACGATGAACGATGCGACGGAGTGGGCGAGCCAATTAACCCATCCATCGATGGGAAGACATGCCACCCCATTTTAGCAACTCGGCCGCGAAAAATGGTCGAATACCTGCGAGCAGTTACAGTTTCTGGCACTTTTCGGAGGAAAAGCGCAACGGGTTGTACGGATTTGGCCGGTTGGCGGCACTAACATCAACGCCGGCCCGTCGCGGTTCACCATCCTCTACGTCGGTTGGGGGCCGCGGTGAAGGCTGATGGCGAGTGTCGACGGGCGGGTCTGTTGATCGGAGGGTTTTCATTCCCCCTGAGAGAAGAATAGAACGGGAACGGTCACCGGAGCTAGTTGGAAACGCAACCGCTCCCGGGGACTGTCCCAATTTTCGCGGTGAAGTCCGCGAAAATGGGACTGTCCTCTGGGCCGCTAAGGGGACAGGCACATTTTTCGGCGCGAAAAACGAGCCAGTCCCCGGCCCTTGAACGGTTGCTTGGAAACTGAAGTGCGGAGCCGAGACGATGCGTCTGACGCTGCGATACCTGTTGGCCTATCTGGACGATTATCTGCTTCCGCACGATGCGCCAAAGATTCTCGATCCCGAGGAGTTCGAGACCATCGCCAGGAAGATCGAGGAGAGCGAGTTCGCCAGGTCGCTGGCCGAGCGGATTCAAGACGTGGTGCGACGCAATCGGCTCGGCGCGCCGAGCGAAAGCGACCGCGGCACTGGCCTGGATCCCAATACCGTGGCGGAGTATTTGGACAACGCGCTGCCAGACGCCCGGGTTCCCGACTTTGAGAAGGTGTGCCTGGAGTCCGACGTGCACCTCGCGGAGGTGGCGTGCTGCCACCAGATTCTCGCCATGGTGGTCACCGAGCCCGTCGAGGTCAACGACGAAACCCGACAGCGGATTTATCGTCTGCCCGACGCCTTGGCCCTGGAGAGCGAGGATCAGGAAGCCGGGGAGGAGGCGGCCTCGTCGATCGAGGAGTTGGTCGAGGAACCGCCGCCCGCGGCGCCCTCGCCTCGGCCGGAACGCCGGGCTCCGCGAGCGCACCGCACGAGGCCATCCTCGGCCGCGGCTGAGGAGCTGAGGAGATCGTTGCGCAGGCGGTCGGCGCTGCCTGGGTGGACCAAGGGCTTGATCGCCGTGGCCCTGCTGCTGATCGGTGTCTTGGCGTGGATTTGGATCGCTGGTTCTGGGGGGGGCGACGGTCCGTTGTCCCGGCTCTTGGCATGGCAATCAGCCGAGGAGGAGGCGGAGGCCCCGACCGACGCCGCCGACCATCCGGAGCAGGCCGTTTCGCCAGCCGCGCCCGAGACGCAACCCCTCCCCGGCCCCTCTCCCGCCGCGCCCACAGAAACGAGACCCGCTCCGACATTGCCGAAGCCCGGCTTGCCGCCTGGGTCGAAGGAAGCGCCGGTTGCGCGCGAGGATGCCATTTCCAAGGGACCACCGCCCAAGCCCTCGGCGGAAAAGGCCCCGTCGGCCCCGCCAGCCCAAACCGCCGGAGCTCTGCCGGCGGGCGACGAGCCGCCCCCTGCCGCGAAGCCAGACGCCAAGCCGGGCGCGGTCGCGGCGAGGCCAGACGCCGATCCGGCGGGCCTGTTCGTTTCGACCAAGGAAGTGCTCTTGCGGCTGAACCCCAAGACGGGCGTGTGGCAGCGCGTGGCGAACGAGGCGTCGGTGCTGGCCCAGGATCGGCTGATGAGTCTGCCCGCCTTCCGGCCGCGTTTGTCCCTGGCGGGCCGCACCACCGTGGAACTGGTCAATGCCACGGTGATTTCCCTTTTGGGGCCCGAGGGCGACAAACCCGCGGGAATCGCCCTGGAATTCGGTCAGGTGTTGGCCAAGGCGGACGATGCGGCCGGGGCGTCGTTGCGCCTGGTAGTCGGCGACCACTCGGGCGCGTGTCGCTTTGCCGACGCCGACTCGATCGTGGCGGTGGAAGCAAGCCGCGCCCGCCCCCTTGGCGACCCCGAAACCCAGCCCGGCCCGATCGCCGCGAGTCTTTACGTCGTCTCGGGCAACGTTGCCTGGCACGATGCTTCCTCCGGCAAAGTGGTCAAGCTTGCGGCCGGCAATCGCCTCGGTTTGACCGAGCTGCCCTTGGAACCAGGGCCCGCCTCGCAGACGCCGCGGTGGGTGTCGGGTGAGGGGGTCAGTCCGCTGGACCAGCGGGCGGCGGTGGTGTTGGAACGCGAGGCCTTGCTGGGACGCCCGATCATCCTCGTGCTCCGCGAGTTACTCAGCCATCGCCAGCGCGAGGTCCGCTGGCTCGCCATGCGCAGTCTCGCCCTGGTCGAGGACTACCAGCCGCTCTTGGCCGCCCTGGAGGATCCCGAGCAGTTCCGTTTCTGGGCCGACCAGGTCGAACAGCTCCAAGCGGCGGTGTTTCGCGGGCCGCAATCGGCCGCGCACGTGCGCATGGCGATGGAACGCCTCTACGGCCCGCAGGGAATCGCCCTCTACGAGATGCTCTGGAAATACCGCGCCGACACCCTTCAGCCCGACGACGTCAACCACCTCGTCGATTTCCTCGGCCACGAATTGCTTCCCTTCCGCATCCTTGGATTCTGGAACCTGAAGAACCTGTATCAGAACCGGATGCTCGGCTACCGTCCCGAGGATCCGGCCCCTAAACGCCAGGCCGCGCTCCAAAAGTGGAGGGAGCTACTGAAGGCCAGTCCGCCGGGTCGCGGCGCAGTCCCGTCGCCGTCCCCTGGACCAACACCGGCGGCGCCGAACGACGCCGACGCCTCGATGGACGAATCGTGAGGCCGCAGGTCCTTTGCGGGGGAGCGGCGGGGGACGGAACCCCAGTCGCGCCACGCCCCCCTCTTGTCCTGTAGACCCGCTTGGGGAGGCCATGTGACGCCTGTAACCGTTCACGGGGACTGTCCCGATTTTCGCGGCGAAGTCCGCGAAAATGGGACTGTCCCCCTGACCGATGAGGGATCAGACGCATTCTTCGGCGCGAAATGGCCCGAAAAATGAGCCACTCTCCCGCCTGTGAACGGTTACTGACGCCTTGACGGACCGCCCTGTTCCGATACGCTGGACGCTGCAAACGTTCCGCCAGGCACCAAAAAGAGCCGCATAAGGTTCCAAAGGGAAATAGCGATGGTCCGTCAGCGATTCGCATCATACCGTGCCGTTGTTTTCGTGCTGCTGGCGACCGATGCGTTGCTCGCGGGAGAGTCGGGGGCCCCGAAATCGAAGGAATATCCCCCTCCGCCATGGCACCTCGTCGATCTTTGGTGGGACCTCGGCCGGGATTCGCCCCTGGAGAGCTACAGCATCGACGTGACCATCAGCGACGACGTGCCGTCGACGAAGAACCTGTACATCGCTCCCATCGGGATTGCCCGACTCGGCAACACGCCCTTCTACGGCGGCATCCAGACGCAGGCGGATGGCTACACTAAACGGGAACAACGCCTCCGCAAGATCGGGCCCGGCTTCATCTTTTCCATGTGGGGCGAGCGGAGTCTCGACGCCATCCGGCCGTCGATCGGGGGGTTCTGCCAGAGTTCCGGGCACGAAGGCGATTTCGTCAGCGTGCGGCGGCCCTACGCGTGGAGCAAGGGCAAGTACACCTACACGGTCGTGCGCATGGACAAGGAGGAGATCGACGGGAAGCCCTTCACCTGGATCGGGGCCTTCGTATTCCCGCACGAAAAGCAAGAGAACGTCTTCGTGGGAGCCTTGCGGTTCCCCGGCGAGAACCTCGTGCTTTCACGGAAAGTGGCGAGCTTCGTGGAGGTCTATGGGCGGCGGATTCCCGTCGACGAAATCCCGAAACTGACCGTCACCTTTGGCAACCTCGCGGTGAACGGCAGGCCCGCCAAGATCACGACGGTC